>Ga0070735_10005375_pt1 | contig 10648 bp, 10 predicted proteins | sample Coa_R1_FD_66443 | JGI IMG/M metagenome (GOLD analysis project Ga0070735, IMG submission 66443) | Surface soil microbial communities from Centralia Pennsylvania, which are recovering from an underground coalmine fire - Coalmine... | ecosystem: Environmental > Terrestrial > Soil > Unclassified ... | reverse complement strand
GTGTGATCGAAGCGTAAAAGGTGTCGCCAACCTTGCGCTGCTCGTACTCGGCGGCTTCGAAGCCGATCACAACTTCATCCTTGCTCCCAGGCGAGAACCACCGCCCTCCGGCGTAGCCCGCACCCTTCTTGAAAGTGAGCCACGGCTTCATCACCAGATAGCTCGGCACGTCGATGCCGCTGATGATCGAGAAGTTTTTGGCTGATCCTTCGTCGCGGATGCTGCTGCCCTGTTTCTCCGCCACGCCGACGAAGATCGGCGTAATACTTTCGATGTCCGGATCGCTCTTGACCTTCTCGTAGGTGTCGCCGGGTAGGTAGAGCAGTCCCGTCCCTCCCTTCAGCATCATGGTTGCGGCCTCGTAGGGACAGCCTTTGGCCATGATCATCACCTGGAAGCCCAGCATGTTGATGCTCTTGTCGATCGCGCCGCTGTAGCCCATCATGAAGCCCCCCAGCGACACGGCCACCGTGACGGCCAACGCCACCCCGGCTACTGTCAACGTTGTGCGCACCGGTCGCCTGCGCAGGTTCTTGATGGCCAGGCCGATATAACGGCGGAGCACAAACGGGTCGTTCATTTCCTGAGTCATAACTCCTCCTCACTCGAATTCCACAGCGCTGGCGAGAAACTGATATCCGTGGTCATAAGGCACAATCTGGCCCTCCACACGGGCCGGACGCCCGTTCCTCCTGGGTGCGTTCATCGCGATGTCCCGTAATTCCACGCGCAGCATATTCTTTCCCGACAGAAAGAAGAAAAAGCAGCCCATGGTTGTGCACTGTTGACGGACCGTTCCTTCGATCGCGACCGTCTTGTGCAGAAAATAGTTCGGCTTGTCGATGAGGTCGGCAACCTGCGCCTTCGGCGCTCCAGAGAACGCACCAAAATAGCTCGGCATGCGCACCGCTCTCCAGATAAGCACCGCTCCCAATACCAGAGTCAGTGCACAAAGCGTCAATATTGTTCTCATAAGCTATTCCTTTCGGCCCTTCGCCTTCTCCGCTGCTTGTCTGGCTTTTTCAAAGTAAGGCTCGAATCGCCGCTTGAAGACAAAGAAGTCGAGCAGTATCAAATTTTTTCTAATGCCTCGAAGCGAAGCCGTGTAGTCCGGCTGCCCGTTTCGATCAAGTGCCGGAGGTTTGATCGCTGCAATCTTGTCCGCACTCGCACCCGGTTCGACAGCCGCGTAGTAATCATGTTTGTAGAAGTCGCCTAAGTTGAGGCCGGCGAATTGCGCGCGGAAGTCTTTGCTCCGGAGCTCGCGCGCAGCAGGACTCTCCAGGCGCTGAAAAAAGAAGCTCTTAATTTCTGCTGTCGTCGGGTCCATCGAGAGAAACACCTGGATCACACCTCCTTTGCCGGGCACATTCACGCCGTGAACAACGCCGATCTTCGTCTGGCCTTTGAAGACGCTATAAACGGTGTACGGCGTCTCGTAAGTCTCGTAGATCGGATCTAAATCGCTCCCGAGTCGAGCCTTGAGTCCTTCGAAGAGCTTCGCGCCGTCTTTCAGTCTGGGGAACTCATTCAGCTCCTCTTTGTAGGTGGTTATCTCCGGATACAGGTACTTCAGATCTTCAGCCGGATTGCTGAGCGTACAGCCGATCGCGCCGAAGATCTGCTGCGGTGCTGCGACAACCGCGAAAATAAGAAGTGCAAATACTTGTTTCATGCGTACACGCTCACCGGTAGAAATAGTATTGGAGCGTGATAATCGTGTTTGGCCGCGCCTGTATGCGTTTCAGTTGCCGCTCGACATTGAGCTTGATCCAATGCAGGTTCGAGTTCCCGACATCGTTTCGGAAGTACCACGTGAGCTCGCCAATGATCGAGGCGTCCGCTCCGCGGCCCTCTTCCCCGAATCGCCGGTACTGTGTCGCCATCCCCCATCGCCGCGAGCTGTGAATGTACTCCGCCTGATGGAGCTGCGTGAAAACCGAGTCCGTAGCATCGCGACCGCCACTAAGCTCCGATGCGAACGTCAGTAAGCCCGTGGGAATCGCCCGTCTGTATCGCCCGTCAAGTCCGACGCGCTCGGTTTCAATCGGTACCGACGTTACGGCACGTATCGTTGTCGCGTAAATGCGCTCGTTCGCCTCGGCCGACAGCCGCTCTCCGCCGAGGATCGAAAGACCGCCTTCGAGGCCGTACTCAGAACTGTACTTGTTCGAGAGGCTGATGCGGAGAGCACCGAGCCCGCTTTGGCCTTTGAACTTCAGATCGTATCCGGAGCCAGCCAAATAATAGACGTCATAGTTCAGATGCTTGTTGAGCCTTCCCCAAAATCCCGTGTACCAGTCTCGCTCAAATCCAAAGTTCCGCTCGTTCGAGAGTTGCAGCACTGAGCCGTGCGTATCCGTTTGGAGGTTTAGCCCAAAGGGGACATAGAAGCGCCCTACCCGGAAGTTGAAGCGTCCCACGTTCTCGCCGCGTTGCTCGTCGCTGAGAAGCGGATTCAGAACGTTGTAAAAATCGAGGTAGAGGTTGTGATACTCAAAAGCCCAGCCTCTCCGCTGCTCGCCCTCCATATCGTTCAGGACTGGATTGAACCCGTCTCGACGAACCAGCCGTCCCTGAAAGTTGATGCTGGCTACCGTTGAGGTCGAGGTCGAGAATTTCTTCAGCACCTCAAACCCAACGGATTGGCGGCTCGCCGCCTGGCCGTCTTTGTTGATGTCGAACTGTGACATGATCTCTTTTCTGAAGCCGAAGTTCTCAGTCAGAAACGTCTGGACCCATGAACGCTCTGCCTCCTTCGGCGGTTGTTGCGGTGTCGCGGCCGGAGCGAGATCCGCGAACGGGTCCTCCTGCGTGCCATCCTTCGTCGCAGCGGGGCGCTGTGGGGCGCTAGACTCCTTCCCGGTTTGCGGTGTCTCAGCTTGTGCAAAAGCACGAGAGAACACTACGCTCAGAAGAATGGAAAGCGTGATCGTCGCCGAACTTGTGCCTATGAACATCGCTAGCTCCGGCTACCAATTCACTGGTTACGGTGATGCCGCACTGGCCTATGTTGTCCCAACGCGGTCGGACGTCGCGGTCAGCAACAGTTTCGTTTTGAAGGAAATGTGGGGATTCCGCTAGATCAGGAACTGATGGAGGGTCACGAAACGGTGGTTGAAAGCGAATAACAAAGAGGCAAACGCGGTGACGGGGCGAAGCAGAAGGTCGGTCGGATGCACGTCCTCGCTCGCCGGTGCGGCGATCGTTTGGCCGTCATCTCCGGTTGACGGAACGGCGACGGCTCTCGGTGCTGTGCTTCCGCAGAAACAGCCAGACTTCGCACAATGATTTTGGCCCGGAGCCGGGCAGCAGGGGTGTGACACCGTCCCCTTGGACATCGCCGCACAAAGACCTAGCGGGTTGAAAAGAAGAAGCGCTACAACCAGGACCGCGATGCCATATTTTGCTGTGGCATTCATAAATAAGAAGCCTTCACCGATTCACAAGCACGTCAGGGACCGCTGTGTAGGGACCGTAGAATCAGGGCGACCGCCATCGATGTGGGGCAAAGCGCGCACCCTTGCGTCGCGACACGCGCGGCCCAACCTTGTCTGCAACAGAATACACGGGAACTTCAGACACGAAAGAAAATGTGTTGTCCGGCATAGCATCGCGCAGCGAAACTCTGGGCAGGGATACCCGTAGCCGTCGTGGGCAGACAGGGCCCCGCCCGCGTCTATGCTCTCATTGCGATTGACGGCTGATAAACACAGCGTGGATCTTCAGCCAGGTAGTTTCCCGTGAGTGCATATGCGCGGGCGCGCGAACCGCCGCAAATTTTCTGGTACTCACATGCGCCGCACTTTCCCTGCCGCATGTCGGTGTCACGCAGGATTCGGAACAAGCTCGAGTCGCGGTAGACGCCGACCAGCGAATCGTGTTGAACATTGCCGGCAGAGACTGGCAGGAAACCGCTGGGAAAGATCTCGCCGGTGTGTGAGATGAATACAAAGCCTTTCCCGTCGCTCACGCCAGCCGTCCTCCAGACCATCCCCCTCGCATGTGCCGTTTCGGTGGCGGGGCCGTGCTCCGCTTTCTGCCGCTGAGCCACGTACCGCCGGTAGTGCATAGCTTCCGTGGTCTTCACATCGAACGGCGCGATCTTGGAGATGTCATAGAGGAATTCGAACACCTGCTCGTATTCCTCCGCCGTCAAATCGTCGCCGGCCATGGCGCGCCCGGTAACGACAAGGAAGAACAAGCTCCACATGCGCCCGCGGACTTCCGCAACGCGCTCGGCTACTTGCGCCAGCTTGTTCAAATTCCGTCGCGTGACCGTGGTCTGGAGTTGCGTATCGAGTCCGATATCGCGGGCGTGACGTAATGCGAACATGGCGCGGTCAAAAGTTCCTGCTACGCCGCGGAAACTATCGTGCGTTTCTGCATCCGGACCATCCAGACTGATAGCCATACGGGCAATGCCGGATTTCTTAAACCGGTCAATGGCATTCGCCGTTAGCAGCGGCGTCGCACTGGGCGTAACGTTGGTACGGAGCCCAAGATCTACACTATGGCGGATCAGATCGAACAAGTCGGGGCGCTTGAGCGGATCACCCCCGGTAAATACCATCAGCGGGTCGCCGAACGAGCGGATCTCGTCCAGCAAACGATAACCCTTTTCCGTGCTGAGCTCGCCAGGGTTGCGTGCCTGCATGGCGGATGCCCGGCAATGCACGCAGGCCAGGTCGCAGGCCTGCGTTACTTCCCAAATGACCAACAATGGCGACTGATTAAAGTCCATGGCACCTCCACGTGCGGCGATGACAATTTCGCAATCCTGTGGCCAGCGCCAGTGGCACGCGGCGTGCGTAATCGTTATCTAAAGCCAGGAGGCTAAGATGGTCATTACAAACGAGAAGACTCTAGGTGAACTCGTCGCTGAGATTCCCGGCGCGGCGCGCATCCTTGAAAATTATCGAATTGACTACTGCTGTGGGGGAAAACACGCACTTTGGGCCGCCTGTCGGGAGCGTGGTATCACGCAGGAAGTCCTATTGAGCGAACTCGAGCAAGCCGCCACCCAGCAACCGCAAACGGGCGAGCGCGAGTGGAAGACGGCGCCGCTCCGTGAGTTGATCGATCACATCCTTTCCTGCCACCACGCATATTTAAAATCCGAATTGCCGCGGATCGCAGAGTTGTTTGCTAAAGTGGTGCGCGCTCACGGAGACCGCGAGCCGGTACTTTTTCAGGTGCGCGAGACTTTTACCGCGCTCCGAGAAGAGCTGGAGGCACACATGATGAGGGAGGAGCTGATTCTGTTTCCAGCCATCGCAGAACTTGAAGCGGCTGCTGGCGAGATGGTGCCGTTCTGCTGCATCGAGCACCCCATCACTCGCATGGAGCATGAGCACGAGAGCGCCGGTCGGGCACTCGTGCAAATGCGACAATTCACGCGCGACTATACGATCCCGGTCGAAGCATGCAATGCCTATCGCGCGTTGTTCGCTGCGCTGATTGAGCTCGAAACCGATCTGCACCAGCACATTCAACTGGAAAACAACGTCCTGTTTCTGCGCGCCATGAAACTGCAGACGCAGTGATTGAAGATTTAGGCGCCGAATTGCGATGACGCCACCGGACGCTGTAGCCAGCACGATGAACCTTCCGGCCATTGATGCTGATACCGGACAAATTTTTGATTATGAATTTGCTATCACCGGAGCGGAGGCTATCGGCCAAAATCCCCGAATGGTGACCATCATGACTGGCCTCAGTTGGGAGATAGGACTACCTGCGGACGACCTTGCAAAAAGATCCTATGTCGGATCGTCTGCCGAGCGGAGATCGTACCAGCGAAAATCAGTTCCCAACTGCCAGCCGGAACTTTCGCAGCCATGCGATATTGTTATGGCAAAAACATAGCTCAAAAGAGAGAAATGTGACGTTAAGGGGATTCGCACTATGGCTCGTTCTGATTGGCGTCGAATTCATTAACGGCACTTTGCGAACGATATTTCTCGCGCCCCGTGTAGGAGATTTTCAGGCACGTCAGATCGGTGTCTTCACAGGAACGTTCTTAATCCTGGTAGTCGCTTGCCTGTTTGTCCGATGGCTTCACGCAGACAACAGCAAATCGCTCATCCTCGTGGGTCTTCTATGGCTTGCGTTAACGGTACTTTTTGAGTTGGGCTTTGGGCATTTCGTATTCGATCGTTCTTGGGAGAGCTTAGGATCGGACTACCATGTTTCTCGGGGCGGCTTGCTTCCAATCGGCCTTGTGGTGTTGACGTTCGCTCCGCTCATTGCGGCGCGACTGCGCGGTCTCCAGAAGAGCGATTAGAAGCCATCTATGCCATGTCGCCGCTTTTCAACCAGATGCCCGGTGAGATGGCCTTGTTTTTCACGGGCAATTACTAGCCTCGCGCTGCTCGCGAGTGGATTGTCCGCTTTGGGGCAGAAGGCTGACTCCGGAAGCAGTCGGCGCATGCGCTCCTATCGCCGGACTCTATACCCTTGGATTGCGGCGGGCCAAAAGACCTGCTATCCGATTTTACTCTATTAAGATATGTATTAGGAGTATAATCGGAGTGGGCAATGGCTTTGAAGACCAGAAAAAAGCGAATCGAGGCTCCAGCGATCAGCCGGCGGCGCAAGACTAAGTTCCAAGCGGACCTTGCTCCAGCAGAAGATCGCTCGGTGCGCTTGCTCAAAGAAGAATTGCAGCTCAGCAGCAACACCGACTTCCTATCCGATGCCGTAGCGCTGTTTCGATGGGCTGTGTCGGAGCGGAAATTGGGGCACCGGATCATGAGCGAGAGCGCGAGCGGGGAGCGAAAGGTGCTGCTCTTTCCGCGGCTGGAACGCGTAGCTCCAGATCTCGTCCTGCCACGTGTGGATATCAAATGGACTGGGCGCGAACTGGAAAGTCTTGCTGAACTCGTATCTGCAGGGGAAGCGAACCGCCCGACTGATGCCCTGATTAGGGCCATGCGGGACTGAATGGCCATTGTCATTCGCCGCCTCGAAGAACACGATGAGGTGGAGAATTTCGATTGCGGTGACGACGCCCTCAACAATTATCTCAAGCGTCATGCCTGGACAAATCAGCAGAAGAGCTCGATCGGTGTAAGCTATGTGGCCCTTGATGAGGACGCTCCGCGAACCGTGCTCGGCTACTTTACCCTCGCGATGGCAAGCGTGCCTCGCGATGCGTTTCCGAAGAAGTATGTCCGCGGGCTGCCTCCTTACGATCTGCCGCTGATTTTACTGGCGCGGCTCGCCGTGGATCGGCGATTCGCAGGCCGGGGACTTGGCCATGCATTGATTTCGGAAGCGCTCCGCATCAGTTTACGGGTGGCCGATGAAGTTGGCTGTCGCTGCATCATCACAGACGCTTATCGGGATCGGGTCAGCTGGTACACGCGATATGGGTTTGTGCCCATCGAGGGTGCCGTGGCGAGGGGACCACAACGGATGTTTCTCGACGTGCGGACGATCCGCGCAGCCATTCCGCGCTGAAGCTAACGACCTTCGACTTAACCCTCCAAAAACCCTCCATTAGCAGAACAGCCGAAACGGACCCCTGTTTTGTTGGCGTTTTTGATACCCTGAATCAACCCCCTGCGCGTTTATGTTACTGAAAACAAAACATGGTCCATTTTCCCAAGCTGGACGCCGTGGGTTCGAGTCCCGTCTCCCGCTCCATTTTTCGCGGTCTTTTACGGCAAGCCGAAGCAAACGATATTGGGACCGATGGCCACGGCGATGAATTGCTTTCCGCCGACGGTGAACGTCATGGGAGATGTCTTGCTTTCGCTATTGGCCGGAAAATGCCAGAGCGTTTTGCCGTCACGTTGATCGAGGGCCACAACATCCCCGTTCGGATCCCCAAACAATAGCAGGCCGCCGGCCGTCGCCAGCACTCCCGCGCAGCGTTTGCCGTCGGCCGGTCCGATCTGTGGTCGCTCCCAAATGACTTTTCCGCTCTCAATGTCAAGCGCCCGCACATACTTCATCCCAGGCTCCTCCTTTGGAGCCTTAGCGGACGAAAGTTTCACGACACATTTTTCCAGCGCCATCACGTAGTAAAGACGTGTTATGGGGCTGAATGCGGTGGCATTCCAATTCGTCGCATCTTCCGGGCAGAGTACGCCAGTGTCCGGCAGAAGCTGCGGGCGGCCGTCCGGACCGATCCCGCTGGCCCAGGTCAGCCGGTTGATGAACGGCTTCGCCAGGAGAACTTCGCCGTTGGTTCGGTCGAGGACGTAAAAGAATCCGTTGCGGTTGGCAAACAGCAGGAGTTTGCGATCTTGCCCCCGATACTTTGTGTCGATCAGAACCGGGGGTTCCGTCGCGTCCCAATCGTGAAGATCATGCGGAGTGAACTGGTAATGCCATTTCAACTTCCCGGTATCGGGGTTCATCGCCAGGATGCAATTGGTAAACAGGTTGTCGCCAGGCCGATCGCGGTCATTGGAGTTAGGGAAGGGATTTCCGGTGGGCCAATACAAAGTGTCAGTCTCCGGATCGTACGAGCCGGTCAGCCAGGTCGAGCCGCCTCCGGCCTTCGGCTCCTCACCCTTCCATGTCTCGATTCCGGGCTCGCCTTTTGCTGGAACGGTCCAAAGGCGCCAGACGCGCTCTCCGGTATCGGCCTTGAATGCGGCGATGAATCCACGGATTCCCCAGTCGCCGCCCGAGACGCCGGCGATCACTAGATCCTTCACGATCAGCGGCGCCATGGTCGAGCCATAATGCTGGGGCTCATCTGGCATTACCTGTTCCCAAACCACCCGGCCCGTGGTGCGATTCAACGCGATCAGGTGTGCGTTGTCGGTAGTCATGAACACCTTGTCGCCAAGAATCGCCACGCCGCGATTTGTGCCTAATGCTGCGTCGCCAACCAATCCTTGTGTCCGCGGCCGGGAATATTCCCAGATCACGCGGCCCGTCAGCGCATCCAGCGCAAAAGCCTGATGGGGACCCGTCACGTACATCATGCCGTCCGCAACAAGTGGCACGACTTCCAGGCCGAAATACTTCATGTTCTCGTTGAAGTAACCGTTATCGGGAAGAAGCTGCTTCCAGAGAGGCACCGTAAAGATCCACTTCACCGCCAATTGGTTTACATTCCTGTTATCGATCTGGCTGAGTTCGCTGTAGCGGTTCCCGCTCAGCTTTCCGTTGTAGGTCAACCAATCACCCGGCCTGGGATTCAAGATTCGAGCGAAATCAATTTCGTCGCTGGCGTGAGCACCGGGGATGTCGAACATGCCCGGCATCACACCGGTCAATCGGCTGAGGTAAGCCATCAGATTCTGGAACTCTTCAGGACCGGCTTTCACGGCGGGCATGGGCGACGTTTTTTCTTCCCGGACCGCGGCAATCTGGTCTTCCTGAAGCAGATGCAACTTTCCGTTCAGATCCTGCAAGCGAAGGTCGAAATTGCTGCGGCTCCGGGCAAAACCGCGAAGCGCCGTTCCATCGCGCAACTGGACAGTAACCAGCTCATAACCGGCAGGAACACGCGTGCCGGGATGAAGCAGGGACAATCGAATCTGGCTCACCGTCCTGTTATGGCCGACATCCGACAGATCCGGACCGATCGGCTTTCCTCTTCCGAAAACCATATGACAGGAAGAGCATTGCCCTGTTCCAAAAAAGAATCGCTCTCCGGCAGCCGGATCGCCGGGCACATCGCTGGCGGCTGCCTCTCCATTCAAGGAATGCACAAAAGCCGCAACACTATCGAGCTCCCGGGGCGGCAAATTGAAACCCGGCATGGCCGTGCGAGGAATGCCATTGCGAATCACGTCGCGCAATTTCTGAACGGATTGATTCCTGATGCGGCTGTTGTCCGCCAGACCCGGAGCCTGATCGGTTCCATGGGCGTCGGCGCCGTGGCAACCAACGCAGTGCTCGGCGTACACTTTCCGGCCTTCCGGCAGGCTGGTATCACGCGCGGCTGGATCCTGCCCCCGAAGGAACGCCGGAACGAAAACGAGAGCCAGCACAAGGCTTTCGCTCCGACTCAAGATGTTCCAAAGGGTCTTCATGGCGCTTTCATTATTTTAAGGATCATGCCGCCAACACGCTCTGCGCATTTCTCTCCAGTACGGCATGCCTGTCCGACTCTGTAAAACCGGCTTCCTGAACTTTCAGCAGTGCGGAATCAAAATAAAACAGCGGGAAATGTGAGCCGAAAAGCACCCGCGGAATGGAGACCTTCTGCGCCAGCCGGGCGACTCCACCAACGCCTTCGACCATCGAAATATCAAAATAGACGTTCCCGGCAGCCAGGAGTTTTTGGGACTGCTCCAGATTTTGCGAATGATCGGAATTCAGAATGACCATCCGGGTGTCAGGCTGGTTCTTCAGCAGCTCGGGCAATGGGGATAGATCTACGGGAGGCACGCGCATAAGAGGGTGTTGCGTGCGCTCGTCTTCCATGCGCACGGCGAGCTGAACGATCAGACGCCGCGCCGCCGCCAGATGCAGCAGCTCAGCAAGAGCGGGATCCCTCAGATCGTATCCATGGTAGTTCGGATGCAGGCGGATACCCGGCATCTTATATTCTTCTGCGCAGCGCCGCAAATCCTGCTGCCAGTCCGGCAGTTTGGGATTGATGGAACCGAACGGAAGCAGAATACCTGCGCCGTGCCGCCGACAGTCGGTTGCCAACCGGTCGTTAGCGCTCGCAATG
>Ga0070735_10005374_pt1 | contig 10649 bp, 11 predicted proteins | sample Coa_R1_FD_66443 | JGI IMG/M metagenome (GOLD analysis project Ga0070735, IMG submission 66443) | Surface soil microbial communities from Centralia Pennsylvania, which are recovering from an underground coalmine fire - Coalmine... | ecosystem: Environmental > Terrestrial > Soil > Unclassified ... | reverse complement strand
GCGCTAAAGATCGTCCCAAGTACGATTGCAACATTTGATTTTCCAAATCGATATCAGTCAGTGACTCTTGAGTGGCTCGATGGGAATGGGACCTCGCTTGGCTTCGAATATGTGGCGCATATCGAAGTAGTGCCCGGTTTGGTGAAGATCGTGGGAAGCCGCCACTATTGTATCTGGATACACACTGGGGAAACGCTCAAGATTCGCAAAACAAAGAAGTGAGCTAATTGAGAATACCTAAAAGCAGCGGAGCGCCATGTGACGGAGAAAATCAGTCCTCAGGAGCACTTGAACAGAGCAGCGGTCCACGAATCCGGCCATGCCGTCATGGCCTGCATAAATGGAATCCAATGTAGTGGCGTGTTCTGGGAGTATGAACCCATCGCGGGGACAGTGCCGCGCAAAGGCAAATTTTGTACACCTGTGGGCAACAAACCACCATGGAAAACGAAGGACTACCTACAAATTGCGGCTGGAGCAGGAGCGGAGAAGCTGTTCTTCGGAGGATACATCCCGGCTACGTCAGAGCACGATAGACAGAAGTTCGACGCCCCTGGAGCGCCGGACTGGGAAGAAACGGTTGAGGAAGCAAAGGCAATCTTGGCGAACAAGAATGATGAACTCACAGCGATGGCGACGCTGTTCTTGCAGCGTTCTCCTTCGATTCGTTCTTTGCCGGATAGGGGGATGAAGGGTCACTCCACCCGGTACAAGGAACTACTGAGTGAAGACGAAGTGATCCAAATCGCCGGAAGTGACCGAGCAGCGACAAGAACCTCGAAACCGAAAAAGCGGAACCGCGAAGCAAAAAACTCTCGCGCAAAACATTCACGGAGAAAACACTGACACCTCAACCCGATTCCTAGCCAACCCAGCGCTTCAACTCATCGATCACTTCCCGAGCCTGTTCCTTCGTCAGGTACACCACACCAGCATCGCCACAATCCAAGCGCAACCCGATCAACCCTGGACGATCTGCCGTGGTCCAGATTGGGCCTTTTGCTTGGCCATACAGAAATAGGCCCACTCGCTTGAGCCATGCGTCACTCGGCTTCCCGCTCTCGGCCCACACCCCACGGTTCTCGTGAATCAGTTTGATATCGCTCATGTCCGTTATTTCCCATTGAAAATGCTCTGTTGAAATTCAATCCGATATCATGGCAGTAGACGTTCCCGCCATAAGGAGATCGAGTGGCTTCGACAGCGATTCTCGGCTACTTCACTGAGAAGTCGTAGCCATCATAGCCCTTGCCTTGATCCGCTATGAGCAGGTACTCGCCAGAAGGCAGATCGGACGCAGAGGTGATTGTTAGGTTGTTGGTGTTCGGCTGACGGGTTACGGTCAACGGAATCGTGTTCCTGTTCTCTACAGTCACACCAGACCAGACGCCAGCTTCGATGTATTGCATTTCTCGGCGGTCCTTCTTGACATCAAAACGAACCAGAGCAATCACCTGTGTCGATACATCTATCTGGGAGACCAAAACAAAGTTGGGACGATTGGTGAGTTGCACCGAGGCGCTGGTACCGCGATACAGCCAATCACCCTTAACCTTGGCGATTCCATAAGTGAAACCCGCCTTGATTGCTCCATGAGTCTTGAAACCGGAACTCGTTGCCAGTTCCATGCGCGTATACCCTGATGCGGTTTGTGAGTACATTCCTGCAAGTGTTGGTACCGCCGCTTGAGTGAACGCCGTTCCGCTAACCAGTGCTAATGTGATTGCCAGCAGCGTCTTCTTCATCGATGCTGTTCTCCTATCGTGGGAGCCCGTGAGTGCGAGCCCGACTCAGTCAACGTCGAACTTGCTTATGATTTTCTCCAATGCGACTTCGCTGAACAACCCTTCCTTCGGAGTAGGTCTGACTTTGTTGTACTTGGGCAACTGAAAATATCTGTTGCGAAACACATTCAGCAGGGCTGATTCAAGGCGTCTCCACGTTTGCATCGCTTTGCGCGGAGCGCAGGTGACGATGTGGACATCTATTGTTTTCACGCCGTGCAACTCGTAGAACGCCTCACTCGCTTTGTTCACTGCTGAAGCGGCTGGCCGATCAGCGCCTTTCTTCGTCGTGCCGATGTAGAGGATTCGTGATCGACCGTTCTTGTACTTGTGGGATTTGTTGGCCACCAAAATGTAAACCATCTTGTCCACCCATTGGTGGCTTCGGGTCAGCGTTAGCAGCGAGGTCTTGGAGGCCCGAACCTTTAACCGACGCATGCGGTTCCTCTCAGGTAGACCTGTCTGCCTTATGATTTTGTTGCGAAGCTCAGTTGCAGCCGCTTTGCCCATTCCGTGAATGCGCCGAAGATGCTCACGAAAGTTCCATCCGCCTACAAGTGGGTGGCGGTCGCTGCACTTTGGGCAGAGAAACACCGCGTGCCCATCTTTGTTGACCTTCACCATACGGCAGGAAGTGTACCACTGCACTCTGCGGATGTTTGCGTTTTTGCTCCAGCAGCCTGTCACTGCACCCGGACAGGTGGTGGATATAGGGACACTTGCAGCTCCAACGCTGATTTCAGCACTTGAAGTCGCAAGGCATCGTCAAAAATGATCTCGTCGAGAAGCTGATCAATCCGCAGCTTGTTCATGCCTTCACCAATCAACATTAAAACCGTGAGCAACACCACTCGAACAATCTCACGCAGATCATCTGATTTCGCCATTCGGGAGTGATGCTTCGGCTTTATGGGGCTGCCGTGCACTATCGTCGAGCGGAGATCGTAGAACTCCTTCATGTCACCAAACAGTTTCTTTCTGGTCTCTCCGTCGGTCCCTAGCAAATGTGCAACCCGCATCGACAGACGGTACGTCAGTTCGCTTTTGCTGTCGTTAAGGAGCATCGCTTCGAGTGCTGTTAGAGAATTAACGATTTCAACATCCTCGAAGTCCTCTCGGGCGTAAAGATCGAAAGCCAATTCGAGCGACGGGAACAACTTGTCGTTTTGTGCCATGCGCTCCAGAATAGGTGAAACCTGGTTTCGGAACGACGCAAATAACTGAGCGTCTGTTGATCGCAAAGAGTAGGTAGCTGGATACTTCGGGGGAATAAAGGGATCAATTATCATCCTCGTACATCTGTGCGAGAACAGGGTTCGCCACTCTTCTCGCTCATGTCTCAGATGACTCGCAACCACAAATGTGTCTCCGCCACGCAGTCGTCCCGATCTGAACAGTCTCAATAGTCGGAAAAACCTGAGCGTAGGTTGGAAGAATGTGACATTCACGGGATCGCTGAACGGAGAAGACGTGTCCCACGTTTTTGCAAAATGTTCCACATCCGCAGTGGAGAAGGGTGGGCTATGAAAGAGCAGGTAGTTCGGTGGCAACGCTGAGAGAGACCGAAGAAATACGTCATCCGAAGAGAGGAAAGCCTTCGTTAACGCCGCGTCGTATTCTCTTATCACGAAGGTTTCGTCTAGCCGCAGCTCGCTGTTGTCACAAATGAAATCGTACAAAGGAGTGATGCCAACGTACGAAATAAGGTCCGAGTCATCCATGACGCCTCTTTGATTTGGCGCTACTATCTTTCGATCTTTCTTGCTTGATCCGTTCCAGCAACACGGACGCAGGTTCATACTCCCGGCCTTCGCGTCGAGCAAGTTCAGCTTCGGTCGGGACGAGTTCGCCACGGAAGGCCTTGGCGAGGATGGACTGGGTTAGTTTGTCTGCTTTGTCCCTTGCAAACTCAACTCGCTTTGCGACCGCGTCAGAAATGTTAAACAGAGCATGAACCCTCCGCACAATTTCATGTTGTTCTTCCAGCGGAGGAATCGGCACGCGTATTGCGTTCAATGCCTGTTGGGTCATCTTCGGTTGAGCACTCCCCGTTACAAACTCCTGTAAGTCCATGCTATTCAGAACGATTTCTAGATACGGCAGCGGGATTCTACAGAGTGCCTGTACGATGTGTGCGTGATTGTTGACCCAAAATTTCCCATTTGCCCGAAAAGCTATTGGCGTACTACGAGAGAGTAAGTTTGCGCCGTCTTCGGCAATGAGAAGAAATTCTCCATCGAAAAGGAAGCCGTCAATTGTGTCGATGACTCCTGATGCCCCATAGTAAGGGAAAGGTCCTCTCCTCTTCGCTCTGTCCTCAGACTTGACAGGGATGCGCCGCCCGTCGAGATTGTTCGTGATCACGCCAAAGTCTGCTTGCGCCCACGACTCAGGGACATCGAAGAGTTCACGTGCTCGGTCTTCCGCGAGAGAGGTCTTTATACCGTCTCTCTCCTGAGAAATACGGTTGAGAAGCTGTGTTCCTGATTCAACGGCTCTGTGCGAACCTCTCCAATCCTCCGTTAGTCGCCCCGAACACGCCGCCGCCAGCACTGCTTGACGAAAGCGTTTAAGGATCGAACGGACGCGGGAGAGGTGGTTGCGTGCTATCTTGGCGCAATGGCTGAGACTCTTCACTTTGGCGACAATTCGTTTCTGTTCTCGAAGCGGCGCTATCGCTACGGGAACCTCGTGAACTATGTTGCGATTGAGGGTGGGCACACCTGTTCCTGAAAGGTATCGTTCCAGTCCTAGGGTTTTCAGCAAAAGAGCTACAAACTCTGGATCATTCCCATGAAAATCCTTGACGTAAAGCGAAGTGTTGAGCGGCCAAAAATCGGTCTCGACAAAGTGAACTTTCCCTATCGTGCCGCTTCGTCCGGTAACAACTCCCGGCCCCTTTACCCGTGCGATGCTGTGAGTGCCAACAGGGCCGTTTGCTGCGTAAATTGGGACGCTACCATCTGCGCGATCTTGGATTGGCAAGTCAAATCCGCGCTGCAGAGTGCCAGCCTCGATCAGCGTTACTACGGCCCATCCTTCAGGCTTCGTGATTAGGTCATCCCCGTCCACAAATGGAATCATGGTTCCTGTTCGGCCAACGCATTCTCTTCGACGCTGTTTTCTTCAAGAGTATCGATCAAGAGTCGTAGTCTCGTGACAGCTTGCTCCAGTTCCGCGATTGCCTCAGTGGCCAGTTCTTCAGGCTCAATAAGGTCTTCGCTGTCATCAAGGGACTCGTCTCGCAGCCATTTCAGACTATCAATCTTGTAATCACGCTTCTCGATTTCCTCGATGAGAAAGTTACGCCAGCGTTCTCCGTTCGAGTCGCTCGGTTTACGCTTTGATTTCCCATTGGGATCGGCTCCGAAGCACTTTTCAAACTCAGCAAAGTGCTCCGACACGAGTGGGCGATCCTTCTTCGTGATGTGCGGTACGTTGCTACGTCCGTCGTAAACCCAAGTTGTCTCAGTCTTGTAGCCCTTCGTGAAGAAGATTACGTTGGTCTTTGTGCCGGGGCTGTAAGGCGTGAACGTGCCATTGGGAAGCCGAAGCACGGTGTGAAGATTGCAATCTTCGGTCAGAATCTTGAACACCTCGCCAGCCTGATCCGCAAACAGGCAGTTGTCCGGCACGACGACAGCAGCGCGGCCTCCCGGTTTCAGGATCGTCATAACGTGTTGGATGAAGTTGAGTTGTTTGTTGCTGGTGCTGATAGTGAAGTCGTCTCGGGTCGGTGCCTGATTTGCCCCTTTGGTTCCGAAGGGTGGGTTGGTCATTACCACATCGAAGCGTTCGCCAGACGGAATCGTATAGATCGAATCCCCGAGGGCGATGTGTGGCTCCAGACCATGCAGGTACAGATTCATCAAGGTCAGGCGACGAGGCCGCTCCACTAGCTCCTGCCCGAAGTAGGTCTTGGACTTCACACGTTTCGCTAGATCACGCTCCAGTGCGCCCTTGGTCTGTTCGATCAACCACTCGTAAGAGGAAACAATGAACCCGCCTGTCCCGCACGCAGGATCGCAGATCGTGAACTCTTTGTTGGTGCGAGGATCGGGTTTCATGCAGCGCACAATGGCCTTGATCAGAAGACGCGGTGTGAAGTATTGCCCCGCTCCCTTCTTTCCCTCGCTGGCCGCTTTCTCCAGCAGTCCCTCGAAGGCCGCTGCCTTGATGTCGATCCCGAGTGCTGTCCATTCCGTCTCATCAATGACACCCAGCAGCTTCTTCAGGTTGACCGGATTGTTGAACCGCGATTGCGCCCCGGCGAAGATGTCACCGAGCAAACCACGCTGCTTTCCTAGCGTGCGAAGAATGTCGATGTAGTCGTCCCGTAGATCGGTGCCTGACTTACTGATGAGGGTCGGCCAGTCGCAGCCCTTTGGCAACTCGACGCTGCGCTCGTCGGCCATCTTGAGGAAGAGCAAATAGGTCAACTGTTCGATGTAGTCGCCGTAGTCGATTCCATCGTGACGAAGGGTATGGCAGAAACCCCAAAGGGTCTGGACAACATCACTCATGTTGCAATGGCCTCGTTGAGTTGCGTGATCATCTGTGGCAGTTTACCGTCAAACACTCGATTCGCACGACCCCAACCACCCGCGAGATTGAAGACAGGGACTGCATCGAAGTCTTCCTGCTCGATTGTCAGGTTCTCCACCAAGTGGGCCTCGACCCGATCCAGCCATTGAATCTGTTCTGGAGTGAACGGTTTTCCCGTTGTCATTTTTGCCATGGCCAGCTTCACACGGTCACCAGCCGTGTACAGCGGCTCCTGCTCGTTGGCCGCGTGCTTGACCATCGAAATAATGTCCACCAGAGCCTTGTGGTAGTGAATCTCGTGGGCCTTGCGAAGGTTTTCAAAAGTGAACCGCTGTGGCGCTGCCGCCAACTTCTGCCGAAGTTCGGTGAGGGCAGTTGTATTCCAGTCCCTAGGTCGGTTCAGAAGGATACGAATGGCCTCAACCTGGGCGGAATTCTCCCGAACAAATCTGGCGAAGACAGACAAATAATCCTCTGGTTTGTATTCCCTGCCATCAGTTCCGCGCACGAGCCACGAGGAACTCACCGTGTCCACGCTGCCCGTCGCTACCCAGAAAACTCTTTGCCGCCGAGGGTAGTTGACTAGTAGGTCTTGAAAGTCTTTCTCCCGCAGCAATTTCATCTCTCCGGTGAAATCAGCCCTCAACTGCCGAGGAAGATTGCTCGCGTACCTCGCCATATCGCCTTGCGCGATGTAGGCCGCAAACATATCCCTCGCCTCTGCTGACATCTCTTTGTCGATCCGCTGAAGACGCTTTACGACACACTGAATGTTGTAGTCGCGATCTCTGTTACTCCAGATGTCCTCGATGATCTCGGTGATCGTGCGAACTTCATGCTCTGGTGGTTCTGCTGTGATCGCTGTGGCGTTCTTGAAATATTCCAGCAGGGTACCGTCGAAGCAATCGAATACCACAAAATGAGATTTGTCAGGAAAGTGCTCTCCCTTGCGGGTGCCGCGTCCCAACATCTGCTCGAACAAAATTCGTGATTTTACTGGCCGTAGGAAAACAATCGCCTCAAGGTCGGGGATGTCCACACCTGTTGTTAGGAGGTCCACGCTCACAACGACACTGGGGCTGGGACGGTTACGAAACTCGCGAATGTGCTGAAGAGGCCTGTCAACTTTCCCCGTGATCTTCTGCACAAACGAATCACCACGCCCAAAGACATCGCGCCCAATCTCAACCAGATGATCCGCGTGAGAGGTGTGTGACAGATCGTTGACCGCAAAGATCAATGTCTTCGGGAATCGTCCATAGTGTTGCTCGTGTTCGAGCGCCCACTTCTTCACTTCTTCAAGAATCTTGCGATTGGAGTCCGGCGATGTGATTTCTCGTTCAACCTTGGTGCTGTCGAACTGGCGTTCGTCCTCCAACAGATCGAGTTGTTTGGCTCCTGATTCTGGATTGACGACCTCGACCTGTTCCCCTTCTTGCAGGAAGACTCCGTTCATTCGGACATTCGACTTGACCGCAACCACGTCGTAGTCAACGAGGAAGCCTTCGCGCACAGCACGTTCGTATTCGTAACGATAAACGATGTCTTTGAAGTACGCCGTGGTATGAGCCGCAGGTGTAGCGGTCAGACCTACCTTAACGGCATCAAAGTGGTCGAGCGTCCTGCGCCAGATGGCTCCTTCGGATGATGTGTAGCCTCTGTGACACTCATCAGCGATGACTAGATCAAACGCATGGATCGGGATGTCCAACTTCGTGGCATCTTCATCAAGTTCCTCGTCCCCAGCAGCAAAAATGGCGTCTCGACCAAAGAGGTTGATCGTCATCCGCTGAATCGTGCTGACATAAACGAACGCGTGACTTGCACTGGGGTTCGTTAGGTAAGCCTCCGGCAGCACCTTCGGATCGTACTTCTGATCCTCATCGAAGTCGCCACGCTGAAACCGCTGGCTGTAGACCTCATAGATTTTGTCGAACTTTAGCCCCGGCTCCGGCTCGAAGGAGGCAAACGCGAGTACGGCCTGTGCGGCCAGCGCCCGACGATCCACCAAGAACAGAATGCGTTTCGCAACTCCTGACTTCATCAGCCGATAGACTTCGTTGACCATCGTGAACGTCTTGCCCGTCCCGGTTGCCATGGCGATGAGCATCTGGTGCTTCTTATCGGCAATGGACTTCTCAATAGCGTCGTTCGCATCGCGCTGGTAAGGGCGCAGCCTTGGATGATCGTTAGGCATTCTCAGAAGCGTTTCGCAGCAAGCGTCGGAGTCTTTCTGGAGTCGCTCGATCAGGGCTTCAGGAGTGTGGAACTGAGTGATTATGTGAGAGCGAGAAAGTTCGTGCCGGATGTCGTGATGCCAGATGACCTCGCCATTGGTTGAATACAGGAACGGGACACGGAAACCTCGGTAGTTGAATGGGCTTTCCTTGATCCCCTTGCAGTACCTTTCAGCCTGTGTAAGGACGCTCTGCGGGCCTAGGGTTAGCTTCTTCGCTTCGACAATCCCGAGAATCTGTCCGTCCACACAGAGCGCATAGTCGGCAGGGCCGTTGGTTGTCTCGAACTCTTCAATGGCGCAGTTCTTATAACCGTTAAGCGACATGCCCAGAGAAAACGGAACGATATCCCATCCCGCTGCCTTGAGCTTGGGGTCGATGAGGCGTTTGCGAGTAAGCCACTCGGAATTGTGCTCTGAAGGTTTCACAGGTGCGAAGGGGAGCAAAGCATTATAACCATTTGTGCGGGATTATCTTCCGCACAGAGGAAATCGGACTAATGATTCGGCCAGTAAGCAAACAGTCCATTTATTTCTGCCATCCACGTCGTGTCGTCGTCTATGTGATATCTCTCAAGATTCCTTTCTAGTTCAAAGAAACCTGAGCCGGGTCGATTTGCACCCTCACCAGTCTTGATGGTCACGATTGCGGACAAAGCATGTCGTCTTTCGTGAATCTCCCTCTCAGAGATTAAGCCAAGTAAATGCCACAGTCGATTATCATGAGGACCGTGATACGCCCCTAGTTGCCGCACAACAGCATAGGCGTCGTCGTAATGAACAAGTCTCCTCTGTCGAGCACAATTCTTCAGGTACTCGGAGAGCGTGGATACTTCCTCTTCTGTATATTCGTACGATCCGTATTCAACCATGGTTTAATCCTCGACGAGCAGATGCAAGTCACTTTGCCTTTGTTCTTGATGGCTTCTCGTTGCGGACAAACGAAAGGCCGCGCTTCAACTCTGCGGCTAAATCTGTGACCTCCGTTGCGACATGCACGGGTTTGCCGGACTCTTTCCCGAGCCAAGCGTTTAGTTCCTCTGGTGTGGTTTCTACGTAGCGGCCTTGTTTGCGAACGGGCATTCCGTCTGCCGCCCACCTCTGAACCACTGAGGATGGCTCTCCCAGGAACGCAGAGATTTGCCGCCAGCCCTTCAAGGTTTGGGGAGGTGGCGCTTGTTTTTTATTGGCTGGTCTTTTTGGCATATTCAGATTACTCTGTACGCTCTCCGAAAGTGCCGAACTGCAATGCTTCAAACATTACCCAGTTTCTTTCAATCAGTTTTGATTCCATTGTACGGCGATCAAATTGTTCGGGTGTTATACGTGCTCCAGTAAAGCACTCGGCGAAGGCTCGTTGAAAATCGGTTAGCGAGAACCTGAACTTAAATCGGTTCTGCTTTCGAGAATTTGATTCACCAAAAATCTGAGCGGCGACACAGGCAGGCATGTATGAGGCGGTGTCTGGCGAGTCTGGTCTCACTGCATACCAACTTCCACAACGGTTGGAGAACCCTTCCTGAAAAGGTGGGCACGTAGTAGGGCAAGAGTTCATCAAGTCGTCGAGTTGTTGTTTATCACGCTTAACCCGACCCTGACGATCCGGCTTCTTGTATTGAACTAGAGCAAACTTTCTGCCAACAATTTCGTACAAAAGATCGCCGCCCTTGATGTCACTCTGGTTGAGGCCGCGTCGGTGAAGCATTCGCGTCTGGATTGAAACGCCATCCACCTGAGTGATTCGGGGCTTCCCTGGATCGATATCCCACATGTCTGCATGAATGAAATCTTCTTCAATGGGGCTTGTGGCGCGTCGTGCCAACGCATCGTTGATTCCACTCAGAATTCGTTGAGCGCGGACTATGCCAGCTATGTCTGCGTTGATTTCTTCGACTAAACTGTACCACTCTCGTAATTGCATGATGGTGTCAGAAAGAGTCTCGGTCAGAAAAGATTCGCTTGCTCTTGGGCCAGCTCCACGGGAGCCGAGCATTCTGCATCGTCGTTCGCTACGCTGTTTACCCTCGCACTCACCGGGTACGAACGCATGAGCCCTGCATCGTAGGGCTTCAGGAGATCACACG
>Ga0070735_10005373_pt1 | contig 10650 bp, 9 predicted proteins | sample Coa_R1_FD_66443 | JGI IMG/M metagenome (GOLD analysis project Ga0070735, IMG submission 66443) | Surface soil microbial communities from Centralia Pennsylvania, which are recovering from an underground coalmine fire - Coalmine... | ecosystem: Environmental > Terrestrial > Soil > Unclassified ... | reverse complement strand
CGAAGTCCAGCGCACAAACGGCGCTCGGCAACCTCACGGCAGGTTCGGAGGTCGAGGACGATGGCCGCTCGTACCGCGTCGTCGATCCTCTGTTCGCGGTCTGGATCGAGCGCCTGGCGTCAGGCGACGCGGGCGCTCAGTAGCAGCGCGAGCAGGTCGTGCGGGTCGCGGCGCACGCGCGGCTGCGCGGCGGCGTCGCGCTTCTCGAGCGTCAGTGCGCGCGGGTCGCTGAGCGGCACGAGGCGGCCCTCGCGGATGAGCGCCTCGTCGACGCCGCCGAGCCGGCCGCCGTACGTCGTGTGGACGGGGACGCCGAGCGCGGCCGCCTCGCGGTTCATCGTCCCGCCGGCCGAGACGACGAGATCGGCCAGCGCGATCAGCGACTGCGCGTCCACCGCCGTGCGCGGGACGATCACCGACGGCAGTGCGAGCGAGTCGACGAAGTCACGCTGCTCGTCCGTGCGCGGGAGCACGACGGCGTGCACGTCGTCGCGCGAGCCGACGAAGTCGAGCGTCTGCGGGAAGAGCGGGTTCGAGTGCCGGTGGTAGAGCGAGACGTCGGGCGGCGGCCGCAGGACGACGAGCACGCGCGCCCGGTCGACGCCGAGCTCGTCCAGCACGCGCGCGTCCGGCTCGAAGTCGGCGAGGTAGTACTCCTCCTTCAGGCCCGCGTACTGCAGGAGCTTCGGCGGCTCGGCGCCGTAGCGCTTCAGGCGCTCGGCCGGGATCGAGTCCGGGACGACGACCTTCGTCGCCGCACGGCAGCCGAGCTGGTGCTGCAGCCACGCCCACTCGTAGTCGAAGGTCGTCGACGACGGGATGCCGAGCCGGCGCGCGGTCAGCGTCAGTTCGTGCGAGCCGTGCGCGAGCGCGACGTCGAACCCGCGCGGCTTCGCCCACGCATGCAGCCCGTGCAGGCGCGACGCCATCGCGCGCGCCTTCCCGGTCCGCGAGCGCCCGCCGTGCTTGCCGAGCACCGCATCCGCCTCCAGCCCGTGCAGCTCGAGCAGCTGCAGCGTCTGCGCGTAGTCGCGCGCCGTGATCTCGACCTCGTCGCCGCGCCCGCGCAGGATCTCGATCAGCGGCCGGAACACGAGCACGTGCGCGCTCGCGGTCATGTCGATCCAGATCCTCACGCGGCGAGCGGCACCGACGACGCCTGCTGCTCGTACCAGAGCGTGAACGAGAGCAGCCCCCAGAGCTGGCGCGACCAGTCCTCCGTGCCCGCGACGTGCTCGTCGAGGTAGCGCGTGACCACCGCGCGGTCGAAGAAGCCCGTGTCGGCCGAGAGGACGTCGCGCGCGAACGGCGCCAGGTCGCCGCGCAGCCACGCGGCCGCGGGAATCGAGAAGCCGCGCTTGCGGCCACGCACGATCCGCTCCGGCAGCAGCGGCGCCGCCGCCTTCCGCAGCAGCACCTTCTTGCGCAGCGCCTGCACCTTGTGTCGCGTCGGCAGCGCGAGCGCGAAGCCGGTCACGACGGGATCGAGGAACGGGACGCGGGCCTCCAGCGAATGCGCCATCGACGCACGGTCCGTCTTGACGAGTAGGTCGTCGACGAGGTACGTGCCGAGGTCGACGTCCTGCAGCCGCGCGAGCGGCGGCGCGCCGTCGGTCTCGTCGAAGCGCTCCCGCAAGAGCGAGACGGGATCGAACGGCGAGCGCGCGCCGCGCAGCTCCGCACGCGCGTCGGCGGAGAAGATCTCCTTCCACCCGTGGTGCCGCTCGAGCGGCGGCAGGTGCGCCGCGCGCGCGAACTTCTTCAGCCGGTAGTCGAGCGACGCGCGCCGCGACGACGACGGCAAGAGCTCCACGACGGGGCGTGCAAGAGAGGCCGCCGCACCGAACCGCTCCGCGAGCAGATCCGCCGCGTACGTGTAGTAGCCGCCGAAGAGCTCGTCGCCGCCCTCGCCCGACAGCGCCACCTTGACGTGCTCGGACGCGAGCTTGGAGACGAGGTAGGTGGGCAGCGCCGACGAGTCCGCGAACGGCTCGTCGAACGCCGCTGCGAGCTCCGGCAGCAGCAGCGCCGCGTCGGGCCGCAGCACGAGCTCGTGGTGCACGGTGCCGTAGCGCTCGGCGACGAGCCGCGCGTCGGCGAGCTCGTCGAACGACCGCTCCTCGAAGCCGATCGAGAACGTGTGCAGCGGATACGTCACCTCTTCCGCCGCGAGCGCCGCGAGCGTGCACGAGTCGACGCCGCCGGAGAGCAGCACGCCGACCGGGACGTCGGCGACGAGATGCGCGCGCACCGAATCGCGCAGGCGGCCGCGCAGCTCCTCGACGAGCTCCGCCTCGTCCTCGCCGCGCGTCTCAACCGCCGGCGCCGGCCGCGCGAACCGCTCGACGCGCACCGCCCCGTCCCACACGAGCACATGGCCTGCCGGCAGCTTGCGCACGTCGCGGTAGATCGAGAACGGCGCCGGCACCGCGTTGAACGCGAGGAAGCCCTCGAGCGCGTCGAGGTCGATCTCGCCGCGCGGCAGCGCGCGCAGCTCGGACGCGAACGACAGCTCGCCGTCGGCCCCGCGGTAGTACAGCGGCTTGATCCCGTACGCGTCGCGCGCGAGCACGAGCTTCCGTTCGCGCGCGTCCCAGATCGCGACCGCGAACATCCCGCGCAGACGCGCCGCGAACGCGAGCCCCCACTCCTCGTACGCGTGCGCGAGCACCTCGGTGTCGCTGTGCGTGCGGAACGCGTGCCCCGCCCGCGCCAGCTCGCGCATCAGCTCCTCGTAGTTGTAGATCTCACCGTTCTGGACGACGACGACCGTGCCGTCCTCGTTCGCCAGCGGCTGGTCGCCGCCCGCGAGGTCGATGATCGAGAGCCGCCGCGAGGCGAGGCCGATGCCGCCGTCGACGAACGTCCCGTCGGCGTCCGGGCCCCGGTGGACGAGCGTCGCGCTCATCGCAGCGAGCCGCTCGGGATCGACGGCGCCGCGCACGGTCGCGATTCCGCAAATCCCGCACATGCGGCTTTACTCTAGAGGCGTGCCGGTCTACTGGAAGCAGCGGTACGCGTCGCGGAACCAGCGCCATCGCGCCTGGGTTCGGCAGCAGGCGCGTCGCGAGGCGGCGGCGCAGGGCGGCCCGACGCTGTGGCAGTGGCTGCGGCAGCGGTTCCGCCGGTGACGCACTTCGGGACGCACCAGGAGCTGCAGCTCCTCCTGCTGCTCGTCACCGGCGCGGTGCTGCTGCTCCTCTCGCAGCCGCTGCGCATTCCGTACCCGATCCTGCTCGTCCTCGGCGGGCTCGTGCTCGGCTTCGCGCCGGGCGTGCCGAGCGTCAACATGCCGCCGGACGTCGTCCTGTTCGGGATCCTGCCGCCGCTGCTCTACACGTCGGCGTTCAACACGGGCCTGCGGGAGCTGCGGCAGAACATCCGCTCGATCTCGCTGCTGGCGCTCGGCGTCGTGGCTGTGACGACGCTGTCGGTCGCGGCGGTCGCGCATTCACTGATCGGCCTGTCGTGGGCGCCGGCGTTCGTGCTCGGCGCCGTCGTCTCGCCGACCGATCCGCTCGCTGCGACCGAGATCGGGAGACGCTCCGGCGTGCCGCGCCGGCCGATTGCGCTGATCGAGGGCGAGAGCCTCGTCAACGACGGCAGCGCGCTCGTCCTCTTCAAGTTCGCCGTCGCCGCGGTGACCGCCGGCACGTTCTCGCTGCTGCACGCGAGCTGGTCGTTCGTGTGGACGGTCGTCGGCGGCGTCGTCGTCGGCCTCGCGATCGGCCACGTGATCCGGGTCGTCCGCCGTCACCTCAACAACCCGCCTCTCGAGGTGACGATCGCGTTCCTCACGGGCTACTTCACGTACCTGCCGGCGAACGCGCTCGGCGTGTCCGGCGTGCTCGCGGTCGTCACGGCCGGCGTCTACATGGGATGGCACACGCCCGAGCTGACGACGTTCCAGACGCGACTGATGGGCGAGGGCTTCTGGGCGATCATCAGCTTCGTCCTCAACGCGCTCCTCTTCGGGCTCGTCGGGCTGCAGCTGCACCCGATTCTCAACCGACTCTCCGGGCACACGCACTGGCAGCTCGTGTGGTGGGGCGTCGCGATCACAGGTGTCGTGATCCTGACGCGGCTCCTGTCGGCGGGGCCGGTCGCCTACCTCCCGCGCTGGCTGTTCCCTCGTCTCCGCGAGCGGGACCCGTACCCGCCGTGGCAGTGGGTGGCGTTCGTCGGCTGGACGGGGATGCGCGGTGCGGTGACGCTCGCTGCCGCACTTGCGATTCCGCTGTCGACGAGCTCGGGTGCGGCGTTCGCGGACCGCGACTTGATCGTCTTCCTCGCATTCTGCGTCGTGCTCGGCACGCTCGTCGTCCAGGGCGGGACGCTGCCGCTCTTGATCCGGCTGCTCGGGTTCGAGGACGACGGGCTCGACGCGAAGGAGGAGGCGAAGGCGCGCATCAAGGCGGCCGAGGCCGCGATGCAGCGGCTCGACGAGCTCGTGTCCGAGGACTGGGTGCGCGACGACACCGCCGAGCGGCTGCGCGGCCAGTACCGGTTCCGGATCAACCGCTTCTCGGAGCCCTATCGCGACGACGGCGACGGGACGATCGAGCAGCGCTCGCAGGACTACCAGCGGCTGCGGCGCGAGCTGCTCGAAGCGGAACGGGTCCGCATCGTGGAGCTGCGGAACGAAGGCACGATCAGCAACGACGTCATGCGCAAGGTCGCGCGCGACCTCGACCTCGAAGACTCGCGGCTGGATGTCTAGGGCGCAAAGTCCCTGAAGAGCGGCCGCAAGCGGCCGCTAGCCGCTGAGGGATTGGCGCAGGACGCGAAAGCCGGTCGCGAACAGCGTGCGGAGGTAGAGCGCGACGCTGCGGTCGGCGATCCACTCGAGGTCGTGCGCGAGCTTCTCGGCCATCGACGTCTCGTAGCCGCGCCGCACCTGCGCGAAGCCGGTCAGCCCGGGCCGCACGACGAGGCGCTGCCAGTACGCGGGCAGCTCCGCGGCGAGCTCTTCGAAGAAGCGCGGCCTGATCGGCCGCGGGCCGACCATCGACATGTCGCCGCGGAGAACGTTCCACAGCTGCGGCAGCTCGTCGAGCTGCGACGCCTTCAGCCAGCGGCCGATGCGCGTCGTCTCCTCGGCGGTGCGCCGGACGAGCTCGTCGCCGAGGTATGGGCCGAGCCGTGTCTCCGCGTCCGGCTGCAGCGTGCGGAACTTGAGGATCGTGAAGATGCGGCCGGCGCGCCCGATGCGCGGCCCGCGGTAGAGCACGGGCACGCCGCTCGTCGCGACGACCGCGACCGCGAGGCCGAGGAACAGGGGGAGCGCGACGATCCCGAAGACGAGCGCGAAGAACAGGTCGAGGATCCGCAGCTCGAGATCCACGCGGCGCTTCGGCGACCCGCGGGTGAGCTGCTCGAATCGCGCGACGAACGACTCGGACGGCCGAGGCGACGTCATTCCGCGGTGATCGTAGTGCTTCGGGGTTTTGCGGATGCGCCGTCAGGCATGCTTTAGGAAAGCTCCGCCCATGAGCAGATCCCTCGTCCTCTTCGCCGCCGTCGGCGCCGCCGCGCTCGTGGTCGCCGGCGTCCTGATCGCCGTCAGCCTCAGCGGCGGTACGTCGAAGCCGCAGTCGACGAATGCCGCGCTCTCCGGCGTCGGCGACGCGCTCAGCATCTTCGGCGGCATCCCGCAGCACGGGATCGTGCTCGGCAACCCGAACGCACCCGTGACGGTCGTCGAGTTCGCCGACCTGCAGTGCCCGTATTGCATGCACTTCACGACCGACCAGCTGCCGGCGTTCGTGCAGCAGGACGTGCGCACGGGCAAGGCGAAGCTCGAGTTCCGCGGGCTCGCGTTCGTCGGTCCGGACTCGCTGCGCGGGCTGCGCGCCGCGAACGCGGCGGCGCAGCAGAACAAGCTCTGGACGTTCATCGACATCCTCTATTCGAACCAGGGGACGGAGAACACCGGCTGGCTCTCCGACGCGATGGTGCGCCGCGCGGCCGCAGCCGTGCCGGGGCTGAACGTCGCCAAGCTCGTCGCCGCGCTCGACAGCGGCCCGGTGAACACGCTCGTGCAGGCGGCGCAGCGGCTCGCGACGACCGCCGGCGTGAACAGCACGCCGACGCTGTTCGTCAACGGGACGCAAGTCTCCAGCGCGACCGCCGCCGCGCTCGAACAGGCCGTCGCAGCAGCATCGTGAGGTTGCGTGTCGCGGTCGCGGTGCTCGCGCTCGTCGCCGCGGCGATCGCGTCGTACCTGACGATCCTCCACTACACGCACAACGCGCCGGTGTGTCCGACGAGCGGTTGCGAGACCGTGCAGCGCTCGCACTACGCCGAGCTCGTCGGGATTCCCGTCGCGCTGCTCGGCCTGCTCGCGTACCTCGCGATCGCCGCGACTGCAGCGAGCGCGCGCAGCGAGGCCGCGGCGATCGGCGCCGCGCTCACGCTTGTCGCGCTCGTGTTCAGCGCGTACCTCCTGATCGTCTCGCTGACCGTGATCCACGCGGTCTGCGTCTGGTGCGTCGGCACGGATGTCTGCGTCGCGCTGCTGACGCCGGCCGCGCTGCTCCGATTACGCGTATAACGTTTCCTTATGGATACGCGGCAGCTCGCGGCCTTCTGCGCGGTCGTGGAGAAGAAGAGCTTCTCGCAGGCGGCCGAGCGGCTGGGCGTCACCCAGCCTGCGGTCAGCCTGCAGGTGCGCGCGCTCGAGAAGCGGCTCGGCGTGCAGCTCCTCGACCGCTCCGGGCGGCGCGTCGAGCCGACCGAGGCAGGTCAGCGCGTCTACCGCAACGCGCAGCGGCTGCTGGCCGCCGAGGAGCTGCTGGTCGAGGAGCTCGAGGGCGGCGAGGCGGTCGCCGGCCGCTTCGAGCTGGGCGCGTCGACCGGGCCCGGCGGCACCGTCGTCCCCGTACTGCTCGCGGAGCTGCAGCGCGAGCACCTGGAGCTCAGCGTCGCGCTCACCGTCGCGGACACGCACACGGTCGTCGAGCTCGTCGCCGACCGCTCGGTCGAGCTCGGCGTGGTCGGATTCGCGCGCCGTCATCGCTCGGTCGCGTTCGACGTCCTCTTCCGCGACCAGGTCGTGCTCGCGTGCCCGCCGGGCCACCGCTTCGCCGGCAAGACGATCTCGCTCGACGACCTGCGCGGGGAGACGCTCATCCTCATGCAGGAGGGCGCGGGTGTGCGCGAGGCGATCGAGGACGAGCTGCGCGAGCACGGCGCGCGCCTGCGCGACTTCGAGTCGAAGCTCGAGCTCGGTCTGCAGGAGTCCGTGCGCTCGGCGGTCGAGGCGGGCTACGGGGTCACGTTCATCTCGCGCTCGGCGATCGAGTCGTCGCTCGCCGCGGGGACGCTGACCGAAGCGCGCGTCGAAGGGTTGGAACCGAGCCGCGAGATCTTCCTCGCGCGCGCGAGCGGACGCTCGCTCACACGCGCGGCGCAGGCGTTCATCGAGCTCGCGCGCTCGCGCCTCGCGTGAAGGTCTTCTGGGGGCTCGAGCGCTTGCCCGAGGCGCTCGCCGGCCGCCGCGCGTTTCTGCTCGCGCCGCCGCGCTGGGACGATCCGGTTCCGGTCGTCGGCCGCTGGAGCGAGCTGCCGACCGGCGCGCGCATCGATCCCGGCGAGGCGGAGGTTCTGCTCGCGCTCGGCGGCGGCTCGACGATCGACACGGCGAAGCGCGTCTCTGCGGAAACCGGCCTACCGCTCGTCAGCCTGCCGACGACCTACTCCGGCGCCGAGTGGACGACGTTCTTCGGCGTGCGCGACCTCGAGCGGCGCATGCGCGGCGGCGGCAGCGGCTCGCACAACGAGGCGATCGTCTACGACGTCGCGCTCGTGCGCGACCTGCCGCACGACGTCGTCGGAGGCACGGCACTCAACGCGCTCGCGCACTGCTGCGAGGCGCTCTACGCGCTCACCCGCGATCCGCGCGCCGACCCGCTCGCGCTCGAGGGAGCGGAACTGATCTCCGCGGCGCTGCCGGCGTGGGATAGCAACAGACTGTTGCAAGGGGCGGCGAAGGCCGGCGAGGCGCTCGCGCGCTCCGGGCTCGCGCTCGGGCACGCGATGCCGCAGGTGATCGGCGGTGCATACGGCCTCCCGCACGGCGCGCTGAACGCGATCTGCCTGCCGCCGGCGCTGCGCTTCAACGACGAGTTCGTGCCGCCGGCGCTGCTGGGCGGGCGCGCGGCCGATCGCGCGGAGGAGCTGAAGGAGCTCGCCGGCTTCTCGACGCTCGCCGCGCTCGGCATTCCCGGCGGCGATCTGCCCGCGCTCGCGGAGACGATCGCGCAGCGTCCCGGCGCGCGCGCGAACCCGCGTCCCGTCACGCCCGCGGACGTGCTCGAGCTGCTCTCAGCAGTGGCCGGGCTCGGGTGAGCCGCCGGGCCCGACGAGCCGGAACACCTGCGCGTCCTTGACGACCTGGATGCAGAAGCCGCGCTCGTCGGCGCGATAGAGCTGCAGCCCGCGGAAGTTCTTCAGGTCGGGGCCGCTGTACGTGCCCGCCCACTTGTAGGTCAGGTAGAGCTGGTCGCCGGCCAGCTTCAGCTCCGTCGCCGCGTCGAGCCCGGCGCCGTGCTCCATCACGCCTTTCGGTCGCGCCTGGGTGCGATGGACGAACTGGAACGCGGAGGCGCCCAGCCCGGCCAGCACGAACACGAGGACGGCCGCACGTCCCACGGATGCGACATCGGTACTTCCTCCCGATGCCTTGAGCGCAGTCGACCGGAACGATGGACGTCGTGGAGGGCAACGCGAATCTCGCGGCCCGCGCCGGCCGCTGGAGCGCCGCCCACTGGAAGACGGCGGCAATCGGCTGGGTCGTGCTCACGGTCGGTGCGTTCGTGCTCGGCAGTGCGATCGGGCTCAACGCGCGCGGCGACTCGGCGTCGGGCTCGGGAGAGACGGCGCGCGCGCAGGCGTACCTGCGCGGCGCGCACTTCCTGTCTCCGGCGACGGAGGCGGTGCTCGTGCAACGGCTCGACGGCGGCAGGCTCACGACCTCGACGCCGGCAGTCGTCTCGCTCGAGCGCATGCTGCGCGCACGGAGCGAGCTGATGAACGTGCGCGCGCCGCTCCTCTCGAAGGACTCGCGCTCCGTGCTCGTGCAGTTCGACGTCCGCGGCGATCACGACACCGCCGACAAGCGCATCCAGCCGACGATGGACGCAGTCGCGCGCGAGCAGGTGCGCAACCCGACGCTGCGCATCGAGGAGTTCGGCTTCGCGAGCGCGAATCACGTCATCGGCGACGTCGTCACGAGCGACTTCACACGTGCCGAGTTCACGTCGCTGCCCGTGACGCTCGCGATCCTGCTCGTCGCGTTCGGTGCGCTGGTCGCCGCCGCGATCCCAGTCGTGCTCGGCTTCACGGCCGTGCTCGGTGCGATCGGCCTCTCCGTGCTGATCAGCCACGCGTACGCGCTGCCGAACTTCCTCGACAGCGTGATCCTCATGATGGGGATGGCGGTCGGCGTCGACTACTCGCTCTTCTATCTCCAGCGCGAGCGCGAGGAGCGGCGCCGCCGAGCGACGCCGCACGACTCGTTGCTCACGGCGGCCGCGACCTCGGGCCGTGCCGTGCTCATCTCCGGCGCGACCGTGTTGATCGCGATGGCCGGGCTGTTCTTCGCCGGCAATCCCATCTTCACCGCGATGGGAGTCGGGACGATGGTCGTCGTCTTCCTCGCCATGGTCGGATCCGTGACCGTGCTCCCGGCGCTGTTGCACCGGCTCGGCGACCGCGTCGACCGCGGCCGCGTGCCGTTCGTGCGGCACGCCGGTGGCGACGGTCAGGCGTGGCGGCGGATCCTTGCGCCCGCGTTGCGCCATCCCACGCTCGCAGTCGTCATCGCAGGCGGTGCGCTGCTCGCCTGCGCGCTGCCGACGCTGACGATGCACACGAAGCTGCCGAGCTTCACCGACCTGCCGCGCAACGTCCCGATCGTGCGGACATACATGCGCATGATCAAGGCGTTCCCGGGCTCGCCGACGCCGGCGATTGTCGTCCTCAAGGCGACCGACGTGACGACGCCCGACGTGCAGAGCCGCGTCGCCGCGCTCGAACGGCTGTCGATCGGCGCCGCGATCGTGCGGCCGCCCGTGACGACGCGCATCAGCCCCGACCGCACTGTCGAGGAAGTCGACCTACCGCTGATCGGGCGCGGCGACGACAGCACGTCTCTGAACGCGCTCGGACTGCTCCGCTCGACGCTCATCCCCGCCACGCTCGGCGCCGGACCCGGAGTCGAGTACGCGACGACCGGCGTCGCCGCCGGCACAAAGGACTTCAACGACGTGATGAAGGCGCGGTTGCCGCTGATCTTCGCGTTCGTGCTCGGCCTCGCCTTCCTGCTGCTGCTGTTCACGTTCCGCTCGATCGTCGTGCCGCTGACCGCGATCGTGCTCAACCTGCTCTCGGTCGGCGCCGCCTATGGACTGCTCGTGCTCGTCTTCCAGCACACGTGGGCGCAGGGCGTGCTCGGCTTCACGTCCAACGGCGGCATCACGTCGTGGCTGCCGATGTTCCTGTTCGTCGTGCTGTTCGGGCTCTCGATGGACTACCACGTGTTCATCGTCACGCGCATCAAGGAGCTCGTCGACCGCGGCGAGTCGACCGAGGACGCGGTGCTGGACGGCATCAGCCGCACGGCGCCGTCGGTGACGAGCGCGGCCGCGG
>Ga0070735_10005371_pt1 | contig 10650 bp, 10 predicted proteins | sample Coa_R1_FD_66443 | JGI IMG/M metagenome (GOLD analysis project Ga0070735, IMG submission 66443) | Surface soil microbial communities from Centralia Pennsylvania, which are recovering from an underground coalmine fire - Coalmine... | ecosystem: Environmental > Terrestrial > Soil > Unclassified ... | reverse complement strand
CTTGATCTCGACCGAAGTCTGGCTGTCGGCCGCGGTAGAGAAAACCTCGCTCTTGCGAGTGGGAATGGTCGTGTTTCGCTCAATCAGCTTGGTGAACACGCCGCCCAGCGTTTCGATGCCAAGGGAAAGAGGAGTAACGTCGAGCAGCAGGACGTCCTTGACCTCGCCGCCCAACACGCCGCCCTGAACCGCCGCGCCCACCGCGACCACTTCGTCAGGGTTCACGCTGCGATTGGGCTCCTTGCCGAACAGGTTCTTCACGATCTCCAAAACCTTCGGGATACGGGTCGAACCACCCACCAGCACCACTTCATCGATATTCGAGGGCTGCATTCCGGCATCGGCCAGAGCCTTCTTGCAGGGCTCGACAGTCCGCTCCAGAATTTCGGCCATCATCTGTTCCAGGCGCGCACGGGTCAGCTTCACGGCCAAGTGCTTGGGGCCGCTGGCGTCCGCGGTCAGGAACGGCAGATTGATCTCGGTCTCGAGCAGCGTCGAAAGCTCGATCTTAGCCTTTTCGCCCGCTTCCTTCAGGCGCTGTAGAGCCATCTGGTCCTTCGAAACGTCGATGCCCTGGTCGCGCTTGAACTCCTGAACCAGCCAATCGATGATCAGGTGGTCGATGTTATCGCCGCCCAGGTGCGTGTCGCCGTTGGTCGACTTCACTTCGACCACGCCGTCGCCGACTTCGAGAATCGAGATGTCGAAGGTGCCGCCGCCGAAGTCGTAGACCGCGATCGTCTCGTTCTTCTTGCGGTCGAGCCCGTAGGCTAGCGCCGCCGCCGTCGGCTCGTTGATGATGCGCATGACTTCCAGGCCCGCGATCTTGCCGGCGTCCTTGGTGGCCTGGCGCTGCGCGTCATTGAAGTAAGCCGGGACCGTGATCACCGCCTTGGTGACCTTCTCGCCCAGATACGCCTCGGCCGCTTCCTTCAGCTTGGCCAGGATCATCGCGGAGATCTCCGGCGGAGACTGTTTCTTTCCGCCTGCCTCGACGCGAGCGTCGCCGTTATCGCCGGGGACGACCTTATATGGGACCAGTTTCATCTCCTGGGACACTTCGTCGTAACGACGTCCCATGAAGCGTTTGATGGAGTAAACGGTGTTCTCCGGGTTCGTAACCGCTTGGCGTTTCGCGACCTGGCCCACCAGTCGCTCTCCGCTCTTGGCAAACCCAACCACCGAGGGCGTAGTCCGGCCCCCTTCCTGGTTCGGTATCACGACCGGCGTGCCAGCCTCCATGACCGCAACGACGGAGTTGGTTGTTCCCAGGTCAATTCCAATGATCTTGCTCATTATATGGCACTTCCTCTCAAGAAGGTGTTAGCTATCATTAGCCTGAAACCATTATGCAATCTTAGTGTATGATTGTCAAGTTTTAGCTAAAACCTTCTATCTGCCTTAGCCGTATAATGAAGTGAGGCATGGGCAAGTTCGCATCCCTAGCGACGCTGAGCGTCCTGGTTCTGTCAGCCGCCGTGCCCGTTCGATTCGACCTAACCGATACTAACGGCACTCGGCACACCGCCGAGGAGTGGCGGGGCAAGAAAGCCGTGGTCCTGTTCTTCACCATGACGGACTGTCCCCTGGCCAACGGTTACGTACCGGAGATGAACCGGATGCGGGCCGCCTACGATCCGCGCGGGGTCGCGTTCTACGCGGTACAGGTCGACAACACCGTGACGGATGCCGACGTCAAGAAGTACGCGCAGGCATACAACTACACTTTTCCGATGCTGAACGACCCTCGGCAGATTCTGGCTCGCCTGACCGGCGCAAAAGTCACCCCCGAGGTCGCCGTCCTTTCGTCGACGGGCGAGGTTCTGTATCTGGGGCGGGTCGATAACAAGGTGGAGGATCTCACCCGGCCAAAGTACGCCGCGACCGAACCCGAGCTTCGCAACGCGCTCGACGCGGTGCTGGCAGGGAAAGCTCCCAAAGAAGCAAAGACTCGCGCCGTAGGATGCTCAATCAATCTGGAGAGCAAATGAAGTTTCTGTTTGTGTTGGTGAGCACGGTCGCGGTCGCAGCTCCGACTTTCAACAAAGACATCGCTCCTATCCTCTACGAGAACTGCGCGACGTGCCATCGCCCGGGCGAAGTGGCTCCGTTTTCGCTTCTCACGTATCAGGATGCCGCCAAACGCGCAGGCCTGATCGCTGCCGTGACCAAGAAACGCTACATGCCGCCATGGAAGCCCGAGCCAGGCTACGGGGATTTCGACCATGTACGGCGGCTGACGGACGACCAAATCGCTCAGCTACAGGATTGGGCGGCGACAGGCGCCCCGGAAGGCGATCCGGCCGACAAACCAGTGGTCCCGACGTTTCCGACCGGCTGGCAGGCCGGCGATCCGGACCAGGTTCTGAAGTTTGCCGAGCCGTACGCCGTGAGGGCCGATGGACCTGACCAGTTCCGGTGTTTCGTGCTGCCGATGAATCTGGACCATCAATCCTATGTAAGCGGCGCAGAGTTCCGCCCAGGCAATCCGCGCGTAGTGCATCATGCATTAATTTTCCTGGACTCCACGGGTACCGCTCGGAGACTCGCTGCGGCATCCGGCGGTGGCGGATATCCGTGTTTCGGCGGTCCGGGGTTCAGCGGCGCAGGCTTGCTGGTGGGCTGGGCTCCGGGATATACTCCCCTGCCCGCGGAACCGGCGCTTTCGCAGCCGGTGCGGCCGGGAACGGACGTGGTTGTCCAAATCCACTATCATCCGTCTGGAAAGCCCGAAGCGGATCAGTCTTCGATTGGGCTCAAATTCTCAGGTCCACCTACCAAGGGACGGGCACTGTTGCTGGTGATGAATCGCTACCTGGATATTCCGGCGGGCGAATCGCACTACGTGGTGAAGGGATCAGTCACGGTGCCGCAGGATGCCGAGCTGTGGGGCATCACGCCGCATGCGCACTATCTGGCGACCGACATGAAGGTCGACGCGCGCCTGCCGGACGGTACGGTGATGCCTTTGATCCGGATTAGGGATTGGGACTTCAACTGGCAAGGGCAGTATCGATACAAGCAGCCGATTAAGCTTCCGAAGGGCACCAAGATCGAGCTGGAGTATGTTTACGACAACTCGGCTGACAATCCGCACAATCCGTCTCGTCCACCGGTGCGGGTGCGGTTCGGAGAACAGACCAAGGATGAAATGGCCCTCGCGTTCCTGGGCTTGGTTTTGCCATCGCCCGAGGATGTGCAGCCGTTCCAGCGGGCCGTGGTGCTGCAATACGTCGAGGATTTCGTGCGGCTGACGGAGAACTTGGACGACCTTCCTCCGGAGATCCCGCAAGCTATGGCGATGCGGCTGCGGATGGGGCTGGCGCTGTTCGATCGCAACCACGACGGGAAGCTCGACGCTGAGGAGCGGGCTAATCTGCTTAAAGCGGTCCAGACGATGATGCCGCAATAAACCTGGCCGCAAATAAACGCGAATGAACGCAAATCACCAGAGGTTGTAGTACCCGTCGCGTTCGGTGAGGTCAAGAGGCAGGCCGAACAGCTCAGACAGCCGAGGGGCGACCAGGATTTCGCGCTTCGGCCCGTCGGCCACGATTCGTCCGTGATCGATCAGCACTACGCGGTCGATCTCGGGAATCAGGTCGGAAAGATGATGCGTCACCATCACCAGTCCGATGCCGACTTGCGCAAGTTTCCTAAAGATGAGTCGCAGTTCGTGCTGTGCGAAGAGGTCCAGCGCCGTGGAAGGTTCATCCAGTATGAGGGCGTGCGGGTCGTGAACCAGAGCCCGGGCCAGCAGAACGCGGCGGGCCTCGCCGGAGGACATCTCATCCGTAAAACGATCCGCCAGGTGCGAGACTTCAAGCATCGCCAAGGCTTGCTCGGCCTTCTCATGCATCGCGGACGTGACTTGCTGGTGCGGCCAGATGCCTATACTCGAGAAAAATCCGGACAGGGCGATATCGCGACCGGTGACGTCGCGGGTGCAACTGGTCATCAGGTCGCTTGAGACGATGCCGAGCAGTTGGCGCAGCTCGAAGACGTTCCACCGGTCGCGGCCCATAATGCGCACGGACGAGCCATCCCGCACCAGCGGATAACATTCGCGCGTGATGGTCTTGATCAGCGTGGATTTGCCGCAGCCGTTCGGTCCTAAGATCGCGACATGCTCCCCGAGCCCGATCCGAAGAGTAACTTCTTTCAAGGCGAGAGTCTCGCCACGCATGACGGAGACGTTTTCAAATTCGATTAAGGCGGGAGTCAAGATCCCATAGTAACCGGCTACAGTATGGAGATGCCCTCGGAAATCTGGCTGGTCCGGCACGGTGAGACGGAATGGAGCCGTTCGGGACAACACACTTCGCGTACGGATTTGCCGCTGACTCCGGAAGGTGAGCGCCAGACCGAAAACCTTAAGCGAATGTTGGCCGGGCATTCGTTCGCACTGGTGCTTTCGAGCCCGATGAAGCGTGCCGTCGACACGTGCCGACTGGTGGGGTTGACTCCCGAGATCAGCGCCGATTTGCTTGAGTGGAACTACGGCGATTATGAGGGCCTCACGACGCCCGAAATCCAAAAGAGCGCTCCGGGCTGGACCATCTTTACCGGCGCGGTGCCTAATGGCGAAACCGTGGAGCAAGTAGCGGCTCGGGCAGATCGCGTGATTTCACGCGCACTGGCCACGGCGGGAGATGTCGCCGTGTTCGGGCACGGCCACCTGTTACGAGTGCTGGCAGCGCGATGGGTCGGCATCGAGCCCTCGGGAGGACGACTCCTGGCGCTCTCCACGGCATCGCTAAGCGTGCTCGGATATGAGCGTGAGACCCGTGTGATTCGCTTGTGGAATGAGACTTCCTAAAATAACCTTTTAAAATAAAGATATGCATTCCCGGCCCTGGCTGTGGCCGAATCTATTGAGCCTGGACGCGCCCGTTGTGGCGCTGCTGTGGCAACTCCTGTTTGTCCGCTGTTTTCATGGCAGCCTGGGAACACTTCCGGCAGCGCTTCTGGCGGTGGCCGTGTGGCTCATCTACGTTGCGGACCGCACGCTGGATGCCTGGCGTGGATTGACGGAGCAGCCTCGTCATGAGTTTTACGGGCGTCACTGGCGTGCCGTACTGCCAATATGGATCGCCACGCTGGGCGGGAGCGCATGGCTGGCCTGGAGCCGGCTGCCTCGGCCGCTCCTCGTGGAGGGCGCGCTGGTTGCTTCTGGCACGGCGCTGTATCTGGCGGCAGTTCATCTGGCGCCCGGCTTGTTGCGGCGCGCGGGCTCCAAGGAATCCGCCGTCGCCGTGCTCTTCGGGTTGGGCGCATCGCTAGCTGCCTGGCCCAGCGTTCAGAGCACCAGCGACATCCTGGCTATCCTGTTGTTCTCCGGCTTGTGCTGGATGAACTGCGCGGCTATCGACGACTGGGAACGCGGGCGTGAGCTGCGTCCATCGGTAATCGCCGCGGCGGGGCTGGTGGCATTGACCGCAGCGTGCCTTTTGCAAAATCACAGGCCTGTTTTGGGCGGGGCGGAAACCGCAGGCGCGCTGGGATTGGTCCTGATCGACCGTCTGCGCGGGCGCTATTCCACGGAGGCTCTGCGGGTGCTGGCGGACGTGGTCCTGTTGACACCGATCGTGTTCTTGCCCGCCGCGGGAATGTTCGGATGAACTGCGATCTCATCGCTCCGCACTACTGGTGGATCGAACGGCTGGGCATGGGGCGCGCGCTCGAACGGCGGCGGCGTTGGTTTCTGCCGGAGATCGGAAATGCTTGGCGGGCTCTGGTGCTGGGCGACGGAGACGGCCGGTTCTTGCGGGAATTGCTGCGGCGAAACCGGGTGGTGCGCGCGGACTACGTGGATCGCAGCCGCCGTATGCTCGAACTCGCCCGACAGAAGGCCGGGAACGAGCGGGTGGATTACCGGCAAGCTGATGCACTGACTGTGGAGTTTCCTCGGGACGAATACGATCTCATCACGACGCACTTCTTCTTCGACTGCTTTAGCCCACATGAGCTGGAACTCTTGATCGGGCGGGTAGCGGGTGCAGCCAAGCCCGGCGCGCGGTGGATTGTCTCGGAGTTTCGTACTCCCAATATTCCCGCGCGGCTGCTGGTGAGCGCGTTATACCAGTTCTTCTGGATTACGACCGGGCTCAAGACCCGCAAGCTGGTGGATCATCGGCCATACTTACGAGCGCATGGATTCCGGTTGATTAGTGCAAGCCATTCCCGCGGGGCGTTAGTGGTTTCGGAGCTCTGGGAGCGATAATAGACGATTGGACCTCGAAAAAACACTTTTGCGGAAGGTCGGCGAGGCCGTCACGCGTTTCAAGATGATTCGCGACGGCGATCGCGTGGCGGTGGCAGTTTCCGGAGGCAAGGATTCGCTTACCATGCTCGAGGCCCTGGTCCTGCTTCGCGACCGCGCCCCGATACAGTTCACGGTCTGCGCGTTCACCGTCGAGCAGGGTAAATTCCTGCGCCCGATCGAGCCGATGGGAGAGTTTCTCAAGGCTCGCGGAATCGACTGGACCCTGCATCGCGACAATCCGTCCATCCGACTGATCGATGAGCAACCGGATCATGGCTGCGATATGTGCAGCCGTTTCCGGCGCAGAGCGGTGTACGAAATTGCACGCGGACTGGGAGCCAACGTGATCGCCTTCGGCCACACGGCTGACGATCTCTGCGAATCGTTTCTGCGCAATGCGCTCTTCACGGGCCGCATCAGCGCCCTGCCGCCGGTGACCTGGTCAAGTAAGAAGGATTTCAGGCTCATCCGGCCGCTGGTGTTCGTAACCGAGGACATTACCACGCGCTTCGCCGAGTCGCTCGGCGCGCCGGTGATTCCATGCGGGTGCTCCCAAAAGACCGGGACCGTTCGTCGATCCTTACGCGATATTTTGGGCGAGCTGGAAAAAGAACACCCCCGTCTGAAAGAATCGCTACTCTCGGCCATGGGCAACATTCAGACGGACCGCCTTCTCGACACGCGGTATCTGCCTGACGACGGCCCGCTGGAAACGCCTGAAGAGACGAATCCGCTGGTCTCCGTTTCGTCAGATTGACCGCGCCATACGCTAAAATCGTCTCTTGCCTTCACCTATTGTGACCGTAGCCGTGCCGACACTGGCCGCCGGCGAGGTACTGGAGGCGTGCCTTCGGGCGTTGGAATCGCAAACCGTGAATGACTTCGAGGTCGTAGTGATCGACAACAGCGGAACGGGGCTCGTACGGGCGCCTAATCCTCAGGTTTTCCCACGGGTTCGTGTGATTACAAACGATAAAAACGTGGGCTTCGGCGCTGCGATTAACCAGGCTTTTCGCGCGTCAACCGCCCCTTACCTGGCAACGCTCAATGACGACGCTGTTACCCATCCGCGCTGGTTGGAGAAATTACTGGCGGACGCCGAAGCCCATCCGGGCACCGGAATGTTCGCCTCCGAGGTGCGGCTGGCAGGAACCGGGGCGCTCGATTCGGCAGGGATGCTCATCGCCCCCGACGGCTCCAGCAAACAAGCGTCTCTGACGCCCTTGGCAGATTGGGAGGCTCTACTGCCAAGTGGCTCGGCAGCGTTGTATCGGCGGAGGATGCTCGAAGAGATCGGGCTGTTCGACGAGAGCTTCTTCCTTTACTGCGAGGATACGGACCTGGGCCTCAGGGCGCAGTGGGCCGGCTGGGGCTGCCGTTATGTACCGGGGGCGGTGGTGGAACATCGCTATTCGCACACCGCCGGGCGGGCGTCGCCGCTCAAGGCCTACTATGTGGAGCGCAACCGGCTGTACACCGTCGTGAAGAACTTCCCTGCCCGCATGTTGTTGGCGGCGCCGTTCGCATCGATCGCGCGCTACTTCTGGCACGTGGCAGCCATCGTCGCCGGACGCGGCAAGGCGGCAGAGTATCGGGACGAAGGACACTCCGCGGTGATGTTGCCGTGGTTAGTGATCCGGGCTCACGTCGCGGCGCTATTTCGATTGCCCGCGCTGTGTGCGGCTCGGCATCGCATTCAAGCCACGCGGCGAATCAGCGCAGCCGAGTTTCGGACTTTGCTTCAGCGCCACTCGATCACGGTCCGGCAGGTGGCCGCGCTGTGATTCAGGCCGTGAAGCCGAGTTCCCGGCGGTTGCTGATCCTAATTCCCGCGTTCAACGAAGAAGGCGCGGTAGCGGGTGTGGTGGAAGAGGTGCGCTCGGCCGTGCCCGGCACACCGATTCTGGTGGTGGACGATTGTTCCAGAGATGCCACTCGCAGCCATGCGCGCGGCGCCGGCGCGCAAGTTTTAGCGCTGCCGCATCACCTTGGCCTGGGAGGCTGCGTACAAGCGGGATATCGACTGGCGTATGAACTCGGCTACGACTACGTGATTCGCGTCGACGGCGACGGGCAGCACGATCCTCGCGATATTCCCACCGTCCTCAAAGCGCTGGAAAAGGGCGACTGCGAAATGGTGATCGGATCGCGTTTTGTGGACGACAATGGAGAGCATACCAATGTGTTACGCGCCGCCGGAATCATGTTTTTTCGCGCGGTGCTCCGCCCAATCCTGGGACGGCCCGTGCGCGATCCAACGTCCGGATACGTGGGCGTGAATCGCACCGCATTGGAGCTGTTTTCTGCAACGTTTCCTCTGGAATATCCGGAAATCGAGGCTTTAGTGGTACTGCAGCGCAAGCGCTTCCGATTCGTGGAAGTGCCGTGCCGGTTCCGGCCGCGCCGCTCGGGCCGCAGCACCATCACCGCGGTCAAATCGCTGTACTACATCATCCACGTGCTGCTGGGTGTGTTCGTGAACGTTCTGAAATTCGAAGGACGGAAAAAATGAACGGGAGGAAATATGGATCGGCTCTTTGACGTAGTCGCCATCTTCAGCCTGGTGCTGATTGTCTGGGTGCTCAGCTCGGTTCGGCGCGCCCATATTCGTGTCGAATATTCGGTGAGTTGGCTGCTGGCGGGCGCCGTACTGCTGGTGCTGGCGCGCTGGAGGACGCTGGACGATTGGATAGCCGCGGCTCTGGGAATTTCGGACAGTTTCGTTGCCCTAGCGCTGATCGCGGGCGCGGCTTTCTTGGTCGTGCTGTATCGTTTGTCGCTCCGGATCTCGGGACTCAAGGACTCTAGCATCACCCTGGCGCAACAAGTGGCCATTCTCGAATTTCGCCTGGATGCCTTGATCGACGAAAAAAAGCTTTAAATGAAGAAGTCCAAACGCCAGCGTATTGAAAAGACAGCCGCTCCCGCTGAGGCGCAAAAACCGAAGCGAGTATGGTGGCCGTGGGCTGCCGCTCTGACCGGACTTGTCATTGTGCTGGCAGTCTATGATCCCGCGCTCAGCGGCGCGTTCGTACTGGACGATCGCTACCTTCCATTTATGGATCCCAGCGCCGCGCAGATACCCTTCCAGACTTGGGTCACGGGCCTGCGGCCGCTGTTGTATTTCAGCTACTGGCTGAATTTCCAATCGAGCGGAATAGACTCGGAAACGTATCATCTGACGAATGTGTTGCTGCATTTCCTGGTGTCATTGGCCATCGCGCTGATCGCCGCGAGACTGCTGGAACTCGCCGGAACAATCGGCCGGGCACGAACGGTCCTGAGCATGATCGCGGGCGGGCTTTTTCTTCTGCACCCGCTCCAGACCGAATCGGTAGCTTATGTCGCGAGCCGCTCGGAAGTCCTGAGCGTCCTGTTCTACTTTTCGGCGTTCGCGGTCTTCCTGTACCGGCGCACAGACTCGATAACGATTCTGAGGGCGGCGGCAATCGTGGTTTTGTTCGGCGCAGCCATCAGCACTAAGGAGCATACCCTCACGCTCGGGGCGCTCCTGCTGCTGACCGACTACTACTGGGGACTCGGAGGCATCCGCAAGAACGGGCTGCTCTATGGAATGCTCACGGCCGCCGGAGCTGCCGGCGCGTTCGTCGTCTGGCGCACGCTGAGAGATGCTCCCACCGCTGGATTCAACGTGGCAGCGTTCACTCCGGCGAGTTACTTCTTCACGCAATGCCGCGTGATCTGGACCTACATTCGACTATTCTTCCTGCCGTTCGGACAGAACGTGGATCCGGATGTCGCGCTGTCGCACAACCTGTTGGAACACGGAGCGATCTTCGGCCTCGCGGCCCTGGCAGCGCTGATCGCCGCAGCCTGGATTTATCGCAAGCGCTGGCCGCTGGCGGCGTTCGGAATATTCATATTTTTGCTGCTGCTCGCGCCGACTTCATCGTTCGTCCCGATCCTGGACCTATCCGCCGAAAGGCGAATGTATTTGCCGTTCCTGGGTCTGGTGCTGGTGTGTCTGGAGTTCCTTCGTCGCCTGCCAGTTTCGCAGGCGGCTTCGGTAGGCGCGGCCATCCTAGCCATATGCTCGGTACTGACCTATCAGCGCAGCGCAGTTTGGGCCAATCCTGTGGCGTTGTGGCAGGACGCGGCTAACAAATCGTCACAAAAATGGCGCCCGCATTTTCAACTCGCCTCAGCATTATATGAAGCCAGCATGTGCCCGGAGGCTGCGCAGGCTTTTGATGCGGCTTCGCGCCTGGAACAACCCTCCTACGATCTGCTGCTCGATTGGGGCTTAGCGCTCGACTGCGCCGGCAACTGGCAGGAGGCTCTCGTGAAACTGCAGCAGTCATCCACTCTGCAACCCAGCGCGCACGTCCAGTCGCAAATCGGCATGGTGTACGCGAAGCACAACA
>Ga0070735_10005370_pt1 | contig 10650 bp, 13 predicted proteins | sample Coa_R1_FD_66443 | JGI IMG/M metagenome (GOLD analysis project Ga0070735, IMG submission 66443) | Surface soil microbial communities from Centralia Pennsylvania, which are recovering from an underground coalmine fire - Coalmine... | ecosystem: Environmental > Terrestrial > Soil > Unclassified ... | reverse complement strand
CGGACGGGACTCGAACCCGCCGCGGGCGCTTACAAATCAGTAACTTACTGATCCTTAAGCGAGCGAAATCCCCTCGAATCCCCTGACGGCCCCGAATTCGCCGCTTGATTTGCCACCAGCCGCACTAGGCGATATGGGTAACCTTTGCGCTATACTTGCGCGTAGCAACTCATCTACACGTGTGATTCATGGCGTTGAACATTCGCAGCGAGGAAACTGAAGAGCTCGCCGCAGCCCTCGCGAAACTCACTGGGGAAACCAAGACCGAGGCGGTAACTCAAGCGCTTCGAGAGCGGCTCCAAAGGGTACGCCGCGCGCGCGCGAAGACGCGGCTTGCTGATGAACTCGACGAAATCGCCGCCCACTGCTCTTCCCTGCCGGTGCGCGATTCGCGCAGCGCCGAGGAGATAATGGGATACGACGAAAACGGCCTTCCGCACTAATGGTGTTGGATACGTCAGCCATTCTGGCAATCCTCCAAGATGAGCCGGAGCGTCGGAAGTTTAACGAGGTCATCGAAGCTGCCGAGATACGCTCGTTGTCTACTGCGTCGTTTGTTGAATGCTCGATGATTCTCGAGTCCCGATTTGGTGCCGAAGGCGTTCGGGACCTCGATCTGTTTATCGCGAAAGCGCAGATCGCATTGGTGCCGGTGGACGAAGAACAAGCCCACCTGGCTCGTCGGGCTTTTCAGAAGTACGGCAAAGGGCGCCACCCCGCGAGTCTCAATTTCGGCGACTGCTTCTCATACGCCCTTGCACACGCGCTTGGCGCGCCCCTTCTTTTCAAAGGCAACGACTTTTCGCAAACTGACATTGAACCTCAGGCGACATAGTGGCTCACACCACGCCCAACGGGCCGCTCGGAGGCGGGTCGGCATGGGAAGCCAAAAATTCAAAGCGCTGTTTGCGCTCGTCACCATTCTCACTGTCACCGCAGCGCTGCCGGCCGACCCCTCGGAAGCGCCCACCGCGCAGCGCTGGCGATGCAACGCAGCCATCGGCGTGCGTCGGGGTCAATGCATTGTGTCAGCGAAGATCGCCTCCCGAGCATTCACCGTGCGCATTCGAATAGGTTATGAACTGAGCTACCAATGCCCGCAGCCAGTTCCCATGATTCTCATGCTGCATGTTCATCCCACCCGTACGCCCGACCTGCTGCAGCTGGACGACATCCTGACCGACCCTCCCGTGGCTCTAAGCAGTTACCGGGATGGCTTCGGCAACCGCTGCACTCGACTCATCGCTCCGCCTGGCCGCATAACTCTCAAAGCGGATGCCGTGATCAGTGATAGTGGCACGCCGGAGGCCACGATGGCCGAGGCTCCCCAACTGCAGGTGGAATCGCTGCCGGATGCAATCCTCTCTTACCTGCTCGGCAGCAGATACTGCGATACCGATCATCTCTCCGAAATGGCGTGGGCCCATTTCGGCCACACGCGGCCAGGCTGGGAACGAGTGCAGGCCATTTGCGATTTCGTTCATCGGCACATCGCGTTCAGATATGACGCCGCGCGGGCCACCATGACGGCGTCCGAGGCATTTCACGAGCGTTGCGGGGTCTGCCGGGATTACGCTCATCTGGCGATTTCATTGTGCCGATGTCTGAACATTCCAGCGCGCTACTGCAGCGGATACCTGGGCGACATAGGTGTTCCTCGAGTCGATCTGCCGATGGACTTCTCCGCATGGTTCGAGGCCTACCTGGGAGGACATTGGCATACGTTTGACGCTCGCCACAACATCCCAAGGATCGGACGGATACTAATCGCCCGGGGCCGTGATGCCGCCGATGTTGCCATCAGCACCACTTTCGGCCCCTGCTCGCTTACGGGCTTCCGGGTATGGAGCGACGAGTTGCCGGCGGCCAGAGCCTGAAACACACCGTTCGTGGAGTTTTCGAAGGGTCAGGCGCTGGGCCGTCTCCCCGGCGGATCTCAGTGGCCTTCAGCGGCAGCCACCGGAAAATTAACTGGCGGAGCGGACGGGACTCGAATTCGTTCCGCCGCCAGGGAAATCAGTATCGCGGTAGGGACGCCCGTCACCGGACGCCCCCCGCACAGATCCCGGCGGGCGCGATTCACGCACCGGGCTCCCACCTCGGGTGCTTGACGGCAAAACGGGCTTCCGGCCAGGGATGAAGGATGCGCGCGGGAGGTAGGTAGGCCGCCACCAGCTGCGAGATCCGCTGCCAGGTCGTCCAGTCCTTTTGGCTGCGGCGCCGAAGCGTCCGGTGCCACAGAACGGTGACGTGGTAGCGGAAGGCAGCCAGGCTCCGGCTATTGGTCGGCACCGCATGGTACGCAAAGTAGCCGCGCACCACCTGAGCCAGCCAGCGTCCTTGCTCCGGAATTGGCGTATGCATCCGCCGACGCAGTTCCGCTTTGAGGCTCTTCAGCTTGGTCCGCATCCGATCTCGGCGCGTCTTGCGCTTCAGCAAGAATCGCCCTGCGCGAGACCGTCCGCAGATATGCGTGAAGCCTAAGAAGGTGAACGTCGCCGGTTTGCCCAAGCCGCGCTTCGTCCGGTTCTGCGCCGCATGGCGGCCAAACTCAATGAGACGCGTCTTGTCCGGGTGCAGCGATAAGGCGAACTTCTCCAACCGCTCGCGCAGTTCCGTTTGAAAGCGCTCGGCGTCACTCTGGTGCTCAAAACCGGCGAGAAGATCGTCGGCGTAGCGCACCAAAATAACATTGCCGTGGGCCTCACGGTGTCGCCACTGCTCGGCCCAAAGGTCGAAACTGTAGTGCAGGTAGATGTTGGAGAGCGTCGGGGACACGACCGCCCCTTGGGGCGTACCCGTCTCACTCGGGCTCCACTGACCATCCTCTAACACCCCAGCCTTCAACCATTTGCGAATCAAGCGGATCAGGCGTGGATCGCCAATCCGGTGCTCCATGAAACGGATAAGCCACTCGTGGCTCACCGAGTCGAAAAAGCATCGGACGTCGAGGTCCAAGATCCAGTTCACCGGCGTACGGGTGATCCCGGTGGCGAGCGCATCCAACGCATCGTGTTGGCTACGCCCGGGCCGAAACCCATACGAAAACCCTAGAAAATCCGCCTCGTAGATCGCATTGAGCACTTCCACCACGGCACGCTGGACGATTTTGTCCTCCAGCGCCGCAATCCCTAACGGCCGCTCTCGTCCATCCGCTTTCGGAATGAACTTGCGCCGTGAGGGTAGCGCCCGATAGGCACCTCGGTGAACGCGCGCATGCAGATCCACTAAGTTGGCTTCCAGATTCTGCTCGTACTCACGCCATGTCAGGCCATCCACCCCAGGCGCCGCATCCCGCTTGAGCCAGGAAAATGCCGCCCGCAGTAGATCAACATCCACATGGTGAAGCAGAGCGGTGAACCGTTCCTTCTTCTCTGTCTTGGCTCGCTCGCGTACACGCTCAAGCCCTGGATACACACTCACCCGGCTCTGTGTCCGGCGCGTGCCATGCTTGACCGTGTTCCCCTCGGCCCCCTCCCTTCGCTCCACCGACTCCGCCTCCGATCCCTCGGAGTTGTTCGCCGGCTTCTCCGCTACTGTGAAGAGGTCTGACTTCTCCGGCTCGTGCACCATCGGCTACGGCTCCTCGCCTTCCCGATGCGGACCACCCCGTTCGCGTTGCGAGTGATCGAGCTGGAGATCTCCCGGTTCCCGTACAAGGAGCGTCTGTGCATGCCAGGGTCTTAGACCACGCCGGGTCAGATGGGCGCTCGCGTTGGCGTGCCCATCCGTGTTGCCTTCCACGTAACTTACCGAGTCGGCACCCGGGATAAATTCACTTACGCGGCTCAATGGCTGGCCTGCACCATCCCCTGCCGACGCTTCACCGGCACCCTCGCGGGGGACGGCGCACGGCTCGGGGCCGACGCGGATCGCTAGTCCTTCATCGTGGCGGACTCTCACCGCCTACTCCTTGCCGGTCTCCCGGCGCACAAGTTACTGATGCAAACGACTACGGTCCCCTCCAGTACCCCGATTTGCCACCGAATTCGCCACCAAACCCATAGCCTCTATGCAATACCTCTACTATAATGACGTGTAGTAACTTTACTATACGTGATGATTCCGATGCCGTTGAACATCCGCAATGAGGAGACCGAGCAGTTGGCGGCTGCCCTCGCCAAGCTGACCGGCGAGACCAAAACAGAAGCGGTGACCCAAGCGCTTCGAGAGAGGATCGAGCGTATCCGACGCAACCGAGCTAGGAAACGGTTGGCGGATGAACTCGATGAAATCGCCCTCCACTGCTCCACCCTACCGGTGCGCGACGCCCGCGCCGCTGACGAGATCATGGGATACGACGAGCACGGGCTTCCGCGCTGATGGTTATTGATACGTCGGCCATCCTGGCGATCCTGCAGAACGAGCCGGAAAGGCGGAAATTCAACGAGGCGATCGAGTCGGCCGAGACGCGCTCACTTTCGACCGCCTCCTTTGTCGAATGTTCGATGATTCTCGAGTCTCGGTTCGGAACCGATGCTGTTCGGGATCTGGACTTGTTTCTCGCGAAAGCGCAAATCAAACTCGTAGCTGTTGATGCGGACCAAGCCGACTTCGCACGCCGGGCGTTCCGTGAATACGGGAAGGGCAGACACCCGGCCGGACTGAACTTCGGTGACTGCTTTTCCTACGCGCTCGCCCGTGCGTCGGATGAACCGCTTCTCTTCAAAGGAAATGATTTCAGCAAAACAAACATAGACTGCCATCCTGCAAGCGCGCCCTGATCGCGGCCTTGGTGGATTACAACCTCACTCTCAAGTAGATCGCTTCTCTCGCGCTGCGCGTGTCCGCGGGCCGCGGCCATCATGGAGAAACAACTCCGATTGTGGCGCAAAGCCATCCAATTGGGCCTCGTCCAACACGATCACCTGCTTTTCACAGAAGGCGGACACTCCATCAAACATCTGGCGTCCTGCTATTGGCGCTGGCAACGCCGTGGAGTCGGACATTCAGGCGATTCGCGAAGCCCGGGACCGCACTCGCCGCCCGCGGATCCGGCGCGACCCGGTCAAAACGCATGCCGACGTACAGTTCAGTAGCGCGATGGCCACGTGTAACTCGGTCTCCACAGCTCAAAACAGCCGGAACGAGCGCGCGCCGACGCATTACCGCTCGCAGGCGGATTTGGCGGTGGATTTGCCAATAGCCAACCGGCCGTGGACCCTAACTATTTGAATTCAATTAACAATTTTGGTGGAAAGGGGGACTGGAACGACCCCGGTATTATTGAGACACAGGCTTGCATTAACATCAATACAATCAATAGCTTACGATGTAGCACGGATTACGGGTGTTTTACCGAATTTATGGAGATTTGACGGCCATCAAAATCCCGCTACTATCGGCATTGTTGAACTTTTCAACAATGGACCCTGCATATGGCTACTGTCAATTTCAGCGTCCCCGATGACGTCAAAGCCGAGTTCGACAAAACATTCGGAGGACAAAACAAAAGCGCGGTAATTGCGGAGCTGATGCGCAAGGCGATCGCCGACGCGAAGCTGCGCAAGAGGCGCGTTGATATCTTTCGCGCGCTGACACAGAGGCGAACTGAGCGGCCGTCGTTGTCCGACGCGCAGATCCGGACGTCTCGAACGTCAGGCAGATCGTGATCACTGTTATAGATGCCAGTGTGGTCATCAAGTGGTTGCTGCAAGACCTGGAGCGCGAAGCGGGCACAGAGAAAGCAACGCAGCTGATGGAGCGGGTGGCAAGCGGTGAGCAACCGATTTTGCAACCCACACACTGGCTCGTGGAAGTCGGCGCGGTACTTGCTCGCGAGAGTCCGAGGACGGCAGTAGACGACATCGGAATGTTGACGGCCATGGAATGGCCAACGACAGATGAGCTGCAAGTCTTGCGCCGGGGAGTGGAGCTTGCAATGGAGCTCAAGCAGCATCTCTTTGATACCTACTATCATGGAGTTGCGCTCGAAACATCCGACTGCATACTGATAACTGCCGACGAGCGCTACCTTCGCGCAGCACGCGCAAAGGGTAACATCATAAGTTTAATGGAATGGAATTAGTGTCATCCGCGGAGACTGTCATGCACGCCGGCAACGGCCCAGTGATCCGCGAGAACTTACTTTGCACCAGCCCAAGGATGTTCGGGGTCCGTCACATAGCCCCGGAACATTCCGATGCTCAACGATTTCGGTAACGCCATCGATCGTGATCACCTCATAGGCCGGGTATTTCCCAGCAGAGCCACTCACTTGAGGCTCGCGCCTATTTAACGGCCCGCTGGCCTTCGCGAGCACGTCTCTTTTTGGCCCAAGTAGCGTAAAAGTTGCCTTCCGCCCCCATGGAGCGATGTAGTAGTCCATCCTAACAGTCACTTGCGAACGCGTTAACGTCGGCGGAACCGCAAACCACTTTGGCAGTCTGGAACCCGGTGCGAGATCAAAGCTCGATTCAGGGAAGAATCCGCATCCAGTCACCATGAAGAGAGACAGGCATAAGGTGATCGCGACGTCCTTACTCGTCGATCTGATCATTTCAATGACTTTCTGCCGCATACTAGTAGGGTTAAGCGACCACATGCTTGCGTTGGTCAGGTCGATTTGAGGCGATCATCTCCGCCGCTGCCCTCGCGTTCCACGGGCCGCGCGGGCACACGATCCGACGCAGACGTCCACGAGATGTCGGTGGACGCGACCAACAGCGACGGCATTGCCTCACCTGCCCGTGTTTTGCGCCGCCGCCGGTTGCCGATCTCTACCGGCTCGCAAAGACCAACGTGGAGGGCGTCGACGTCGGCACGACGTCGACTGCCTTGAATCCTGCCTCGCTGAGCCAGGCGCGGTAGTCGGATTGCCGGTAGGTGAACCCGCCTTTCGTCACGACTAGCATCTGCGATGCAAACATCATCGCGAACGGATGGCCTGTTCGGTCATCGTTCAGGACAAAGTCGTTGATCACCAACGTCCCACCGGGCTTGAGCGCTTCGCGGAACTTGCGGAACACCGCGACGTTGTCCTTGGGCGTTTCCTGATGGGCAATGTGGCTGTAGATGGCGAAGTTGTATTTCGCTATGCCGAAATCGGCCGTGTGGAAATCACCATCGATGGTCTCGAAGCGGTCGGCAACTCCGAAGCTCGCAACGTAGCCACGGCCAATCCTGTTGACGTTCGGCCAATCGAGCTGGAATCCCCTCGCCAACCCGTTTTCACTAAGCCAGACCGCCGACCAAACACCCGAGCCGCCACCCACGTCTAGCCAGGTCACCGGACCCACCCCGGCGATGCCCAGCCGCTGCGAGGCCACGTGGGCAACGGGGAGGGAAAGTGCGGCTATCGCGGGCACCAGCACATGCCAGAATGGGTTGTCCGCCTCGTCCGCCGTATGCACGGCACTCGGCAGACCGGTTTTGACCGCCTCGGGCAACTTCTGCCAAGTCCCGAGGTCCTCCGTCATCACTTCGGCCATGGCGCCCAGATAGCTGGGTTTACCCTTGACGAGAAAGGCGGATGCTTCCGGACTGTTTTGATACCGCCCTCCCGAGACGGTCAGAAGCCCAAATCCGGTGAGGCCATCCAGCAGCGCCTGCGCGCCCCGCGCGGAAATCCCCGTCTTCTTCGCGACATTCTCCGCAGTCTCGGGCTTTCCCTCCAGAGTGGTGAAGACCCCATGCCGCGCGGCCGCGCCGAGAATGCTGCACGCCCAGCCGCCAGTGATCAGTTGCATGACTTTTTCGGGGGTTGGCTCGCTCATAACTACCTCACTGAGGTGTATGCGAAGGACTGCCGCGTGAATGAATTGCTCCATGATGAGCTTCCCGCTGCGTAATGACGAGCCCTGAAGCGGCACTTCGGCAGCGATTCAGTCGGCGAGCATCTTTGTCGGAGCGGTTTTTGCGGCTCTGCAGCATGCATTTCGCGTGACCACGCACAGCCTGTCCGGCTCGGCGCGCTGGCGCTCGCAACCGTCCGCTGTGCGGTCAACGCTTCCTGCGTGCGCGACTGGTTCCATTTCGAATAACGCGGAGTTTGCCGCGGGCCGCTCAAGGCGGCAAATTGACGGGCGGCCCCACCCTGTATCGATTGAACCAGGCCACGACAGCCCCCACCTGTTGCACGAGGTGGGAGGGCCTCGCTGCCAGGGTGGCGTGAGAAGCGCCCGGGACCAACACCAAGGCCGTAGGGACGCGACGCAGTTGCAAGGCCTGGTAGTACTGCTCAGCCTCGCTACGCGGCGTTCGATGGTCGTCCTCCCCTACCAACACCATCGTTGGTGTCTTCACCGCCCCAACCAGCGACAGGGGTGAGTGGCGCCAGTAGCGCTCCGGATCCTCCCAGGGCAACTTACCCAGCCAATAGGGACCCATGAACGTGTACTCGTCCGTGGTCAGCGTGAGGCTGGTCCAATTGATGACCGGCCTCTGCGCCACCGCCGCGCGAAAGCGACTCGTCTTCCCCACGATCCAAGCCGTCAGCAGGCCACCCCCCGAGCCGCCGGTAACGAACAGGTTGTCGGCATCGACGCAGCCCTTTGCGACTGCGGCATCCACCACACTCATCAGATCATCGTAATCGTGACCCGGAAAGTCGTAAGCGATACCAGCGGCAAACTTGTCGCCATAGGACGCCGACCCACGAGGGTTGGAGTAGACCACGATGAAGCCCGCCGCGGCGTATAGCTGGAATTCGGACGACCACAGCTCGCCATAGCTGGCGTAGGGCCCACCGTGGACCTCCAGAATGAGGGGATACTTGCGACTGGGATCGAAATGAGGCGGCATCATGATCCAGGCATCTATCGCTTGACCATCGAACGAAGAGGTCACCGGTAGGCGAGTCGCCGCCGCGAGAGTCTTGCCCTCGAGTCGCTCCGCGTTGAGACGGGTGAGTCGGCGCTCGGAACCGCCGGTGATCAGCGCCACTTCGGAGGGATGATCAACAGCCCCTTGCGCGAATGCCACAGCGCCGTTTCGCGCAACCGAGTAGGCTCCGCCGACCGCATACGGCAAATCCAACCCTTCATAGGAAAGACCGCGTGCGACATCCTCGATGCGTCCACCGAGAGACACACGCGCGATCTTCTGAACGCTTTTGTCGATATAGACGACATACACACTTCGCCCGTCGGGCGCCCAATGCGGGGCATCCACCGGACGATCAAGCGGAACAGTCAGCGAGCGAGCCCGTCCGCCATCGCGATCCATCACGTAAAGCTCCGTATCCTGGTGAGGCTGGTGCTTGTCGATGTATCCGACGTAGGCGATCTGTCGTCCATCGGGCGATGCCACCGGCCACAGTGCGGGCCCACTTGCATGAGTGAGCTGTTTGAGCGAACCGTCGGAAACGTCTAGCTGATAGATGTTCGATTGCAGAGGCTGACGCTCCCAGCCCTCGGCGCGGTTACCACTGAACAGGACGAAGCGGCCATCCGGCGTCCATGACAGAGTGTGCCCGTCGTTGAAATTACCGAAGGTGATCTGCCGCGGCGCGCCACCATCGGCACCGACTACCCAGACGTGCCGGTAGGCGCGTGGCGCATACCCACCCGCGTCGGACCGGTACCGCACGTCACTGATGACCTTGATGGGGTCCGCCCAATTGGCGCCCGCAGGTTTCGCAAGCGTGGTGCCCAGAGACGGCGGCGGGCTCGGCGAGCTCATGGTGAAAGCAATCTGACGCCCATCCGGCGACCAGGCAATGTCGCCAGGCGCATCAGGCAAGGTCGCCACTTTGGAGACGACTCCTTGCGCCATCCAGCGTACGTAGAGCTGCGCTGCACTACCGGAAGGTGTAGCGACGTAAGCGAGGCGAGCGCCATCCGGTGACCATCGGGGACTCAACGCGGCGGGGCCCTCCACGAGCGGCACCTGCTCGCCTGTCACTGAATCAATGAGCCAGATCGAGCGCTCTCCCCGATCGGTCATCACACTGTAAGAGATGCGAACGTAGGCGATGGCACCGCCGTCAGGCCGAATGCGCGGATCGCTCGCGACCTGCAGGTCGAAGACATCTCGCTCACTGAAGCTCTGCGCGCCCGATTGCACGGCAGCGCAAGGCGCCGCTATCAACAGGGCCGCGCAGACGCCGGCCCACCAGAGCCTCCCGAGGCAGGTGAGTAACGAGTTCATGGAGCGGTTTGCTCCAAGTCTGAAACGCCGAGCGTCGGCAGCAGCATATGAGAACCCTGCGGACCGAACACGATTCCCTGTAGGGCACGCTGATAGTCCTGCGCTCTCGCCGACATGATCGGTACGTACCGCTGGGGATTGCGATCATGCAGCGGAAACCAGCTCGACTGAATTTGCACCATGATCCGATGTCCGAGCCGGAAAGTGTGGGCCGCATAGGCAAGCCGAAACCGATAGTCACAAGCAACATCAGGTGGAATCGGCGCAGGGTGCTCCAAGCTGTCCCGATAGCGGCCACGGAAGATCTCGCTCGATACCATGAGCTGATAGCCTGCGAGCACCTCCTGCGGAAAGTCGTCCGGGTAGACGTCGATGAGCTTCACGACCCAATCACAATCTTCCGCAGTGGTGACGGCGCGCAACACCGCTGTCGGGCGGCCCCGGATTGCGAGCGGTCGTTCCAGAGGTTGCGTCACCAAGCTCAGCACGTCAGGCCGACCGTCGGCGAAGCGCTGATCGTCCACGAGCCATTCCGCGAAACCACGCTCCGGATCTCCTATC
>Ga0070735_10005369_pt1 | contig 10654 bp, 11 predicted proteins | sample Coa_R1_FD_66443 | JGI IMG/M metagenome (GOLD analysis project Ga0070735, IMG submission 66443) | Surface soil microbial communities from Centralia Pennsylvania, which are recovering from an underground coalmine fire - Coalmine... | ecosystem: Environmental > Terrestrial > Soil > Unclassified ... | reverse complement strand
TGACAAAGCACGGGACCCTTCTCCCGTGCTCCATCGAGTCGTACTTCGACCGGCGTGCGGTAGATATCTAACCTTACTGCAACGCGAGGCTCGCGTTCGTGCAGCCAGCACCGGAGGGATCAAAGCGGATCACACCAGACTGGTCGGAACAGAACATGCGCTGACCGGTGGTGCCCACCGTGACCGGGGTTCCGGTAATCGTGTAACCAACCGAAGGCGTATTGCCGTCGCTGGTCCACACGAAGGTGTAGCCACTCTTGGTGCCGCCAGCGAGAACCTGGTCAAGCAGGCAAGCGGCGGCCGAGGTGGCCGTGCAAGGAGCGGCACCGCCCAACGCCGCCAGCGTGGCGGGAAAGCCGTCTTGCGGGTAGGTCGAGGAATAAGTTACAGCGGAAGTGTTGATGGTGCGGATGGAACCGACAGCCGAAGCCTCATTGGCCGCCATACGGGAGCGCAGGAGGTTCGGAATGGCGATCGCCGCGATGATCAGAATAATCGCGACGACGATCAGTAGCTCAATGAGAGAGAAACCTTTTTGCCGAGTACGCATTGCTTTTTGATTCTCCTTTTGGGACCTGGTCTTCGTCCCACCTCTGGTGGGTCTCCATTGGTGTACATTATGCAATCGGTCCTTCAGCGGGGCAATGGCACGGGTGTCCTAATTTAGGCCGGGCCGAATGGTTCAGCCGGGCAGACGGCTGTCCTGTACTGGATTACTAGTACTATCCCCACCCGTTTGTTCGTCCGCGCGAACCTGAGGGCGCATGTAAGTAACACAAAATAGGCAGCTTACTGGAAAACGCCCAATGTCTCAACCCTCATCGGTGAGGAACTACCGGGAATCGGCCAAAGAGCCAGTATCCAGGCTTCGGCAGGATGTGTGTCCGCTGAGGGCCAGCGTGAGATCGAGATCGGCGAGAAGATTTAGGACCACATCGCGGACGCCTTGTTCGCCGGCAACTGCAAGCCCCCAGGTGTAGAGACGCCCGAGCAGGACAGCACGGGCGCCTAAAGCGAGCGCTTTGAAGACATCGGCACCGCGCCGAATCCCTCCGTCGAACAGTACGGGAATCCTTCCATTTACGTGACGAACGATGGCCGGAAGAGCTTCGAGTGATGCGATAGCGCCATCGACTTGCCGCCCGCCGTGGTTCGAGACAATCAGGCCGTCGACGCCGGCGTCGAGAGCACAAGCGGCATCCTCCGGATGCAAAACACCTTTCAGAATTATGGTAACCGATGTGTGCTTGCGGAGAAATGGGATGTCACGCCAGGTTAGAGCGGTGTTCGAAAAGAGGCTGCTCCATAGCTGAATCGCAGCGGCGGGATTCTGCTCCGGCGGCTGCGGAAGAAGCGCGCGAAAAACGGGATCGCTGAAATAGTTGGCGAGACCCTGGCCGAGGATAAAAGGCAGATAGGCGTGCTGAAGATCCCGTTCCCGCCAGGCGAGCATGCTTGTATCGAGCGTGACCACCAACGCTTTGTATCCGGCGCGTTCGGCTCGCTGCAGCATGCTGGCTGTTAGCTCGGGATTCTTCCCCCAATAGAGCTGAAACCAACGCTCGCCGTTGCCGACGCCATCGGCGGCCCGCGCAACTTCTTCGATCGAACGGCTCGATGCCGTGCTGAGCGTAAACGGCAATCCAAGCGCGGTTGCAGCGCGGGCCGACGCGAGCTCGGCTTCCGCGTGAAGAATGCCCTGCACCCCCACGGGACCGAGAATCACGGGCGCAGGCAGTTGCGCGCCAAGAAGTTCTACGCTCAGATCGCGCTGAGAGACGTCGCGCAACATGCGCGGCACGATCCGCCAGCGGTAAAAGGCTTCTCGATTGGCACGCACTGTGTCCTCGCCGCCCGCGCCGCCCGCCACGTAGTCGAACGCTGGAGGAGAAAGCAACTCTTTCGCTGTCTGCTCCAGGAGAGAAAGAGAAACCGGAATCGAGAGAGCATTGCCGGTTGAACCGAACGTGTAAATCTGTTGCTGGCGTTGCGGACCGGATGTTATCGGTGAAGTCGGAGTTTGCTTGCTCATGGCGGAGCAGGATTATACACGCAGGTCGAACGCCAATGCGGGACTCAGAAGTGAACGCCGAAGCCGATGGCAAATGTCGCGTTGTTCCTCGTGCCTAGACGTGTGAGCGTGCCGGTCATGGTGTCGGTGACGTGCTCGTTGCCGAACGCCAAGAGGGTGTCACTGAGGTCGAGGCGCACGAAAAGATGATTTGGAAAGTAGCGCTCTCCGACCAAGCCGACGTCAAATGCAAAGTGATCCAGATGTGTCAGCCCGTGAGCTTGCAAGTCTCCGTTTCGAGGAAAATGGATAAAGCCGGGGCGAGCTTTCAGGAACACTCCCGTGTCGCGGGCGAAGAGTCCCGCCTTCACGCCGAACAGACCATCCGTGACACTGAGGTTCGGTTCGCTAAAGGTCCCGGCACCTGGGAAACGGTTGACCTCGCCTTCCAATCCGAAGTGACTCGTCAAGTTGTAGCCAAACCGCGCTCCCACACCGAGACCACCGCCGCTGATTGGCGGATCAAGTACTAGCACAGTGAGTTGGATCCCGGCCTCAATTCGCGGGTAGTCCGTCTGGGCGGGAGAGCTCGCGGGCCAGAGCAAACCAAGCGAGACGCAAAGAAGCAATGCGCGAACATAGTGATTCTCCATCGCCTCACCTCTCTGTGCAGTGACGCGCACAAGGGCATTTTCTTCGCCAGACACAAGCCTTGAGGATTCAACGGGTCAAACACGGCTTGCGACGAAGGGATGTCACCAGCGTAAGACACGTGGAGGTGAATGACTCCATGGCGATTAACATGGCTCGACGATTTCTGATCTCACAAATTTTCGCGGCCGTGCGAAATGAAGTAGAACGCTTGACACCGCTAGAGGCGCTATTCAAGATTGGTGCACGGTGGACACTTCGCTGAGCAGCAAGCTATCTGAGATCGCCCTTCCCGATTGCGATGGGAAGGAAATTCGTCTTGGCTCTCTGTGGGCGGGGCAAGCGGCCGTGTTGGTTTTTCTTCGGCACTATGGATGAATCTTTTGCCGAGATCATGTCGCGCAGTTGCGCGAACACGAGCAGGCGTTTCGAGACAAGGGCGCAAGGCTTGCGGCCGTTGGACTAGGCGACCGCAACTACGCGCGAATGTTTCGTGAAGAAACGGGCATCACCTTTCCTCTGCTGATCGACGAACAACGCAAGGCCTATCGTGTGGCAGAGCTGAAATCGGCGAACCTCTTGCATCTCCTTCGAAGTGACAACGCCGCAGCTAGAAAGCGCGCGCGCGCCAGCGGTCATCAGCAGCACAAGCTAGGGCAAAATCCGTTTCAGCTCGGCGGAAGTTTTGTTTTCGGACCGGGAAATGTTGATCGCTTCGCGCACGTTAGCCAAACGTTCGGCGACAATGCGACTATTGCGGTGCTGCTGGAAGCGCTACCGTAGGCTCGTTCGTCAAGCATCCCGCCGTTGGCCTGCCCAGAAGAAACTACTGATAAGCTAGAGAGGTGAAGAAGAATCACCTTTCGAACGGCTGGTTGGCGCTATTTTACGCATTCATCGCGGCAGCCCTCAGCGTCGGGCAAACCCATCCAGCCAGTGAGAACCCGCGCCAGGAATTTCTGAACAAGCTAGTCGCCGCCGCCATCGAGCGGACCAATCATTCCGTAAAATACGTCTCCACGTATGTGCATCTGGACTATCCCGGAGGCGACGTGCCCGCGGACACTGGTGTCTGTTCCGACGAAATTATTCGCGTCTATAGAGCCGTCGGTGTGGACTTGCAAAAAGAAGTTCACGAAGACATTGTGAAGAACTGGTCGGACTATCCGCCGAAAGCAAAGTGGCATCAGCTGCATCCGGATGCAAGCATCGATCACCGGCGCGTACCGAATCTGATGGTGTTTTTTAGCCGCAAGGGAGAGAGCCTACCGGTTTCTCTGCGTATGGAGGACTATTCGCCGGGCGATATTGTTACGTGGGATTTGGGTGGCGATGTGCCGCATATCGGGATGGTCGTGAATGTGAAATCCCCGGAAAGCGGGCGGTTGCTGGTCGTCCACAACATTGGGCAGGGACCAAAGATGGAAGATGTGCTGTTTGGCTGGAAAATCACCGGACACTACCGGTATTTCGGACCACCGCCTCCGTCACCGCGCTGATTCCTCAACCAGCAGGAAATCGAAGCGCCAAATCATATAAGTGATTTGGACATAATAATGTAGTGGCCCGGCACTTTTGTTTGCAGAGACGGCGAGAAAGGGGCAGTGCCGATTTCGGCGTAGCCGAGGCGGCGATAAAATGGAGGAAGCGGCGTGCGCTGACTGATGACACGAAGATCGACAGCGCAGCATCCCGCGGCGCGGAAATAGTTCTCCGCGGCAACAACCATCCGACGCCCCAACCCAGTACCCTGGCGAGGTGGATCCACCGCCAACAAACCTAAATATCCGCGGTCGTTGCGGACTTCGAGATAAACACAACCGACGAATCCGCTAGGGTCCTCCGCTGTTAAAAACTTGCCGCTTTTCAGAAAGGCCTGCGTCTCTTCGACGTTGATACGGTCCCCATCGAAGACAAATTGTTCCACGATAAAGGCGGCGTTGATCAGACGGACGAGACCGGGGATGTCGTTGCTCGAGGCCAGCCGTATCGAGACGCTCTCACCGTACACCGAAGATTTAGACTGGCTCGTCATTGCATTGCCGTAGTGAAACTCCGGAACTATTGCTTTTGCTTCGTTTCCACGCCGCTCAGAAACGCCACTGTCTTTCCATTGCCAGTTGGAATCCTCAGGGCCGCGGAAGGTCTTGGAGACCAGAAATCTGGATCGCCGTCGGAGAGTTCCTTGGGGACATGTGACATTTCCGGACTAACGGAGTACAGATTGCTCTCCGTACTGGCGTAGGCTTCGCGCGCGATTTGCTGCATGCGATCGAAGCCCGCTTCTCCCTCCGCTCCGCGGAGTTTCGGAGCGCGGGCGAGATAGCCGTCGTTTTCCTTTAGCGCTCGCATCGGCACAAACACGACGAAGGAAGGCAAAGGGATCCCGACATTCGCTTGATAAACGACCCACGGCATGTCCGCGTCGATCTTTTCGTAAGCGGCGCTGAGAAGCTTGAAGGATTCGACGAAATAGCTTTCATATCCAGGGCGCAGACGGACTTCGAGAACTCGCATGAAACGCGTCTTTGAGAGATCGATGCGATCGACGCGGTAGCCCAGATCGTCGCGGCGAACAGCAATGATTGTACTTTCGCTCGTCTCAAGCGCCCGGATTTCCTCGAACAAGCGAGCGAGTGTGGGATGCGCGGCCAGAATCTGCCCCCATGCAACGAATGCGTTGTCCAATTGCTCGAAGGAATCGAGAGGATCGAAGAAGAGTGCTTCCGGCGGTCCCGTGATGGACTGCAAATCGATCCAGGCGTTGGGAACATCCAGCCGATCGCAAGTGCGAGTTACCGAAACCTCAAGCTTCTGCCGCGTGCCCTCACTCCCGAACTTGAATTGCTGGTGCACCAGCATAAGAATTTTCGGCGGCGCAGTGGCCGACTGCCCAGGTCTCGAGGTTTGTGCCGGCGGATGAGCGGCACCAATGACAGAACTGAATGCGACGACAAACAATAGACGATTTGCTGTTATCTTGAACAATCCCTTCGAGTCCCTCTTACGGAATGTTAGTCCAAGTGCCGCCGACGATTAAGAGATAAAATGCAACTATGGCGACCAGAAGGATGACGTTCGCTGTGCCGGAGGATCTAACCAACTGGCTCGGCGCTGCGTGCCCAAGGGAAGACGCTCTGAGTATGTCGCGGAGGCTTGCGCAGAAATTGTCTGAATGGGATCGCCGCATGATTAAGTCATGTTTGCTGGCGAACAAGGACTCCCGCGTAAGAGCTATTGAAAAATAATTCGACGAGATTGTCGAAAACTAGGCCGAGAATACCGAGCGTCCCGGGAACCGAGCCGCGGAGCCGAGTTCTTCCTCGATGCGAAGCAGTTGGTTATATTTGGCGATCCGGTCGGTGCGTGACGCGGAGCCTGTCTTAATCTGACCCGCGGCCGTGGCGACCGCGAGATCGGCAATGAAAGTGTCTTCTGTTTCGCCGGAGCGATGCGAAATGATGGAGTTGTAACCGGCTTTGCGCGCCATTTCTATCGCATCGATAGTTTCTGTCACAGTACCAATTTGATTCAGTTTGATGAGGATGGCGTTGGCGATCCCCTCTTTGATGCCGCGCGAAAGCCGCGTTGTGTTCGTCACGAAGAGGTCGTCGCCGACGAGCTGAATTCTTTTCTTTGAAGACTTAGTCCCAACCGACTGCGTCAGTGTTTTCCAGCCTGACCAATCGTCTTCGGCCATCCCATCCTCGATAGAAACGATTGGATATTTTTCGACCCAGCTCGTCCAATACGCCGCCATCTGTTCCGAAGAATGCGCGGACTTATCGGACTTCTTGAAAACGTATTTACCGCTCGCGTTGTCGTAAAACTCGCTCGAAGCTGGATCGAGTGCGATGCTTACCTGCTCGCCCGCCTTGTAGCCCGCTGCCCCAATCGCTTCGAGAACAATTTGAATGGCTTCCTCGTTGGACTTGCAGCTCGGCGCGAACCCTCCTTCATCGCCTACCGCGGTCGAATACCCATGCTTCTTCAAAGCGGTTTTCAGCGAGTGAAACACTTCGACTCCCCACCGCAGCGCCTCAGAAAAACTCGGCGCACTAATGGGCATGACCATAAACTCCTGAAAGTCCACCGAGCTGTCGGCATGAGCGCCGCCATTCAGAATGTTCATCATCGGAACTGGGAGAAGATTCGCGCTCGAGTCCGTCGAGTACTGCGCAAGATATTTGTATAGAGGAAGATCCTGCGCAACCGCCGCGCCGCGCGCCGCGGCCATGGAAACGGCGAGGATTGCATTGGCCCCGAGGCGGGACTTGGTGGGCGTCCCGTCCAATTCGATCATGCGCTTGTCGAGGGCCCGCTGATCCGCTGCGTCGAGCCCGACAACCAGCTTGGCAATTTCGCCGTTGACGTTGGCCACCGCCTTCAACACACCCTTGCCGAGATAGCGCGACTTGTCCCCGTCGCGCAGTTCCAGCGCTTCGTGCTCTCCTGTGGATGCGCCGGACGGTACGGCCGCGCGGCCTCTCGCGACATTTCCAACGTATACATCGGCTTCGACCGTGGGATTCCCGCGCGAATCTATAACCTGGCGGGCGCTAACGCGAGCGATCTTCGTGGACATGTCCGAGCAATCTCCTGGGGTTGAATGAACCTGAGATTGTATCAGACGCCGAGGACGCTATTGCGGGATCTGGGCTGACGATTTGTGCGGGACCCTGAGACTTTGGCGAGGCCGGAGCTGGCTACGCGGTTTCCGGCTCTTCGATGAGAGATTCCTGGCGAACCACAACGACGATGCCCGAGTCAGTCACATGGAACCGCCGCCGGTCGGCCTCGGTATCAAAGCCGATCTCGGTGCGTTCCGGCAAACTGACGTGACGGTCAATAATCGCGCGCCGGATTCGGGAGTGCCGACCGATATTCACGTGATTGTAAATGATGGAATCGTTCACTTCGCAGTAGCTGTTTACCCTGACATTGTTCCCAATTACGCAGCGCTGTACCCGTCCGCCGGAGATCACCGAACCGCCTGCCACGATGGAATCGAGCGCCACCCCCATGCGTTCCGGATCGGCGAAAACGAACTTTGCCGGCGGATACTGGTGCTGCCAGGTTCGCAGCGGCCAATGGCTGTCATACAAGTTGAAAACCGGCGACACGCTGACCAAATCCATGTTGGCTTCGTAATAGGCATCCAGGGTCCCGACGTCGCGCCAGTACAAAGCATCCTTCTGGTTTTCGTCCACGAAGTTATAGGCAAAAACGCGGTGCTTCGAAATAATACGTGGAAGAATGTCCTTGCCGAAGTCGTGTGCCGATTTTGGATCCTCGGAGTCCGCCAGAAGTATGGGGATCATCAGCTGCGTGTTGAAGATGTAAATTCCCATCGACGCGTTGCAATGCCCCGGGTGATGCGGGGAGTGTTTGGGCTCGGCAGGCTTTTCTTCAAAGCCGATGATCCGCCACTCCTTATCGACTTCAATCACGCCGAACTGCCGCGCCGCCTGCGCGGCGGGAATCTGAATGGTTGCCACGGTCACGTCGGCGGCGGAGTCCACATGCTGCTTCAGCATCTTGGCGTAATTCATTTTGTAAATGTGATCGCCGGAAAGGATAAACACGTACTTGGATCGCTCGCTGCCAATCGAATAAATGTTCTGATAAACCGCGTCCGCAGTGCCCTGATACCACTCCTTTGAAACGCGCATCTGGGGCGTGAGCACCTCGATGTAATCGCCGAGCCCTGCCAGTGGCGACCATCCCGCGCGGACGTGTCGATTGAGGCTCAACGCCTTGTATTGCGTTAGCACAAATACGCGCCGTAAATCGGAATTAATGCAATTCGAAAGGGTGATGTCGATGATGCGATACAAAGCGCCAAAGGGAACGGCAGGCTTGGCGCGGTCCCTGGTCAGCGGCCACAACCGCTCACCCTGGCCTCCTGCGAGCAGCACTCCGATGGCATCGCTCATCGCAGACATGGATGGCCTCCGGACACGCGTTTGAAAAGCGGCCCATTCTACCAGCACCTGCAAGGTGGAGTGCAAGAAGTGCTAGGAATACGCGAACAGCCACTCCTTTAGCGGAGTCACTCCCGCTTGATGTATACTCACAAATTAGCTCAGTAACTACAGGGATACTAAACCAAGCCAGCTTCCCAATCCCTGTAAAGATTCCTTGACTTCCATGCCCGCAATTGATTAGAAGATGCCAGCTATCTCATCAGGGTGAGTCCACAACGGTTAAATGGTGCGCAAGCCAAAATGCAGTCCATGGGGCACGTATTTGTAGGCCGCTCTATGGGAACTTTGAGCTGGGCGCCGTGAGCGGTATGCGTGACCCACGGCGGCTGGCATGCGATAATGACCGGGGCGGTGTCTGAACCAAGCTGTAACATCGCACGTAGCCAATCCGAACCGGATTGGGGGTGAATGTAAAAGTGGCTGAAGTCATTATCCAGGAAAGTGAGTCTCTGGAAAACGCACTGCGCCGTTTCAAGCGCAAGGTGCAACAGGAAGATATCATCAAGGAAATCAAGAAGCACAGCTTCTACATGAAGCCCGGCGAGAAGCGCCGCGCGAAAGAAGCCCTTTCGCGGAAGCGACTGCGCAAGAAGCAGCGGCGGGAAGCGGACTAACCTCCGCAATCGCTGCGTTCAGCGCCGCACTTCCGTGATTTAGACCCCGGTTAGGCAGAGACGTTGGGTTTCTGTTGCAGCTTCGCGTTCGCAGGCCCAAGGGACCCCAGCCCGGTACCCCCGGACTACAGGTTTCGCCACAAGACTTGGTCCTCAGTGCGAAATGTGCCCATCCCCCTACCTGACTCGGGCAAGGGGAGAGCGGCTCATGGAATACCACGACAGGGTGCTGAAGTGTGCGGAGTGCGGCGCTGAATTTGTTTTTACTGCCGGCGAACAGATGTTTTTCGCCGACAAAGGTTTCAAGAACGAACCGAAAAGGTGCAAAGGCTGTAAAGCCAAGCGCGCTGAAGGCGGCGGAGGCGGAGGCGCCTCGCAGATGCGCTCGGAAACAAAAACGACGTGCTCGCAATGTGGAAAGGAAACGACAGTCCCGTTCCGCCCCACGCAAGGGCGTCCAGTTTTTTGTCGCGAGTGCTTCCAACAGCGGCGCGCCCTCGGCGCAGCATGAGGGTCGCGGCTCTAAGCTGAAGAACGCGCTGTAAGGCCATTCGATCCGGCAATATCTTGGGACAGACATTCGTGTCTGTCCCTTTTTTTGTCCCCGCTCCCGATGCCCGCACGAAATAATGTTCTCTCTTCCTTGAGCACTGTCCGCATGTTGCAACTTCGAATCTGTATTCAACCGGAAATTCTTACTTACTTGTACCAAAACTGTACCTTCGGCCAGATGACTTGCTACTCGTAACGCCGTAACTTCTCGCCCACAGCATCCCAGCCTTACGTTCGGGCTCCTCACCCCATCAGCCCTTTTCGAACTCGGTATCGATCCGAGCGTCCTGGATTCTTGCGTGTCCGCACAACCGGTGTCTTTCCGCAGGTAGCCGCAAGGCTTAAGCCACGGAAAACATCGCGCTACCGGACTGCCTAAAGGAGATGCTATGTCCCCAGGTGTTCTTGCACATTTAGTCCAGCAATGTAAGGCCGTTCCCATCCGCAAGTATGTCGTTTCATTTGCATTTCTGTTAGCCGTTTCATTCGCCACCGTCACGCTCGGTCAGCTTTCTCCGCACGATCCGGGCGTTCGCGGCGGCACGATTGACGCGGGCCAGCCGCTCGATATGTCAAAAACCGCCGGAGCGTCTTCGTTCTTTACGGACGGACTAAGCCGTTTCACTGCCGTTGAAGCCGTGAGCGGCCAACCCAACAACACGGGCCTCGGCCCCCGTTTCAACACCAACCAGTGCGCGAGCTGCCACGCGCAACCCGCCGTCGGCGGCACGAGTCCGAGTACCAGCGCGTTTCCCAACCTCGGGCCAAATCCCGAAACCCTCGTGTACAATCTCGCTGGTCAACTGGGCAAAATACTCTGCCATCCTTCATCACTCCTG
>Ga0070735_10005368_pt1 | contig 10657 bp, 6 predicted proteins | sample Coa_R1_FD_66443 | JGI IMG/M metagenome (GOLD analysis project Ga0070735, IMG submission 66443) | Surface soil microbial communities from Centralia Pennsylvania, which are recovering from an underground coalmine fire - Coalmine... | ecosystem: Environmental > Terrestrial > Soil > Unclassified ... | reverse complement strand
TTCGATGTCGTGCCCATCGATGAGCACCCGCCCGGCGCTCGGGTCGTAGAAGCGGGTGATGAGCTTGGCGATGGTGGACTTCCCCGCCCCCGTGGGCCCCACGAACGCCACCGTCTCTCCGGGGGCGATCCGGAAGTTCACGTCGTGCAGCACGGGGACGAGGGGGTCGTACCCGAAGGAGACCGCGTCGAAGACGATCTCGCCATCGATGGGCGGCAGCTCGACGGCGTCGGGTGCCTCAGGGACGGTCGGCTCGGTCACGAGCAGCGTCCGCAGCTTGAAGATCGAGGCCTGCCCCTGCTGGAAGCTGTTGTACTGCTGCACGAGCAGCTGGATGGGGGCGAAGAACCGGTTTAGGTACAAGAAGAAGGCCACCAGCGCGCCGATGCTCAGCTGATGGTGGACGACCATGTAGCCGCCGATGGCAAGCAGCGCACCCTGGCCGAGCCAGCCGATCAGCTGCGAGCCGGGGCCGTACACGGCGTTGATGTGTGCGGTGTACACGTTGGCGTCGCGGTAGTCGCCGACGACGTTGCGGTGGTAGACGATGTTGCGCTTCTGCCGGTTGTGCGCGGTCACGATGCGCACGCCGTGCAGGCTCTCGGACAGGTCGGCCAGCACGTTGGCGATGCCGTCGCGCACGCGGTCGTAGCCGCGCTCGGAGGCCCGGCGGAACCACAAGGACAGCACCACAAGCACGGGCACGACGAGCAGCACGGTGATCAAAGCGAGACGAACGTTGGTCGTGAACAGGATGACCGTGATCACCACCATGGTGAGGCCCTGGATGGCGAACTGGGCGAGCCCGTCCTGAAGGAGCTGCTGGAGGTTCTCGATGTCGCTCGTCATACGGGTCATGATCACGCCCGCCTTCTCCGCGGTGAAGAAGTCGAGCGACAGGCGCTGGAGGTGCGAGAAGACCTTGATGCGGAGGTCGTTCATCACCCATGCCGCCAGCCGGCCGGTGACCCTCACCTGCGCACGCTGCAAGATCGAGGTCACGATGACGAGGCCGAGGTAGACGCCGGCGACCACCAGGATCAGCCCCAGGTGATGGTGCCGGGGAGCCATGCCGTCGTCGATGGCGGTCTGGATGAGCTTGGGCCCGGCCTGCAGCAGGACGCTCAGCGTCACGACGAGCAGCGTCGACAGCACGAGCATGTGCGGGTACTCGACGAGCAGCTCCCACAGCGAGAGGCGGCGACGCTCCTTGGCGCTCTGCTGCTGGGAGAAGACGGCGTCGGACTCGCCGCGAACCGGCTCCTCGGCGAGGAGCTTGTCGACGCCGTCCTGGAGCTCGGGCGGGATGCCGCCGAACGGCAAGCCCGGCGCCGCAGGGGCGCCCGGGCGCCCGCCGCCGCCGAACATCGGACCCCCTCCCCAGCCGCCGCCGAAGCCCATCAGCGCGCCTCGCTGGCCACGGCGCGCCCGGCGTCCGCGACGAATCCGTACCCGTCGGCCTCGTGCTCGACCTGCGCGAGCACTTCGCCGTACAGGGGGGTGGTGGCGAGCAGCTCGGCGTGGGTGCCGTCGGCCACGACGTTCCCGCCCTCCAGGAGGATCACGCGGTCGGCGAGCGAGATCGTGGACAGCCGGTGGGCGACGATGAGCGTCGTCCGGCCCTGCATGAGCACCCGCAGCGCTTCGTGGATCTGCTGCTCCACCTGGACGTCGATGGCGCTCGTGGCGTCGTCCAGCACGAGGATGGGCGGGTTCACGAGCAGCGTGCGGGCGATCGCGATGCGCTGGCGCTGGCCACCGGACAGCGTGTAGCCGCGCTCGCCCACCACGGTGTCGTAGCCGTCGGGCAGCTCGCCGACGAACTCCGCCGCGCCGGCCGCTCTGGCGGCCCTCTCCACTTGGGCGAGCGGCACCTCGGGCAGCCCGTAGGCGATGTTGTCGCGGATGGAGACAGAGAACAGGAACGGCTCGTCGAGAACGACACCCACGTTGGCGCGCAGCGACTCGAGCGTCAGGTCGCGCACGTCGTGGCCGTCGACCAGCACCCGACCGTCGGTGACGTCGTAGAAGCGCGGGATCAGCCGAGCCAGGGTCGACTTGCCCGAGCCCGTGCGCCCCACGAGCGCGACGGTCTCGCCCGGGCGCAGGTGGAGGTCGAGCTCGGAGAGGACGAGCGGCAGGTCGGGGCCGTAGGCGAAGCTCACGTGCTCGAAGCGCACGTCGCCCTGGGGGGCGGCGAGGTCGACGGCGCCCGGTCGATCGACGATCGTGGGCTGCTCGTCGAGGATCTCGTAGATGCGCTCGGCCGACGCCGCGGCGCGCTGGCCCATCATGATGATCATCCCGAGCATCATGAACGGGGCCTGCAGCATGAATAGGTAGGTGTTGAACGCCAGGATGGCGCCCACGCCGAGGTGGCCCTGGATCACCATCCAGCCGCCGAACCCGAGCACGAGGGCCAGGCCCACCTGGGGCAGGTTCTGCACGGCGGGCGTCCACCGGGCGCGCAGGTCGGCATCCTTGACGTACGCCCACTGCACGGCGGCGGCCGCCTTGGCCAGGGCGCGCAGCTGGTTCTGCTCGGCAGCGAAGGACTTGACGACGCGCACGCCGTTCACGTTTTCGTCCACGATGGTGGCCACGTCAGCCAACCGGGACTGGATGAGCCACGACACGGGGAACATCGACTTGCGCATCCGGTGCCCGACGATGAACACCAGCGGCATGGTCGCCATGGCCACGAACGCGAGCGGCACGTCGATGGACAGCATGAACCCGAACGCGACGACGGCGATGCTGCACTGCACGAGGATCATCGGCGCGAACGTCATGTACATCTGGACCGAGCGGATATCGGAGTTGGCGCGCGAGATGAGCTGGCCCGACTGCACGCGGTCGTAGAACGGGAACGACATGCGCGTCAAGTGCTCGTAGATGATGGTGCGCAGGTCGTACTCGATGTCGTAGGCCGTCTGGAAGAGGAAGAGGCGGGCGACGTAGCCGGCGACACCGCCGGCGAGCCCGAGGCCGAGGATCCACCACACGTAGAAGTGCAGGGGCACACGGTGGTGCACCACCAGGTGCTTGCCGGCCGCCGCCGCCGGCACGATGGCGTTGTCGATGGCGTCCTTCAACAGGTTCGGGATCAGCACCTGGAGTACAAGGCCCACGAAGGTGAGCACGAGCGAGGTGAGGAAGATCCCCCGGTGGGCGCGCAGGATGGGCATGGCGCGCCGCAGCCACGTCTTGGTGGTGTCCGGGTCGATCGAGGCCCGCGGCGGGTGGTAACGGGCGACCTCGGCCATCGCGGCGGCCGTCGTCCCGTCGGGAATGCCCTTGCTCATCGCTCGTTCCCGGACATCTGCGCCACGAAGTGGGCGCGCAGCGCGCTGCGCCACAGCTCGAGGCCCTCGAGGGCGCGCGCCGTGGACCCGGCGTCGTCGAGACTCCGCGCGATGGCAACGAGCCGCCCGTCGGCGGCGGCGTCCGCCTTGGCGAGGAGGCGCTTGCCCTTGGCGGTCAGGGTGTGGGTGACGATGCGGCGGTCGTCGTCGGCCGGGGACCGCTCCACGAGGCCACGCGCCGCCAGGCCGTCGACGACGGCGGTGACCGTGGGGCGGCGCACCGCCAGGCGCTCGGCGAGCGCGGACGGCATCGACGCCCCCTCGGCGAGCATCCCGAGGATCCGGTACTGCGGCAGCGACAGGTCGACCTCGGCGAGGGCCCGCTCGAGCTGCTTGGACAGCCACGCCGCGGTCCGGCCGAGCGCCGACGGTCCCGCCGGGAGCCCGTCGGCGGGCGCGGTCGACCGGCTGCGATGTTCGACGACCACATCATTAGATTATCTAACAACGCGGGCCGTCTGGACCGTCCTCGTGACGACGGGGAGAGGTGGGACGCGACGGCCGGCGAGGCGGTCGGTCATGCCGGGCTTGCTACCTTCGCCCGGTGCGCGACCTCAGGTACACGCTGCGGAAGGTCCCCCAGATCACCGCGTGGTTCTGGATCGTGAAGATCCTGACCACCGCCATGGGCGAAGCGACGTCGGACTACTCGGTCCACAAGGCCGACCCCGTCGTGGTCGTGATCTTCGGCTTCGCGGCCTTCGTGGTGGCGCTCGCGCTCCAGCTCGCCGTGCGGCGCTACATCGCGTGGATCTACTGGCTGGCGGTGGTGATGGTGGCGGTGTTCGGGACGATGGCCGCGGACGTCCTGCACATCCGCTTCCACGTCGCCTATGCGGTATCGACGGCCGCGTTCGCCGTGGTACTGGCCGTGCTCTTCGCACTGTGGTATTGGAGCGAGCGGACGCTGTCGATCCACAGCATCACGACCCTGCGCCGCGAGCTCTTCTACTGGGCGACGGTGCTCGCCACGTTCGCGCTCGGCACCGCGGCCGGCGATCTCACCGCCTACCGGCTGCACCTCGGGTTCTTCTCCTCGGGCCTGCTGTTCGCGGGGATCATCTGCATCCCCGCCATCGCCTTCCGGTACTTCGGCATGAACGAGGTGGTGGCGTTCTGGTTCGCGTACATCGTCACCCGACCGCTCGGCGCATCGTTCGCCGACTGGATGGGGGTCCCCCATAGCCTCGGCGGCCTCGATTGGGGTCGGGCCACGGTGGCCTTCGGGCTGACCTTCGTGATCGTGGCGTGCGTCGCCTACCTGGCCCTCACCAAACTGGACGTCGAAGGCGACGTCGACGCCGAGCTGTCACGATCCACTCGCTAAGCGCTACAGCGTCCCGGCGAGCAACCTCACCCCGGTGAACGAGCAGACGGCCGACGCGCACGCCGACCCGCACGGCGCGAACCGACACAACGCCTTCTTCGACCAGCTGGTGAGGTTCCTCGGGAAGGTGGCACGCCAGCGCTAGGAGCGCGCGCGTGCCCCGTCGCCGTTGTCCGAGCCGGGCCGGCGGAACGGCAGCTCGATCGTGACCCGGGCCCCGCCCCCCGGCACGTTGTCGATGCCCACGCGGCCATGGTGCAGCGTGACCATGCGGTGCACGATGGCCAGCCCCAGGCCGGTGCCGCCGTCCTTCGTGGTGAAGAACGGGTCGAACACCCGCGGCGCCACCTCGGGGTCGATGCCGCTGCCGCCGTCCTGGACGGTGATCAGCGTGGCGTCGTGATCCCGGGACGCGCCCACGTGCACCGCCCCGCCGTCGGGCATCGACTCGTAGGCGTTGGTGACGAGGTTCGACACCACCTGGGTCATGAGCGAGCTGTCCGCGTCGAACGTCGTCGACGAGTCGACCACCACCTCGACGCCTTGTGGTGGAGGCGCGGACTCGAGCACGTGGCCCAGGAGCGCCGAGAAGTCGACGGTCGAGATCTGCAGCTCCCGGTCACGCATGTAGGCGGTGAGGTCCTCGGTGAGGTTCACCGCGCGGTTCACCGAGCGCTCGGCGTCCGTCACGTGCCGCTCCGCCTCCGGGCTGGCGTCGCCGAGGTAGTGCCGCACGAGGAACAGGTGGTTGATGGCCGCGCCCAGGGGGTTGCGCAACTCGTGGCTCACCACGCCGGCCAACTCACCGACGGCGGACAGCCGTTCCTGGCGCACCAACGTGCGCTGGGCCTCGAGCAGCTCGGCGGTGCGCTCGGCCACCAGCTCCTCGGTGTGCCGCTGGCGACGGGCGAGGAGCTCGACCACGAGCCCGAGAGCCAGCGCGACGATGACGCCCACCGCGAGCACGATCCACGGCTCGGCTTGCGCGTACTCGCCGGCGAGCGGCGACTTGGCGGCGACGACGATGAGCCAGTCGATCGACCCCAGCTTGAGCCGGGCGCTCGCGGTGGGCGCGGGCAGCGACCCCGGGCCGTAGGTGGTGAGGATGAGCTGATCGGCCCGGACCGAAGGGGTGGCGTACAGCGCCAGGAACACGCGCGTGTACGGCCCGCTCTTGTTGGGCGTCACCCGGTCGGGATGCACTTGCGTGGTGAGCAGGGTGATCACCTTGGGGTTGGTCGTGGGGGCGGCCGCCAGCGCGAGCAGCGACGTTCCCCCCAGGTGGATCATCCGTGCCGACAGCGTCGTGCCGGACTGCTGGGCGAACTGCGCGAGAGCGGCCGGGAGCGCCTGGCCCTGGTGCAGATCGGCTCCCACCGCGGCAACGACGCGTGGGACCGTCGGCGCGGTGTCGACGAGCGCGGCCGACGACCCCGGCGAGGTGAGGAGTCCCTTGGCCTGGGTGGCGAAGGCGTCCTGGGTGCTACCGGCGCTCACCGTGAAGAACGCCGCGCTGCGCAGCTGGGTGGTCAGGTTCTGGAACGTCCCCTGGAGGAGCAGCTCGATCTGGCTGGCGTTGTTCTGGAGGAGGGCCTGGTTCTGGCTCTCCACGCCCCGGCGGACGACGAAGAACCCGCCGACGGACAACCCGACGACGAGGGCCCCCACGACGACCGCCCACAGCGACAACGGACGTGCGTTGCGCACGCGGATGACCTCCAACTGCCGTCCGCCTGACCCCCGACGCCGAGACATTAGGGCACCGGGAGAGCCCATGTCGGGAGGGAGCGCGGTCAGCCGCTCCGGGCGCCTCCGGCACGGGCCGGGCACCACGGGTTGGCGGGCACACCTGCGCACGGATTCGCCATGGTCGCAAGCCCGCGCGGCAGCGCGTGCATCACGACCGCCGTCCGGCGGGGGTAGCTGGACCCCGGCGGGCACAGCGTCCCCCCGGTCACCGGCCCGAGCGACACCGACTGGGAGTCACACACGACCTCGTCGGCGAACAGGGCGTTCGCATCCGGTGGGACCGTCGAGCCGTCACAGGTGGGATAGGTCAACTGCAGCGTCGGGGGCGAGCTCGTGACGGGGCGGCCTCCTTCTTCGGTGTTGCCGCTGAAGCAGTCGGTCGGCCCCGGCTCGAGGTTGACGGCCCCGAAGTCGCCGTTGGTGGGATTGCCGAAGAAGCCGTTGGACTTCCCGTAGGTGTTGCCGACGAGCGCGTCGCCGTACTCGTCGTAGAGGCACGCCGCCGGCGTCTGGGTGCCCCCCGTGCACGGCGGGCCGTTGTCGGGATAGGGCACGAAGATCGTGCCCCACGCGCCGTTGTGCTCGAAGACGTTGTCCATGACGGTGTCGTTGCGGGCACCGGAGAGCGACATTCCCGTGCCGACCGGGCCGGCGGCTGCCGAACCCAGCGCGGGGACGTTCGGGTTGTTGTTGTCGTGGACGAAGTTGTGCATGAACACCCAGCACGAGTGGGTGTGCGTAACGGGGCTGGTGCCGCCACCGGGGCACGACCCGTCCTGCGGCGGCGGGTTGTCACCGTTCTGGCTGTTGGTGTCGAAGCCGTCCTCGTTGTTGTCGAACTGCGAGTTCTCGACGACCAGCTGGCCGCCGGAGTTCGAACCGGAGTAGCCGAGCGCGTTGTACTCCGCCCACGCATGGTCGACGGTCTGGTCGCAGACCTGCTGGCAGGCGCCGATGTAGTAGCCGGAGTCGTTGAAGTTGCTGGCGTAGGTCTGGTCCCAGGTCCCGCCGCTCCAGTTGCTCGAGAAGATGCCGTACTGCGCGGCCGTCGACTCGTCTTGGTAGAAGGTGCTCGTCGCGGTGAGGTACGTGCCGGTGTACCCCCATCCGCCCACCTGGCCGCTGTTGTCGCCGCCGTTCCACCAGATCTCATTGCCGGTGTCGCCGGCACCGTGCAGGTAGTTGCACACCGTGAGGTTCTGCACGGTGACGTCGTCGGCCTGCCAGACGAGGATGCCGTTCAGCCCGAGGGGCCCGGTGCCTGACCCGGTGGGCCCGAACGCTTGGTCGCTCGCGGCGCGGCTGCACGCCGGCGACCCCGGCCGGGTGCCGTCCACCACCACCGTGTTGCGGTTCATCCCCCGCAGGTGGAGCCCCGGGGTGGTGACGAGGACACCCGCCGGGAGGTCCGGGCGGGTCGTGGGGGCCCGGCCGCCGAGCTCCTTGTAGTCACCGGGGGCGACGAGGATCCAGTCACCGGGCCGGGCGGCGTCCACCGCTGCCTGGACCGAGGAGAACTGGCCCGGCATCCCGCGGTACGTCCCCACCCGCAGGACCTGCGGAGCCGACGTCGCCGAGGCCAGTCGGGCGCCGGCCACCCGCGACGCCGCGGGGGCGGCCCCACCCGCTGTGGCCACGCCCACGAGCGACGCCACGGTTGCGGTCGCGAAGGCGCCGGCCAGCGCCGTCCGCAGGGTCCCACCGAGCCTCCGCCGCCGACGGTGCACGTCGACCTCCTCCACTCGCCGGCCCGGGTCGTCCGGGCACGGCCCCGCCCGCCGCGGGGCTGCGCCGCCCCAAGGGCGGTCCGTTGGTCAACGCACCGGAGCCTCCAACCTGACGAAGTTCGCCAAGTTCGTCAGCCATCGCCGCAAGGGGGGGCGGGGGCGCCCGTAAAGAGAGGTGCAGAACGAAGACGTGCGGGCTGCCGGCGAACCGGCCACGGCGGCCGGTTGCCCGCTCGGGGGAAAACGGAGCACGGGGGGTGACCGTGCGGATGTCCGCAGGCAGTCACAGCACGTCAGGTTCGAAGGGGACGGCCCGGGGGGCTCGGCGCAGGCGCCGGGGGGCGCGGCTCTACGTCGGGATGTTCATCGGAGGGTTCGTCGCGGCCGCCCTGTGGGTGCCGCTCCACCTCGCCTCCAACGCCAGTAAGTGGGAGACGGGCTTCTTCGTCAACTCACAGAAGGAGGCCGACGCCACGAGCACGGCGGGCCAGTACGGCGTCACGCTCCAGGACATCACCGTGTTCGCCTACAACAGCGGCACCGCGTACAGCGCGCCGCCCAGCCGCAACCTGCGCCTCATCCTCGGCGTGGGCGCGCTGTCGGACGCCCAGACCCAGACGATGGCGCAGAACCTCGTGAGCACCGGGCACGCCGACACCATCTGGCGGGTCATGTGGGAGCAGAACCAGGACGTGAACGGCTGGTTCAACAACTGGAACGAGCGGGCGTTCCCCAACCCCGCCGACTACATCGCCAAGTTCCAGCGCATCGTCACCGTCGCCCGGTCGGTGCCGGGCCAGCACTTCGCGTTCGTGTGGAACCCCGACAGCGGCGAGTGGAGCAACAACCACGCCGCCGGCCGGACCAACACCGACACCTACCCCGGCCGCTCGTACGTCGACTGGCTGGGCATCGACGCATACGACAACGCGAACGTCATGTCGAACGTGGGCCGATGGCTGAGCTTTTCGCAGCAGCAGAACCTGCCGGTGATCTTCCCGGAATGGGGCCTGAACGGCAACGACGACCCGGGCTTCATCGACAACATGGCCAACCTCATGGCCAACCCGGCCAACAAGGTGGTCGACCAGGCGTACTTCGACTTCAAGGGCCAGATCAACTCCTGGCTCGGCGACTTCCCGAACGCGGCCGCCGCGTACAAGCGCGACTTCGGCGGCAACGGAGCGGGAACGCCTGCGGCGCCTTCGCCCGCACCGGCCCCCGCCCCGGCCCCGGCCCCGGCGCCCGCACCGGCCCCGGCGCCCGCACCGGCCCCTGCGCCAGTCCCCGCACCGGCGCCGGCGCCCAAGCCGACACCGCCACCGCCGGCTCCGGTCATCCCGGCCCTGCCGCCCATATCGGCCGCACCGTCCATCGCGGCGCCCGCGCACGCCGCGGCTCCGGCGCCTTCCACGCACGTGGTGCTGTCGCCGTCGAGTGCCTCGTCGACCCTGCGCGCCCTGACCGGGGCCGGTGCGGGCTCAGCCGCACCACCCGCGCCGGCAGCGGGGGCGTCGGCGACGGGCCTGTCGGGCCGACCGGCACCGACGCCGGCCACGCCGACGCACAGCGCGCCGACGCAGTACCTGCAGGAGGCCGGGGCGAAGGGACTGCTCGGCGGCTTCAACATGCTCGGCATCGCCGGCATGTTCCTCCTGGGCGGGCTCCTGGGGATGGCTCTGGCCATGCGCCCGGGCCCCCGGCCGGCCGGGCGCGGACAGCACCTGGCGCCCAGCCCGATCTGATCGCGATGACCCCGGCGGCGTAACCCGCCGGGGTCATCGCGGCATCACCCCAGACGCTTCAGTCGCCCGGTCTTCTTCGCCCATCGTTCGGCGGCGGCGAACAACGCCAGCGAGGCCGGCACCATCACCACGCCGAACACCACGAGGATGGCGAGCGTCCGCAGCTGGTGGGCGACGGACGACCCGTCGATCACCGCAGCACGCACCCCCCGCAACAGGTACGTGGCGGGCGAGAGGTGGGCGGCCGCCTGCAGCCAACCGGGGAGGATGTCGATCCCGTAATAGACCCCCGACACGAGCAGCACGAGCGCCTGGACCATAAAGGACATCTGCTCGCCGCGCTCGGGATAGAGCATCGGCAAGATGGCCGTGCAGATGCCGAGGCCCACGAGGCTGACGCTCCCCACCACCACGACGAGCGCGGCCGTCGGCCAGTCGGCGTGCTCCAGGCTGACGGCGAAGAACGGCAGCGAGCACGCCAGGATCAACGCGGTCCGGATCGTGGCGTGCAGGACGGCGAACACCGACATCCCCAGGAGATGCACGACGCGCGACACCGGCGTCATGAACGTGTGCTCGATCGTCCCCTCCCAGCGCTCCCACATGATCACCAGGCTCATGTCGTCGAGGATGGCGGACAAATACGCCCACGCCAGCGTCCCGATCAGCAGGAACAGCGTCAGGTCGCGGACATGTGCCGGGTCGGCAAGACCCGTGCGCCCCGCCTCCTTGGCGATGAACGTG
>Ga0070735_10005367_pt1 | contig 10657 bp, 6 predicted proteins | sample Coa_R1_FD_66443 | JGI IMG/M metagenome (GOLD analysis project Ga0070735, IMG submission 66443) | Surface soil microbial communities from Centralia Pennsylvania, which are recovering from an underground coalmine fire - Coalmine... | ecosystem: Environmental > Terrestrial > Soil > Unclassified ... | reverse complement strand
TGGCCGCGCTGGTCGGCCTCGCAATGCTGGTGTTTCTGTTCGCTCCGGAGCCATCGGTGCCGGTGGAGCTAACGATTCCAAATTCCAGTAGAAGGGAAGCGCTGCGACTTTGGCTCGCGACCGCGGTAACCGGACCTTTCGCCGACTTCATGCGCCGCCCGCTATGGGCTGGGATCCTCATCTTCGTGCTCGGCTACAAGCTTGGCGAGGCGATGGCGGGCGTCATGGCGATGCCGCTCTACATCTCGCTGGGCTTTTCGCTCGAACAAATCGCGGCAGTCTCCAAGCTGTTCGGATTCTTCGCAACCGTCATAGGAGCACTCATAGGAGGTGCCTTAACTACCAAGCTGGGAGTGGTGCGAGCCTTGATTGTGTGCGGCCTTTTGCAGTCGGCAGGCAACCTTTTTTACGTTCTGCAAGCCGTCGGAGGTCATCGTCTGGATTACCTGGCCCTGTGCGTCGCCGCGGAGAACCTGACCGGTGCGATGGCGGGCTCAGCGCTGGTAGCTTATCTCTCGGACCTATGCTCTCCGCAGTTCACCGCGACGCAATATGCCCTGCTCTCCTCTCTAAGCGCGGTAGGTCGCACGATGGTCGCATCGTCGGGCGGCCTGATGGCCGACAAGCTAGGCTGGGTCCAGTTCTTCCTGCTAACCACGGTAGTAACGATACCCGCGCTGGTGCTGCTCCTTTGGATCTCGCATCGCGGAGCGGCACTTACGCACATAGCTAGCGAGCCAGGTAGCCTCCGTCGACGAGCAGAGGACAGCCGGTAATAAACGAAGCTTCGTCGGACGCCAGGAAAAGAATCGCGTTAGCGATCTCCTCAGGCTGTGCGTTCCGTCCCATCGGCTCGGCGCGCGAAGCAAGCCGCCAGAACTCGGCAACCTCATCCTTTGTTCCGCGATGAATGATGTTGGTCTCGACATTGCCGGGACACACGCAATTCACGCGAATCCCATCGGTCGCATAGCGGGTGGCTAGCGACTTGGTAAGCTGCAGGGCGCCGGCCTTGGTAATGTTGTAGGCAAAGGTGCTGGCGCCTTCCATCTCCTGACCTATGAAGGAAGAAATAGAAGCAAGGTTCACGATAGAACCTTTCTTCCGGCCAAGCATGTGCGGAATGACGTGCTTGCAACATAGGAACATGCTCTTAAGGTTGATGTTCATCAGGCGGTCCCATTCGTCGACCGTCATCTCAGTAATGTCGCGAGCCATATGAATACCCGCGTTGTTCACCAGAACATCGATGCGGCCGAACGCTGACAAAGCCTGCTCAGCCAATCGGCGCGCAGTCTCTTCCTCGATCACATTGCCGACGAGGGCGCGAGCCTTGTCGCGTCCCGCCTTGCTCACGACGGCATCGAGGCCGTCGCGGTCGATGTCATTCAGTACGAGCCGCGCACCCTCACTCGCGAAGAGCAAGGCAGTCGCGCGTCCGATTCCGCTCGCCGCGCCGGTCACGATGGCGATTTTGTCTTGAAGCCGCATCATCGATCTCCTTAGGATAGGACTGTGCCCGAACTACCTGATGTCAGCGTCTATGTCGAGGCGTTGCAAGCGCGCATCGCCGGCCGCAGGTTCGTGCGCGCATTGGTCAAGTCGCCGTTCCTGCTGCGATCTGCCCAACCGCCTCTGAGCGCGACCTATGGCCAGACGGTGCGCGAGATTCGCCGAGTCGGAAAGCGCATTGCGATCGGAGTCGAAGGAGACCTATGGCTGGTCCTGCATCTGATGATCGCGGGCCGGCTTCATTGGGATCGCAAGCAACCCAAGCTGGGCAGCCGCAACACGCTGGCGGCGTTCGAGTTCGACAACGGATGGCTATGGCTTACCGAAGCCGGCACGCAGCGGCGCGCATCGCTTACGGTCGTTGAGGGCGAAGCAGGTCTGCAATCGCTGAAGGCCGGAGGTATCGAGCCGCTCGATGCTACGCTCGCCGCGTTTCGCGATGCGTTGCGTGCGGAGAATCATACGCTCAAACGATCGCTCACCGATCCGCACATCTTCAGCGGTGTAGGTAACGCCTACTCCGATGAGATTTTGCATCGCGCGCAGCTATCGCCGGTTGCGATGTCGCAGAAGCTCAGCGACGAAGAGGTCGCGCGGCTCTACGAGGCCACGCGCGCGATACTTATCGAATGGACCGATCGATTGCGCGCTGAAGCCAAAGGTGAATTTCCCGAAGGCGTCACAGCATTTCGTCCCGAGATGGCCGTGCATGGGCGCTATCGCATGCCGTGTCCGCGATGCGGTGCGAAGATCCAGCGCATCCGCTACGCGAGCAACGAGACCAACTACTGCGCGCCATGTCAGACCGGTGGCCGCTTGCTGGCCGATCGGGCGCTTTCGCGCCTGATGCATCAGGATTGGCCGCGCACCCTCGAGGAGTTGGAAGACCTGAAGAAGCGGCGCACGCAGTGACGCCCTAGTTCTTCGCCTGCTTTGACTCCTCAAGCTTCGAATCGATAGCGCGCTGGATCACGAATGCACGAATCGCCGCCGCCTGTTTCTCATCGAGGTTCTTGGCGAACGACACCATACCCTGATCCTTCTTCGTTCCTCTAAGTACGATGTTGTACCAGTTGCCTTCATCATGAAGCACCCTACTGTAGCGAAGGTCAGGATTGATTCCGCCGCTGACTACGTCGACGCCATGACACATGACGCAGTTGCGCCCGTATAGATTCTTGCCTTCCGCGATGGTAGCCGCGTTGGCGGTCTGCTTGGGTGGATCCAGCACCTTAGCTTCTTCCACAGGCGGAGGCGGCAAGCTTGCAGTGCCACCTAGCTTATAGACCAGCAGTCGGCTGATATTACGCTGCGGTCCGGAAATCATGGCAAGCCCGCCACCCAATATGGCATAGCTACCGCCCCAACCCACCAACGTCGCGACGTACTGCTCGCCGTCAACTTCATAGCTCATAGCACCTGCGAGGACGGCGGTCTGAACCGGCGATGACCATAGCTTTGCGCCATTGTCGGCCCGATAGGCCGCGAAGTCATGACTCGCGTTGCCCTGAAACACGAGATTGCCGGCCGTCGTCATGATGCCGCTATCCCAGGGACCTGCATATTGAAAGCGCCATACTTCTTTCTGATGGACCGGATCCCATGCGAGGAGAAATCCCTTTTCGCCCTTTAGCGCATCTTTGAATGCTGCACCTTTGCCGGCAGTTACTTTTCCGAGATCGATGGCCATGTTGTTGCCAACGCTGGTGGGCTTGAAGTTCTTGTCGGACTCGAATGCGAAGCCTTCTTCCTGCGCCGGGATGTACATCAATCCGGTCTGTGGATTGAATGCCATCGGCTGCCAGTTATGCCCGCCACTCGGCGCCGGCCGCGCGACAAACTGTTTACCGGTTTTGTCGTAACGCGCTTCCGGGTTTTCGATCGGACGGCCCGTCTTAAGATCGATACCTTTGGACCAATTAACGGGCACGAAGTTGTGCGCGGATATTAGCTCGCCGGTCTTACGATCCAGCACATAGAAGTAGCCATCTTTGCCGGCCTGCATCGCGACCTTGCGGAGCTTGCCATCGATAGTTAGATCGGCAAGAACGATATCCTGAGTGGCATCATAGTCCCATACGTCACCGGGAACGACCTGATAGTACCAGGCATACTCGCCGGTCGAAGCCTTAAGTGCGATGATCGATGCGACGTATAGGTTGTCGCCGCCGCCCGGACTACGATGCTTCTGGTCCCATTCGACGCCATTAGCTGTCCCGAAGTACATTATGTCCAAGTCAGGGTCATAGGAGATACCGCCCCACGCGGTAGCTCCGCCGCCTTCGTCCCACCATTTGCCGTTCCAGGTCTTGGCCGCCTTCTCCATCGCAGGACTTTCGAATCCTTTGGAAGGATCGCCGGGGACCGTATAGGTACGCCATAAGAGCTTGCCGGTCGCCGTATCATAGGCTGACATGTAGCCGCGCACTCCATACTCGGAACCGCTGTTACCGATAACCACCTTATCGTTAAAGACCCGCGGCGCAGACGTTATGGTATAGGGCTTGGTCCTATCGACGGTGTCTACACTCCACACCGGCTTGCCGTTGGCCGCATCGAGCGCGATGAGGCGTCCATCGATCGTGCCGACGTAGACCTTGCCCTTCCACACCGCGACACCGCGATTGACCGCGTCGCAACAGACATGGATAAGGATTTCGCGTCCTACCTTGGGATCGAAGTCCCATAGCAGCTTGCCGGTCTTGGCATCGAAGGCCTTTACCATGCTCCAGGCGGTAGTGATGTACATCACGCCGTCCACGACGATAGGAGTCGCTTCCTGCCCGCGATCGGTATTGAGGTCGTAGTACCAGGCCAGTCCAAGGTTCTTGACGTTGTCCGCGTTTATCTTGTCCAGCGGACTGAAGCGCTGCTCGCTATAGGTGCGGCCATAGCTCATCCAGTTACCGCGATCCTTGTCGGCGTTGACGAGACGGTTGGCGTCGACCTGCGCGGGCGCCGATGGTGTCGCGGCGGCCTCAGCCGGCGACTCCTCGGATTGTGCGCGCGCGCTAAGATGCGCGAGGGTGAGCCCGCCGAGAGTCAGAGCTATGGCAACTGCTGCGAGATGACCGGTCTTCGCAATCATCGGATGCTATCTCCTTGAATGTGCGGCATCAGCTTCGATGCGACCTTCACACATAGCTGCGCGACCATCCTGCCCCGGCGCAGCTACGCGCGAAGGTTTGCGGTAATCGACATACCACGCTGTCGCGGAAAGTCCATAGCTGCCAGCGGTTCCGATTCTCTGGCGGGGCCGGTGTAGAATGCCGTCGTGGCGAAGCAAGAGCCCGGCGAGCTGCTCTCGATAGGTGGGCGCGAGGTCCGCGTCACTCACCCCGACAAGCTCTATTTTTCCAGGCAGACCCAGCTTACGAAAATGGATCTGGTCCGCTACTACCTGGCCGTCGCGCCCGGCGCTCTGAGTGGAATCCGCGATCGTCCGATAGTGCTCAAGCGGTTTGTGAACGGCGCAGAGGGCGAGGCGTTTTATCAGAAGCGCGCGCCGGCGCAGCGTCCTGCGTGGTTGCGGACTATCACTCTCGCGTTCCCCTCGGGACGCACCGCCGAAGAAATCGTCGTCGATGATGCCGCCGGGCTCGCGTGGATCGTCAACCTCGGATGCATCGAGCTGCATCCTCACCCGGTGCGCTCCGGCGACCTCGAGCATCCGGATGAGTTGCGGGTCGACCTCGATCCGGGCCCTGGCGTCGGTTGGTCCGACGTCCGCGCGGTCGCGCTCGAAGTAAAGACGCTGCTCGAGGAGATGGGACTGCGCGGATGGCCGAAGACCAGCGGCTCGCGCGGGATGCATATCAACGTGCGCATCGAACCGCGCTGGACGTTTAGCGAGGTACGTCGCGCGGCGCTTGCGCTGTCGCGCGAGGTCGAGCGGCGCGCGCCCGCCATCGCCAGCTCGAAATGGTGGAAGGAAGAACGTCACGGCGTGTTCCTCGATTACAATCAGAACGCGAAGGATCGCACGACCTGCTCCGGGTATTCGGTCCGGCCGCTGCCCGATGCGCGGGTGTCGGCGCCGCTCGAATGGCGCGAGGTTCCCGATTGCGAGCCCGCCGACTTCACAGTCCTGACAATGCCGAAGCGTTTCGCGAAAATCGGCGATCCTCACGCGGGTATCGACGCCGCGGCGGGCTCGCTCGACAAATTGCTCGAGCTCGCTGCGAAGGATGAAGCTGCCGGCCTCGGCGATGCGCCATGGCCGCCGCACTTCCGCAAGATGGAGGGCGAGCCGAGCCGCGTCGCACCGTCGCGCGCCAAGCCGGTTGCCGCATCCAATGCGAAGAAGCCTCGCACGAAGATGCCGCTGCTCGTGATCGCCAACTCGCCCAATCGCGACGCCGCGCTCGCCGGTCTCGAACGATGGAGGAGCAAACATCCCGAGGCCGCGAACCATCTCGCGATCGATGACGTGCTGGTCGACTCGATGCGCGGCCGCTCCTCGACCTGGACTCGCATCCGGGTGAATCTCCGCCACGTGCCCGAAGCCATACGCCCGTCGCAGGAAACGCCCGATCCCGATGATGACCCGACGCGCGAATGGCGGATGCATCGCGGCGCGAAACAAGAATCGTAAACCGTCACGCGCTCATCGGACTTCCCGAAAAAATCGCCATCAGCTCCTGCGGCGCAACCACTTCGAGCTGCGCGTAGGTGCAGTCTCGCGGCTGCTTGTCGGTGCGCCATCGGCGAAACTGCGCCATATGGCGGAAGCGCGCGCCCTGCATGTGCTCGTACGCGACCTCTACCACCAGCTCCGGACGCAGCGGCTCCCACGACAGATCCTTGCCCTGACTCCATCGGCTTTGCGCGCCGGGCATGCGATGGCCAGCCTCGCTGCCACTGCCTTCATACTCGGCCCACGCCTTCCACGGATGGTTGGCGAGCGCGTCGCGGCGATACGGCGCGAGGAAGTCGACCAGCTGACGCCGCTTCTCCTGCGTGAAGCTCGCGCACACGCCGACGTGATGCAGCGCGCCGTCGTCATCGTAAAGCCCGAGCAGCAGCGAGCCGACCGCGCTGCCATGACCTCCCTTATGCCATCGAAAACCCGCGACCACGCAGTCGCAGTCGCGCTCGTGTTTGACCTTGAACATCGCGCGCTTGTCGGATTCGTACGCGCCCGCGAGCGGCTTCGCCATCACGCCGTCGAGACCGGCGCCTTCGAAGCGCGAGAACCAATCGGCCGCGACCTCGAGATCGCGCGTCGCCGGAGTGATGTGGAGGGGCGGTGCGGCCGACGCGAGCATCGCCTCCATCTGCTTGCGCCGCAGCTCGAATGGCTCTCGACGCAAATCGCGATCGCCCTCGCACAACAGGTCGAAGAAAACGATCGATGCGGGGCTCTGCTGCGAGAGCATCTTCACGCGCGAGGCCGCTGGATGAATCCGCAACTGCAGCGCCTCGAAGTCGAGCCCGCGGTCATTGGCGATGACGAGTTCGCCGTCGAGCACGCATCGCGCCGGGAGTTGCGCGCGGATCGGATCGAGCAGCTCGGGGAAATAGCGATTGAGCGACTTCGCGTCGCGGCTCTGGATCAGGACTTCGTCGCCGTCGCGGAAGATCAGCGCGCGAAATCCGTCCCACTTCGGCTCGAAGATCAGGCTTCGCTCCGCGGGCAACTGCGCAATGCGCTTTGAGAGCATCGGCAGGATCGGCGGATTGACCGGAAGATCCACGTCTCGATGCTACATCAGAGTGGCGCGCTCTGACGATCCAGGCTGCCTCCCCTTCGCGCGCGGGCAGGGTTCATATATGACAAAAAAAGAGAGTACTCTGCTCGCTTCAAAAGGAAGGCGCGTTAGTGCATCTCCACCTTCGCGGCGGTGAGCAGCGCGGCTTCGCGCGAGGCATCTACATCGAGCTTCGCCGCGAAGCGATTGTGCAACGGGCTGATTGACGTGCCGATGTTCACCACCGCGTACATCATCCGCGCGAAGATGTGGAAGGGCGGCGGCACCAGATCGATCGCATCTTTGAACTCACGCATCTCGGCGTCGTCCCATCCGAGAATCGCGCTGAGGAACATGTAGAGCGGGGTCGCGGCAAGCAGCGTGACCATCACCACCAGCCACGTGTTGGCCGGATGCCCCGGGCCATGCCACATCGAGGCGGCGATCGCGCGCAGAATGAAATAATTCCCGAACGCCGCGAGCGTCGGATTCACGAAAGTCTGCCATACGCTGAACACCGGCGCGATGATGTAGCGCGCCATTACTGGCCATGCGAACAGCGCCTTGAGTGCGCCTGACGCGGCGAAGGCCCAGAAGAGTCCGTGGAAGCCCCACCATTTGATGAATAGCCACGTGAGTCCGATTCGCGTTGCGTTTTCGACGATCGCCGCAATGGTGAAGGTTCCGGAATGGCCGACCGCCTGGAAAACCTGATCGGGCTCACGCACGAAGAAGTCGAACAGCCTGAAGGTATGGATAAGCACCAGCACACCGACCGCGCGGCTGAACTGCGGCGGCAGCAATCCCTCGATGAGCGGTGCGCAGAACACCACATACGCGCCGCCGAGCATGGTGGTGACCATCAGGCCCCATCGCAAACCCTGATCGATATAGCGCTGGGTCAGCTTGATCATGTTTTGCGAATAACTTTCCGAGATCGACGGCATCATCTGAGCGAAGATCGCGGCGCCGGTTTCCAGATACGCGAAGGTCAGTCCGTACACGAGCAGCCAGATCTCGTTGAGCTCGAGAAAATTCGGCAGCAGCGCGCCCATGATGACGGGAACGGTGCCCCACGTGAAAAATGGCATCACCGATCCGGCCGTCAGCTTGATGCCATACACGAGCGATTGCCGCATCGTATCGCGATCGAAATGCGCGAGCATGATGGTGAGCAGCCGCATCCCCATCCGTCCATAGAAGATGCAACTGATGAGCCCGATCATCAGATTGGCGACGATGGAACCGCACGCGAAGCCCAGCACCACGCCCATCCCTTCGCCGAACGCCGGATGCATCAAGCCCCAATGGCGTCCGGCGATCGCGCCGGCCATTTGCAGGACCGGATTCATACCGAAGAAGAGCGCGACCTCGAGCTGCGCGTAATCGAAACGCTGCTGCGCGCGAAACAGCGAGCTGAACGAAGAGTAAAAGGGAGGGAAGGCGGCCAGCGTGTCGAGCACCACGAACCAACTGAGATACGCGGCCGTGGTACCCGGCAAGTAGACCGCGCCGATGAGTCCCAGCGCCGATACCGCGAGGATTCCCACCAACAGATGGAACCACACGAAGAACTGCATGTAGGCGATCGCGCGGCCCGGTTCCTTCACGCGGTACTCCGCGAAGTACTTGATCATCGCCTGGCTGGTGCCGAGGTCCAGCAGCGGTCCGAGAAACAACAGCACCTGTACGACCAAATTGCCGGCGCCGCGTGCCTCCAGAAATGGATTGACGAAGTTGCGATCGAGCCAGAATGTCACCACGAAGTTGAACGGGATCAGCACGAGGACGCTGAGCAGGTAGTTGTAGATGAAGCCGGAGAGCGGGCGATGGAAACCGACGATCTCCCAGCGCGGATCGCCGTGTACCGCCGCGGCTTGCGCCGTTTCCTGCGGCAATGCTGCCGCGCCGAGCGACGCGGGCTTCGCTTCAGCCACCGCACGACGATAGAAGTGCTCGACCTCCTCCGGATGGCGTCGGCTGTAGCGTCGCGCCCATACGACTCCGATCACGATCGCGGCAAAGGTTCCGCCGAAGATAAAGACGAGAAGCGCGACCGCGAGCCCACTCGGAACCGGCGCCGCAATCCAGCGCCCATAGCTCACCGGCGCGACGCCGCCGGACTCGCGCGTCATCGCATAGAGCAGCCAGTTGAAAAAGAAAAAGCGCTGGAAGTCGTAGTTCTGCGCGCCATGCGGCCCTTGCAGCATCCGCAGGTAGCTACGCTCACGCGCCGCGAGGTCGCCCTCCTTGAACCACACATTGAAGATGTAGATGGTGCCCTTGCCGAGCCGCATGCGCATCAGGATCGGCGTGGCCGATTTGATCGGATCGGCGGTCGTCGTCGCGACCATCACCGTTGCCGCCGATGAGACCTTCAGCAGGCTGCGCTCGTGGATGCGCACCGCCGACTTCCAACTGATGTTGGTTGCGATCGGATCGTCGGGCGGACCGACGTAGCTGATGATCGCGGCGAGCTTCTCCGACGCCATCGCATGGCCCGGGCCCGCCGGCGCCTCGACGGTACCCGTCTGCTCGACGGCGCCATCGGTCAGCGCCTTGAGCGATGCGGCATCGACATCAGCGCCAAGGATGATTACGAGTCCCATGCCGTCGTTGATGCGTGCCTTGAGCGTATCGAGTTCGGGGCCGGGCGGCGGAAGTTGATCCTGATAGACCGCCGCACGCGAACCAGTGAGCGCATCGACGATCTTGGTTGACGGATCGAGTAGCAGACGATTCAGAATCAGCGACTCGCGGCCGTGATAGAGAAGCGGAAACGGAGCTTGCGCGTCAGCCGCGAACGCGGGTACCGCAAGTCCCCATGCGCAGAGCAGCATCGAGGCGAGCAGGGCAAGGCGCAGGGCGCTGCGTTTGGATATCGCCATGAACCGTTAATCTTCGCGCACCATACGATAAGGTCGGACATCCGCCAAGCAAGTTTCTGAACTCGCGTAGCAAGGCTAGAATTCCTGCAAACTCGTGAGTGCGAAGAAGCAACGCCACGCCGCGCGCCGCAAAGACCATATCCAGAAGCCTGCGCCTTCGAAGCGCGCGCCGGCGCGACGATTCTGGTCGCCTGCGACGCTGTCAGACACGCCGCTGGCGGCCCTCGCGATCACGCTGGTCGTCTACCTGCGATGCCTCGAAAACGGACTGGTCTATGACGACCACGAGATGATCATCCTCAATCGCTACATCGGCGACTGGGCGATGGTGTGGCGATCGTTCGTCAACGACTCGTGGTGGTTTCGCAATCCATTGAGTCTGCCGCAGAGTGCATACTACCGGCCGCTGCAGGATGTATGGCTGGCGGTGAACTATCATTTGTTCGGCCTCGCACCGGTCGGATGGCATCTGGCGATCGTCGCGGTGCATCTCATCGCCGTTTATCTGGTGTTCGACATCGCACGCGAACTCGGCGGCTCGCGCTGGACACCGAGCATCGCGGCGAC
>Ga0070735_10005364_pt1 | contig 10660 bp, 6 predicted proteins | sample Coa_R1_FD_66443 | JGI IMG/M metagenome (GOLD analysis project Ga0070735, IMG submission 66443) | Surface soil microbial communities from Centralia Pennsylvania, which are recovering from an underground coalmine fire - Coalmine... | ecosystem: Environmental > Terrestrial > Soil > Unclassified ... | reverse complement strand
CGGCGGCTCGTACGCGCCGTCACCGTAACCGGTGTTGGCCCGCTCCCGGAGCAGGATGCGCCCGTTCCTCATCAGCAGGAGGATGACGTCCACGACGACCCTGCGACGTGGCGCCACGTCGGCAGCGATCGAAGTGTCGCCCGCTCTGCTCATCATGATCGCCTCGCCGCGCCCCACCCCTACCGAGACCTGGGTCCCTGCCCGGCGCATATCGCTTTCATACGCACTGCCCAGGAAGAGCACGCTACCTCCGGCGGGTTGTGGATCGCCATGTGCACAAGGGCGGCCAACCTGTGGACGACGGGCGGGAAACGGTGACCGCGGCTGTGGACACCGGGGACCGCGATCCTTGCCCGGACGGCGACTGCGGCTGTGGAGAACCGTTCCACCCATGTGGACGACCGGGGGGAAGAATAGTTCTGCAAACGGTCTCGCGGCCGTTTGCCATCATGGGTAGGAGTGGCGGGAGTAACGGGGCGGGCACGGGAGAAACATGGACTGGAATTCTCTGCTGGCCGAGCAGCTGGACTGGCACTGGCGCGAGCAGTTGCGGCCGCGGCTGGACGGGCTGACCGACGCGGAGTACCGCTGGGAGCCGGTGCCGGGCGCGTGGAACGTGCGGCCGCGCGGGACGGGAACGGCGCCCATCGGGCTGGGCGCGGGCGAGTTCACCCTCGACTTCGCCCGGCCCCAGCCGGTCCCGCCGCCGGTGACCACCATCGCCTGGCGGCTCGGGCACATCATCGTGGGGGTGCTCGGCATGCGGACGGCCTCCCACTTCGGCGGGCCCGCGCTGGACTACGACACGCATCGCTATCCCGGAGACGCGGCGACGGCGCTGGCCCAGCTCGACACCGCGTATGCGGGCTGGGTGGCCGGCGTCCGCGGTCTGGGCGCCGACGCGCTGGCCCGGCCCTGCGGCCCGGCCGAGGGCCCGTATGCCGAATCGTCCCTGGCCGAGCTCGTCCTTCACATCAACCGGGAGGTGCTGCACCACGGGGCCGAGATCGCGCTGCTGCGTGATCTGTACCTGTGGCGGTTCGGCGAGACCGGGTGACTGGCTTTGCTCTGCGGCCCCGGGGACGACATGGCACCATGGGCGGGTCCGTCCGACCGCGCCGGGGAGCGTGAGCATGTACACCAAGATCCAGGTGACCTTCGACGCCGCCGACCCGGAGAAGCTGGCCGAATTCTGGGGCCTGGCCCTGGGCTACGTGGTCGAGCCGCCGCCGGAGGGCTTTGCGAGCTGGGAGGACTTCGCCGGGTCGGCCGGGATTCCGGAACATGAGCGGGACCAGGTGGCGTCCCGGATCGACCCGGCGGGCGAGGGCCCGCGGCTGTACTTCCAGCGCGTGCCGGAGAGCAAGACGGCCAAGAACCGCGTCCACCTCGACGTACGGGTGGCCGGGCGGGAGGTCCGCGGCGAGGCACGCAGGCAGCTGGTCAGCGAGCACGTGGAGCGGCTGGTTCAGGCGGGGGCCACGCTGGCCTGGCGGACCGACGATGTGCGCGGCAGTTCGGTCACGCTGTATGACCCGGAGGGTAATGAGTTCTGCGTGACCTGACGGGTGCGCTACGCGCTCGGGCGGGGTGGCGCTTGGCGCTTGGCGCTTGGCGCTTGGCGCTTGGCGCTTGGCGCTTGGCGCTAACGACATGATTGCCACAACCATGCTGCTGGGACGACATGATTGCCGCAACCATGTCGTTGGGGGCTGAAATCAATAGGTGACTTGTTTAACATCAGCACCTGGAGCATCCGCTATCCCGGGTGCCCGCCATGGCCAGGCGGGGAAGCGGGCTAGGGCGCGTGCGCGACGTAGGCGTCGACGGCGGTCAGGTAGCGGTCCCGGTCGGCGGGGGCGAGCCAGGCGATCCGGAAGGAGTTGCGGGCCAGCTCGGCTAGTTCGGCGGCGGTCAGCGCGGCCGCCTGCTGGGCGGCGACCAGGTTCTGGTTCACGTAGCCGCCGAAGTAGGCCGGGTCGTCGGAGTTCACCGTGGCCCGCAGCGACCGGTCGAGCATGGTCTTGAGCTCGACCGCCTTGAGGCCGTCGGTGACCCAGCGGTTGGAGATCGGGCACACCGTCAGGCCGATGCCGTCCCGGGCCAGCCGCGCGACCAGTGCGTCGTCTTCGAGGCAGTTGACGCCGTGGTCGATCCGCTCGACCCCGATGTCGTCCAGGCACTGCCAGATGTGCGCGACCGAGTCGGCCTGGTCGACATCGCAGTGCATGGTGAGGCGATAGCCCTCGGCGCGGGCGCGCGCGAACACCTCCCGGAACTTCACCGGGGGATTGTCGCGCTCGTCCGAGTCGAGCCCCACCCCGATGATCTTGTCCCGGTGCGGCAGCGACTGCTCGAGAGTGGCCAGCGCGGACTCCGCGGACATGTCGCGCAGGAAGCACATGATGAGCTGGACGCGCAGGCCGAGCTCGGCCTGCGCATCCAGCCGGGCCCGGTGCAGGCCGGCGACGACGGTGTCGAAACCGATCCCGCGGCTGGTGTGGGCCTGGGGGTCGAAGAAGACCTCGGCGTAGACGACGTGCTGGGCGCTGGCGGTGCGGAAGTAGGCCATGGCCAGGTCGTAGAAGTCCTGCTCGCCGCGCAGCACCGACATGCCCTCGTAGTACGCGGCCAGGAACGAGGTCAGGTCCCGGAAGGCGTACCCGGCGCGCATCTGCGCGGCCGATTCGTAAGGCAGGGCGATGCCGTTGCGCGCGGCGAGCTCGAACTTCAGCTCCGGCTCCAGGGTGCCCTCGAGGTGCAGGTGCAACTCGGCCTTGGGCAGCCCGTCGACGAAGGCGGCGACCTCGCTCATACGCGGGCGGTCTGGGCGGCCTCCCGGCGCACGCCGCGAGCAGCCAGCGCCCAGTAGAGCAGGGATGCCACCACGATGCCGATGGCCCAGCTGAAGTCCCCGCCAGTCAGGCCGGGGAAGTGGTTGGAGAGCGGGCCGACGTAGGACGGGTACGCGGTCCCGGCGTTGATCCACATCAGCGCGGCGACCATGCCGACGACCTGGGCGATGACGGCCGGCCAGTGGATGCCGCCGTTGCGCCAGTAGATCCCGTCGCGGGCCGACCGCAGGGACAGCGAGTCATACCGGCGACCGCGCAGCACGTAGTCGGTGATCAAGATGCCGAACCAGGGCGCCAGCCACACCACGATGTACAGCAGGAATCCGGCGAAGTCCTTGCTGAAGTTCCCGTGGAACAAGATGATGCCGGTGACCACGGCACAGACCACGGTGTCGATGATGACCGCGCCCCACCGGCGGACCGGCACACCCAACGCCTGCAGCGTGACGCCGGAGGAGTACATGTCGATGGTGTTGATCGCGAGCAGCTGGAAGATGGCGAAGATGAGGAACGGGGTCACGAACCAGCTGGGGAAGGACTCCGGAACGCCGATCTGGGTAATGCCGACGAAGTTCTTCTGCGTGACGGTGAAGGCGAATACGCCCAGCAGTTCCAGGATGATCGACGGAATCGCGCCGCCCAGGGCGGCGGCCCAGAACGTCCGGGGCGAGGAGGTGTTCCGCGGCAGGTACCGGGAGTAGTCGTTGCCGTTCTCGGTCCAGCCCAGGCCGCCCACCGAGATGACCACGACCAGCGCCGTCGTCCATACCGCGAATGACACCGGCTTGACGTGGAACGTCGACAAGTGCAGCTTGTTGAAGGTGAACCCGGCCAGGACCGCGAAGAAGATGATGAAGATATAGGCCAGCCAGCGCAGGACCTTGCTAATGGTGGCGTGGCCGAGCAGCGGCATGATCATCTGCAATAGGGCGGCGATGACGATAACGACGATCTTGGCCGGCCCGTCGAGGTTGGTCCCGTGCAGCGAGAACAGCAGGATGACGGTGGCCACGACGAAGAAGATGCCCTCGATCTCGAAGCCGACCTGGGTGAACCAGTTGAACAGCGCGACCAGCCGGTTCCCGTTCTGGCCGAACGGCGCCCGGCTGACCATGAACGCGGTGGTGCCGGTCTTCGGGCCCTGCAGGCTCGCGAACCCGAGCAGCGCGTAGAACAGGTTGCCGACCAAGATGGCGGCCACCGCCTGTGGCACCGATAGGCCGAAGAACATAATCAGCGTGCCGTAGAAGAAGAACTCCACGTTGAACACCGCGCCGGCCCACAGCCAGAACAGCCCGGATGGGGTCATCTTGCGCTCGGCGTCGGGGATCAGGTCGATCCCGCGCTGTTCGATCTTGAAGGCGGCGTATTCCTGGGGGATCTCCTCCAGCGGCTGCCGCGGTCTGCCATGTCTGCCTGCGACGACGTCGCCACTCATCCTTCACTCCAGGGGCTTGGGTTCTGGGGATGGTGTCTGGGCCTGATCATGCACGTCCTCAGTAAAGATACGGTTTCAGGGCTGTAATGAACAGGTGTGTACCGGTACTATCTGCAGGCTCCGATTTGCCGCAAAGATGCAGGTCAGGGCTCACTTTGAGCAAAAAGGCCACGTCAGCAGGCGGTGGCAGGCAGCCTCTCCGCGGGCGCTGAGGCCACGGAAAGCAGCCGTATCGCTACGGATCATCAATATTTGGTCAAATGGTCAAAAAGCAATCCATCTCATTGCTCGTTCGACATTCCGTAACGGTCAGCTAAAACGGGGCCGGAGGCGGCGCGGATGCGTAGGAGCTCCGCAGCAATCGATTGCGGGAATCTGGCTGGAGCATGGAGTTGCGGACCGCATCGGAGTGCGCCCGGAAGAAGCGGGCCGCGTGAGCCGGAGTCAGCGCCGAACCGGCGAGTAACTTAATCCGGAGCGGATTGGAAAGCGCGTCCAAAGGCGACCGGAAATCCGGTCCCGGACCGGCAGGTCGGAGGGGGCGAGCGGGGGCGCAGGGTGGGGCGAGCGGGGGCGCAGGGTGGGTGAGTCGGCCGGGGGCGAGTGGGGTTGCGGGGTATGCGGGTATGCAATCCGGAGGGTGAGGGGCCGGGGGGCGAGTGGGGTTGCGGGGTATGCGGGGTTATGCGGGTATGCAATCCGGAGGGTGAGGACGACGCTGCGTAGTGGCGGGGGCGCGGCTATGGCATATGTGTCATTACCGGGACTTGCCGGGCTTTGGGCGGTTTGCGTTACCGGGCCCGGAAATCGATTGCAGGAAACCTTTTGCCTACACTATTCGGCGCTTTATCTCAACTTTTCGCAACGCATGGCCAGGGGCGGGAATCACCACTAACATGCCACTTAGGACCGGACTGCGCTGCACGTGCGGAATGGTGGCCCGCTCGGCTGCGTCGGCGGGCCGGGCTCGAGCATCGCGGACGGCCATGACCGGGGGGGAGCGGCCGCTCGCACCTGGAGGAGTTGGCCGCGGCGAGGCAGGGATCCCCTGCCAGCCGCCCGGGTATCGCGGGAGAGGCTGTCAGCGTGGTCGCGCAGCGTTCCGGAGCGCCGCCGCCACCGGAGATGCTGGTGTCGGGAAGCATCCCGCCGCTGGCCGACGCCTACTTCCAGCGCCTGGAGACCGGCATCGACCTGAAGTCCGGGCTGTTCCCCGGCGAGACCGTGGTGCTGGTGCACGGCGGTGACAGCGACGCCGTCTCGGTGGCCATGGGCGGCACCGGCAAGACCCAGCTGGCCGTGGAGTTCACCCAGGCGCTGCGCAACGCCCGGGCCGTCGACGTCCTGGTCTGGATCACCGCGAGCAGCCGGGACGCGCTTCGCTCCGGGTTCGCGCAGGCGGCCGGCGCGCTCGGCGCGGGCGACCCGGCGGCCGACGCGGGCGAGGCCGCGGCCCGCTTCACCGCCTGGCTGGCGCGCACCGAGTGGCGCTGGGCGCTGATCCTGGACGACCTGGCGGACCTGGCCGACCTGGACGGGCTGTGGCCGGTCGGCCCGAACGGCCAGATCGTCATCACCACCCGGCTGCCGGCCGCGGCGTTCGGCGTCGGCGTGCACGCGGCGGCCAGCGGGCTGCGGGTCGCCCCGGTGGGCGGGTTCAGCCGCCGGGAGGCGATCTCCTACCTGAGCTCCCGGCTCACCGACTACCCCGACCAGCGGATCGAGGCGCTCGACCTGGCCGCGGACCTGGACGGGCTGCCGCTCGGGCTGGCCCAGGCGGCCGCGGTGATGAACGCGAACGGGCTGAGCTGCCAGGAGTACCGCGCGCAATTCGGCGAGCGGCGCGCCTACATGGCCGGCCGGCCGGTCGAGGGGGTCTCCCCCGCGATCCTGGCCACCTGGTCGCTCGCCGCCGAGTGCGCACACCAGCTGGTGCCCGCGGGACTGGCCTGGCCGGCCCTGGCCCTGACCGCCATGCTCGACCCGCACGGGATCCCGGGCGCGGTGCTGACCAGCCCGGCGGCCTGCGGCTTCATCGCGGGCCGGCCGAGCAGCGCCACGAGCGCGGACCAGAACCTGGCCCGGACGGCGGTCACTAACCTGGCCGTGGCCGGCCTGGTCAGCATCGACCCGACGGACGCGATCCGGACCGTGCGGCTGCACCGCTCCGTGCAGGCCGCGGTGCGCGCCTACCTGCCGCCCGCGGACGCGGACCAGGTCCTGGTGGCCGCGGCGGACGCCCTGGTGCAGACCTGGCCGGAACCGGAAACCAACCGGGACGGGGCGCCGGAGCTCGGCCAGGCCCCAATTGATCAGGCGCTGCTTGATCAGGCGCTGCTTGATCAGGCGCTGCGCGACTGCGCGATCAGCCTGCGCGCGGCCCGGCCCGGCGTCGAGCCGCCGCCGGACGCGCCGCCCGCGCCGGACCCGCTGTGGCAGCCCGAGGCCCACCCGGTGCTGTTCCGGCTGGGCCAGAGCCTGGAGGACAGCAGGCTCGGCGATCCGGCGATGGCCTACTGGCAGTTCATGGTGACCGCCACCACCCGCAGGCTCGGACCGGTGCACGCCAACACGCTCACGGCCAAGGAGCGGCTGGCCGTCGCCTACGAGTCGGCGGGGCGGTTCGGCGATGCCATCTCCATGTTCGCCGGCGCCCTCGGCGACCGGGAACGCGGCCAGGGCCCCGAACACCCCGACACGATCGCGGCCCGCGGCCGGCTCGCGCACGCCTACGCCGGGGCGGGCCTGCCCGCCGAGGCGGTGGCGCTGTACGAGCACATGGTGGCGGACTCGAGCCGGCAGCTCGGCCTCGGGCACCCGGTCACGCTGACCGCGCGGTCCGGGCTGGCCGACGCGTACGCCGAGGCGGGCCGGACCCGGGAGTCACTGACCACCTTCCAGATGCTCAGCGTCGACACCGAGCGGATGCTCGGCCCGCGGCACCCGGCCGCGCTGGCCGCGCGGGACAACCTGGCCGCCGCGTTCCTGGCCAACGGGCAGAGCCGGGAGGCGGTGGACCGGTACAAGGGCCTGCTGGCCGACTACGAGGCGATAAGCGGCCGGGACCATCCCGACACGATCTCGGCCCGGGCCGCCCTGGCCTCGGCCTACCGGCGCAGCGGCAAGTCCAAGGACGCGATCGCGCAGTACAAGCGGGTCCTGGCCGACCGGGAGCGGACCGCCGGGCCCGAGCACCCGGACACCATCGCGGCCCGGGCCAACCTGGCCTTCGCCTACCGCAGCGCCGGGCAGTTGCGCGAGGCGATCCCCGAGTACGAGCGCACGCTCGCCGACCGGGAACGGGTGCAGGGCCCGGACCACGCGGACAGCCGCACCGCGCGCGCCAACCTGGCCGCCGCCTACCAGCAGGCCGGCCGGGTGTCCGAGGCCGTGCAGGAGTACGAGCACGCGCTGGCCGACTGCGACCGGATACTCGGCCCGGCCGAGGCGGAGACGCTGACTACCCGGATCAGCCTGGCCTCCGCGCTGTACGCGGGGGGCCGTCTGATGGAGGGCGTCGCGGTGCTGCAGCGCGCGCTGTCCGACGCGGAGCGTTACCTCGGCCCGGATCACCCGATGACCCAGACCGTGCGCGCCGACCTCGACGCGGCCACGCGGACCTGATCCCGTAGCACCGCCGGGGCGCCGCGCCCTATCACTTGCCGCGATGGTGCTCGGTATTTGAAATCACAAGAAACTGCCGTATACCAGTGGGACGTAAAGCCGTAAATGACTGCTTAAAAAGGGCTATGCATAGGCAATCACCCCGTGCGGCCTGCGGGAAGTCGATAGACTCGGCCCCTAGGAGACGAGTACGGACGGTACCCGGGAGGATACGGTTCGGATTACCGTGCGCGTGTAGTGACTTATCACGACATATCATCATGGCCCGGTGATCCTTATTATCATGCGAGATAAGCCCGCACGGTGAGAGAGGCTATCCACAGTGGTCGCGCAGCACCCCGGCATGTTGACGCACCCGGGGATCCTGCTGTCCGGGATCGTGCCGCCGCTCGCGGATAACTACTACACCCGGACCGAGACCGGACCGGATCTGGCTACCAGCCTGCAGCCCGGCCAGACCGCCGTGCTCGTGCACGGCGAGGAGAGCGACGTGGCCCCGGCGGCCCAGGGCGGCACGGGCAAGACGCAGCTCGCGGTGGAGTTCGCGCACGCCATGTGGAACGCCGGGCTGGTCGAGATCCTGGTCTGGGTGACCGCGACCAACGCGGACGCCGTGATCACCGGCTTCGCGCAGGCGGCGAACATGGTCGACGCCGGCCCGTCCAGTGAGGGCGCGGAGGAGGCCGCGGCGCGGTTCGTGTCCTGGCTGGCGCACACCACGCGGCCGTGGGCGCTGATCATCGACGACCTGAACGACGTGGCCGACCTGGAGCACCTGTGGCCGTCCGGCCCGTCCGGCCGGGTCCTGATCACCACCCGGCTCCCCCAGCCGGCCTGGGATTCGAGGGATCTGCAGGTCATCCCGGTGCCCGGGCTGAGCCGGCGGGAGGCGCTCTCCTATCTCAGCGCCCGGCTCACCGACCACCCCGACCAGCGGATCGAGGCGCTCGACCTGGGCGAGGAGCTGGGCGGCCTGCCGCTCGCGCTCGGCCAGGCCACCGCGGTGATCAACGCCCGCCAGCAGGGCTGCCGGGAGTACCGGACGGCCCTGAACGAGCGGCTGCGGCACATGTCCGCCGTGGACGGGGCGTCGGCCACCGTGCTGGCCACCTGGTCACTGGCCGCCGAGTGCGCGCACGAGCTGCCGCCGGGCGGGCTGGCCTGGCCCACGCTGGTGCTGGCCGCCATGATGGACCACCACGGCGTCCCCGGCGCGGTGATGACCAGCCCGACCGCGTGCAGCTACATCGCGGGGCGACCGAGCACGGCGGGCGGGGCCGACCAGAACATGGTCCGGGCCGCGATCAACAACCTGGCCGCCGTGGGCCTGATCACCATCGACCCGGCCAGCCCGGTGCGCACCGTACGGATGCACGCGAGCGTCCAGGCCGCGGTGCGCTCCTACCTGCCGCCGGCCGACCTGGAGCAGGTCGCGCTGGCCGCCGCGGACGCGCTGCTCGAAACCTGGCCCGAGGGCGAGGGCGGACTCCAGCTCGACCAGGCCCTGCGGGACTGCGCCGCGGCGCTGCGGGCCAACGACGGCGGCATGCTGTGGAAGACCGAGGCCCATCCGCTGCTGTTCCGCGCCGGGCTGTCGCTGGAGAACAGCAGGCTATCCGGTGCGGCGATCACGTACTGGCAGTCCATGCTGTCCACGAGCACCCGGCTGCTGGGCCCCGCGCACGCCAACGCGGTGGTGGCCAGGGACCGGCTGGCCGCGGCGTTCGAGTCGGCCGGACGTCCGGCCGAGGCGATCTCGGTGTTCCAGACCGCGCTGACCGACCGGGAGCGCAACCAAGGACCCGAGCATCCGGAGACCATCGAGGCCCGCGGGCACCTGGCGCACGCCTACCAGAGCGCGGGGCGGCCCGCGGACGCGGTCGCCCTGTACGAGCGCACGGTGGCCGACTCCGAGCGGCTGCTCGGCGCCGGCCATCCCGTGACCCTGGGCAGCCGGGCCAGCCTGGCCGACGCGTACGCCAAGGCGGGACAGATCAGGGACGGGCTGCGGGGCTACGAGCAGCTGCTTTCCGACGCCGAGCGGGTGCTGGGCGCGGGGCATCCGACCACGCTGAGCGCGCGCGCCAGCCTGGCCGCCGCGTACGCGGCCAACGGCGAGAGCAAACGCGCGATCGATCAGCACGAACGGCTGCTTGCCGACCAGGAGCGGATGCACGGGCGCGACCATCCGGACGCCATCGCGGCGCGGGCCGCCCTGGCCTCGGCGTACCGGTCGGCCGGGAAGCTGAAGGACGCCATCACGCAGTCCGAGCGGGTACTGGCCGACCGGGAGCGGGTCGAGGGCGCCGATCACCCGGACACGATCGCGGCGCGGGCCAACCTGGCCTACGCCTACCGCAGCGCGGGACGGTTCCGGGAGGCGATCCCGGCCTACGAGCGCACCCTGGCCGACCGGGAGCGGGTCCAGGGTCCCGACCATCGCGAGACCCTGACCGCGCGGACCAACCTGGCCGGGTGCTACCAGCAGGCACGCCGCCTGACCGACGCCATCCCCGCCTACGAGCGGGCCCTGGCCGACAGTGAGCGGATGCTCGGGGCCGGCGACACCGAGACGCTGACCACCCGGTGCAACCTGGCCTCGGCGTACTACACGGCCGGCCGCCTGTCCGAAGTGGTCGCGGTCCTGCAGCGGGCGCTGACCGACTGCGAGCGGTACCTGGGACCCGACCACGAGATGACCCAGACCGTGCGCCGGAACCTGGATGCCGCCACCCAGGCGTAA
>Ga0070735_10005363_pt1 | contig 10661 bp, 9 predicted proteins | sample Coa_R1_FD_66443 | JGI IMG/M metagenome (GOLD analysis project Ga0070735, IMG submission 66443) | Surface soil microbial communities from Centralia Pennsylvania, which are recovering from an underground coalmine fire - Coalmine... | ecosystem: Environmental > Terrestrial > Soil > Unclassified ... | reverse complement strand
CAAACGGAGACTCCGCACAACCAAGCGGTTTCCACCACCATGCGCGCCCTCGTCTTTCGCGGTGCGAATCAGATCGGGATCGAACAAATCTCGATTCCGCGGCCTGGTCCCGGAGAAGCCGTCATCCGTGTGACGCTGACGACGATTTGCGGAACAGACCTGCACATCCTGAAGGGGGAATACCCGGTAAAGCCGGGTCTCGTCATCGGCCACGAACCGGTCGGCGTAATTCACGAGATGGGCGTCGGCCTGTCGGGCTACGCAGTTGGAGACCGCGTGCTCGTCGGCGCCATCACGCCGTGCGGGCAGTGCAACTATTGCCTCGGCGGAGACTGGTCGCAGTGCGGCGGGCCGATCGGCGGTTGGAAATTTGGAAATACCATCAACGGTGCACAAGCCGAATATCTGCTCGTACCAAACGCGCAAGCCAACTTGGCGAAGATTCCCGACGATTTGTCGGACGAGCAGGTCGTTTTGCTGGCGGATATCGCGTCGACAGGAATTTCCGCGGCGGAAAGCGGCGACGTCAAGCTGGGCGATACGGTCGCCGTGTTTGCGCAAGGGCCGATCGGGTTGTGCGCAACGGCCGGCGCAAAGCTGAGAGGCGCGGGATTCATCATCGCTGTGCAATCCGATCCGGTACGCGCGGCGATGGCAAGACGCATGGGCGCTGATGTTGTCGTTGACCATACCAAGATGGATGCGGTCGAAGAGATTCGGCGTTTGAACGGCGGCAGAGGTGTGGACGTGGCGATTGAAGCGCTCGGTACACAAGCCACATTTGAAAGTGCACTGCGCGTTCTTCGCGCGGGAGGCGCGCTGTCGAGCTTGGGTGTATATTCCGGGAAACTTTCCGTCCCGCTTGAGCCATTCGCCGCGGGTCTCGGCGATCACAAAATCGTCACGACACTCTGTCCGGGAGGAAAGGAACGGATGCGCAGGTTGATGGAACTTGTGCGTCACGGGCGCCTCGATCTGCGTCCTTTGTTGACGCATGCCTTCTCGTTGGACCGGATCACCGACGCCTATAAATTGTTCGGTGATCGTAGAGAGGGCGTAATTAAAGTGGCGATTCGACCATGTCAAATTGACTAGAATTATTCCGCGAGCCTTAGAGCCGCGATGGTCGGCTACTGGTGGAGATTTATTGGAACACATGCAGATGGTAATATAATTACTTATATAACTTTTCGTGCAAAATTGTGGTTTGGCTGCGGAGAGGGAAAGGGTATGCTTGAATTCCCTTCCGAGTAACTCTTCTTGTTCAGATCGAGCCTTCCTAGCGGAGGTGTGATGTGGAGCGTGCGAATGCCGACAACGGGAACGGATCGCCCAACCCTGCAGCTATCTCTCGGCACGATTTCCTTCGTGGTCTGCTTTGCTGCGTGGGGCATGATCAGCGCATTCGCTCCCCGCTTCCGAGAACTGTTTCACTTGACTGCGACGCAGACCGCGTTCCTCGTCGCGGTACCAGTTCTTCTGGGCGCATTGATGCGGATCGTGACCGGGATGCTGGCGGATCGCTTCGGCGGTCGGATGATCTTCGCCATTCTGATGGTTGCTGTTGCGGCCCCTGCTTACCTCGTTCCGTTGGTCCAGAGTTATCAGAAGCTGCTGGTAGTTGCATTTTTCCTTGGTATCGCGGGTAGTTCCTTCGCCGTGGGTGCGGGTTTCGTCTCGCGCTGGTTCCCGCCGGAGAAACAAGGCGGAGCGCTTGGCATCTATGGACTGGGAAATATCGGACAATCCGCTGCGGTCTTTCTCGGCCCACTCCTTGCTGTCGCAGTCGGCTGGCAGAATATCTTTCGCGGCATGGCGGCGCTGCTGATTCTGTGGGGTGTAATTTTTTTTCTGCTGGCGAGGAACTCACCAAAAACAGTTCGCCCTGCTGGTCTGGGCGCCTTGGTGCGATTGCTTTCTCGCGAAAAACTGTCTTGGGTGCTTTCGCTCTTTTACTTCCTGACCTTTGGGGGGTTCGTTGCGTTTTCGATTTACCTGCCGATCCTGCTGAAGGATCAATTCGGGTTGAAACCCGCTGATGCTGGATTCCGCACGGCCGGCTTTGTCGTCCTCGCAACGCTCGCTCGGCCGCTCGGAGGCTGGCTTGCCGACCAGATCGGCGGTGCGCGCGTTCTCCATGGCGTTTTTCTCGGTTTGATTCCGTTCGCCTTGTTGATGTCGTGGCCTTCGATGTTGCCGTTCACGGCCGGCGCGCTTGGCTGTGCGTTCTTGTTGGGAAACGGCAACGGAGCTATTTTTAAACTCGTGCCGCAATACTTCCCGAAGGAAGTCGGCACAGTTACAGGACTGGTCGGTGCAATGGGTGGGCTTGGTGGATTCTTTCCTCCTTTGCTACTCGGCTTCTTCCGCGACCATCTGCACACGGTATGGCCTGGGTTTGCCCTCCTCGCCCCGCTATCGGCGATCCTCTGGCGGATGAACGCTGCCGTGTTCCTGTCGCAGCTGGAGACTGCGGAACTGAGACTCCCGCCATCGCTCACGAGGACCGCGGATCGCATCCGTGCTGGCGTGATAGCGACTTTCTTTACGGGCTTGCTGGTGGCAGCGATTGTCGTCGGCTCCCGCAATCTGCAGAACTTTGACGCAGCGCTGGTGATTTACACATTTGCAACGATTTTCGCGACTTGGGGTGTTGTTTATCACTATCGCGTGTGGCTTGATAAGCCTCCGACTCGCGTTTATTGGAATAGGGGCTGGCAGCTTTTTCGTGAAGCAGGAGTGTTTCGCGGGACAGTGAAACTTGTGCGTGTTGCGACGACGCACCTGGCAGCGCAAACCTTCATTCTCAAACGATCCCGATTGCGCTGGTGGATGCACCAGATGCTTTTCTGGGGCTGCCTGCTCGCAGTCGCCATCACCTTCCCGCTGGTCTTCGGCTGGATCTCGTTTCAATCCCTGCCCACGGATCAAGAAACGTACGTGATCGTGCTCTATGGTTTTCCCGTGCAGTCGTTTCGCTTGCATACTCTGATTTCGGAGCTTCTGTTCCATGGACTCGATATATCGGCAATCCTCGTTCTCGGCGGCATTGGTCTCTCGTTGTGGCGGCGTTTCCGGGACCGGGGTGCGCAGGCGGTGCAGTCTTTCGCGCTCGACTTTCTCCCCATCATTTTGCTCTTCGCGATTTCCGTGACTGGCCTCGCTCTTACGGTGTCGCAAAATTGGCTCAGAGGCGAGTCGTACAGCTTCCTCGCCATCTTGCACGCCATCACGGTCATCGCGGCGCTTCTCTATCTACCGTTCGGAAAGTTTTTTCATATTTTCCAGCGTCCCGCTCAACTGGGTGTGAAGTTTTATCAGGCAGCGGGAGAAGCCGGTAAACCCGCTCTGTGCAGGCATTGCGGCGAGCGCTTCGCGTCGAAAATGCATATCGATGATTTGAAGCGCGTCCTTCCGCAGGTGGGATTCAACTATCAAATGGAAGGCACAGACGCGACCTGGCAGGAACTGTGCCCCGGGTGCAAACGGAAATCGCTCTCACTGGCGCAGCTGCGGCTGAAGGAGACTTCTCGTGGCTAAGGTGCCGGTTTCGCCCGAATCGCTGCTGGACAATTTTGGTCCGCACCCCGCCTATGTTCCTCCAGGTGGCTGGCAGGATGAATCGCGAAACCCAGCGGAGAAGCTCGTCAAGACGCACTGCTGTTTCTGCGGGCAGCAATGCGGCATTCAACTGAAGGTTCGCGGCAACCAGGTGATCGGATTCGAACCGTGGGAAGAGTTCCCGTTCAACCACGGGATGCTCTGCCCCAAGGGCGTGAAGCGCTACATGCAGGGCGGACATCCCGACCGGCTGCTCGATCCTCTGCTCCGCACGCCAGAAGGATTCCGCAAGGCTTCGTGGGACGAGGCTCTGAATTTCACCGCGAAGCGCCTGAAAGAAACTCAGGAAAAATACGGTAAGGATTCGGTGGCCATTTACGGCGGCGCGTCGCTGATTTCCGAAAAATCTTACCTGCTTGGAAAATTCGCACGCGTGGCGCTCGGCACACGGCACATCGACTACAACGGACGGCTGTGCATGGTTTCCGCGGGAACTGCCTACAAGCTGGCGTTCGGAGTGGACCGCAGCCCCTTGCCGTGGTCGGACATTCTCAAGGCGCAAGTGGTTCTCGTGGCGGGCGCAAATGTTGCGGAATGTGCGCCGATCACGACGGACTATCTGTGGCGCTGCCGTGATGCTGGAGGAAAACTCATCGTCGTCGATCCGCGCATGACGCCGATCTGCCGGAACGCGGACATGTATCTGCCGGTCCGTCCGGGCACGGACTTGGCCCTCTACATGGGCCTGCTGCATGTCATCCTGCGCGACGGTCTGGAGAATCACGATTTCATCTCGAAGTACACCTCGGGATTCGAGCAGGTAGCGGAATCGGTTCGCGTGTGGGACCCGCGCACGGCGGGCGAGAAAACCGGAGTGCCACCCGAAGCGATTGAACGTGCGGCGCGCCTTTTTGCCAAGGCAGATCGCGCGATTGCACTGCACGCACGCGGGGTTGAGCACCAGTCGAAAGGCGTTGAAAACTGTCTGGGCCTGATCAACTTGTGCCTCGCAACCGGCAACTTGGGCCGCGAAGGCGCGGGCTGCGCCATGATCACGGGCCAGGGCAACGGACAAGGCGGGCGCGAACACGGTCAGAAGTGCGACCAACTACCCGGGCAGCGCTCGATCAGCGACCCGGAAGCACGCGCACACACCGCGAAGGTTTGGGGCATCACGCCGGACGAAATTCCGCAAGCGGGCTATTCCGCCGTTGAAATCATGGAGGCGATCCATCGCGGCGAAATCAAGGCGCTGCTTTCTTGCTGTTTCAATCCGTTGGTCTCATTGCCGGATTCTAGGTTCACGCAGGAAGCGCTCGAGAAACTCGAATTTTTTGGCGTCGTGGATTTCTTCATGTCAGAAACCGCGCACCACGCGGATGTGGTTCTCGCCGGCAGTCTGCAGGAAGAAGAGGAAGGCATCGGCTGCACCAACGAGGGGCGAGTAATTCACGTTCAGAAAGCCGTTGATCCGCCGGGAAACGCCAAGGGCGATAGCTGGATCTATGTGGAGCTTGCCAAGCGTCTCGGGAAAGAAAAGTATTTTCCGTATAAATCCACGAAAGATATCTACGAAGAGTTGCGCGAAGCCTCCCGTGGCGGACACGCGGACTATTTCGGCATTACTTACGAGAAGATCGACAAGAACATGGGAATCTTCTGGCCATGTCCGACCCTCGATCATCCCGGCACGCCGCGACTCTTCGAGGACGGCCGTTCCTTCCATCCTGACAAGAAACATCGGTTTGTCGTAACGGAATGGCGTGAAAGCGGCGACCCGGTTTCGGCAGAATTTCCGGTTTATCTCACCACCAGGCGCGTCGTGAGCCAGTATCTTTCCGGAACGCAGACGCGGCGCATCGGCGCACTGCTCGATCAATATCCGAATCCGCGTTTGGAAATCCATCCGCGCCTCGCGGAGCGATATCAAATCAAGGACGGTGATTGGGTCATGATCACTTCCCGCAGGAATGAGATCACGCTGCAAGCAATGGTCGTCAAGACGATTCGGCCTGACACCGTCTTCATTCCGTATCATTGGGCCGGCAAGCGCAGCGCCAACAAGCTGACGCACCGCACGCTCGACCCGCGCAGCAAAATTCCCGAGTTCAAGGTGTCGGCTTGCCAGTTGCGTAAAGCTGAAGCGCCGCCCGACTGGGCGACACCCGTGAACGGCACTAAAACGAAAGGAGGGGATGCGAATGCACGGCTACGAGTTTTACGTTGATCCGTCGCGCTGCATTGGCTGTCAGTCCTGCGTGAACGCCTGCGCGGAATGCGAAACGCATCGCGGCAACTCGATGATCAATTTCGATTTCATCGACCGCGGCAACACTACGGCGACCGCGGCCTATGTTTGCTGGCACTGTGACGAGCCGACCTGCGCGATGGCGTGCCCGGCGGATGCCATCAAGAAGGGCGACGACGGGATCGTGCAGTCGTCGCTCAAACCTCGCTGTATCGGTTGTTCGAATTGCGTTCTGGCCTGCCCCTTCGGTATTCCGAAGATTTTCCCGGAACTCGAACAGATGATGAAATGCGACATGTGCTACGACCGCACCTCGATTGGCAAGAAGCCGATGTGCGCCACAGTCTGCCCAAGCCAGGCGCTCTCCTACGTCCGTCCTGAAGAAATCGCGCGCCGCCGCGAGAAGCCGACGAATGTGTTTTATTTCGGCAAGCAGAGGATCACCACGCGCGTGCATATGATGACACCAGCGGAAACCGACGCTGTTTCGCTCGACGTTCTTGATTACACGTGGGAGGGGACCTATGTCGCTGCTGCACAATCCGAGTAAGGATCCGCTCTGGAAAGACGAATTTTCCGTATTCACGAGCGACGAGCGCTACGTCACGCGGCGCCAGTTCACGAAGTTTCTCACGCTCGCCAGTCTCGGAATGTTTGTTGGAAATCTCTGGATCGTTCTGAAGTCGTATTGGACAAAGAAGGCGTCGTATCCAACAGCGGAAGTAGCGAATCTCGGAGAGATACCCGTACGCGGCGTGAAACTCTTTTCTTACCCCTCTCCGCAGGATAACTGCATCATGGTCCGCACTGGCGAGGATGAATACGTCGCTTACAGCCAGAAATGCACACATCTCTCGTGTGCCGTTTACTACTCCGCGAAAGAGGATCGGCTCGAATGCCCTTGCCATCAGGGGTTCTTCTCGATTAAAGACGGTTCGGTTCTGCAAGGTCCGCCGCCGCGTCCCTTGCCGCAGATTGTTTTAGAACGCGACGGCGGAAAACTAGTCGCGACGGGTGTAAAGGTCAGCGGGAATGGCTAACCTCGAACCAACAAAACAGAAGCGCGGACTCGTGGCCATCGATGGCGCCATGGCTCTGATTGTCATACTGCTCATTGTGCAAGTCTGGCTCCTGAGCGCTACGCTCGAAGCGTTCCTTGCAGGGCATTCTGGTCCAGTCATTCCCGGGGCGATTTTCTCGGGGGTACTTTTCTCGGCTTCGTTGACATTGAACATGTTCGTAAACCGCATCGATCATTCCTCGCGGCGTCCCTAGGAACCGCTTTGAGGAGAAGAATTCACAGGAGTGGGGCCCGCGACAGGACGCGGTTCTTGCCGATCAGATCGCCGCGGATGACAGGATGCGAAATGCCTGTCCGGTCCCGCATAGCGATTATCTCGGCAGATCTGTGTTCATGCACGCTGACGTGATGAGCGCACTCACCGACCCGGAGCACTTCAGCAACTTGGCGTCGACTTGCCATGTGGCTGTTCCGAACGGTATGGACCATCGCGACCCGCGGAGTACTGACGAGCTATCGATACGTATTTGGTTCCCGAGCGAATGCAGTCGTTCGAGCCGGTCTGCCGTGGATCGTTCCGTGTCTCCTCGCACTCTGCTACCTCTCCGCGGTTAGTCCGAGTATCGTCTCACACTGAGCTCTCTTACTTATTCGAATGTCACTGCCGTGTCGGTTGAGGAATTGGAGGATGTTCCACCGTCACTTCGCTGTTTGCTGCGAGGTGGATGAACTGCGGCTGCCTCAAGCCGCCGGGTGAAATCACAACAACTTTATACACCCCAGCTCGGAGTTTGAACGATGCAGGTACATCTCCAACAATAACTGTGGCGATTTCGACTTTCGAACCGGCCGGGCCGCGAACATCAATAATGCCGTACGCAACCGGCAAGATCTTCGGATCGGTTGAGATAACCCGCGGTTCCATTGGCAGCGAGGAATCTTTTCGCGATGCTCCAACTCCTTCCGAAAGCGGCTTTGGATTCACACCGTCTCCGGTAACTTTCGGTGCCATCAACTTTTCCGTCAGCACATTTTCCCCTGGATAAAGATTCCGCAGGACGCGCATGAGATCAGATGCGCTCAGCGCAAAACCGATTCCCGTTGTATTTCCGCCGGCCGGTCGTGAAGTTGCAATTCCAACTACCTCTCCTTGCATATTCACCAGCGGACCGCCAGAGTTTCCGGGATTGAGTTGCGCGTCTGTTTGAATCCACGTCCCTGGTCCGACTTTGGGCAATTCGTCAACCGCGCTGACAATTCCTTTCGTAACGCTAAAAAGCATTGCTTGGCCGGGATTTCCGACAGCGAGAACCTGCTGCCCTTGTCGCACCGTGTCGGTATCCGCAAGGACAAGGTGCGGAAAAGTGGCGCCTTCCACTTTCAACAATGCGATATCTAGATTGTCGTCGATATACGCAACGTCGGCTGTTAACTCGACGCCGCCCACAAACCGCGCTTGCAACGACTCCTCATCGCGGGCAACGTGCGCATTGGTCGCGATCAGCCCCGTGCGCGTCACAAGAAATCCCGTGCCCGTTTTTTCCGATCCTTCCAGATACACGACGCTCGGCTTAACGAGTTCGACCACTTCCTCGAGTTTCATCTCACGGACATATTCGATTGAAGTGTTTCGAGCTGTTTTCACCGCGACTTCTCCGGTGAATTCCTTCGCGATCGGGACGAGAGAAACATCAAAGCTCGCGACCTTAAAGGTCCAATATTCGCCCCGGTCTCTCCCGTGGATATCCCTCCATTGAGCCGGTCCATCGCATAGTTGCACTACTTTCGGCGCAAAACCATCCAGCTTAATCCGTGCCACCAGAGGGTGCTCGAGCCGTGAACCGAGCGCTGTCCTTGTCCGATGAAAATATCCGCCCGGATAGTCCTTCACGAACGGAGTGGTTCCCACCTTCACCCCGTCGATCTCAACAGTTGCTCCGGGTGGATTGCTTGTTATGGTGAGCTTGTCAGCTCTTGAAACTGCGGGAAGAAATAAGGGCAGAGATACGATGAGTGGCAAACAGCCTTTTGGCATCCGCGCACCTCACAGGCAAGATTTGAGGTCGCTAAGATTACCATACATATAATACAAAGAACAATAAACTGCGAAGCTCCGCGAATCACCCTCGCCGCGTGTAGCCACTGCAGGAAACGACCGGCAGCCGCGGATACTTTGGAAATCGAGAATTCGTAGCCGAAAGCGTACACAAAATAAAACTCGACCGCTTAGCCGACTCTATCTGACGAACATGAGCGCAGGTCACACACAGCCCAGCGTTGACGCTATCGCGCTCAGCATCTGATCCATCTGGCGGAGGTACTGATTTGTCTGGGGCATCCGGCATCGGGTTTTATACGAATCAAACGATCCAATCCCGCCGCTAACGATTCGAAGGCGCAGGAGCCGCCCCGCCATCCGCCGCCGGCGGCTTCGCAAACTCCGCGTCTGCAAAATTCACATTCAGCTCGATCGCATCGATCACCAGCTTCTGCGTCAGATCCGTCGCCGAACTCCCCGAATCGATTTCAAACGCAAACTTCAGCCCACCGACATCGCGATAGTCATGAAAATACGATTCGATCGGATACTCTTTCCCGTCCGCGCGCCGCTTTCCTTCCCATTTCAAGAGCACAAAAGTCTTCGCATCGAAAAGGTAGTACCGCACATCGCCACTCTTCGTCGTCAGCTTTACGCGCCACGCATCCTTCTCTTCCACCTTATCTTTACCCACCAGCTCCACTTTGTTTGATTTCTTCGCGTAGTCCACCAGCGGCCCGTCGAAATCCGCCTCTTCCGAAATATTCTTCAAATCTTCGTCCGTCATCGACTCCGGATTCAGCTTCCCCGCAAAAGGATTGTTCGCCCATCCTTGCGTCCCGTCGTACACGCGAATCATCGTCTGATTCTGCACGTTCAGCGTCATGTGCATTTTCATCGGCCGCTTGAGATCCACCGTGAATGGCCCGGAAGCCTCGGAACCGAAAGAAATCGTGCCGGTGATCTTTTCTGACCGGAGCGCCTTGATGCGAGTCAACCCACCCCGCGCAATGTAAACCTTCGCCAGAATCTGACTCGTCGTCTGCGCCGACAACGGCGTCGACCCAGCCGCAAAACAGAAAGTCACCGCGCACAAAATCGCGCCGGGCCAACGTCCGGGCCAGCGACGCATCCGGATGTCGTTCGAGTTATTTTTCATAGACTATCTAGCATCTCCGGCGAAGCTTATCCGCGTCAATTTCATCGTAGTGTGAGTCTCAAGCGAGGTCAATTTAGACGGCACCCAGCCGCCCAATCTACAGAGTACCCGTCATATCGCTGAAATTTGTCTAACGACGCACAGCGTGAGAGCATTTTGGCGTTCGAAATTCCGCCGCGCCGCCGTCGTAAACTCTTGCGACACCGGACGCAATCGTTCCCAGTGAAGGCTTCATGCAAAAATCTTCCGATCCTTGGTCCATCGTCGTCATAGTGTTGACGGTCGCGCTTTTCGTCCTCGCCCTCTTCGTCAAAGGTTTCACGAAGGGCCTTCTCGTCGAATGCGGCGTCCTGATGGTCTCGATTAAACTGATTCTGATGGCTAAGAAAACAGTGGAGGTCGAACAAAATCTCGAACGTCGATTAGATCGTATCGAAAAACTCTTGGAGAGAAGAGCCGAGCCGAAAACGCCGGCTGAGTCCTAGTGCTTCCCGTTTCCGTTCGCCTTCGCATCTTTCTTGACGGTATCTTTCGGCTCCGCCTCGACCGTCACTTCCACAGTCGCCCCCGGCTTCAGCTTCACTTCGTTGCCCTTTTCATCCGTCAACGTGTTCTCGATGCGGATTTCCTTATA
>Ga0070735_10005361_pt1 | contig 10664 bp, 6 predicted proteins | sample Coa_R1_FD_66443 | JGI IMG/M metagenome (GOLD analysis project Ga0070735, IMG submission 66443) | Surface soil microbial communities from Centralia Pennsylvania, which are recovering from an underground coalmine fire - Coalmine... | ecosystem: Environmental > Terrestrial > Soil > Unclassified ... | reverse complement strand
CGCGGAATCGTCGCCTTGATGAGCGCTCCTTCGGAGGTGCGCTCGACCTGCTTCACGGTATCCACTGCGGGTAGTCCGGCGATGGCGGCTCCGTACTTCTGCGCCGCTTCAATCACTTCACCGATGACTTCGGACGTCACGAACGGGCGCACGGCGTCGTGTATAAGAATGATGTCATCTTCGTCCGCTTTTATCGCATTCAAGGCACTCTGAACCGACTGCTGGCGATGCTCGCCTCCGATGACGAATTCAACTTTCTTTTTCAGAAGGTCATTGCCTTCCTTTTGCAGCCGCTCACGAAACCCAGCGATCTCGTTCTCGCGCAAAGCAATCCAGATCTCGCTGACTGCATCGACGGCAGCGAACCTGCGCAGAGTGTGAATCAGAATGGGCGCGTCGCCCAGTTCTGTAAACTGCTTCGACGGCGGACTTTTTTTCTTCCCCTTAGCTGCGGTCACCGGGGCCATGCGGGTCCCAAGTCCCGCCGCCGGAATTATGATTACGACCTTCATTGCGGGGTGTCAGTATACGAGCGCCGCATGCGAAAGTTCAATTCATTTGCGCTATTTTTCGATCTGGCCTATGAAAACCCCGTAAGGGGCGAGGGAAATCTTGCTTCCGCGCGCAAGAGAGTCGGTCGTGGCAACGAGCGGCTTGGCAGAGGTTCCAACAGCCAAAGCCAATTTCTGCGGGGTACCAGACATGTTCAAAGCAATCACCACCGATTGGTCCTTATAGGTTCGCAGATACGCGAGGACGTTGGTATCGCTCTCGTCAATCGCCTGGTAATCGCCATCCAGCAGCGCCGCGTTCGTGTGCCGGAACCGCAAAACTTGTTTGTAAAATGCCAGCACCGAGGTTGGATCCTTCGATTCAACGGCGACATTGTGTGTTTTGTAAGTTGCGGGAACCGGCAGCCAGGGCTTGCCGGTCGTGAAGCCTGCATTTTCGTCGCTGTTCCATTGCATGGGGGTGCGCTCGCCATCGCGCCCTTTTTCCTTGGGCCATCCCTTGCGTCCGATGGGATCCCGCACGTCTTCTTTGCGCGTGGGAGGCGTGGTCTTCATCCCGATCTCTTCGCCGTAGTACATGATCGGAGTGCCACGAAGGGTTAGATAAAGCGCCGCCATCAGTTTTGCAATTTCGTCGTTATGCTTGCCGTCGCCGTAGCGGTCGTAGGAGCGGGCAATGTCGTGATTGCTGATGACGAATGTGGGCCAGCCCGAGGCCACGTTTATGGCGGCAATTTGCTTGCGAAATTCGGAAGGGGAAAGCTTGTTTACGGTGGTGAAAAGGAAATCCATCGGCAATTGCAGTTCATTTCCCTTGCCGTAGTACTGGTTGAGTTCGGCAATGTCGGCGGTCCAGGTCTCGCCGATCAATACAGCGTTGTATTCATCGGCGACTTTGCGCAATCCGCGCAGCACATCGTGCACTTCGGGCAACTTGGAGTTGTATTTGTTCTTCTCGAAGGGATCTCCGAATGCATTTCTGCCCGGCTTAATGATCGGGTTATCGGTGAGATTCGGGTCTTCAAACAGCGCATCGACCGCATCCAGGCGGAATCCGGAGACGCCGCGCTTGTACCAGAAGCGGGTCATGTCGAACATGGTTTCTTTTACGGCGGGGTTGCGCCAGTTTAGGTCGGGCTGCTGCGGATAGAAGTAGTGGTAATAGTACTGATTTGTAGTTGGATCGAACTTCCATGCGGACCCTCCGAAGACAGAGACCCAGTTGTTGGGAGGCTGGCCGGGACCCTTGCCATCGCGCCAGATGTACCAGTCGCGGTGCGTCGATGTGCGCGACGATTTCGAATCCAGGAACCACGGATGCTGATCCGAGGTGTGATTCACCACGAAATCGAGGATGATTCGAATGTTTCGCTTTTGCGCTTCACTGGCTAGCTTGTCGAAATCCGCCAGCGTTCCGTACATCGGGTCGATGTTCAAATAATCGGAAACGTCGTAACCGAAGTCGATTTGCGGTGACGGAAAACATGGGGTGATCCAGATCGCATCCACGCCTAAATCTTTCAGGTAATCGAGCTTGGATGTAATCCCGTTGAGGTCCCCGACGCCGTCATTATTGCTGTCGGCGAAACTGCGGGGATAAATTTCGTAGAACACACCGTTCTGCCACCATTGATGGCCTGCGGCATCTACGCTCTCCGAGCGAGCCTGGGCGAGAGCTGCGATTGACAAACTGCCGAGCACGACCAACGTTGCCACCATCCTTATCGTTTTCTTGTGCAATAAGTCTTCATTCATAGGAGTATCAATTGAGGAACTATGATTGCGCGAAATTCGCGATAAACGCCGCAGGCGGCGCGGGCCTCTGATAGGCTTTGAAAGAAAATCGCATACCCTTCCCGGATTATGACCAAACTGCTGCGGTTTTTCCGCCCGTCCCACCAGCATACCGCCTTTTCGGCAACCTTACTGCTGATGGGGACGGTGATGGCGTCACGTTTGATTGGCTACATCCGCGAAGCGTATATCGCCTACGCGTTCGGCGCGGGCTCGCAGACTGACGCGTATGTAGCCGCGTTCACTCTGCCGGACTGGCTCAATTACATCGTAGCCGGCGGCGCCGCGTCGATAACATTCATCTCCATCTATACGCGATTTCTCGCCGAGAATCGCGATAAAGACGCAAAGAAAACTTTTTCCGTAGTTATCACGGTTATGACGGCGGTGATGATCGTCGGAACCGTTGTGACGGAAGTACTGACGCCGCAATTTGTTCGCTGGATGTTTCGCGGCTTCTCGCCCGCTCAAATCGAGCTGACGGTTCATCTCACTCGAATTCTTTTGCCGGCACAGATTTTCTTTTACGTTGGAGGAGTCGTTTCCGCAGTTCTGCTTTCGCACCGGCTTTTTCTGTTTCCCGCGCTAGGGCCATTGCTCTACAACATCTTCATTATTTTCGGTGGAGTGATTGCAGGCCATCGGCTGGGGATTGCCTCGCTGGCTTACGGAGCCTTGGCGGGAAGCGTCGTGGGACCGTTTTTAGCGAGCGTGATCGGAGCCGTCAAGATCGGCACAGGGTACAAGCCTACATTCGACGTATTAAATCCCGCCTTTCGAGAATGGGTGAAGCTGTCGGTTCCATTGATGCTCGGTGTTTCTCTGGTCACGGCGGACGATTGGATTCTGCGCCATTATGCTGCCAGCGGTGTTGGAGATATCGCGCGGCTCAATTATGCCAAGCGGCTTTTCGCAGTCCCCATTGCCGTGTTGGGGCAGGCCACGGGCCAGGCTTCGTTGCCTTTCTTTGCGCGTCTGTTCAACGAGAAGCGATTAAAAGAATTTGCCACGACGGTAAATCAGTCTGTATACCGCGTAGCTGCTGCGTCTTTCCTGGCCAGTGGATGGATGATGGCCGCCGCCTTCCCCCTGATCGATCTCGTTTACCGGCGCGGCCGGTTCCTGGTTTCCGACACGCGAACGACAGCCATCTATTTCTTCTGGTTCTCTCTATCGCTTGCATTGTGGTCGGCGCAAGCGCTCTACGCGCGCGCTTTCTACGCAGCGGGAGATACCCTCACGCCGATGGTCGCAGTAAGTGTGATTACGGGCGCTTCCTTGCCCTTGTATTCGTTCCTCTTTCACAAATTCGGCGTGATCGGTCTGGCCTTCGCTTCGGATACTGGAATCGGCGCGAACCTTCTGGCGTTGGCGTTTCTGCTGCATTATCGAAAGATGGTATCTCTAACGGGCTTGCGCTGGGACGAACTTGGAAAATCGGCGCTTACGGCGGTTGTAGCCGGATTTGTCAGCCTTGAAGTAGCGCGTGGCGTGCCTGTATTTTCTCACGGTCAAGTGAGCCGCATAACCGACATTCTGCAGCTGGCATTGATCTCGGTTACCTGGGCGGCTGCGACGGCGATTGGGCTATGGCTGCTTCATTCGCAACTGCCCGGCGATCTGCGGCGCCGGAAGACAACCGCCGCGTACCCCGGGGTGGCTCAGGCAGAGAGCAGGGAGATTTTGGGAGCTGGAACGGAACCGTAGCGAGAGTAGTGTTCATGAATTCAAAGCCATTCACAGCAGAAAGAGCACGAAGGCACACCAGGAGTACGTCGAAGGCTTCGTTCGTGTTTAGAGACTACGCTAGAGAGGTTCAATTTGCCCGGCCTGCCCTGGCTCCGCTATCATTTTCTTCAGCCGTGTTTTCCAACTTTACCGCTACCGACCGCTGGACAAAAAAGCAGGTTCATTGCCTGTATCAGGCGCTGATTGTCGCCATTGCGACTCGCCATGCCGACGCTGTCGATATTAAGTTTCTGATCGATGGCAAAACTGTGTGGGTGGCATTGCCGCATCCGGCGTGGGTGGAATATAAAAAGCGCACGGGGAAAGTGATTACCGATGCGCTGGCAGTTGAAATTGCCGGCCACTACCTGAAGAGGGCGCTTGAATCGGGCGAAGGTTTGGGGCGCGAGATGTATTCGCTGACGACCGAGGAAACACTCGACCATCTGGAAGCCGTGATCGCGGCCATGCAAGCACCAGTCCCGGCCTAAACTTGGAATCATCTTTTTGCTACCGGGCGGGAGCAGACGATGGAAAGCGGAATCTCCTGCTTCGTGCTGCCGCTGCTTGCTGAAACTGCCAGGTTATATGTTCCCGCCTTCACGGCGCTGGCAGCGCTGAATTTCAGCGTGCTGCTTCCCGATCCCGGGGCCGCAATTTTGACGGGCGCGAAGGTCGCAGAAATTCCGCTGGGCAATCCAGAAAGAGAAAAGGCCACGGGAGCATTGAAACCACCACTGACAGCAACGGCCAACACGACGCTAATGCTCGAGCCGGGGGAAATGGTCACGGAACTCGTCGAAGGCGTAACACGGAATCCCGGGGCGCTGGTGGCGTCATTCCAGTGGCTGACCAGGATCGAGGCATCGACCGAGCCAAGACCGGTCGCCTGATCATAGCCAGTAGCAGCGTTGAAGCCGGTTTGCCCGGGCACGCTATTGTTGCCGGCGGTGACATCGTGAAATATTGCCGCGCCGCCTGCGGCTTGCTTGGTGGCCAGAGTATAAAAGAACAGATTTGCATTTCCTTGTCTGGCCGCCTCGCCCTGTAGAACCAGCGCCATGATTCCGGCGAATGACGGTGACGCAGCTGAGGTTCCGCCCACCACGTAAAGCTGGCTGTCCTGATATATGAGATAACCATCGTGTCCCGCCGAGGCAAGAGAGACATCTGGGACGTCGCGCCTGCCATCGGCAGGCACGCCAGGACCGCTTTGCCAAGCCGGCTTGCTATAGGTGGTACTTGCACCGCCGCCGCCCGCCCAGAGGCCTCCACTGCCGCTTTCGTTCCAAGTCGTTTCCGGTATGTAGCTCAGCGCCGACGATTCAGTACTGCCAGCGTTCTTTGAGGACCAATAGAGAGACGGATGGGCTGTATCGTTGAACTCGGTTCCGCCGACGCAAATGCTGTAAGGCGTGGAGCACAATCCATTGACGGCGCGGCCGTGAGTGGCGCGGGTCGTGGAAGGTGAATCGCAGCCGGCCGCGCCGCTATCACCGGCCGAAACAAAAACCGTGATGCCCTCTGCGGCAGCCTGTTGCCACAAGCTGCTGATAAAGGCGTTTGCCGAACTGCCGAGGCTCGCTTCGCACAAGCCGAAGCTCATGGTCACAATCGGCGCTATGTCGTGACTGACGATGTATTGCGCCGAAAGATAAGTGCCGTCGGTGGAGTTCGTGGATTTCGATACCACGAACTTGATGGCCGCGCCCCTGGCTGCGGCTCCGGCCCACTCCACATCGAGATCGGCTTCCGTCTCTTCGCCCGAATTCCAGATACCCGGGTCGGTACCGTTGATGATGATTTGCGGATTATTGGCCGGTAGTCCAAAAAATGAGCGGAACTGGATCACGTCGGAAAGGTTGATATTCGAGCGCGCGACAATCGCAATTGACTGTCCGCTGCCTACGATTCCCTGCTGATATGCGGGATTGAGATTGTAGATCGTGGCGAAATCCGCCGGCGCCAGGTAGTAACTCCCGCCACTGGTGAATTCGGGCGTGGGCAGGCGAGCGCCGTTGTGCATGGGCTGGGCGCGAAAGTCGTGCAGCGAGACAACTCCTCCTACAACTCCGGAAAATGCTTTGGGGATTTGCGGATCGCTGCTATTGGCATGATGGATTTCGCCGCCCACTTTGTAGGTGTGAATCTGAGTGTGAAAGGCGGATTCCACCTGGGCCGCAGTGCCGCTGAAAACAATGGCGCGGCGTCCGCCGGAGATTTCCTCCACGTCCATGCCATGCATCTCCAACCATTCGGTAACCTGAGCCACATCCGTTTCCGAGACTCCGAAGTTTTCGGCATACTGCTGGGGTGTGAGCCAGCGATGATAGTAGGGTGATTCGGGATTCTGCTGCTCGTCGAGCAATTGAGCCAAAGCGCTCTCCTGCGTCGCATCCGGCAGCAATGTGAGGACCATGCGGTCCATGCGGTAGTCGGGGCCAACTGCGCCTGCATCGTTTTGTGAAGTGGCCAGAGGGTGCCGGTTTCCAGCCAGAGTTACACGCCGCTCATCGTCCACATACTTCGTGATGCGGTCCCGCGGCTGAGTGAGCAAGGGATTATTGGCGGTGGATGGAACCTGGGCCTCGGATGATCTGCTTTGAACGGAAATCGTTAAGAGAACTGTTAAGAAGAAAATTGAAAATGAGCAGAAGTTTACGGACTTGGCGGAACAAACAAAGCGCATTCGGCCTCCGAGGGCATAGCCTCAACTCGCTTTATCGGCGGCGAAACTACAGACTTGAGGCTTGAGGTACGGGTCGGGAGTCACGGCGGTAACCAGCGCGAAATTCGTTCGGGGAAGATTTATCTTGCTTGAGGGAAGCTAGTTTCAGTGCGTCTCGCCGAAAATCTCGGCCGTGAAGCCCTGCAAAGTCGCGCCATTCTTCCAGGCGTCGATCGGCAGGCCAGCTTTGCGACAGGTCTGCTCGAGAAAGGCATTGCGATCCCAATTGTGCTCGACAGCGACCTGCGGTAGCAGCAAGCCGCGGTGGCCATGATGGCTGAGCAGGAGACCATGCAGGCCGATCTCGATTTTCTCAGGAAGTATTGGTTGCGGAGCCGTGAGGATGCTTAACTCGACTTGCAAGTGCGGCAATTCTTCCTTCGCCAGCGGGGGGAAACGCCTATCGTCGAAAGCGGCTGCCCGGGCGGTTTCTGCCACGGCGCGATACAGGGCGCAAGCCGGCAGAACATATCCCACACAACCGCGCAGTTCACCATTCTTATAAAGCGATGTGAATACACCTCGCGGTTCGGATAAATGCACGCTGGGTGGATCGAAAGAAATCTCGCGATTCTCCAGCATTGATTCGATGGAATCATGCGCAAGGCGGAGCAACAAGGAACGCTCCTCGGCAGAGAACTCCTGTTCGGCTAGTTTCGAGGAAGTAACAGCAGCCGCCGGACTATGTGGTAGGTGCGACATCGGCATCGGATGCTCGCGGCGCGGGTTTGCGGCGCCGGCTCAGGATGAATGCTCGGTGGCGGCGCTTCGAAACTTGACGGTCAATCTTGGCCCAGAAGGCCACGAAATAATCGATTGCAGAAATCAATGAGACGAGAACTACAAACCAGATCGCCAAATATGCGATCCAGTGAACCGGAAAGAAATAACCGTCGTAAACCGGCCACTCGGCCCAGCGGTGATCAAGAATCACCGCGACCACCGAGACAATCTGTACCACCATCTTGAACTTGCCTAAGTCGCTGGCTTCAATGGTGAATCCGCCGGAAGCGGCGATTGAGCGCAGGCCGCTCACTAAGAATTCGCGACCGATGACGATAACGGCGATCCAGGCTGGAACGAGGCTGGGATTGAACTGTACCAGCGTAACGAAGGCGGCCGCGATCAAAAGCTTGTCAGCCATGGGGTCGAGCAGAATACCCATGGTTGTGATCTGCCCGCGCTTGCGTGCCAGGTATCCATCGATTCCGTCCGTCATCGCCGCAGCGATGAAAACAGCCGAGGCGAGCAATTCCTTGGTGCCGTGGGCGCTGCTGAAATAATTTGCCGAGAGAATCCAGATCAGCAGGGGGATACTGCAAATTCGCACCAGCGTGATGGAGTTCGGAAGGTTCACAACATCAAAAGAGACATCCGCGGAGGTACTGTAGAACAGTTCGATTATGCTCTCCGAGAAGAGGGAACGCAATCGGGGGAATATATAGTTGGGGCAAGCGAAAGGGCCGCATGGAAAGGAATACAGCAACCAATGATTGTCGGCACCGGAATTGATATCGCGGAGATTCCGCGCGTTCAGCGCGCCATCGAACGGTTCGGCGATCGCTTCCTGAATCGTATTTATACGGAACTTGAGAGGGGTTACTGCGATTCCAAAGCCAATCGCGTGGAACGCTATGCGGGCCGTTTTGCCGCCAAGGAGGCTGCAATGAAGGCGCTCGGGACGGGCTGGAATCACGGCGTGCGCTGGCGCGATTGCGAAGTAATCCGGTTGCCCGGTAGACGCCCAACGATTACATTCCATGGAAGAGCGGCCGAATTTGCAGCCAGGTTGGGCGTGAAGAATGCCGCTTTGTCCATTTCGCACACGAAAGAACAAGCTATCGCGCAAGTGATCCTGGAAAGCTAAGTCCCGCGCGGATATCTCTCTGCTAGACTTTTTTCATTCCTATTATGTCTGCGACACTACAGGCGCCCGCAGCGCCGCGTCTGGAAAAGGTTTCACAGCCAACTCTACTGGCGGGCCTGGGTCTCACGAGCTTCGCCACACTATTGTTGGAATTGGCGCTGACGCGGCTTTTTTCTGTTGTCCTCTTCTATCACTTCGCATTCCTCGCCATTTCGATCGCGCTTCTCGGACTTGGAGCCGGCGGAGTCTTTTCCTACATGCTGAAGAGGCGGCTGGGCGGCCTCGACACCCGCCGGCTCGCAATGTGGCTTTGCATGACGAATGCCCTGATCATCCTGCTGGTGCTGGAGACGGTATTGCACGTCCCGGTGTCGCTCGAAGTTACGGCATATAACTTTCTTCGCTTGACCGTTCTCTATCTGGTGGCGGCTGTGCCCTTTTTCCTAACGGGCATTCTGTTTTCGGTGGTTTTCGCGCGCGAGTCCCACCGGATCCCACTTCTTTACGGAGCCGATCTCGGAGGCGGCGCGCTAGCATGCCTGGCGGTTGTACCGCTGCTGAACTGGATCGGCGGACCCAACACGATTCTTATGGCCAGTGTGGCGCTCACGATTGCGGCGGCAACCTGGGCGCCTTCGCATAATGGGCGCCGGCTCGCAGCCGGTTTGCTGGCAGCTTTTCTGGTGCTCGTTGCCGGTAATCTTTCCGACGGGTTGATAGACATCGTGTATGCGAAGGGAATTCTTCGCAATCCCTCCTGGCTGGAGTTTGCGCGCTGGAATGCGCTGTCGCGAGTGGAGGTTGACCGTCAGGGGCAGATGAAAGCCATTGTTATCGATGCCGACGCATCCACTTACATCATGAATTGCGATATTGAGCACTGGCATGACAGCGGCTGGGAGCACGCCCTTATGTCAGCCCCTCCGGCTCTGGCAAACGTACTGCGGCCACGCGGCGAGTTCGCCATCATTGGCCCGGGAGGCGGAGTCGATGTCCTGCGCGCGGTAGCCAACGGCAGCCCCAGCGTGACTGGCATCGAAATTAATCCGATTATCGCCGACGCGATCATGCGCGGGCGCTACGCGACATATTCGAAGCATCTTTACCAGCGCCCGGACGTTCACATCCACGTGACCGATGGCCGTTCCTATCTGCGCTCCAGCCGGCAGCATTTTGACGTGGTGCAGATGACGCTGGTGGACACGTGGGCATCGACGGCCGCCGGCGCTTTCGCGCTTAGCGAAAACAACCTTTACACCGTCGAGGCCTTCCGCGAATATTTCGAGCATTTGAGTCCGGATGGCATGATCGCGATCACGCGCTGGGAGTTCCACGAGCCGCGGGAAGCGTTGCGCGTCGTTTCGGTGGCCATGGAGGCGCTGCATCAATTGGGAGTGCCGAATCCTGCGCGAAACTTCATTGTGGCCTCACAGGGAGCGCTCGATGAGGACGGGATTCCTGTCGTGGTACTCGCGAAGAAAACGCCGTTCTCATCGGAAGAAGAAGCGGCAGTGAAAGCGCATCTCGCCCAATATGGCGAAATCCATGCTCTGTATATGCCATCGGAACCGCAGCGAAATCCTTTCAGCGATTTGATCGCCAGCAACGACCCTTATGCTTTCGCGAGCACCTACCGCTACAATGTTGCGCCGGTCACGGACAATGCTCCGTTTTTCTTTTTTACGCTCAAGCCCAGTCAAATTATGGGCGATAGAGACCTGCGATCGGGGATTGATTGGAAAGTTAATCTTGGAGTCCTGGTTCTGGTCATCGTGCTTGCGATTTCAATTTTGGCGGTCGCTTTCTTCCTGATTCTGCCGCTGGTGCTGCATGGCGGACGCCGGCAATCGGCGTTGCCACTGCTCTATTTCGTTGCAGTCGGCCTGGGATACATCGTTGTCGAAATCGCCTTCATCCAGCGTTTCGTGCTCTTTCTCGGGCATCCCACGTATGCGCTGACGGTCGTCATCTTCCTGCTGTTGCTATCGAGCGGCGCCGGAAGCCTGTTTTCCCGCCGCTGGCTGCCGCGCACGCA
>Ga0070735_10005360_pt1 | contig 10667 bp, 8 predicted proteins | sample Coa_R1_FD_66443 | JGI IMG/M metagenome (GOLD analysis project Ga0070735, IMG submission 66443) | Surface soil microbial communities from Centralia Pennsylvania, which are recovering from an underground coalmine fire - Coalmine... | ecosystem: Environmental > Terrestrial > Soil > Unclassified ... | reverse complement strand
TCCTGAACCGCCTTTTCCTGAACTTCCTTGGGCATGCCGGCGGCGTCGATCTTCTTTTTTAGATCGTCGAGCTCGCTCTTTTCGCCGCGGCCCAGTTCCTTATGGATGGCCTTGAGCTTCTCGTTCAGGTAGTACTCTTTTTGGGCCCGCTCCATCTGCCGCTTGACACGGGTATTGATATTGCGATCGACGTTGAGCTTTTCGATTTCGGTTTCCAGCACTTCCGCGACGCGATTCAAGCGATCGAGGACATCGAAATTCTCGAGCAGTTCCTGCTTTTCCTCGACGGGAATCTGCAGATTGGCGGCGATGGTATCCGACAATTTAGCGGGATCCTCGACGCGCGCGGCGGCAATCATGGTGTCGTAATTGAGGCTCTGGGAGAGCTTCACGTACTGCTCGAAGAGGCCGTTGACGCGGCGGACAGCCTGATCGATTTGAGGGGAGGGATCGACGCGCACCGGCACCAGTTTCAGGGTGGCCCGGTAAAAACCTTCTTCACTGGCCAGCTGAACGATCTTGGCGCGCTCCACACCCTCGACGAGCACGCGGATATTGCCGTCCGGCAACTTCACGCTTTGCACGATATTGGCGAGAGTGCCGACGGTAAAAATCTCTTCGGGCTTGGGATCGTCGACCGAGGCGTCGTGCTGGGTGGCCAGGAAGATCTTTTTTTCGCCCGCGAGCGCCTCTTCGAGAGCGCGCACCGAGGCCTCGCGTCCCACGATAAAGGGCTGCATCATCTGAGGGAAGATCACCATATCCCTCACCGGCATCATGGGAACGCGCTTCAATTCATTCTTCTCGCGAGTGAACATTGGGTCCTATTCATCCGGTTCATCTGGAATTCTGAGGAGGTCCTCTTCATTATCTCGAATTATCCGGCTTTTTCCAGCAAGGTCCAATTGATTTCACGGCTGCGAACCATTTCGGCGGTGACCGCGAACTCGCGAACCTTGCGTTGCGCCGGCAGGTTATACATCAGATCGAGCATCAGGTCTTCCAAAATCATGCGCAGCCCGCGCGCGCCGACCTTGCGCTGCAGGGCCAAATCGGCAACGGTTTCGAGAGCGTCGTCAGCGAAGCGGAGCCGGACATTTTCAAACTCGAACAGCCGCTGATACTGGCGGATCAGGGCATTCTTGGGCTCGGTGAGAATGCGCATCAGCGCAGCCTTATCGAGATCGCCCAGAACGCCGAGGACCGGCAAGCGGCCCACAAATTCGGGGATCAGGCCGTAGCGGATCAAGTCCGTGGGCTGAGCCTGTTCCAGCATTTCCATGTTGCGGCGGTTGTTGGTGGCCGGCTGGGCGTCGGTGTGGAAGCCCAGGGACTTCTGGCCCACGCGGCGCTCCACAATCTTTTCCAGGCCGACAAAAGCTCCGCCGCAGATAAACAGGATGTTGGTGGTATCGACCGGAGTGAACTCCTGGTGGGGATGCTTGCGGCCTCCCTGGGGAGGAACGTTGGCGATGGTGCCTTCCAGGATCTTGAGCAAAGCCTGCTGCACACCCTCGCCGGAGACATCGCGGGTGATGGAAGGGTTTTCGTCTTTCTTCGAGATTTTGTCGATCTCGTCGATATAGATGATGCCCTGCTGGGCCTTGGTGACGTCGCCATCGGCGTTCTGCAACAGCTTCAAAATAATGTTCTCGACGTCCTCGCCCACATAGCCCGCTTCGGTAAGCGTGGTGGCATCCACAATGGCGAAGGGCACATCGAGCATGCGCGAAAGCGTCTGGGCCAGCAGCGTCTTGCCGGTGCCGGTGGGGCCGATCAAGAGAATATTCGACTTGGTGAGCTCGACATCGCCGGGCTGGTGGTTCAGGAAAATGCGCTTGTAATGATTGTAGACGGCGACGGCCAGCTTCTTCTTGGTCTTATCCTGCCCGATGACGTAACCATCCAAGAAGGCCTTGATCTCCGGAGGACGGGGCAAGCGGCGGTTGATGGGCCCGGCTTGCTCGCGCTTTTCCTCCTCCAAAATCTGCTGGCAGACGCCCACGCATTCATTACAGATGTAGGCGCGCGGATAATCCGAGGGAGAGCTAATGAGCTTTTCGACTTGCTCTTGCGTTTTGTGGCAGAACGAACAGCGCAGTGGTTCGTCCGTGCTGAGTTTTCTCACGGCTGTCGGCCTCCAACGGCCTCCCCTGGTGGGACAAGACCCGTCACTATATTAGGACTTTTTCCGTAGCCCCGCACCCTCGAGTGCGATTTCAGTACTAACTGTTAGGTACGCTCAGCGATGCTTGTGAATAATTTCGTCAATCAGGCCGTAATCCTTGGCCTGTTGGGGAGACATAATAAAGTCGCGCTCGACATCCTTTTCGATTTTGCTCACGGGCTGGCCGCAATGATTCGAGTAGATCTGATTGATGACCGAACGCATGCGCAAAATCTCCTTGGCATGAATGTCGATGTCGGTGGCCTGTCCCGAGAGGCCGGACATCCAGGGCTGGTGGATCAAGATGCGCGAATTGGGGAGCGAAAAGCGCTTCTTGGGAGCTCCCGCAGCCAACAGCACCGAGGCAATCGAAGCCGCCTGGCCGACGCAGGTGGTGACCACATCGGGCCGAACATATTGCATGGTGTCGTAAATGGCCATTCCCGCGGTGATGGATCCGCCCGGTGAGTTGATGTAGAGCTGAATATCGCGCTCCGGATCTTCCGCTTCCAAAAACAATAGCTGCGCCGTGACCAGGTTGGCTACGTGATCGTCGATCGGCGTGCCGATAAATAAGATGTGGTCCTTGAGCAGCCTGGAATAAATATCATAGGCACGCTCACCTCGCGTGGTCTGCTCGACCACCATAGGTATGAGTGTCGTGGCGCGCGGCTCCAAATCTTCGGCATGTGTCATTTTGAGATTAGGGAATGTGAAGGAAAAAACCGGTCAGGATCGCTCCGGCTCCCGAGTTTTTATCTCAGCATTTTTTTGGAGCCACTCGAGAGTCTTTTCACTGCGGAGCTTCGAGTTCATCCTATCCAGCGCTCCCTGCTTTGTCAAGCTGGCGCGGACAGCTGGTACCGATTCGCCACTACGCTCGGCAATCCTGGCGATTTCGCGGTCCGTTTCTTCGTCGGTGGCTTCGATGTTTTCGGCGGTAGCGATGCGATCGAGCAACAGCTCGGCTTTGACATCCTCGATGGCGCGAGGATGCTGGCGCCGGCGCATGGCCACCCAATCCACGTTGACCGCGCGGGGATCGACTCCCTGGGCGGCTAGAGCTCGAACGGCGCGCTCCAGGCGCACATCCATTTGATTTTCCACAAGCGCTTCGGGCACCGGGAAATCGTGAGCGGCGACAATTTTTGCCAGCACGGCATCGCTCACGGCGGCGGAGTGCCGCTGGTCGATCTCTTTTTCAAGCTCCTGGCGAACTTTGGCGCGGAGCTCGTCGAGGGTTTTGACGTCGCTGACGTCCTTGGCAAATTCGTCGTTGAGCTCGGGCAGCTTCTTTTGCTTTACGGCCACAACCTCGGCGCTATAGGCGTATTTTTTGCCGGCCAGTTTTCTATCCGGGTAATCCGCGGGGTAGTCCACTTCAAAGCGGCGTGTTTCGCCGGGTTTTGCGCCCACCAGATTTTGGGTGAAGGCTTCCAAGGTCTCTTCGGCGCCGATATGGCAGAGGACATTATCGGCCATTACAGGCTCGCCGCCGCCGAGCGGGGCGCCCACCAATTTCAGTTGGGCGTAATCGCCGCTTTCGAGCGCGCGATCCTCGAGGGCAACGAAAGTGGCGCCGCGTTCGCGCATGGTGTCGATGGTCTTATCGACATCGGCATCGGTCACCTGGGCCTTTTCGACTTCCACTTGCACGCCTTTATAGGCGCCGAGCTCGAATTCGGGCAGCACTTCGAAGCTGGCTCGAAACTTGAGCGGGCGATCCTCGGCATAGTCTACGTGATCGACCTGGGGCTGGGTGATGGGAATAAGCTTCTGGTCCTTGACGGCCTTATCGATCTGCTCGGGGAGGAGAGATTGCAGGACTTCGCCTTTAATGTCGTCAGCGAATCGCCGACGGATCAGAGGAATCGGCGCTTTGCCGGGCCGAAATCCGGGAACCCGCGCGACGCGCGCAAATTCGCGGGCCACGCGTTCAATCGCCTTCTGCACTTCCGTGGCGGGAATCTCCAGATCGAGCTCACGCCGGCAAGTTGCCTCAGCCATAGCCTCTCTTATACCCCAGTGTCCGCTTTAGTTATTTACCCATGCAGAGCGCGAAGCGGCCTCAAAGTAATCGGCTTCAGGAAGACGCTCGACCAGCGCGACCTTCACTGCGGTTCGAAACAAAGCTGAGCCGGAAGAGACAGCACGCGGGATGCAAACCGGAAGTATAGGGGAAGGCCGAATAGGCGTCAACTTGGGCGCCGCTCGGGTAGTGTCCTAATTTCGATCTCCAGTGCGATGTACGGCTTCTTGATTGGCAATAGACCGAACTAGTACAATTTTGGGCGATTTCAGGAGTTCAGTCCGATGATCACCAGCATCCACACCCTGATTTATTCGGACGATGCCCCCGCAACGCGCGCCTTCCTTCGCGACGTCCTCGGCTGGCCCTACGTCGAGGATGCGCAGGGCGGAGGCGCGGGTTGGCTGATCTTCAAGACCGGGCGGAGTGAGATGGGCGTGCACCCGACCCACAGCGTCTACGATGGTAAGACGTACGAATCGCCGCGGCACCATCTGATCTCCCTAATGTGCGACGACATCTCACACACGGTCGGTGAACTGAAGGGCAAAGGAGCGGAGTTCCGCGGCGAAGTTCAGGATCACGGGTACGGACTCGTGGTCATGATGGCCTTACCTGGCGCGGACGACATCATGCTTTACGAGCCCAAGCATCCGCTGGCGTATAGCCTTTGACCGATTCAAAGGGCAACTAACTCACTCCCGCCTTTCACCCTTCGCAAGGCATCGTTCAAATTAGGCACTAGCGCCGCTTGGGTAGTTTGAATTTTGACCGCTTGTGTCACGATGGAATTCACGACCGGCGCTTGTGAGAGTGTGTCTGCCGAGGCCGTAGCGATCGGGTCGAAGAGCCGAGGCCGCGGAAGCGGTCCCGGCTCTTCAAGCGATTTCACGGCGATTTCACCAAAGCAATTTGAGCTAGGCCCGAACGTGCTGCTGTTGAACGGTTGCGCCAGAAAACTCCTTGTGCGCGGTGGAAGCCCCTCCCATCGCGGCAAGCCAGCCCAGGAACAAAGACACGAACAACCCCCAACCCAGACCCGCGGACACGCCTAGCAGATATGCGTTGTGAGTAATCCCGGCGACTTCGGTGCGGCCGAAGGCACTGCCCCCAATGCCCCCGATCAGCAAGACGGCGGCGACGGAAAGGCCAAACATGACCATGCCATGCAGCATTCCGTCACGGGAATTGGTGATCCCCGCTAATTGAGCCGTGACTCGACCGGCAACAAACATGGCGATGATGGTGAGGATGACCGACCAGACGGCCATGCCGATATTCATTCCCGCTATGGGGGACGCGGCACCAGGGTTCGCGGAACTTGCGAATATTCCCGCGCCCAGCGTGCCGAAAATAGACCAGATCGCAACGAACGTGAACGTGCCGGCCCAGATCGCACCCCAATTGGGGCGCGAGGTGACCCTCACGTTCTCCTGCGCGTAATTCAGTTCTGCCATATATCCTCCTTTAAATACTGCTCAAACCTTAAATACTGCTCAAAACTCGTGTCGGGGAACGTATCCCTCGAAGGTTTCCGCGAAAAGCCATTCAGATTGCCTCCAACATCTATGGTTTGCCTGCGCTAACAGATTGTGAATACATCCTTTAACTCAATGTGACGAGGAGTTCCCTGACATTCCCCTATAGGTAAAGGTGGACTACAGCATTCACCCTGAGTTCAGCGTTGTAGGGGTACGCTGAAAGGCTTCCGGGCGCCAAAATCCGGAGGCGAGACTCCCGCCGATCTTTGCGACTTGACGGGTATCTTGACGGGCAAGTAAAGAACGATCTTGACGGGGACCAGCCCTGGTCATACCTTGAGCATATGAGCGTGATTCGCTTGACGGTCAATGGTCAGGCACATGCGCTAGACGTTGACCCCGACACTCCTCTTCTGTATGTGCTGAGCGACGAGCTCGCGCTCAATGGGCCCAAGTTCGGCTGCGGCCTGGGGCAATGCGGCGCCTGCACGGTCATTGTCAAAGGGCAGGCGATCCGCTCCTGCATCACGCCGGTGAAGGCAGTGGGCGGCGCTGCCATCACCACGCTGGAGGGGATCGGCACAATCGACAAGCCGCATCCGCTGCAGCGGGCATTCATAGAAGAGCAGGCGGCGCAGTGCGGCTTTTGCGTGAACGGCGTGATCATGACGGCGAAGGCCTTCCTGGATAAGAATCCCAAGGCGAGCGAGGAAGAGATTCAACAGGCAATGTCCGGGGTGCTGTGCCGATGTTTCACGCACGTGCGGATGCTGCGGGCCATCGCTCGCGCGAGGGCGGAATTGGGGACGGCGAAATGACCCGACTGTCCCATGCGCCTGCCGAAGGCATCGTGACGGCGGAAGCTTCGGCTCGACTGGCCGGAACGTCCGTTTCGCGGCGATCGTTTCTGATCGGCGCCGGAGCGATGGTGGTCCTCTTCAGCGCAAAGGGCCAGGTGGGAACGGCCGCGGCGCAGGAGTTCGAGGGAGGCGGAGGCCCAGGAGCGCCTTCGCCGAATCAACTGGATTCGTGGATCGCCATCGGCGCCGATGGAAAGGTCACGGCGTACACGGGCAAGGAAGAGATCGGGCAAGGCATTTCGACCGCGCAAATACAGCTCGTTGCAGAAGAACTGTGCGTTCCCTTCAGCCAGGTAAACCTGATCTATTGCGACACGGCCCTTACCCCGGACCAGGGCATTACTTCGGGAAGCCAGTCGCACCCCACGAACTTCAATCACCGCAATCTGGCACTGGCGGCAGCTACGGCTCGCGAGACACTCGTGGAACTTGGCTCGAAGCGACTGGGTATGCCGGCCGATCAGCTTATGGCGGCGGACGGCGTAATCAGCGCCAAAGGCGATTCTTCCAAGAAAATCAGTTACGGCGAATTGATCAAGGGGCAGAGATTCGAGATCCAGCTGGATCCGAACGCCAAACGGAAGCCCGCGAGCGAATGGACCGTGCTGGGGACCGAAGCGCGGCGCCCTGACTTGCCGGCGTTGGTCACCGGACAATTCGAGTTTGTACACAATGTGCGGCTGCCCGGGATGGTGCACGGGCGCGTGGTGAGGCCGCCGATGGTAGGCGCGACCGTAGTTAACGTCGACGAAGGCTCGGTAAAAGGGATGCCGGGCGTGGTGAAGGTGGTGGTGAAGAAAAATTTCGTCGGGGTGGTCGCGGAGAAGCCGTGGCAGGCAATTCAAGCGGCGAACAGGCTAAAAGTTACCTGGAGCGCCGGGACGGGCTTGCCGAGCCACACGGATTTCTACAATTATCTGCGGGCGGAGAAGCCGACGCGCGACACGCTGCTGGTCAACTCCAAGGACGTGGACGAGAAACTGGCGCAGGCGGCGACGGTTCTGAAGGCGACTTACTACTATCCCTACCAAATGCACGGGTCGATGGGAAGTTCGTGCGCCGTCGCCGACGTTCAGGGCGACAAAGCTACGCTTTACTCGCCGACGCAAGGCGTCTGGCCGGTGCGAGGCAGCGCGGCAGTGCTGCTGGGCCTCAAGCCGGAGAATGTGCACGTGATCTTCCGCAGGGGTTCGGGCTGCTATGGCCTGAACGCCGCCGACACGGTCACCTTCGACGCCGCGCTGCTTTCGCAGGCGGTGGGCAAACCGGTGCGCGTGCAGCTGACGCGAAAAGACGAAATGGCCTGGGGCGAGAATTACGGATTCGCATTCGTGATGGATGAACGAGCAGGCTTGGACGGGGACGGCAATATCGTTGCCTGGGACCACGAATCGTGGTCCGCGGTGCTGGGGAACCGGCCCGGGTATGCCACACCCGGGAATGTGATTACGGGGAGTCTGGCGGGCTTCTCGCCGGAACCGTTCATGGCCAGAAGCCCCGCGCCTGAACCGCCCGCCTATAGCAACAATAGCAATGGAGTACCCTCGTACGTGGCCGGCAACGTGGGCGGAGTCGCCAAAGGCACGGGCGCGATTACATCCGAGCGCGCGCTGACGCACAACATTGCATCGCCATTTTTTACCGGTCCGCTGCGCTCGCCGGCACGGCTGCAAAACACGTTCGCCCACGAGTGCTTCATGGACGAGGTGGCGGCGCGTGTGAAAGCCGATCCGGTGGCCTTCCGGCTGCGGCACCTGAAGGACTCCAGGGTGATCGAGGTGTTGAAAGGAGCCGCGGAATTGGCGAATTGGGAGCCGCGTCCTTCGCCGAACCCGCCGAGCCAGAGGACGGGAATGGCCGCCGGCCGGGGCGTCGCTTGCGTGGCTTACGAGGGCAACAATGGATTCGCGGCCATGGTGGCCGAAGTTCAGGTCGATCGGGAGACCGGCAAGGTGAGTGTGAAGCGGATTTTCTTCGCCAACGATTCCGGCCCTATATCCAACCCCAACGGTCTTCGGAACCAGATCGAGGGCGGGACGCTGCAGGGAATGAGCCGGGCTTTAGTCGAAGAGGTGACTTGGGACGACCAGAAAGTGACCTCGGTCGATTGGCAAAGCTACCGCAGTTTGCCCTTGGGGTTCGCCATTCCCGAAGTTCGAGTGAAGCTGATCAATCGTCCGGACCAGCCGGCCACAGGAGCGGGAGAGACGGCCATTACCATCGTCGCGGCGGCGATCGGAAACGCGATCTTCGACGCCACGGGCGCGCGCATTCGGCAGGTTCCGTTTACCCCGGAGCGAGTGAAAGCGGCGCTAAGCCAAACGCTAACCCGCGCCTAGCACGATTCGTTGCCAGCCTCGTCCAAACTCCCGACTTTGGAAGATTATCGATGGAAAATGCTGCCCAGGCGGCTGGGCTGGCATACAATTGCGGGCTTGTGCGCCCTTCTTTCCAAGCGCGGGCCGCGGCTCGAACAGCTACCCGCATACCTCTCCAGGGAGTGAATCCGGTCATGTCAAAGGCCCTTTCAGCCGTGCTCCTCATCTTGTTCGCTCTCGCCGCTCCCTTCTGCTCAGCTCAGGAGAATGCCGCGCCCGCTGAAGTTTCCAGTGCGCCAGACGGAACCGATCCTGCAGTGTCCGTTCCCGATCCTGCCCAGGCAGGGACATCCGCGCCGGCGGCAGCGCCCAGCGAATGGCAGATTCTGGGCAGCCAATGGAAAAGGACCGGGCCGGATTTACTTCGCCAGGAAAAAGAGATGTGGCTGTTTCCCGCATCCCTGGCCCACGGGCGTCACTGGAAGCCGGCGCTGGCGGTGATCGGCACGACAGCCCTGCTCACCACGATCGACGCGCACGATGCAAAATGGGTGAGAAACAACACGCAGCCCCTGGGCGGCTTCAACAACACGTTTGCCGGCTACAACACGGCAACGGCTACGGAAGCGTTTGCGTCGGCCTTTTACCTTGTGGGGATTGCACGCCGGAATGCCTACGATCAGCAGACCTTCCTACTGGCGGGCGAAGCCGTAATCGATTCCGAGATCCTAACCACGGTGATGAAAGATATCGATGGCCGCGAGGCTCCCATCTCCTATCCCGCGAGCGGAAACTTCAGGGACAGCTGGTTCAAGGTAAGAAGCGGAGGATGGCTGGGCGGGCTCGGCAGCATGCCTTCGGGACACGAGATCGCGGTGATGTCCGTGGCGACGATTTTTGCCGAGCGCTATCCGCATCCGGCGTGGCACCGCTGGCTTGCTTACGGCCTTGTCTCATTGGTCGGAGTTTCCCGCGTAACGCTACAAGCCCACTTCACATCCGACACCTTTGCCGGAGGCGCGCTCGGTTACTTCATCGCGCGCTATCTTGTCCTCGGTAATCACCCATCGAATTAGGCCGGTCGGCGCGATTTGGCGTAGAGTTGATCGGCCGGACTTGCCGGACTCTCCGCGAGGATCGGCAAAAATATGGATTGGCGAACTCGGCTTCTGGCGGCGACAATCAAAAGATACAGGGATAAGGGCGATATAGAGATAAGCGAACCTCACGGAGCGTTCAATGTTCTCCTCAATATTAAGGTACACGGGGGTCTGTGGACTGGCGGCGGTTCTGCTTTTCGCTCAGCCTCAGGCTCAGCAGAAGCAAACGGGCGAGGTCGACGTGACGCGCGCGACATTGGATAACGGCATGCGCGTGGTGATTTTGCGCGATCCGCTGGCGCCGGTGGTCACCGTCGAGGAGAACTACCTGGTGGGCGGAAACGAAACGCCTTCCGGCTTTCCTGGAATGGCTCACGCGCAGGAGCACATGGCCTTTCGCGGGTGCTCGGGCTTGACAGCGGATCAGATTGCTGCGATCTACGCGCAACTGGGCGGATTTGACAACGCCGATACGGAACAGAATATTACCCAGTACTTCACCACGATTCCCGCCTCCGATTTGGACGCGGCTTTGCGCATTGACGCCGCATGCATGCAGGACGTACAAGATTCGCAAGCGGAGTGGGCGCAGGAAAAAGGAGCGATCGAGCAAGAGGTGGCGCGGGACCTCTCCAATCCCACGTACAAATTCATTACTCGCGTCGGCCAGGACATGTTCGCAGGAACTCCTTACAGCCACGATCCGCTGGGC
>Ga0070735_10005359_pt1 | contig 10668 bp, 6 predicted proteins | sample Coa_R1_FD_66443 | JGI IMG/M metagenome (GOLD analysis project Ga0070735, IMG submission 66443) | Surface soil microbial communities from Centralia Pennsylvania, which are recovering from an underground coalmine fire - Coalmine... | ecosystem: Environmental > Terrestrial > Soil > Unclassified ... | reverse complement strand
CCAATCCCTGGCCAATGAGCAGACCACTATCGTCGATTCAGGCAATCTTCAGATCAATGTGCCGGTCGCACCTGGTGCAAGCAACCTGTCCTTTTCCGCCTGGGGTACTTTCTTGGATCAATACGCCGAATGCAGCACGCCTTTTGCACCCGGAACGCTCACCGGCCCCTTTTTCACCAATGGCGCTTGGACCTTTGAGCCGGGCAGCTACACTTTCACGGGCTCGGTCGGCAGTGTCTCCAGCACTTTTGGCTACTACTATGGCAACGGCAACTGCGTGCAGTCAGCCAATCCCAGCTACAAGCGAAATGGCACCACCATCGCCCCCAGCTTCCAGGATGGCTACAAACTTGGTCAGACTGCTGTCGCGCTGCCGCAAAACGATTTCAATCAGAAGGAAGCGGTGCTCGATGGTCTCGGCAATGGCTCGGAATCCCCCACCAGCTCCAATATGAGCGCCGTGCTGAAGACTTTGAGCGGCACACCTTATCCCAGCGGGGGCACTACGAATAACGGCGTATACCTCCCCTATACAACCTCCGGCGGGACGAACACGATGGCCGGAGGCGGAATCTACGTCGAAGGTAACGCCAGCTCGGTCGTGCTGACTGCCACGACGCCCAGCTTCGGCCCGCAAAAAAATCACCCCTTACAGGTGATTACCATCCAGCAAACAAACGGCGGCACCACCACCACTACAACCGTGACGCTGGACCTGGCTTCCGCTTCCAATGGCGGACAAACCACCACCGTTCAGCAGCAGGTTGGCTCGGGTCCTCCCACCAGCACGACCATCCAGGGCGTGCCTCAGAATTTCGCCGCCACTCCTCCCACGGAAAGCGCCATGCTCTACGTGGACGGCAACATTAACTCGCTTTCCGGCCCGGGGCAGGGACAAGCGGCGATCCAGGATACTTCCGCTATGACCATTACTGCCGCGAACAACGTCGTCGTGACAGGTGATGTGCTCTATAAGACTCCGCCGGTCACCACCACGCAAAACGAAACCGTTAACGGCGTCACGTACCCCAACGTCGATACCCTGATCCCCGGAAATAACAACGGTCAGGTGCTCGGCATCTTTACGGCCACGGGAAACGTACAGATGAACGATAAGCAGTCCAATGGCAATATAGAGCTCGACGCCTCGATCGCCATGATTTCACAAAACGGTTCGGGAGGTTGGAGCGGGACGTCTGGGAACAATATCAATACGGTGACTCTCGTCGGCGGCCGTATCGCCAATATCGCCAAGGCCTGCTATTGCGATTCGCGAAACCTTTATTTTGACCAGCGCTTCGCGGCGGGAGCTTTCTCGCCGCCTTGGTTCCCGTCCACCACCCTTTCCACGGGTTCGAACGTCGTTGACCCTTATACGGCGACAACGGTGCGAACGGGTTGGACGGTTCAGAACTACTAATGTGCTTGGAAATCGCTGACGTTCGTTGAGGTTTTCGCGGGCTCGGCCGCCACGAGCCCCCTGCAGCTGTAGCGACTGCTAGCTCGGCCCTCAGGCAGCGATGATGTGATTTCGGATGGCGTAGCGCACCAGCTCCGTAACCGAGTGGCAATCGAGCTTCCGCATGATGTTAGCGCGGTGCGTCTCGGCGGTCTTTACGCTCAAACCCAGCACGGCAGCCACTTCCTTGCTGCTCTTTCCCTCCGCCAGTAACTGCACGATCTCCCGTTGCCTGCTGGTGAGCCGCAAACTTTCCGCTTCGCCCTCCGGATCCTTATCCTTTTCCCTGGGATTCTTGTCGAGATAGCCCTCCAGCACCATCTGGCTTACCTTGGGCGTAAAGAACGTCTTGTTCCGGCGCAAAGCGTCGATCGCCGAAACCAGATCGCGGCCCGCGTCCGATTTCAGCAGATACCCCCGCGCTCCGGCTTGCAGAACTTGCTGAATCAATGGGTCGGAGTCGTACATCGTCAAAACCAGAACCTTCGCATTTGGCACAGCCTTCAAGATCTGCCGCACCGCTTCCAGTCCGTTCAACGACGGCATGGCAATGTCGATAACCACGGCATCGGGCTTCAGCTTGCTCGCCTTCTCCACGGCATCGCGTCCGTCCACCGCTTCGGCCACGACTTCCCATCCGCTCTGCTCTTCCAATAACGCGCGAAGACCTGCCCTTACGACTTCGTGATCGTCAGCTAAAAGTATCCGAAAAGGCGCCATGAAATCACCTCCGTGCGATAGGTGCCCGCATTACGGCGCGTGGTCTCAACACCCCTAGGCCGCACTTCGCCCCTTGGCCACTCGCTAACCGGTTTTGCATCGCCTCTGACAATACGAGTCGTCGAAAACCTCTCGCAATACGGGATATAACCCAAGACCCTCCTCTTATACCCTTAGCACCTATCGTCACCTAAGGTCTTCGATGTAAAAAGCATGTTGGCTTGGCGGTGCCGCACTGCTTTCCCCTAACGGCTCCCAGCTCATCGGGCGACAAAAAGGCGCGCCCGGCCAAGGTCTGTTTGAATTTTCTTGATCGTGAAACAAGAGTCAAATTCAAACTGGCCCACTACCTGCCCGCTGTCGCTTGACGACGCGCGTCCTGGGAAATAGCATCAAAGTTTAGAAGGTTCGCCGCCGAGACGGTCGGACGCGGTGCTTGCTCGCGGCCGGCTCCCGCGGCAAAAGCGAGTCAGAGATGGCAATGTCGCGTTGTTTGGATTGCGGAGCCGAGCGCGAAACCGACCAATGCTTGGCGTGTGGCCTAACCTCCGCGGCGGCCGAGGTGGTGCTGCGCAAGAGGCTGGTGCGCCGCACGGCGTGGTTTTTGGTGGGCGCGATTATTTTCGTGCCGGCCAGCCAGGCGTTTCCGCCGCTCGAAGAGGACGGTATCCTGATTTTTGTGGGCGTTCTGTTCTTTTTGGTCCTCGGCCTGGGCTTATGGATCGTGAATCGCGCCCGAAGAGGCCAGGATATCGAGGTCATCAAGCGCGTCTACTTCGGTCTGCTTCCGGTACCCTGGATCCTGGCTGGGCTGCTTTTCATCAACGGCAAATTCGATACCGCTCCGCCGCAGCGCGAGCCTGCTTCGGTGGTCGGAAAATTCAGCATGCCCGGTTTCTTGCGTACCCAGCGGCTGGTGGTCACCTCCTGGCGCGAAGGCCGGGCAATCGAACGGCTGGAAGTGAGCCGCGACGATTACGGGCGATTCCGGCCGGGCGATTCCGTGATTGTGGAAGTGCAGTCGGGGATTGTCGGGATTCCTTGGGTCTACGCCGTTTATCGGCCCTAGCCTTTGCTCCTCGGATCTTTCCTCACCGAACGATGTACCGCAGATCCATCGGATGTGGCAGCTGCACGTCGAAGGTATGCTTTTCCGCCTCCAGCCGAAATGCAACGCGATAAGCCAAACCCACGTCCTTAATCACCCAGTCGCTGGCGGCTAGCGGCTCGGCGGGACGTTCCGCCGGGTCCCAAAGAAGATCCGATCCCTTGTGCTCCACTTTGGCGGGCGCCAGCTCGAAAATCTTGTGGTCGTGGATTTCAATCAGCAGGAACCGATTGCCCATGGCCAGCAACAACGGATCGCCTTTCTTGCTCTCCTCGTAGACGTTCCAATTCTTCACCGGCTGGTCATCCACGCGCAGCAGGGCCTGCTCAATAGGCTTCCACGCGACGGCCTTATCCCCGGCGCGAGCCGGTGCCGCGAGCGGCGCGAGCGCCAAAACGACGGCCAATGGGACGACAGAACCGAAGAGCCGTCTTTTTAGCAGATGAGTGGCCTTGTCACGCATACCTACGCCTGAATTTCGGAGAATGATTTGTCCAGCACGCGAACCGCTTCGTCCACGTCCGCCTTGGAAATATTCAACATGGGCGAAAGGCGGACGACATTGCCGTAAAGTCCGCCTTTGCCAATCAGCAAACCGTTTTCGCGGGTGCGTTCGAGCAGCCGCGTGGTGGCCTCGGGCGCCGGTTCTTTCGTGCCGCGATCCTTCACCAGCTCGATCCCCTGCATCAGCCCTTTGCCACGGACCTCGCCGATCAGAGAATGCTTTTCCTGCAGCTCGTCCAACTTCTCGCGGAAATAGGCCCCCACCGACGCGGCGTTTTCGCGCAGATTTTCCTCTTCGATCACTTCGATTGTCGCGCGCGCCGCCACGCTGGTCACCGGATTGCCGCCGAAGGTAGAGATGGTCATGCCGCGATACGAAGCGGCAAGCTCGCTCGTCGTCACCGTTGCGCCCACGGGCACTCCATTGCCCATGCCCTTGGCGCAGGTGATGACGTCGGGGACCACTTCCCAATGCTCGATGCCAAACCAATGTTTCCCTGTGCGGCCAAAGCCCGTTTGCACTTCGTCGGAGATAAACAGGCCGCCGTATTTCTTCACCGTGTTGAAGACGATTTTGAAATACTCCGGCGGCGGGGTGATGAATCCTCCCACGCCCTGAATGGGTTCGGCCATGAAAGCCGCGATGTGCCCGCTGGTCGACGTCTGAATTAAATTTTCAACGTCCTTCGCGCAAGCCACTCCGCAATCGGGATATTTAAGGCCCAACGGGCAGCGGTAGCAATACGGATTGATCGCATGGGCCACGCCAACGCTGATCACGCCTCCGGCGCGCCACGTACTTTGCGCCGTGACGGATTTGGCCAGCGCCGAAGCCCCCGAATACCCGTGCCGCAGCCCAATAATGTCGAACGATCCCGTGGCCATGCGCGCCAGCAGAAGCGCGGCTTCATTCGCTTCCGTGCCCGAATTGCTGAAGAAGCTTTTCTGCAGCTTGCCGGGCGCGATCTGAGCAATCTTCTCCGCCAGGTCCGCCATAGGCTCGGTCGGGTACAGAGTGGAAATGTGCTGCAGCCGATCGACCTGCGCCTTGATTTTCGAGGTGACCTTGGGGTTGGTGTGCCCTACGGAAATCGTCAGAATGCCGCCGAAAAAGTCCAGGTATTTGCGCCCTTCCAGGTCCCAGACGTATTGCATCCGCGCGCGATCGGCCACCAGTGGATGCTCGTAAAAGTTCGCCACTGCAGGCCATATGTATTCCCGATGTTTGCGAACCACCTCTTCGCTCTTGGTCGTGTCGATTTGCGTTTTCGTTTCCATGAGTGGCAGCTCAGGTACGCGCAGAAAATTCCAAGAAAAGCGCGCCGCGTCGAGTGTACTCCGCGGCTTCAGGCCGGACAATACAGTGTGGGTCACTTCTCCGCCGGCCAGTGGGAGCGGCCAGCATGGCTGTACAAAATGTCGTATGCTAGACTTCAGCATCGGTGCCAGGGACCAGATGGGCGGCTAGCCTCTTCTCAGCGGATCCTTCCGCGTTGGCTTGGATTCCAAGTCGCCTTGCATGTCTATGACCAAGCTTGATCGCAAATCGCCGCGTGAGGACATATTCGCGACCTTTCCGCGGGGCCTCGCCCTGCTTGAGCTGGCCAATCCGAGCGATGTCTCCACTTGGCGCCTGCTGGAAATCAATGCCTTGGCGTCAACTCTTGTGCCGCCTTCGATTGAGACGTTCCTCTCCGGCGAGCTTCTCCGCTTGGTTCCCATCGTCGATCTGCCCGCGCTCTATCGTGAAGTCCTCTTCACGCGCCGGCCCCGCATGATCGGAATGATCGAGCGCCGCGAGGCGGCTCGCTCCCGAATAGCTATCGGGCAGCCCCGAGGTACGGGGTCTCAAGTTATGGGGCCCGAGAGTAGGGGGCCCGGAAGTACGGGAATTGACCAGCTTTATGTTATGCACGCATTTCCAGTGGGTCCGCACGGTATCGGCATCTTCTTCGAAGCCGCTTACCCTTTTGTGGACGGGAGGGGCGGGCGTGCCGAAATGGAACGGCAATTGTCGCTCACCTGCGAATTTCTCGGAGCCATACTCTGGCGCGCCGAACCGGAGACGCTCCGGTTCACCTATGTGAGTCCGCGCGCGCAAGCCCTCCTGGGATACTGGCTGGAACGTTGGACCGGCGAGACAAACTTCTGGAAGAAGCATCTGTTCCCCGACGACCGCGAACTTGTTGTCGCTGCCTGCCAAAGGGTTCTGCGGGAGCGCAAAAGAGAGGATTTCGAGTTCCGCATGATCGGCGTCCACGGCCAGGTCCTCTGGTTTCATGCCGCTGCCGAGCTCATCGAACACCTCGGCCGAAAGCCGGAACTGGGCGGGGTGATGAACGACATTACCAGCCTCAAGCGCGCCGAGGAACGCGTTCGAGCCCTTTCTTCCCGCCTCATGCGCTTGCAGGATGACGAGCGCCGCCATATCAGCCGCGAACTCCACGATAGCCTTGGCCAATATCTCACCAGCATGAAAATTAACTTCGATATCTTGAAGCGTGAGACCGGGTCGTTGGGCGAACAGCACCGCACTCTGCTGATCGAGAGCTCCGATACCCTTGAAAAGTGCGTGCAGGAGGTGCGCTCGGTTTCCTATCTTCTTCATCCTCCGCTCCTTGATGAACTCGGTCTATTGGCGGCTTTGCGCTGGTTTACGGCGGGATTTTCCGAACGCAGCGGAATTGCCGTCAACCTCGATACGCCGGATGAGTTCAGCCGCCTGCCCGCGGAAATGGAGCTGGCCCTGTTTCGCGTCGTGCAGGAATCTCTCACCAATATCCAGCACCATTCCGGCAGCGATATGGCTTGGGTCACTCTCTCGGAACGTAAGGAGAGCGCGGAGGTCCGCATCGTCGATCGTGGCGTGGGCGTCTCCTCGGAAGTCATCGACCGCATCAAGCAGGGCAAGACGCTCGAAGGCATCGGCCTTCGCGGAATGTACGAACGCGTGCGCGAACTGGGCGGCCAGCTCGAAATTCAATCCAGCGCTCTGGGTACGGCCGTATCCGCGGTTCTTCCTCTTAAGCTTGCCGGGCCTAAACACGAGGGAGACGAGCGTAAGTCGAGACTGGCCGGCAAGCGGATTGCCCGCAGGGAAATTTCAGATGTTCGTATTGAAAGTGTGGCCGCCGAAAGGACTGGCGTAAAGGGGAATCCCGCGGCAGGAAACCCAAAGCCTAGGCGCGCCTCGGCGGCCGAGCGCCGCCTTGCTTCTCGGAGGTAAGCGTGAAGCAAAAGAAAGCGGGCCAAGACGAGGCCCGCGAGGAAACCTCAAAACCTATCGCAATGAAGCCGAGCCGCGAGGAACGGCCGGCCCAAACGGACGATGTGCCCGTTGTCGCCATTGGAGCTTCCGCGGGCGGCCTGGAAGCCTTCACCGAACTGCTCTCCCATCTCCCTTCCGACACCGGAATGGGATTCGTCCTCATTCAGCACCTCGATCCCAAGCACGAAAGCATGCTCACCGAGCTGATCTCCCGCTCCACAAGCATGCCTGTCGTCGAAGTGCAGGACGGCATGCGGGTCCAGGCTAATCACGTCTATGTCATTCCGCCCAATGCCACCATGAGCATCCAGGACCATACCCTGCACCTCACTGTACGTGACGTGCGCGGCCAGCATCTGTCTGTCGATTTTTTCATGCGCGCCCTCGCCGAATCCCAGGGTACGAACGCCATCGGCGTGGTTCTCTCCGGTGCCGGCAGCGACGGCAGTCTCGGCTTGGCCGAGATCCAGGCGCAAGGCGGCGTTACCTTCGCCCAGGATGAAACCACCGCGAAGTACGATGGCATGCCCCGCAGCGCCATCGCTCTGGGCTGCGTCGATTTCGTCCTGCCGCCCGCGGAGATCGCCCGTGAATTGGCCCGCATCGCCCACCATCCCTATGTCGCTCCGCGCAAAGACGCGGCAGTTCTTGTCCCCGAACAGGATTCCAGCCTCAACACGATTTTCCAGCTCATCCGCAAGAGCACCGGCGTGGACTTCACCAACTACCGCCATACCACCATTCGCCGGCGCATCCAGCGGCGCATGATCGTTCACAAGATCGATAACCTGCCCCGCTACGTCAAGTATGTCCAGCAGAACCCGGCCGAGTTGAAAGCCCTCTACCAGGACATGCTCATCAACGTCACCAGCTTTTTCCGTAGCCCTGCGGTCTTCGACGCTTTGAAGTCCCGCATATTCCCGGCCATCCTGAAGCACCATTCCGAAGTTGAGCCCATCCGCATTTGGGTCCCGGGCTGTTCCTCCGGCGAAGAGACCTACTCGGTGGCCATGGCCCTAATCGAATTCCTGGGTGATTGCGGCGCTGTCACTGTTCCCCTCCAAATCTTCGGCTCGGACGTCAGCGAAAACAGCATCGAAAAGGCGCGCAACGGTCTTTATCCCGAAAATATTCAGGGCGACGTCTCGCCCGAACGCCTGCGCCGATTCTTCCTCAAGGTCGAAGGCGGCTACCGCATCAATAAGAACATCCGCGATATCTGCGTCTTCGCCCAGCACAATCTGCTCGTCGATCCGCCCTTCTCCAAAATGGACTTGATCACTTGCCGCAACGTGCTGATCTATTTGGAGGCTGCGCTGCAAAAGAACGTCATCTCCCTCTTTCATTACGCGCTCAAGCCTCATGGATTTCTCGTGCTGGGCAATAACGAAGGCGTGGGCTCGCTCGGCAATCTGTTCTCCTTGGAGGATCGAACCAACAAGGTCTATAGCAAACGCTCCACCGCGATTCGCCAGTCGCTGGCATTCTCCACGCGGCCTCACTTCCCCAGGGGTGAGTCGGCGGCTGGGGACCGGCCTCACGCCGTGCACTCACAGGAGCCCGCCTGGAACGCCGCCGAGGCCCAGAAGGAATTCGATCGTCGCCTGCTCCAGCAATACGCGCCCGCGGCCGTTTTCGTCGATGAAGCCCTCGAGATCGTCCACTCCCGCGGCGACGTGGATCGCTATCTGAAGCTTTCCTCGGGCCGCGCCACTCTCAGCATTTTGAAGATGGCCCGCGAAGGATTGCTGCTCGAACTGCGCAATGCCGTCGCGCGCGCCAAGAAAGACAATATTACGGTTCGCCGGGAACACGTCGAGGTCAAAGCCGACCACACCGTTCGCGACGTCAGTTTCGAGGTCATTCCCCTGCGCGTCGCGAATTCCCGCGAGCCTTACCTCATGATTGTCTTTGAGGAAGCCCGCGGGCAACGCCCGCAACGTCCCGCCGGCAAGCGCCGTGCTTTAACGATGCGCAAGGAGGCCCCCTCCAAGCGCTTCCTCAAAGTGCAGCAGGAACTGGCCGCCACCACCGAGTATCTGCATACCGTCATCGAAACCCAGGAGGCCACCAACGAGGAGTTGCAGTCTGCCAACGAGGAAATTCTCTCCAGCAACGAAGAGCTGCAGAGCACCAATGAGGAGTTGGAGACCGCCAAGGAAGAGCTGCAGTCCGCGAACGAAGAATTGACCACGGTGAACGATGAGCTGCGCAGCCGCAATCACGAAATCACCCAGGCCAATAACGATCTCCAGAACCTGCTCGCTAGCATCGATGTCGCCGTCGTCATGCTCGGCAGCGATCTGGCCATTCGCCGCTTTACGCCCGAGGCTCAGAAAGTGCTGGGATTGATTCCCTCCGATATCGGCAGGCCGTTTGAGAATATCAACGCCGGCCTCGATATCCCCGATCTGCAAGAAGTCCTCCTTGGGGTGATGTCCAATTTCATTCCGGTCGAACGCGCGGTAGTCGTGCGGTCCGGCAAGCCCTATCTCCTGCGCGTCACGCCCTATCGCACCAGCGACAATAAGGTGGAAGGCGTCGTGCTCACCATGACCCTGGCCATGACCCTGGCGGAACAAACTGCGGCGGCCCTTTCGTCCGAACGTGCCTCCGAAATGATGTTGCTGCTCGATTCCGATTTGCGGATCAAGGCGGCCACTCCTTCGTTCTATCGCGCATTTCACCTCAGCCCGGAATCCGCGCGGAACCGGCCAGTCGATCGCTTGGACCACACTCTCGCCGGCCATCCGGAGTTGCAAAGCGCTTTGCAGAAAGCTCAGCACGGAAGCGCGGCCATTGCTCCATTTACGGTCGAGTTGAAGGCCGATGGAAACGCGGGCAGGAAATTCCAGTGCAGTCTCGACCGCATCGCTTTGCCCGGCGGCGCCAGCCTGATCCTGCTCTCCTTCAAGACGCCGGTTGCAGCCGCCGAAAGCTTGCAAGCGAAGGCTCAGGACTGAGCCACCGGCTGCCCTGACTCTTTGCGGGCGTCCCAAGCGCCCGCCGTGCCGCGCAACGCCTTCCTACCAGAAACCAAGTGTTTGCCCGAGCGAAGCGGCGGCGACGATTTTACTCGGTCTCGCGGCGGTTTCCGCCGCGCCTTGCAGGCGTCGTTGGCGGGTCCAAATCGCGTATGCTAGACTCGCTTTCGACGAGCCCGTAGCTCAACTGGATAGAGCGTCGGCCTACGAAGCCGAAGGTTGGAGGTTCGACCCCTCTCGGGCTCGCCACTGCAAGCCTATTTGTCACAGGGGATTACGTCGCCTCGGATCTTCGGGGGCGAATCGCTATTTCTTCGCGAAATCGCGAATATACGCGACCAAATCCTTGATCTGCGGTTCCTTCAGGCTGGTTCCGTAGGCGGGCATTTTATTCCGGCCCTTCGTGACGACTTCGATCAGCTGCTCGTCCGTCTCTTTCGCCACTTCCGGCGAAGCGAAATCACGAACCCCATATTCTTGCCCGCGGGTGTGTTCCCTTTCCCGTCCGCTCCATGGCAAGCCGCGCACTTTGTCTTGTAAACTCCTGCCGCATCCTGCGCGCTGGCAGTCGAGACGGAAACCGCGATACCGGCAAAAATAAGGAGAAAGACAGGAAGACGGTACA
>Ga0070735_10005358_pt1 | contig 10670 bp, 7 predicted proteins | sample Coa_R1_FD_66443 | JGI IMG/M metagenome (GOLD analysis project Ga0070735, IMG submission 66443) | Surface soil microbial communities from Centralia Pennsylvania, which are recovering from an underground coalmine fire - Coalmine... | ecosystem: Environmental > Terrestrial > Soil > Unclassified ... | reverse complement strand
GTTGTCATGAGACAACCGCCGTCTTTTTGCCTATGCCCTGATGCAGAGCACGGACAGTCCTCCGGAATGAGGGCCTTGGTGCGGTGTTTGTCAGGTCATGGCTTCGTTGCGTTCCCTTTTGATCTCCTTCGCACTTGTCTTGTTGCAGTTCGGCCCGGCGCAAAGCGCGCCGCTGCTGGAGCGCGGCACGGCCGTCACTGATCCCGCTGCCTTGCGCGAACTCGATCGCGGCCCCTTTGGTCTGGCGCGGATGCTCAAAGCTTCGTCAGGCGGACCGCTCACCGACAACGCCCTGTTCGCGCTGCCTGCCGTTGCGCCGGTTCGAAAGACCCTCGATGATGAGTTCGAGCGCTACGTCTCGCAGCACAAGATTGAGCTGCCGAACGAAACCATCGGCATCGGGCCGCAGTTCGATTTTCAACTGTTCGACCGCGACCAGCTTTATTCCGGCACGACGCGCTTTGTGCTTGCCGGAATCGTCAACCGGATGGACCGCGCTTTTGTCGATCCGGCCAGTTGCGGCGAGATTCGCCTGATCTATCGGCTGACAGAGATCGATGCGCCGCCGGTCGGCGACCACGGCGCCTCGGCGCGGCTGCCGATGACGCTCAATCTTGTACTGAAGGCGAAGGCCGACGGAAGTCCGGCGTCGCTGACCTGCGGGACGATCGCGCGGCGCTGGCTGGAAACAACGGACTGGTCGCTCACCGGCGCGGCATTGGCGGAAAGGTTGACGGCAAATGACGGCCCGCTCGCTTCGATCGGCCCGGAGAATATCCTGCGCATCGAAACCAACCTTCAGATCGCGCACGTCTCCCAATCGGCGGCTCACGAATTCCGCACCGACTATCTTCTCAAGGTCTTCGACTACGATCCGAAAACAAAGTCGTTCGAGGAAGCGGCGCTGGAAGACCAGATCGATCGCGAGCGTCTGGCCTCCGATGAGACTCTCAGACGCGATTTCAAGGCCTGGCTGCTCGAGCCCTCGCACTTGAGCGAATTCGATCGCGGCACAGTGCTGTTCCCGAAAGAATTCCTCGCGACGCGGGCGATTGCGCCGACGCCGATCGGCTTCTCGTCATCGCCATCGCAGCCGGCCTACGGGATGGTGGAAGGCGAGGGCGACAATCCCGTCTTTTCGAAAGAGGATGTCGTGACGGCGCTGCAAACGGCAGCCGCGCGCGGGGTCGATTTGCAGAACATCCGCTCGATCGCGGGCTTCGAGCGCCGCCTCAACGACATCACCTGCGCCGGCTGCCACCAGACCCGCGGCATCGGCGGCTTTCATTTTCCCGGCGTCGACTGGATGGCGGAGCATCCATCCAACACTCTGATCGTGCCGGCCTCGCCGCATTTCTTCGGCGACCAGATTCGACGCCGCGATATCCTGATCGCCATTCGCGACCGCACGAGGATCGATTATTCCCGCGGATTTTCCGAACGGCCGCAACTGCGCGGCAGCAGCGAACTCGCCGGGACGGAATATGACGACGGCTGGGGCGCGCATTGCTATGGCACGCAGGCCAAAGCCGGCGACAAGCCGGCCGGCAATGACCGCAGTTTCACGTCGTGGGGCTGCGCCAAGGGACTTGCCTGCCAGGTCATGAGCGAAACCTCGCGCATGGGCATGTGTTTTGTCGCTAGCCCCAAAGCAAACTGACGACATAAGCCTCGAAGATTGACAGTAGGCTCACTAATCGTGTTTCATCAGCTAGTGTCCCGGTTCTGACATTCGTATTCAGTTGCGGTGGACTCGTTTAGCGAATGTCAGAACCGAAGGGACACTAGCAAAATATAAAGTTCGAGTGCGGTTTGAATTTGACATTCGCTCGTACAGAACTCGCAGCTACGCTGGAGCGAATGTCAAATCCACCGCACTAAAGCCGCGTGAGACATGCGGGGAGGAAACATGGACGACATCCTGATTGTCGGCGGCGGCATCGGCGGCCTGACGCTGGGTCTCGCGCTGCATGCGGCCAAAATTCCCTGCCGCGTCTTCGAGTCCGCGCCGGAGATCCGCAGCGTTGGCGTCGGCATCAATCTTTTGCCGCATGCGACCAAGGAACTCGCCGCGCTCGGCCTTGAGGCTGATCTGGCGAAGGTTGCAATCAAGACCAAAGACTCCACCTTCTTCAACCGATTCGGGCAATTGATCTATCAGGAGCCGCTCGGCCGCGCGGCCGGCTACGACCATCCGCAGTTCTCGATTCATCGCGGCGACCTGCAAATGGTGCTGCTGGATGCTTTCAGAAGCCGCGTCGGCGCGGATCGCATTCTGACAAACCATCATTGCACCGGCGTCGAGCAGGACGACGCCGGCGTCACTCTGCACTTCGCATCAGGCCAAAGCGTGCGCGGCCGCGCAGCGATCGCCTGCGACGGCATCAACTCGGCGATCCGCAGGCAGTTTTTCCCGGACGAGGGCGAGCCGCGCTATTCCGGCGTCAACATGTGGCGCGGCGTCACGCGGTGGAAGCCGATCCTGTCCGGCGCGAGTATGACGCGCGCCGGCTGGCTGTCGCATGGCAAGATGGTGATCTATCCGATCCGCGAGGCCGGCAGCGACGGTCTGCAGCTCGTTAACTGGGTTGCCGAGATCGAAACGCCCAACTATCGCCGCCGCGACTGGAACAGGGCCGGCTCGCTCGATGATTTCATCGGCGCCTTCGCCGACTGGCATTTCGACTGGCTCGACGTTCCCGCCTTCATGCGCGCCGCCGACAGTGTGCTGGAATTCCCGATGGTCGATCAGGACCCGCTGCCAAAGTGGAGTTTCGGCCGCGTCACGCTGCTCGGCGATGCGGCGCACCCGATGGTGCCGCGCGGCTCCAACGGCGCGGGGCAAGCGATCCTCGATGCCAGGGCGATGACCTCGGCGCTATCTGCCGTTGCAGATCCCGTCGCGGCCTTTGCGGCTTATGAGAAGGAGCGGTTGGAAAAAACAACCCGCATCGTTCTCACCAACCGTACCAATCCGCCCGACGCAATCCTGCGCGAGGTCTATCGGCGCACGGGCGACAAGCCGTTCAAGTCGATCGGCGACGTCATCAGCCATGATGAGTTGGTCGCGCTGTCTGACAGCTACAAGCAGATTGCAGGCTTTTCCAAAGAAGCGTTGCGGGCGTGAGCGGAACGCCGACCAGAGGTGCATCTGCCGTCGATGTCGCAAGCTTCATCGATGCCCAGCCGGTTGGCGCTTTCCAGATCAAGCTGCTGCTCACCTGCGCGACGGTGCTGCTGCTCGACGGCTTCGACACCACGGCGATCAGTTACGTCGCCCCGCCGCTGGCGAAGGAATGGAACATCGGCAAGGCTGCGCTCGGTCCCGTGTTCAGCGCGGGCCTGTTTGGCCTGATGATCGGTGCATTGCTGCTCGGCCCGCTGGCCGATCGCATCGGGCGCAAGAAGATCATCATCTTTTCCACGCTCGCTTTCGGCGTCGGCACGCTGGCCACCGCCTTTGTCAATGACGTGAATGCATTGCTTGTTGTCCGGCTCCTGACCGGGCTTGGCCTTGGCGGCGCCATGCCGAACACGGTCGCGCTCACCAGCGAATTCTCGCCGCACCGCCGCCGCGCCACCATGGTGATGGTGATGTTTGTCGGCTTTTCGATCGGGGCGGCGCTCGGCGGCCTGCTCGCCGCGGGGCTGATTCCGCAATTCGGCTGGCGATCGGTGTTCGTGGTCGGCGGCGCCGCGCCGCTGGTGCTGGCGCCAGTTCTGGCATTGCGGCTGCCGGAGTCGGTCCGGTTCCTGGCGCTGACCGGCCGCGCCGACGCGCGTGTCGCGGCGCTGCTTGCACTCATCAATGCGAAAGTCGGCTTTGCCCCCGCGACGCGCTTTGTCGTGGATGAGCCGGCATTGCGAGGCATTCCGGTCCTGCATCTGTTCAGGGACGGACGGACGCTTCCCACGCTGTTGTTGTGGGTCGTGTTCTTCATGAGCCTGCTCGAACTCTATTTCCTGGCGAACTGGTTGCCGACGGTGCTGAGCGATCTCGGCGCTTCGATTTCGACCGCGGCGGTCATCGGCGCGATGTTCCAGATTGGCGGCGTGGTCGGCACCTTTGTGCTCGGCGCTGTCATCGACCGTTTCTCGTTCCGCGCGCTGGCGCTGGTGTACTTCGTCGCGGTGTTTGCCGTTGGCGCAATCGGCCAGCTTGGGCACTCGGCCGTCCTTGTGACGATCGCGATTTTCGTCGCCGGCTTCTGCCTTGTCGGCGGACAAATCGCTGCCAATGCGCTCGCGGCCGGCTTCTATCCGACGTCGGTGAGAGCGACCGGCGTCGGCTGGGCGCTCGGGGTGGGGCGGGTCGGCTCGATCGTCGGTCCGTCCGTCGGCGGCATTCTGCTCAGCCTGAAATGGGGCGTGGGTGAACTGTTCATGACCGCGGCAGCGGCCGCGCTGTGCGCGGCGCTGGCGGCGTTCCTGCTCGGACGGTTGGCGGGATTGGATGGCAGCGGCAAGTTGGCGAATGTCAAATCCGCTTCACTGGGCTAGGCTAAGGTAGCCACCGCAGGAGATGCGCCGTGACCGATCCGACCGGGGAAAGCAAGGAACGCAATCGCGAGATCGCCGCCAATGAAAGCGCGCGGCAGACCGTAAGCTCCATCCGCGTCTCGACCTGGGCGATTGCGGTCGCCGTCGTCATTGGGCTGCTCGCTTTCGGCTGGGTGATGATCAACAAGTAGGCCGCGCGCCGCTCACGCGTAGTGCGTCAGCCGTTTTCCCGGCAGCAAGTCATAGGCCGAACGCCAACCCGGCAGATCGGCGACCCGTTGCAGCCAGGCATTGACCGCCGGATGGCTCGCCTTGAAGTCGTATCCGGTCTCGTCGGCGGGATAATGCAGGTAGGCGATCATGGAGAAGTCAGCGACCGTCGGCCGCTTCCCCGCCGCAAAGGCGCGCTGCTGCACGTGCAGCTCCAGAATAGCGAGAAAATCGTCAAGCCGACGGCGCAGGAATTTCAGCACGGCCGGATCGGGCGAAGGCGTGAAGGTGCGCAGGAAGCGATACGTCGCCATGTAGCCCGAGAGCTTGTGATTGTCCCAGAACAGCCAGCGCAGCACTTCGAATTTTTCCTCCGCGCTTTCGCCGCCGAAGCGGCCATATTGCTCGGCGAGCTTGAGCAGGATCGGCGCGGTCTGGGTCAGGCGCACGCCGTCCTCTTCCAGAACCGGAACCTCGCCCATCTCGTTGACGGCTTTGCGCCATTCCGCACTCCGTGTCACGCCGCCGGCGAAATCGGTCCAGATCGGCTCGAATGTCTCGCCGCAGAGCGTGAGCATCAGCGCCAGCTTGTAGCTGTTGCCGGATTCCGGGAAGTAATGCAGCCGGTAGCTTGGCATCTTGAACTCCTCATCCTACGGCGCCCGAAGCCTTCAGGCTCCGGATCGCTGCCTCGTCGTAACCGGCCTCGCGCAAAATCTCTTCGCTGTGTTCGCCGATTTCGGGCGCGCGTCTCGGTTTGACCTTGTCGCTGCCGTCGACCCAGATCGGGCTGTTGATCGTCAGCATCGTATCGTTCTCGAACGGCACCAGCACGTCGTTCTCGATCATCTGCGCATCGTTTGGAATATCGTCGAGAATGCCGACCACGCCGAACACGAGGCCATTGCCGTCGAGCGCGACGCGCCATTCGGCGAGCGGCCGTGTCGCGAACACCTGATCGAAGATCGCAATCAGTTCCAGCGAGCGCGCGTGACGGTCCGCCTTGGTGGCAAACCTCGGATCGTTGACGAGATCTTCGCGGCCCAGGCAGCGGGCGAGTGCCGGCCATTGCCGCTCCTCGTTGAGCAGCGACAGGATCAGCCAGCGGCCGTCCTCGCAGCGATAGTGATTGGTCACGGCGTTGAGCGCGCGCTCGCGCGGCCGCCGCTCCTGAAATCGCGCCCCGCAGAGTTTGGCCTGCGCCAGCACGCCGGCTGCCCACAATCCGTTCGCCATCAGGTTCGAGGAGACGTGCGAGCCTTCACCGGTCTTCTCGCGCTTGTAGAGCGCGGTGACAATCGCGCCGTAAAACGCCATCGCGCAGGGATGGTCGCCCATGCCGGGGATCGATCGCGCCGGCGTCGTGTTCTCGTCGGCGCGCACGAGGTCCATCAGGCCCGAGCGCGCCCAATAGGCATTGCTGTCGAAGCCGGGCTTGTCCGCTTCCGCGCCCTTCTCGCCATAGCCGGTGAAGGAGGCGTAGATCAGCCGCAGGTTCTTAGGCTTGATGTCTTCGTAGGTGATGCCGAGCCGCTTGCGCACGCCGGGCGGAAAATTGGTGATGAAGACGTCAGCCTCGGCCGCGAGGCGATACAGCACCTCGCGCCCCTCCGGTTTGGAGAGATCGAGCGCCAGGCTCCGCTTGTTCCGCCCCTCCAGAAGCCAGGCGAAATTATGCGGGCTGATCGGATAGCCCGGCAACTTCGGCAGCACCCGATAGGGATCGCCGGTTCCCGGCGGCTCGATCTTGATCACTTCGGCGCCGAAGTCCGACAACACGGTGGCGGCTGCGGGCGCCGCGATGAAGCTCGCGCAATCCAGAACCTTTAAGCCCTCGAAGATGCCGCCTGCCATCAGACCGTTCCCGTGTTGTTATCTTATTCCGCGCGATGGAACGTCATTCCACGCACAGCCAAAGGTTTTGATCGATAACGGGGGTCGATGCAACGGCCCGTCTGCATGGCTCAAGATCCGGCTATTCCTCGCCAGATAGCAGTGCCGCATTGCCGCCGGCGGCGGCGGTGTTGATCGTCACGGTCTGCTCGGTGGCAAAGCGCGCCAGATAATGCGGGCCGCCGGCCTTGGGGCCTGTACCGGAAAGACCAAAACCGCCGAATGGCTGTACGCCGACCACAGCGCCGATCATGTTGCGGTTGACATACACGTTGCCGACCGCGAGGCGGTCGATCACGGCGTCGGTCATGTCGTCGATCCGCGAGTGAATGCCGAGCGTCAGGGCGTAGCCGCTGCCTTCGATCGAAGCCAGCACCTCGTTGAGCTTGCCGGCCGCATACCGCACCACATGCAGGATCGGGCCGAATACTTCCTCGGTCAGTTGACCGGCGCTTGCGAGTTCGAAGATATGCGGCGCGACATATCGGCCAGCGGGCGCGTTGCCTGCAAAGTGCGCACGCGCCTCGCGTTTCATCCGCGCAATATGCGTATCGAGGCGCGCTTTGGCATCAATGTCGATCACCGGGCCGATATGGGTGGCGGGATCGACGGGATCGCCGATTTTCAATTCGCGCGCCGCGCCTGCCATCATCTCGATCATGCGATCGGCGACGTCTTCCTGCACAAACAGGATGCGCAGCGCAGAGCAGCGCTGGCCGGCGGAGCGGAAGGCGGAGGTGATCACGTCGTCGGCGACCTGTTCAGGCAATGCGGTCGCGTCCACGATCATGGCGTTGATGCCGCCGGTTTCGGCGATCAGCGGCACGATCGGCCCATCCTTGGCGGCAAGCGCGCGGTTGATCGCGCGCGCGACCTCGGTCGAACCGGTAAAGACCACGCCGGCGACATCGCGGTGGGCGACGAGCGCGGCGCCAATATCGCCATCGCCGGGCAGAAGATGCAGCGCGGAAGGCGGCACGCCGGCTTCGTGCAGCAGGCGCACCGCCTCAAATGCGATCAGAGGGGTTTGCTCGGCGGGCTTTGCGACCACGGTATTGCCGGCCATCAGGGCGGCGGTGACCTGGCCCATGAAGATCGCGAGCGGGAAATTCCATGGCGAGATCGCGACGAAGACGCCGCGGCCGCGCAGGACGAGAGCGTTGCTCTCGCCGGTCGGTCCGGGCATGGGCTCGCTGGCGTCAAAGAGATCGCGGCCTTGGGCTGCATAGTAGCGGCAGAAGTCGGCGGCTTCGCGCACTTCAGAGATCGCATCGTCCAGTGTTTTGCCGCCCTCGCGTTGCAGCAGCGCGATGAAATGCGGGAGGCGCTGTTCGAGAAGATCGGCGGCACGCTCAAAGTAGCCCGCGCGAGTCGTCGCCGGCGTCCGGCTCCAGGACAAAAAGCCGGCGCACGCAGCCGTAACCGCGGCATTTGCATTTTCGACTGTCGGGTCGATCACGGTTCCGATCGCCGTTGTGGCATCGGCAGGGCCGGATAACTGTCGTCTCTTGCCGTTGATGACTTTGCCGTCGATCAGCGAAGCCGCTGCGACGGGTGCGGTCTCAGTTTTGACCGCTGCCAGTAGCGCCTGCAGCGCTGCGCGCTCGCCGAACTCTAACCCGCGCGAGTTTTTCCGCCGCGGCGAATAGAGATCGGCAGGCAACGGAATGTTCGGGTGACGGGCATTTTCAGGCGCGCCGATGATGTCGGCCGGACGGCGCAACAGTTTTGCCACCGGCACGGCATTGTCGGCGGCAAGCGCCACGAACGACGAGTTGGCGCCGTTTTCCAGCAGGCGCCGCACCAGGTAAGCGAGCAGGTCGCGGTGGCTGCCGACCGGCGCGTAGGTGCGGCAGGCGAGATCAGGATGATCGGCGAGCAGTTGTGCATAGAGCGCTTCGCCCATGCCGTGCAGACGCTGCAATTCGAAGCCGCCTTCTTCGCCGGCGAGTTCAATCACGGTTGCGACCGTCAGCGCGTTGTGGGTGGCAAATTGCGGGAATAGCCGCGGCCGCAGCTTGAGGAGCTGTTCGGCGCAGGCGATGTAATTGAGGTCGGTCATCGCCTTGCGCGTGAACACGGGATAACCGGACAGGCCGCGTTCCTGTGCGCGCTTGACTTCGGTGTCCCAATAGGCGCCCTTCACGAGGCGCACCATCATGCGCCGGTTCAGCGCTTTCGCCATCTCATGGGCGTAGTCGATCACTGCGCCGGCGCGCTTCTGATAGGCCTGAATGGCAAGGCCAAAGCCGTCCCAGCCGGCGAATGAGGCATCGGAAAACGCCGCCGCGATCGCGTCCAGCGACAGCTCTAGCCGGTCAGCTTCCTCAGCATCGACGGTGAGGTTGAGATCGTAAGCTTTCGCGCGCCGCGCCAGGTCGATCAGCCGCGGCGTGAGTTCGGTCAGCACGCGCTCGCGGCTCACCGCCTCGAAACGCGGATGCAGCGCCGAAAGCTTGATCGAGATGCCGGGCCGGTCGGGCAGGGGACGGGTTCCGGCCGTGGCGCCGATCGCGTCGATCGCGCTGGCATAGGCGGCAAAATATCGCTCGGCGTCCGCGGCGGTGCGCGCGCCCTCGCCGAGCATGTCGAAGGAATAGCGCAGCGCGGCGTCCGATTGCGCGCGCGAAAGCGCCGCCTCGATGGTCTCGCCGAGCACGAAGTGGCTGCCCATCAGCCGCATGGCCTGCCGCGTCGCCGCGCGCACCGCCGGCGCGCCGAGGCGCTTCACCAACCGCCCGATCGTGCCATCGGGCGTTTCGCCGGGCTGAATCACGCGCGCCGACATGCCAAGCGCCCAGGCCGAGGCGTTGACCAGGAACGCCGTCGACTTGGTTTCGTGATGGATGAAATCGCCTTCGCCGAGCTTGTCCTCGATGAAGCGGTCGGCCGTCGCCGCGTCGGGCACGCGCAACAGCGCTTCGGCCAGCACCATCAGCGCCAGGCCTTCTTTGGTTGAGAGCGCGAATTCGCGCAGCATGTCCTCGACGCCGCCGAGCCGATCATCGCGCGCGCGGATGGCGCCGATCAGGCGCGTCGCGGTCTGCTCGACCCGCGTCTCGCGCTCAGCGTCAAGACGCGGAACACCCAACAGCCGTCTTGCGATCGCGATATCGTCCGCAGCGTAAGCCGCCTTGAATGCCGGAACGAAAGCAGGTTCGGATTGCATCCGACAGGCTCCGATGCAGAATCTGACCTAGTGGTCCAATTCTAACATTCGCACCCCATTCGCAGCCGCCACTTTTGCGAATGTTAGAATTGCAGGACCACTAGCAATATTTGATCCCCGTGGAGTTTGGGATTTGACATTCGCTTTAAGAACTTGTGGCCGGGGTGAGTCGCGAATGTCAAATCCACTCCACGGAGCATATCGTCAAGCAGCCCGCAAAGGAATCGGCTTTGGCGATTTACCCGGCCCGCAGCGACGGGCGTCCATCCATCGCTGCGAGAGACGGCCTGTCTTGTTGCCTCTCTTGCGGCCTGTCCTGGCGCTTCGACCACGACACATAGTTGGCGGCCAGCGTCATGATCACGATCCCGGACAGGCTGACCATGATCTGCTGCGCAAGCGTGCCGGAACCCGTCACCAGCACAAAATAGCCTGCGAGGGAAAGGAACACGCCGACACAGAACACCGGCAGCGACTGTTCGCCGCAGACGATCAGCGGCCTCAGGATCGGCGAGGTGAGACCGCGCCAGTTCTTCGGGACCAGCCTTGTGGCGAACAGCGCCACGATCACGAAGTGCAGGATGCGGTAGGGCGGTAAATTGGCCTTGTCATCCGGAATGAAGGCGTCGTGCAGCCAGCCTGGCAGCGTCTCGCCGAGCGACGGAAATCGCCCGGCCATCGTCATGGCAAACGCAAAGACGAGAAAAGCGAGCCCGAAACTGGCCCAGACGCGTCCCTCGAAGCGCCGGACCAGCAGGCTTGCGCCGCCAAGCGCACACCAGGCGCCAAGAACGAACAGCAGCTGCCAGCAGAATGGATTGAACGACCAGCTCCCGTCCGGAAATGTGGACAGCGTCCATTCGAACTGGCGGGCGGCGATATAAAGCGCGGCCGATAT
>Ga0070735_10005357_pt1 | contig 10671 bp, 5 predicted proteins | sample Coa_R1_FD_66443 | JGI IMG/M metagenome (GOLD analysis project Ga0070735, IMG submission 66443) | Surface soil microbial communities from Centralia Pennsylvania, which are recovering from an underground coalmine fire - Coalmine... | ecosystem: Environmental > Terrestrial > Soil > Unclassified ... | reverse complement strand
GAATTTTCCGTCCAGCTTCTCGTTCGTCGAGGTGTAGCCGAGCAGATAGTAGTTGTGCTGGTCGCTGTCGATGCGATCGAATCCGGTCCGCAGATTGTTGGTGCTGTCGAACGCAGCGCCGCCGGTGTCCCTGGCCAGTCCGCTCAAACCGTAGCGCGGATCCTGCCGCAGGACGTCTTCGTTGTTCTCGAGATTCGTCGTCAGCGCGCCGTTGCCCTTCTGGCCGCCGCCCAGAATGCCGCCGCCGCCCGCGCCCGCGGCGTTCACCTGATCGCGAATGAGACCTTGCTCGCTGTCGGTGCGCAGGCCGGCCGCGTCCATGGTGTAGATCGCGACGTTCGCCCGGTTGGCCGCGTCGGTCACGCCGAGAAACAACCGCTGCACGGCCGGCGGCAGCGCAATGCCTTCGGAGAACAGCACGATGGCTTTCCGGCCGGGCAGCCGCCGCATCTGCTCGATGACGGCGAAGAGCGCGTCCGTCGTCGCGTATCCCATCTGATCGCGTTCGAGCGCGTCGAAGTCGCGAATCATGTTCGCCTGCATCTGCGCGAGCATCGCGTCACCAGTGCCGGTGCCTGTGCTGTTGCCGCCGCGGCCGGCGGACGCCTCCTGCTGCGCCGCCGTCTGGCTTGCCGCGTCCGCCGCCTGCTCGAGCTGGACCGCCTTATCTCGCGCGTCCTTCCCGCCGTAGTCGGATGTGGCGCGCTCCGCCATCTTCTCGAGCGCGGCCTTCAGCACGCCGACGTTCCGGGTAAACGGCGCGAACGGCGCGAGCCCGAGATCGACGCTGAAGATACCGACGTAGCCGGGCGCCACCTCCTTCGTGCCGAAATAGGTCAGCGCCGCCTGCGTCGCGAGCTTGCGCGATTCGGGCGTCAGCCTGTCGAAGACGAACGCGGTGACGATCGGCCCCTCGTTGACCGGCGCCGCCGATCCGATCGCAGGCGTCGACGGCAGCGGCCCCGCCACCGGAGGCGTACTCGGGCGCGTGCCTTCACTGACCAACGTGAACGAGGCGACTTTCTGCGGGACGCCGTCTTCGGTGATGTGGAAGTCGGCCTCCGTCAAATCGCGGACCGGCTCGCCCTTTCTGTCATGGACGACGACGTCGACCAGGACGGCCTGGACGCCGGTCTGCACGACCGCCTGCGCATGCTGCGGTGGCGGCTGTTGCTGCGCAGGCATGCCGGCGGCGGCGGCAGCGACCAGAACGGCCGTCAGGAACGGTTTCGTCATCGACCTCCTCCAGAGCCGCGCCCGATCCCACCGACCGACTGTGCGCCGGCGCGGTTCTCGCGCGCCATGCGATCGAGGCGGGTGAACTCGTCACGCTCTTTGTTCGCTTCTTCGAGCCGTCCGGCTTTCTGGTACGCCTTCGCGAGCGTGAAGTGCAGCCCGGGACTTTCCGGTGCGAGCGCGATGCCGGTCTGCAGCTCCGCGATCGAGCCGTTCACATCATCAGTGTCGAGCAGCGCCTGGCCGAGCGCCTTGTGCGTGGCGAAGTCCTTCGGCGCGGCCTCGACCGCCTGCCGGGCCCAGGGGAGCGCGGTCTTCGCGTCGCCGCGCTTGAGGTACTCGAACGCGATCTGCATCAGCGACGAGGGATGGCCTGGCTGCAGTTCGAGCTCCTTCTTGAACTCCTCGATGGCCCTGTCGGGCTGCTCGAGCAGGAGATAGACGCCGTTCGCGTAGTGCACGTTCGGCGTCTCGGGATACCGGACGACGAGCGCTTCGAACGCCTTGCCTGCGGCGGCGGTGTTCCGCGTGGCCATCTGGTAGCTGCCGCGGCCGGCCATCAGAACCATTTCGCGGCGATCCGGCGGCAGTTCCTCCGGCAGCATCGGCATGCGCAGCGTGGCGATCCCCATCGCTTCGATGACGCGCGGGTTGTCGTTGCCTTCGCTGGCGAACTCGCCGAGCGTCTCGAGCGCCTGTTCGTACTGCTCGATGCGCGTCATCAGGGTCGCGGCATGGAAGCGCGCGACGCTGCCGAGATCTCCCGTGTCGCCGACGCCGTAGATGCGCGACTGCAGCAGGTGCTGGAGCGCCTTGTCGTAGTCCTTGACGCCGTACTCGCAGAGGCCGAGAAACGCGAACGCGGCGCCGTTCTTGGGCGCCAGCCGCGTGACTTCCCGGAACCTGTCGCGGCACTCGGCGAACTTGTCCTGCGAGTAGTACGCCGTCCCTTGGTACCAGTAACCTTCGACGTACTTCGGCCTCAGCTTGATCGCCTTCGCGTAGAGCGCAATCGCGTCGTCCCACTGCTCCGCTTTGCGCGCCTCTTCCGCCTGCGCGACGATCTTGTCGAACTGCGCGTCAGCAGACGCGACAGGCGATTTAACCGGCGCCCCTTGTTTCGAGGACGACGTCGATTTCGGCGCCTGTGCGGAGCCGACCGTCGTGGTCGCGACAATCGCGACCAGCACGAGCGGCGCGGGCACTCTCATGCGCCGCCCTTCCCTTTCTGTTTCGCGGCCGCCTCGGCGTTGAGGCGATCGACGATCGCCTTCTCGCGTTCAGCGTCTTCCGTCCGCTTCAGGCGGTTATACGCGGTGGCGAGCTGGACGTGCGCGTCGATCATGTCGGGCGCGTCCTTGACGACGGATTCGAGCATCGACGCCGCCTCGTCGACGCTGCCGGTCTGCAGTTTGAGCGCCGCCAGCAGCTTGCGCGCGGTCAGGTCGTTCGGACGAATCGACACGGCGCGGTCGAGATAGGCAGACGCCTCGTCGTATTTCTGCACGCCCTTCCGGATGTTCCCGAGCTGCAGGTTCGCTTCGAAGTCGTTGATGTTGATCGCCAGCTCGCGCTGGAACTCCCGCTCCGCGTTCTGCTGCTCGCCGAGGGCCAGCAGCGCGCGGCCGTAGAGCGAGTGCGCCGTCGGCAGCTGCGGGTTCATGCGCACGGCCGCCTCGAGCTCCTGCTTCGCCGAGGGATAGTCCTGCTTCGTGAGCTGCGCCATGCCCATGAGGAGGTGCGATTCAGCGGATTCGCCCGCGCCGAACACTCTCGCGACGTAGGTCTCCCCTTTGTCGGCGTCACCGGTCTGGAGCAGCGCCGTCCCCAGAATGAAGGCGTACGCGAGATCCTGTCCGAACATCGTCTCGCGCGGCTGCAGGAGCGAGATGACATCCTGGTTCTGCCCCGTCTGCAGATAGCAGTCGGCCAGGATCAGATACGCAGGCTTCGCGTCCGGATCCGACGACAGCACGCGTTTGAGCTGCGGAACCGCCTGGTTCGGGCGCGCCGACTTGTAATAGGCCAGGGCGAGGTTCATCCGGATCTGTGTGTTCTCGGGATCCAGCTTCAGCGCCGCGTCGTACTGCTTCACCGCATCGTCGAACTGCCCGAGCTGCGCGTAGGCGGCGCCAAGGTTCGACAGCGCATCGGCGCGATCGGGGCTGACCGTCAGCGCGGACCGGTACGCGTCGATGGCGCCGAGCAGATCGCCGGCCTTCTGCAGCTCCATCGCGCGCGAGAACAGGCGGTCGAAGTCCTGTCCCGCCATCGCGTCGGCGGAGGCGGACGACAACAGCAGAGCCAGGGCGAGAACCGGCCACTTCACGGTCATTCGATTCTAGCGGAAAACATTGAAGGCCGGACCCTTTCGGGCCCGGCCTTCTCATGTGCCCTGAGGCGTCGGGAGGGGCGGCCTCAGAAGTAGTACTTCAACACGAATTCAACCACGCGGTGTCCGCGTTTGATGTTGATCTTGCCGAAGTTCTGGATGGTCTGCGGCGTGAAACTGAATCCCTTGGTCACGTCGCAGGCGTCCGCGGTGTTCGTGCCGTTGCCGGTCGGCACGTTGTGCACGATCACGTTGCAGGTCGTGTCGAGCGTCAGGTTGATGTCGTTCGACACGTTCGTGTTCGCGAACGACTGATTGAACAGGTTGAAGAACCCGAACCGCACCTGTAGCTTCTGATCGTTGATCGTCGCGAAGTTCTTGAAGATCGTCAGATCGGTGTTCGTGCGGGTCGGCGTGCGGATGTTGTACTTGGGGATGTTGTCGCCGTTCTTGCCGTACCCCGGTACCGAGATGCAGTTGATGTTCAGCATCGTCTGGCCGACGTCGTTGCTCCCGGTGCGCGGATCGCATGTATAGACCGGCGCCAGCGCGTTGCCGGTGGCGTTGGCGGGACCAACGACATCCGCGGTTCCGAAGTAGGTCGTTGCGACGGCGGGGCTGGCGGCCGCGCCGCTGAACACTGGCACGATCGGGATGCCGCTCGCGAGCGACGTGATCCCTGACAGCTGCCACCCATTGAGTGCGCCCTTGGCCAAGGCGTTGTTGCCCTTCGAGCCGTCGGGCAGGAACGCGTTCCACGAGACATTCAGGGTGTGGGTCCGATCCGACGGCAACACGCCGTATGTACGCGACGGATCGTACGGGTCGATGATGCTGTACTCGCCCCCGAGCGTCCCGCGGTTCCTCGCGAGCGTGTAGGCGACGAAGTACTGCAGGCGGCGGCCCGTCTGGCGGCTCAAGGTCGCTTGCAGTGAATCGTAGTTCGCCACGCCTTGGAAGTCGTAGACGGTGATGCCATTCAAGGCATTGAACTGCCGGAATGTCGAGAGATTGGCTGCGTCGGTCGCCACCGCGTAGCGGTTCACCGGGTTCGACAGATCGATCCCGTTGAACGTACCGGTCATCATGGCGCCGTAAGGCATGACGTTGCCGTTGATGCGGCTGACCAGATCGCGACCGCGTGTGCCGACGTAGGCCGCCGAGACGACCTGGTTGAACGGGATCCGCCGTTCGTAGGTGGCCGAGAAGCTGTGCGTGATCGGCCACTTGAAGTTCTTCGGATCGAGCGTGTTGATCGCCAGGCTGCCGATACGATTGGCCAGCGTCGCCTCGTGAACCGTGTCGTAGGTCAGGCCCGTGCCGTTGCCGTAGTTGGCGCCGGCCCAGAAGTCCGTGCCGACCTGATACGCGTTCGGGGCCAACCGCAGGGTGTTGTCGTATTCGACGTTGCCCATGTTGCGGTTGTAGAACATCCCGTACCCGCCGCGCAGGACGTTGTTGCCTTTGCCGTCGATATCCCAGGCGGCGTTGATGCGTGGCAACGCGAACGGCCCGCGGTTGGGCAGAATCCCCGCCTGCGCACACCCGGTGTAGACGTAGCACTCGCCGTTTACCCTCTGGAACGTCCCCGGATCCAGGAAGGTGCCCGCGTTCGGGTTGTACAACGCCGGGTCGAAGTAGCCGCCGAGGCCGTTCAGCTCCTGGTTGTTCGTCCAATAGCCGAAGCGCACGCCGTATTCGAGCGTCAGGTTGGATCGCATTTTCCAGCTGTCCTGCGCATACGCGTCGGTGTCCCAGAAGCGGAAGTCGCCGTACGGCTGGCCTGGCGACGGACTGCCTTTCTTGGCCGTGCCCTGGGTGAACGATCCGATGCGGCCGGTGAGCATGTCCGCCGCGGAGTTGCCGGTGCCCGTGTTGTTGTCGGTCCCGAACCAGAGCTGGCCGGCTTCGAGGTTCTGGAAGTTCTGCTGCTTCTGGCCGCGCTCGATCGTGACGCCGGCCTTCAGGCCGTGCGTGCCCAGCAGCTTCGTGACCTTGTCGCTGAACTGCAGCGAATCGTTGTGCGCGTAGACGTCATTGGCCGCCGCCCAGAGGTTGCCGACCTGGCCGCTGCCGCCCCACCCATGGAGGATGTCGGTCGGCAGATACGGCGAACTCTGCGAGGGCGGGAAGATACCCTGGAACGTTACGCCGCCAGCGCCCTGCTTGATCAGATCGGGGTTCTGGAAGTGGTTATCCAAGGTCAGGCGGCTGTAGCTGACCAGCGCCTCGTTCGTCATCGTCGAGCTGAGGACCGACACGACGTTGCCCGAGATCGAGCGGCCGACGTTGTCCCCGACGTTCGGCGACGGCAGCGCGACGTCGGACGGACCCCACCACACCCCGCGCGGATTGACGTCTTGCTCGGACTCGCGCGCGATGCGCACGTAGGCGCGCGTGCGGTTGGACATGTTCCAATCGAAGCGCGACTTGAAGTCGATCCGGTTCGACGGTTCGAGTCTTGAGTAGACGTAGTTGTACAGGTTGTTGGGGTCGTTGAAGTTCGCCGCGGGATACAGGCTCGCGAGGTAGTGGCCCATGGGCGTCATGTAGGGCGCCATGTTGTTGTTCGGCGCCGGATTGCCAGCACCGGGGAAGCCCTGTGGGATTCGCAGCTGCGGGATCGAGTTCAGATTGCTGCCGACATTGGCCAGCAGTGCGCTGAAATCGCCGTTCTTCATTGCGTCGGTGTAGGTGCGCGAATAGTGGGCGCCGCTGTCCACCTGCTGCCGCTGCCCTTCGAGACCGACGAAGAAGAACAGCTTGTCGTGGTTCTTCGTGTAGTTGTCGCCGAAGAAGAGCGGACCGCCGATGTTGCCGCCCGGATAGTTGTAGTTGCTCTGCGGCTTCGGCGTCTTCGTCTCGACGTTCGACGCGTCGTTCGAGGCGAAGCGGTAGCTGCGCCAGTAGTCGTAGCCCTCGCCGTGGAACTTCGACGTGCCGGCCTTGGTCACCGCGCTCACGTTCATGCCGCCCGCGCCATATTCGGCAGCGAAGTTCGAGCTCTGGACCTTCACTTCCTGAACCATGTCGTTGTTCAGGGTCACGATGACACCGCTGTTGCTGCCGATGTCGATGAGCGACGACCCGTCGAGCTGCACGGTGTTGGCCGACGAGCGGATGCCGTTAACCGTGTAGCCCTGCGTGTTGTTCGCCCCGCCACCGAAGCTGACCGACTCGCCGACGTTGAAGTCCGTGACGACGCCCGGCAGGATGCGCAGCAGTTCGAGCGAGCTGCGGCCGATGACCGACAGGTTGTCGATCTGCTTCGCGCTCAGCACGCCTTCACGCGCGCCGGTTTCTGTCTGGATGATTTCGGGCTCCGCCGTGACGGTGACCTCCTGCGTCTGCTGGCCGATCTCCAGCTTCACGTCGAGGCCGCGCGTGTCGTTGGGGTTGAGCACGATGCCGGTCTGCTGGTACGTCTTGAAACCGGACAACTCAACCTTCAGGTCGTACGTGCCCGAAAAGACACCGCCGAACAGGTACTGACCGCGGCTGTCCGTCACCGTGGTCTGCACCCCTTTGGTGCCTTGGTTGGTGAGCGTCATGGTGACGCCTGGCAGCACCGCACCGCTCGGATCTTCGACGTGCCCTCGCAGTGTGGCGGTCGTAGACGTCTGACCTCGCGCCGCCGCCGCCGTGCAGGCAAGCACGGCGAGCACTACGAGGCCTCGTCTCAGGAAACACAAAGTGTGCGAATCAGGCACCGGCATGCTCCTCCCACATACCAAACCGGATGGTCGCGTGACTCTATGCGGATGCCGGATAACCGTCAATGCGCCTAAGACATGGCAGCCGATATGTCGAAAGACATATCGACTAGGCGTCTAGACCGACGAGGCCCCGCTTTAATGCCAGGGTGGCAGCTTCCGTCCGATCCGCGACTTCCAGTTTGCCCAGGATGCTGCTCACATGGAGCTTGACGGTGCCTTCGGTGATGTCGAGTGCGGTCGCGATTTCACGATTCCGGCGGCCCTTGACCAGCAGCCGCAGGACGTCGAGTTCGCGACATGACAACGTGGCGCGCGACATCCGGTCCGCCAGCCGATCGGCGACCTCCTGCGGAACGTGCCGGCGGCCGGCCGCCGCCTTGCGGATCGCCTGCATCAACTCATCGCGCGCGACGGACTTCACGAGATACGCCATCGCTCCCGCCTGCAGGGCCGAGTAGATCTCTTCGTCGCTGACATACGTCGACAACACGATGATGCGCGCGTCGGGAAACTCGACGCGGATCGCGAGCGTCGCGTCGACGCCGCTCATCCCCGGCATCCGCAAGTCCATCAGCGTCACGTCCGGCCGATGTGTGCGGTAGAACGCGATCGCCTCGGCGCCGGTCGACGCCTCGGCGCAGATCGTCATGTCGCTCTCGAGCGCGATGACGCTGCTGAGGCCCATGCGGACGAGATAGTGATCGTCCACGAGCATGATCTTGAGTTTGCCCTCAGCCATGCAGCGCCTCGACCGCGGGACGGACCAGCGCTTTCCCGTCTTCGTGCGCCCGCACGGGCACGACGACAGTGAGCCGCGTGCCCCTGCCGGGCGCGCTCTGAATCTGCAGGACGCCGCCGAGCTTGGTCACGCGCTCGCGAATGCCGAGCAGCCCGAAGTGGCTGCCCGAAATCTCGCCTTCGCCTCCCGCGCCCAGCCCCTTCCCGTCGTCTGCCACGACCAGCGTGGTCGAGTCGGGTTCGAACTGCAGTTCGATGTCGATCCGGGCGGGCTCGCCGTGCTTCACCGCATTGGTGAGCGCCTCCAGACCGATGCGCAGCAGGTGGTGCTCCTGCGCGGCATCGAGGCGCCGCGCCGTGCCCCTCACGCTGACTCTCGCGACCATGGGCGTGCCGAGGGTCATCTGTCTGGCGAGATCCTCCAGCGCGCCCGGCAGATCGCGGCTCTCGAGCGCTTGCGATCGCAGATCCATGACCGAGCGCCGCGTTTCCTCGAGACTGTAGCGGAGCATCTGCTGCGCGACGTCGAGCGACAGGCGCGCCGTCGTCGGCGAGGTCTGCAACGTGCCCGACACGGCCTCGAGTTGCAGCGAGATTCCGGTGAGCGCCTGCTCCAGCGTGTCATGCAGCTCACGAGCGACGCGGTTTCGTTCGGTCAGCACCGCCTGATACGCGCGCCGTCTCCTCACGGCGAAGGTCCGGAGCCAGAACCAGCCGATCGCGCACGTAAGCGCCAGTGCGACCATCATCACGATCGTGTGCCGCAGCGTCCACCAGGGTGCCTCGGAGACGACCGCGACGTCCTGCGCTGATCGCAGGAACACGCGGAACGACGGCGGCGGTCCTGGCAGATACGAATACACGCCCGTGACACGCAGGACACTGCCGGGGGTCAGCTCCGCGAACACGTCGCCGCTCGTCCGGTCGAGCCCGGCCTCGAAGGCGGTGTCGCCCGTGCGTGTCTTGAGCACGAGCACGTGCTCGTTGGAGGTCGTGAGCGCGCCGAGCAGCTGCGCGTCCACGCGGACGAGCGCGGCATCGTGGTCGGCGTTCAGGAGATTCTCTGGCCCCATTTGCGCCGGGGCGGGTTCCGGGGTCCTGCCCACGACGCGGAAGACCGCCTCGCGCAGGTACGGCTTGCCGGGACTCACCGCCGGAAAGCCTGCGATCTCGACGATGTCTCCCGCGCGGACGTCCGGGGACTGCTTCGTCTCGACGCGCGCGCTGCCCGTGGCGTCCGCCACGTAGAGAACGTGCCGCACGTAACGGAACACAGAGGCCGTCGAGAAATCCTCCGCTTCGACCGGACGGCCGAGCACGCGGGCCGTGATCACGCCGCGCACCCGGATGCGCCGGTTGATATCGGCGGCCGACGAATAGTTGTAAACGCTTCGGATCGGCCGTACGGACAGCGAAAACGGATCGGGCGCCGGTTCGAGGATTTCGATGTCGCTGGTCCGGCCGGCAAAGAGCGACACGCCGCGCAGCTGTTCGGTCGGCGCGAAGATGGCGCCCACGTTGCCGCGCAGATGTACGCGCGCGTCGATGAATCGCTCGAGATCCTCGCGCGAATGGCTCCAGAACGCCGCACGCAGCACGCCGTCTTCGACCGCGACATCCGCGAACATCGTGTGCTGGTTCGGGCTCGACGACAACCACGCGCGTTGAATGACGCCGACGACGTCGACGTACTCGCAGTCGTGGCGCCCGGTCAGGAGCTCCGCGTACGGAACGCGCTTCGCCTCGGGCAACTTACTGTGGCCGAGCGTCCGCATGCGTTCCGGCAGCACGTTCGGCGCGAAGCCGCCGCGGATTGTCCGTCCTTCGATCTCGACGATATCGCCCGTGCGGATGCCCTTCCAGATCGGCACGCGTTCGGCCGGCGGCGGTTCCACGAACTGACCGACGCTGCCGTCGTACACGATCAGGCCGTTGGCGAGCGTCTCGTCAAAATGCGTGACGATGCCGCGGATGCGGACGGGGTATCCGCGCGCGCCCTCATCAAGCGAGAGGCCGCGGATGGCTCGAATGTCGGTCAGGAGAGGAAGCGGATCGGCAGAGCACCAGCCGGGTGTCACACCAAGGGCCGCCAGTACCGCGAAACCTGCCGCCGCTCCCTGCAGCAGTCTGCGCACGCGGCGGATACTACCCTATTTGAGCGCGCCGGTGTTACTCACAAACGCGATCATGCGGCTGTCGGGCGAGCACGACGGCACGTTCATAGTTCCTTGGCTTCCATACAGATACGCGATCACGCGGGCGGGACCGCCGGCGGCCGGCATGACGCGCAGCAGCACGTGTTTGTAGTACGGATGGTCGGACGGGTCCACCTCTTTGGGGAAGCTGATGAACGCGAGCCGTTGCCCGTCGGGCGACACGTGCGGGAACCAGATGTTCCAGCCGTCGTTCGTGAGCTGCTCGGGATTCGAACCGTCCGGGCGCATCCGCCAGATCTGCATCGACCCGCTCCTGACGGAATTGAAATAGATGAACCTGCCGTCCGGGGAGTACTCCGGCCCGTCGTCCAGTCCCTTCGCCGTGGTGAGCCGCTGCTCCGCGCCGCTGCCGTCCGCCGCGGCCGCGTAGATGTCGAACTCGTCGTCGCGTTGCGCGGTGTAGACGAGCGTCCTGCCATCGGGCGACCAGCTG
>Ga0070735_10005356_pt1 | contig 10671 bp, 9 predicted proteins | sample Coa_R1_FD_66443 | JGI IMG/M metagenome (GOLD analysis project Ga0070735, IMG submission 66443) | Surface soil microbial communities from Centralia Pennsylvania, which are recovering from an underground coalmine fire - Coalmine... | ecosystem: Environmental > Terrestrial > Soil > Unclassified ... | reverse complement strand
AGCACGATGACGACGCCGACGACGATAATGCCGGCATAAAGCAACCTCTGCACCTGATTGTATTTGCTGAGGTCGTCGTGCGAGAGCTTGAAGGTCAGCGCCGCCATCGCATCCGATATCACGCCGCGCGGCGAGATCGGGAACAGCTTGTTTTTGAAGCGCCCCGTTGCAAAACCCGTAATGAGATAGGCGAGGCCATTGATCATCAGCAGCCACATGGCCGCGAAGTGCCACAAGAGCGCGCCGGCAAGCCAGCCGCCCAGCGTGATGGTTTTGGAAAATGTCAGCGACTGGAACAACGGCGAGGCGTTGTAGATCTGCAGTCCCGACATGATCATCATGATGATCGCGACCGCATTGATCCAATGCATCACCCGCACCCAGGCCGGTTGAATGACCTTGGAGTTTGTCGTGGCGTGCTGCTCGGAGGCTGCAAGGCTGGTCATGATGTTCCCGTCGCTGAAAGTCGGTTAACTCAATATACGCCGAAAGCTCGAATTTCGTTACTGTCTGAATCTTTCCTCCGCCAAGGAATTTACGACCCGCACCGATGGTCCGCGGTCACAAAAAAGCGAGCCGGGTTTCCCCAGCTCGCTTCCTTTGCTTCCTGTATCCGAGGGGATTGGGATACGGGATCGACTTAGGACGCCGGCAACAGCACGGTGTCGATCACGTGGATCACGCCGTTCGACTGATGGACATTGGTGATCGTGATCGCCGCGGTGTCGCCCTTGGCGTCGACGATCCAGGTCTTGCCGCCATCCTTCTTGACGGTGAGCTGTTCGCCTTCGACGGTCTTGAGCATTTTGCCGTCGGTCAGATCCGAAGCATCGAGCTTGCCGGCGACGACATGGTAAGTAAGGATCTTGGTCAGCGTCGCCTTGTTCTCGGGCTTCACGAGGTTGTCGACCGTGCCGGCAGGCAGCTTGCCGAAGGCGGCGTTGGTCGGCGCGAACACCGTGAACGGGCCCTTGCCTTCCAGCGTCTCGACGAGGCCGGCGGCCTTCACCGCGGCAACCAGCGTCGTGTGGTCCTTCGAGTTCACCGCGTTCTGGATGATGTTCTTGGAGGGGAACATGGCGGCGCCGCCGACCATGACGGTTTTTTCCTGCGCGCTGACCGGCGCTGTGATCGTCGCCGTCAGGGCAAGAGCACTGAGGGCAACAGCTGACAACAATGCAATACGCTTGGACATGGAAACGTCTCCCGAATGAGTGCTGTAGCTCGCGGACATCCGCGGGCTCGTGAGGGGTTAACGGCAACGAACCGTGGGGTTGACTTCGTCGTCGTTGGCCCGAGCTACGGGAGGTTTTTGGAATGCGTTTCAGAGAAAATGTTTTGAAAAATCTGAAACCTTTTTCGGCCGCGAACGTGCGTTAATTCGTCACCCGACGATCACGCAGGCCCGCATTTTCCGTCATCTGGCTTGCAAACCGCCGGTTGCGTGGCAAAGCGCCTGTTTGCTAGTGAAACCGCTACAAATATGTGATGATGGCGGCCGCAAGTGGAGTGGATTTGACATTCGCTACCTACCTGGCCGCAAACGCAGAAGGCGAATGTAAAATCCCAACTCCACTGAAAACTAATATTTGCTAGTGGTTCTTTGATTCTAACATTCGCAAAGTGCCCACCGAGAAGGGATGCGAATGTTAGAATCGGACCACTAGCGCCCCGACCTGGAATGATGCATGAACGCGCAGCAAACGACCCACACGAACGCCAATCTGTTTTCCCGCCTGTTCGACGGGCTCGATGACCCCAAACGCCTCGCGATCGAAACGCTTGACGGCAAGCACATCAGCTACGGCGATCTGATCGCGCGCGCCGGACAGCTCGCCAATGTGCTGGTCGATCGTGGTGTGAAGGTGGGCGACCGCGTCGCGGCGCAAACCGAGAAGTCAGTGACGGGGCTCGTGCTCTATCTCGCGACAGTGCGAGCTGGTGCGGTCTACCTGCCGCTCAACACGGCGTACACGCTGAACGAACTCGAATATTTCATCACCGATGCCGAACCGTCGCTTGTAGGGTGCGATCCCTCGAAAGCAGACGGGATCCGCGCCATCGCGGCGAAGGTTGGCGCGAAGGTCGAAACGCTGGACGCTGGCGGCAACGGCTCCCTGACGGACGCCGCCGACAAGGCGCCGTCCACCTTTGCGACAGTGCCGCGCCAGAATGACGATCTCGCCGCCATCCTCTACACGTCGGGAACGACGGGACGATCCAAGGGCGCGATGTTGACGCACGATAACCTTGCGTCGAATTCGCTGACCCTGGTCGATTATTGGGGCTTCTCCGACAAGGACGTCCTGATCCACGCGCTGCCGATCTATCATACCCACGGCCTGTTCGTGGCGAGCAACGTCACGCTGTTTGCCCGGGCTGCGATGATCTTCCTGCCGAAGTTCGATCCGGACCTGATCGTCAAGCTGATGGCGCGCTCGACCGTGATGATGGGCGTGCCGACCTTCTACACGCGACTGTTACAGAACCCCGCGCTGAACAAGGAAAGCACGAAGCACATGCGGCTGTTCGTGTCGGGCTCGGCGCCGCTGCTCGCCGACACCCACCGCGAATGGTCCGCCCGCACCGGTCACGCCGTGCTGGAGCGCTATGGCATGACCGAAACCAACATGAATACATCCAATCCCTACGACGGCGAACGCGTCGCCGGCGCCGTCGGCCATGCGTTGCCCGGCGTTTCCGTTCGCGTCACCGATCCCGAAACCGGCAAGATTCTGGGGACGGAAGACATCGGCATGATCGAGGTCAAGGGCCCCAACGTGTTCAAGGGCTATTGGCGGATGCCGGAAAAGACCAAGGCGGAATTTCGCGACGACGGCTTCTTCATCACCGGCGATATCGGCAAGATCGACGCCAAGGACTACGTCCACATTCTCGGCCGCGGCAAGGATCTCGTAATCTCCGGCGGCTTCAACGTCTACCCCAAGGAAATCGAGAGCGAGATCGACGCCATGCCGGGCGTGGTCGAATCCGCTGTGATCGGCGTGCCGCATGCCGATTTTGGCGAGGGTGTCACCGCGGTCGTGGTCTGCGACAAGGCCGCTGCGGTCAGCGAGGCGTCGGTGTTGAAAGCGCTCGACGGCCGACTGGCCAAATTCAAGATGCCGAAACGCGTATTCGTCGTTGATGAGTTGCCGCGCAACGCCATGGGCAAGGTGCAGAAGAACATCCTGCGCGAGACCTACAAGGATATTTACTCGAACAAATAATATGCTGGGCGATCGCGGGCAAAGCGACGGGGAGCACAATGAACCGAGACCAAGCGGCCGTGATAGTTAAGCAGTTGAGGGCCGCCCAACGCAGCCTGGAACGCGCAGTCAGGGCCACTGTCGAGGAAGATCAGCCTCTCAAAAACAGGGTCCGCGATCTTTACATCGCTCTCAGCTTCGACATCTTCCCTCTAATCTTTGATGAACATCCTGACCTGAAACCGCCCCCGGAGAAGCCGCGGATCAGCAGCAGACTGAGCTGGGACAAGGTTCGTCTTCCGCCGCAGATTTCCGAAAAGAACATCGACGACGTGCTTATCCCTTTACTGACACGGCACTGGCAAAAGGTTGCGATGGTGCTCGCTCATGCCGGGGATCACTTCGAGCCGCTGGGGCTGAGCCTCGAAATAATCGCCGCGCGACTTCGGTACTTGGCGGATACTGACCAGATCGAGGGTGCTGGCGATTTACGGATGTGGCGCCACAGCGAAGTGCGGCTGAAGCAGATTAGCCCCCGTTCAATAAACTGATCGCAAAGCGCGTGCCGACGATCAGCATGTACGTGCCGTAGGCACGCTCGAGCGTTTTCTTCGATAGCGCATGCGCGACTTTCACGCCGAGCGGCGCCGTCAGCAAACTCGTTGGCATCACCAGCACCGCGCCGATCAACGAGACATAGCCAAGCGTCAGCGGCGACTGCAGTGCCGCTACGTCGGGATAATGCGCGGCCACCGGCCAGCCGGCATAGATGTAGCCGAGCGCGCCGGGAATGGAGACCAGCACCGCAATGGCGGATGAGGTGGCAACGCCCTGATGGATGGGCCGGCCGTAGAAGGTCATCAGCAGGTTGGCGAACAATCCGCCGCCAACCCCCATTAGCGTCGACAGCAGCCCGACGAAGAAACCAAACACGCGCATCAACGGCCCCTTCGGCAGGTCTTCGCCGATTTTCCAGTTCTCGTTGGCCGACAACAGCCGCACGGCGGCGAAATAGGCCACCATCACGAAGACGATCTTGAACAGCCGCTCCGGCGCGTAGCGCGCGATCACGCTGCCGCTGGCCACACCGACCAGTATCGCAATCCACCAGGCCCGCAGGATGTCAGGATCGACCGCGCCGCGCGCGCGATGGGCGCGGTAGGAACTGATGGAGGTCGGAATGATGACCGCGAGCGAGGTGCCGACGCAGAGCGGCATCCGCACCTCGATCGGAACGCCGGCTAAGCGGAAGCATTCGTAAAACACCGGCACCAGAATGGCGCCGCCGCCGATCCCGAACACGCCGGCGAGAAATCCGGACAGCATCCCGACCGCCACCAGCAGCAGTGCCAGTTCGATCATTTCCGAGGTGGCAGGGAGAGACACAACGATGGCCCGCAAATCAAGGAAGGCATCGTAGACTGTTGCGGCTTCCGGGAGTATTGGCAATATTGGATATATCTCTTGCTAAAACCGGAAGGATCGATTGGGTGGACCAGCTTGCAGCGCTCGCGACATTCGTGCGGGTCGTCGATGAAGGCAGCCTGTCCGGTGCCGCGCGATCGCTGCCGAGTTCGCTGACCTCGGTGAGCCGCCAGCTCTCCGCGCTGGAGCGGCATTTCGGGACGCAGTTCGTGCGGCGCACGACGCGCCGTCTGGCGCTCACCGACGAGGGGCGGATGCTCTACGATCGCGCCAAGGCCATCCTTGCCGAGATCAAGCAGGTCGAGACGGCGTTGTCGGCGAGCCGCGAGGTGCCGGCGGGACGTTTGCGTATCAGCGCGCCCACGCTGATCGGCCGCATGCTGGTCGCGCCGATATTGGCCGAGTTCCTGAAGCGCTATCCTTCGCTGTCGGTCGACTTGCAAATCGTTGACCGCACGGTGGACATGCTGGAGGAGGATATTCACGTCGCGCTTCGCATCGGTCACCTTCCGGATTCCGGGCTGGTCGCACGCAGGCTCGCCGATATCAGGATGATCGTCTGCGCGGCGCCATCCTATCTTGAGCGGCGCGGCACACCGGCCACGCCCGCTGAATTGACCGGACACGATTGTCTCGCCTTCTCCGACACGCCGGGCTCAGGCGAATGGCGCTTTGGCAAGGAAACAGGCGCCCGGTCGCGGGTCGCGATCTCGCCAAGGCTCTGGATCAATAGTCTCGATGCGCTCTTCCGCGCGGCTGAGCAGGGCGCTGGCGTCGTCCGGCTGCCGTCATGGCTGGTCAAGCGCGAACTCGCAGCCGGACGCCTCGTGCGGATCCTGAAAGACCATGAGCCCGCGCCCTCGCCGCTCCATCTGTTGTTTCAATCGGCGAGACTGGCCTCGCCCAAGACGCGCGTGTTCGCCGATTATCTCATCGAGCGATGGCGGCGGGCCGACCCGTTCGGATCGCAGCCATCAGGTTCTTCACCTGACACCGCTGTTTCCTCCCAACGAACGTTACGTTCTTGAATCGTGCTTCAGGTATACCAGTCGCCAGCGCGTCGAGACGCAAAAATCCCCTCATAATGCAAGGACTGTATGAAAGTATGAACCGGCATTCCGAAACGGCAGTCTTGGCCATTGCACTGACTGTTTCGACTTCGTAAATAGCAGTTTGTCGAACGCGATCCCAAAGAAGGGCTCCTCGCGAAGCCCGCCAAACCCTCAAAAGCGCACCGATGACCGACAGGATCGAAAGACCGCTTTCACCCTTCCTGACCTATCGCTGGACCCTGACGATGGCGCTCTCCATCGTCCACCGCGGCACCGGTGTCGCGCTTTATTTCGGTACGTTGCTGCTCGCCTGGTGGCTGATCGCCGCCGCCTCCGGCCCGTCCGCTTACGCTCATGTGCATACCTTCGTCAGCAGCATTTTCGGCCGACTGATCGTGTTCGGCTACACCTGGGCGCTGCTGCATCATTTGTTCAGCGGCATCCGGCATTTCGTCTGGGACCTCGGCTACGGCTTCCAGCCCAACGAACGCGAGGCCCTGACCTGGGGCGCGCTGGTGGCCGGCATTTCGGCGACGGTGCTGCTCTGGATCGTGGCCTATATGATCGGAGGAGGCCGATGAGCGCGGATGAAACCGTCAAATCGATGCGCACGCCGCTCGGCCGCGTCCGCAATCTCGGCTCCTCGCACTCCGGGACCACCGACTTCTGGCGTCAGCGCATCACAGCGGTCGCCATGGTGCTGCTGATTCTGCCCGTCATCGTGGTCGTGATGATGATGCTCGGCAGCAACCAGGCCGGCGCGAGGGAGACACTGGGTACGCCGCTGGTTGCGATCATCCTGCTGTTGTTCATCGTCGCCAGCACCTGGCACATGAAGATCGGCATGCAGGTGGTGATCGAGGACTATCTTCACCAAGAGCAGCTGAAGCTGGCGGCGATCATGGCCAACAACTTCTTCTGCTTTGCGGTCGCGCTGGCGTCGATCTACGCGATCCTCAAACTGGCATCCGGAGTGTAACGATGGCCGCAGGCGGCAACGGCTCGGCGAACGGCAAGGGTGGCCCGGCCACCAACGGCAAGGCCTATCCGATCGAAGACCATACCTACGATGTCGTGGTGGTCGGCGCCGGCGGTGCGGGCCTTCGCGCGGTGGTCGGCTGCAGCGAAGCGGGACTTCGCACCGCCTGCATCACCAAGGTGTTTCCGACCCGCTCGCACACGGTCGCCGCGCAAGGCGGCATCTCGGCCTCGCTCGGCAACATGCATCCCGACGACTGGCGCTGGCACATGTACGACACCGTCAAGGGGTCGGACTGGCTCGGCGACCAGGATTCGATCGAATACATGGTGCGCCAGGCGCCGGAAGCCGTCTACGAACTCGAGCACTGGGGCGTGCCGTTCTCGCGCACCGAGGACGGCAAGATCTATCAGCGGCCATTCGGCGGCATGACAGTCGACTACGGCAAGGGCCAGGCGCAACGCACCTGCGCCGCCGCCGACCGCACCGGCCACGCCATGCTGCACACGATGTACGGCCAGGCGCTGCGACATTCGGCCGAGTTCTACATCGAGTTCTTCGCCATCGACCTGATCATGGACGACCAGGGCGCCTGCCGCGGCGTCATCGCGCTCAAGCTCGACGACGGCACGCTGCATCGTTTCCGTGCCCAGACCACGATTCTCGCCACCGGTGGCTACGGCCGCATTTACTATTCCTGCACCGGTGCCCACACCCAGACCGGCGACGGTAGCGGAATGGTGCTGCGGGCCGGGCTACCGCTGCAGGACATGGAGTTCGTCCAGTTCCACCCGACCGGCATTTACGGCGCGGGCTGCCTCGTCACCGAGGGCGCGCGCGGCGAAGGCGGCTATCTCGTCAACTCGGAAGGCGAACGCTTCATGGAGCGCTATGCGCCCTCCGCCAAGGACCTTGCCTCGCGCGATGTCGTTTCGCGCGCGATGACCATCGAAATCCGTGAAGGTCGGGGCGTCGGCAAGAAGAAGGATCACATTTACCTGCACCTCGATCATCTCGATCCGAAGGTGCTGCATGAGCGCCTGCCCGGCATTTCCGAATCGGCGAGAATCTTTGCCAATGTCGACGTCACGCGCGAGCCGATTCCGATCGTGCCGACTGCGCACTACAACATGGGCGGCATTCCCACTAACTTCCACGGCGAAGCGCTGACCAAGAAGAACGGCGATGACAATTCTGTCGTGCCCGGCCTCATGGCGATCGGCGAGGCCGCGTGCGTGTCGGTGCATGGCGCCAACCGCCTTGGCTCGAACTCGCTGATCGACCTGGTCGTGTTCGGCCGCGCCGCCGCTTTGCGCTGTGCGGAAAAGCTCACACCGAACGGAAAGCAGCCGGATCTGCCTGCCGATTCCGCCGACAAGGCGCTCGGACGGCTCGATCATTATCGCAATGCCTCCGGAGGCACGCCGACGGCAAAACTGCGCGAGGGCATGCAGCATGTGATGCAGAACAACTGCGCCGTGTTCCGCACCGGCGAGGTGCTGCATGAGGGATCGAACCTGATCCACAAGGTGCATGGCGGAATCGGCGACGTTTCGGTTGCAGACCGTTCCCTGGTCTGGAACTCCGATCTGATCGAGACGCTGGAGTTCGACAATCTGATTGTGCAGGCGGTGGTAACGATGGATTCGGCCGCGAACCGCACCGAAAGCCGCGGCGCCCATGCGCGCGAGGATTTTTCCGCCCGCGACGACCAGAACTGGATGAAGCACACGCTGGCCTGGATGGACGATAAGGGCAACACCGAGATCGACTACCGTCCGGTGCACAACTACACCATGACCAATGACGTTCAATACATCCCGCCGAAGGCGCGGGTGTACTAACACTCTTCTGTCATGCGCGGGCCTGACCCGCGCATCCATCTTTTGAAGAACGATGGATTGCCGGTCGAGCCCGGCAATGACGAGCGAAGGATCGAGGCGACTAAGATGGCTGAATTCACGCTTCCCAAGAACTCGAAAATCACAAGCGGCAAGGTGTGGCCGAAGCCGGCCGGCGCCACCGAGATGCGCGAGTTCAAGATCTATCGCTGGAATCCGGACGACGGCAAGAATCCCAGCATCGACACCTACTACGTCGACACCCATGATTGCGGGCCAATGGTGCTCGACGGACTGATCTGGATCAAGAACCACATCGATCCGACGCTGACCTTCCGCCGCTCCTGCCGTGAGGGTGTTTGCGGCTCCTGCGCGATGAATATCGACGGCCAGAACACGCTCGCCTGCACGCGGTCGATGCATGAGTTGAAGGACGGTGCGGTGCAGGTCAATCCGCTGCCGCATCAGCCCGTGGTCAAGGACCTCGTGCCCGACCTCACCAATTTCTACGCGCAATATGCCTCGATCGAGCCATGGCTGAAGACGACGACGCCGACCCCGCAACGCGAATGGCGGCAGAGCCACGAGGATCGCGAAAAGCTCGACGGGCTCTACGAATGCATTCTCTGCGCCTGCTGCTCGACCTCCTGCCCGAGCTATTGGTGGAACAGCGACCGCTATCTCGGCCCGGCGGCTCTTCTGCAGGCCAATCGCTGGGTGAAGGACAGCCGCGATGAGGCCACCGGTGAGCGGCTCGACAATCTCGAGGATCCGTTCCGCCTCTATCGCTGCCACACCATCATGAACTGTGCCAAGGCCTGCCCGAAGGGCCTCAACCCGGCGGAAGCGATCGCCGAGCTCAAGCTGAAGATGGTCGAGCGGCAGGTCTAGCTTTCCGTCCCATCGTTTCCGCACCCGCATCGCTAGTGGAGTGGATTTGACATTCGTTCCTCATCTAGCCGCGAGTTCGTCAAGCGAATGTCAAATCCCAAACTCCACTAGAAACCTAAATTTGCTAGTGGTCCTTTGATTCTAACATTCGCAGAAGTGCCTGCTGAGAAGGGATGCGAATGTTAGAATCGGACCACTAGGAACGCCGCCCTGCCGCGGCCGTTAGCGCTGCGACCATGCGTAACCGAGTGGCGATCCGATGCCGATCGATCTGACCCAGGATCCTGCGATCCCGCCGGGGCCGCCGGCAGAGCCGCCGCCGGAAAGCCCGCCTGGACATCCGAATCCCGAAATTCCCCGGCCGATCCACGAGCCAGGTGAGCCGTCACGGCCGAACGAATTGCCCGGGGACTTGCCGGATGACCTGCCGCTGCCCGGCCCTCCGGGTCCGCCTCCCCCGCCGGCACCTGCTGCCATCTGATCCGATTTCCGATTCGGAATGGTCTGTGAATGGGCCATGAAAAACGCGCGTCCAAATGGCGCAGTTCCCGCAAATAAATCGGCTTTTCGGTTGGAGCCCCGCCACAATCCGGCCTAACGCGTGTTTGTTGATCCCCCGCGCTCGTTGACTCGCGCTCCTACCAAGATATTCCCGCTCCACCTTTTCTGAACTCCCCCAGGATCCAAAGCACATGACAAAACGACAACTCACCCTGCTTGCCACGACCGCGTTGACGGCCATGCAACTGGCGTCCGCTCCATCGCACGCACAATCGGCGCCGATCGTCGTGGCACAGGCCAGGGAAGAACTCGGTCCTGACGGGAAGCCGAAGCAGCCGCCAAAGGAAGCGCCGAAGGGAGCCCCGCCCGCGCGGCCGGGTGCGGCACCGCAGCCGCCGCAACACCAGGCACCGCCTCCGCCGCCCCAGCCGCAGCATCCTGCCGCGCCGCCGCCTCCCCCACCGCAGCATCCGGCGGCACCACCGCCCCCGCCGCCTCAGCATCCGGCAGCACCGCCGCCGCCTCCGCCAGCGGCAGCGCCCCATACACCGCCACCGGCTGCAACTCCGGCGCCGGCCGCGCCGAAGCCCCCGGCCGGACCGACCGCGCAACCGCAGGAGCGGGAGCGTGAAATGGAGCGCGAGCGGCAGAAGATGGCGCCGCCAGCTCCCCAACAACCGGCTCCGCCACCGGCAGCCGCGCCCCACGCTCCGCCGCCCGCGGCAGCTCCGCAGGCTCCGCACACCGGTCAACCTGCAACACCTCCGCCTGCA
>Ga0070735_10005355_pt1 | contig 10671 bp, 8 predicted proteins | sample Coa_R1_FD_66443 | JGI IMG/M metagenome (GOLD analysis project Ga0070735, IMG submission 66443) | Surface soil microbial communities from Centralia Pennsylvania, which are recovering from an underground coalmine fire - Coalmine... | ecosystem: Environmental > Terrestrial > Soil > Unclassified ... | reverse complement strand
CACCGACACGCCGGCCATTGTCAATGCCAAGGCGGATTCGACCGCCACCAGGAATCCCACCATCGGTTTCCGGAGGGGTTCCGACTGACGGGAGCCGTACCAAATCGCGAGCGCGAATGCGAAAAGCCAAACCGCCAGTTCGGTCCCGAAGAGTAGAGGGCCATATACGCCTTTGAAGGATCGGTCCGCCCACCGGTTCGGTTGTCCATCCAGTCCCCAATGGACTGGAAACCTGGACGGGATGTTATCCCAGTTTGCGCGCAAGTACAGCGCGGCGCCCACCAGCAACAGCGGTGGGACTATCCCCAGCCAGGTGAACCACGGCAACGGCTCGGGCTCGGCGCGCAGTTCGAGTTCGCGAACGGGTAACGGTTGGACCGCGAACGGCTTGAGTTTCTGGTTTTGCCATACGAAGGCGACAAGCCCGGCAATCACCATTGTCATGGGAGCCAATACCAACACGGGAGGGAATTCGTGGCCCCACGATTCGATGGCGATCAACCCGCCGATCGCCAGGATCGCTACTACAGAGCGGTATCTTCGGATCGCGCGGCGGCCTTCCGCGCTCGATCGAAAATCGACTGGCACGACTACACCGAACAGGATTTCTCTGCGCGTCAGATGCGGAATCGAGAGGATCACCAAGGTCAAAAACGCGTGAGAGGCCAAAGGAGTCGCCAGAATCATGGCTCATTTCTCCTGGATAGTCTTGATGAAGGCGGCGGTTTCCGTAATCAGTTTGGGCGCGACCGGCAGGGTGGGATCGCCATACGATGCGATTTGCTTGGCCTGGTCGGCCTCCACCAGCTTGAATAGGTGATTCATTCCGTTTACGATGACGAGCTTCGCGGCTGGTTGAGCCGCGGCCAGCAGCTTGGCGTCGGAGATCTGAACCTGCATATCCGTATCGCCCTGCAGGATCAAGACGGGCATCTTGAGTTTTGCGACTTCCACCGCCGGATCGTATTTGAACCACGAAATCAGGTATGGTTGAACGCTATTGCGGAAAAGCGAGGCGAGCTGCGGCGGGGTATTCCCGACAAGCTGGCCATGGTTGAGCGAATCGACGATCCCTTCGATCTGCTTCATGAGATCCGGCGGCGCCTGTCGCCGTAGCTGATCCAGAATTATTTTCGCGGCCGGACTGCCGGCACCCGCAATCGAAATGTAGGCGTCGGCGGGCACTTTTTGCGCCGCCACACTGAGAATCAACGCGCCTTCGCTGTGGCCCAGCATGGTGAGCTTGCCGAATCGCTTGTCCTTTCGGAGCTGTTTACCCCAAGCGACCGCGTCATCGATGTAAGTTTCGAATCGAAGATCTTCTTCTTTGGTGGCGGCTTTAGCGCTCGCGGCAATCGCGCGCTTGTCGTAGCGCAGCGATGCGATGCCTTGCTTGGCGAGAGCTTCGGCGAGCATCTTCAGGCTGTCGTTTTTGCCGGGAAGGGCCGGCGAGTTTCCGTCCCGATCCGTCGGGCCGCTGCCGGCGTGTATCAGGACCACCGGGAATGGTCCGCTTCCCGGCGGCACTTCGAGCGTGCCGTACAGTGCACCAGTGGAAGTTTCGAGTGTGGCTGGTTCCGCGGCCATCAGTGTTCCCGCGAAGCTTAGAGCGAGAAAAACTTCCTTTATCATGATTTCAATCCTTCCGCGAGCGCGCGCAGCTCGGCCGCGATTTTGGCCGACGAAACTCCGCGGGCCCTCATCTGCGAGATCAGTTCCCGCAAGCGCTGCCGGTAATCCGCGACTTCATTCCGGGAAGCTGCGGCCGGCGGAGTACGTTCCACCACCGTGGCGCCGCGCCCGTGACGAAGATCGAGCCAGCCTTCTGCTGCCAGCACTCTGTAGGCCTCGGCGACGGTATTGAAGTGCACGCCCAGTTCCATCGCGATGCGACGGACCGAGGGCAAATCGCTTCCCGGTTTGAGACGGCCCTCAACCAGCTCGACTCGCAGCCCGTCGGCGATCTGCCGTGTCGCGGGGACCGGCGAATTGAGGTCGATGCGGATGCGAGGGGTGCCTGCCATCACTGTACAGTGTATAAGAACACTATACAGTTGTCAAGAAGTTACTGTCGCCTTAAATCGTCCTTGAGCCACGCGCACCTGAATTTGAGAATCCTGCGGCGCGTCCGCCGGAGATTTCACGATCTTGCCATCGCGCTCCACGATTGCGTAGCCGCGGTCTAGAATCTTGAGCGGGCTCAGTTGCGCCAGGTGCGCCGCCAACGGAGCCAGCTCCCCACGCGCGTGGCTCAGCCTTAACCGGATCGTCTGGGTCGCCGCCGCGTCATACGACTCCAGGCGGCGTCGAGAAGCCGCGAGTTGCAGCCGGACATCGCGCTGGATCAACCTGGTTGCAACTGCATCTAGCGCGCGCTTCCGCAGGCCCAACGCGATTCGAACACTATCGCGAAGCGCATACTCCAACTCATCGATCCGTTGAGTTTTTCGTCCAAGTGTCCGATGCAGGTGAGCCGAGTCGATCTCCACCATGTGTAACCGGCGCGCGCGCAAGGCCAGGGTCAGCCGCGCCGCCTGGCGCAATCGACCTTCCGCGCCGGATAACCCTTCCAGCAGGCTCTGGCGTGTGGACGCTACCAGTTCCGCGGCCGCCGATGGGGTGGGCGCGCGAAGATCCGCAACGAAGTCGGCGATGGTGAAATCGGTTTCATGACCGACGGCTGAGATGACCGGAACGGGCGACGCCGCGATCGCGCGTGCTACGCGTTCCTCATTAAACGCCCACAGATCTTCGAGCGAACCTCCGCCGCGAGCCACGATCAGCACTTCCGGCCACCCGGACTCCGCGAAGTATTCGATGCCGGCGGCGATTTGTTCGGCCGCTCCCTCGCCCTGCACCTGCGCCGGATACAGGCGAATGTGCCGTCCCGGGCAGCGCCGCTCCAGAATGTGGATCATGTCGCGGATCACGGCGCCGGAAGGCGACGTCACGATTCCAATTCGCTCCGGCAGCGACGGCAGCGGCCGCTTGCGGGCCTGGTCGAAGAGCCCTTCGGCGGCCAGCTTCCGTTTCAACTGCTCGAAAGCCAGTTGGAGCGCTCCGTGGCCCTGCGGCTCCAGCGATTCCACCACGAGCTGCACTTCGCCGCGAGCGTCGTAGAGATCGATGCGCCCGCGCGCCAGCACCGCGACGCCGTCCTGCGGCTTGAATTTGAGGTACCGCGCGGTCATTTTGTAGCACACGCAGCGAATCTGCGCCGATTCGTCTTTCAACGTGAAGTAATAGTGGCCGCTGGGCGGAAGCTTCGCGCCGGAAATCTCGCCGGCCACCCAGATATCGGCGAACTCGGCCGACAGCATCGAACGCATGCCGGCGTTCAATTCACTTACGGTATAGGATCGCCGCTGGAGACCCCAGTCGAGTGTGATCTGCTCCATAGTTGGCTCTATGTGTCCCAGTGTATGGCGTTTTCTTGTATATCATGGTGAAGATGACTGCCAAAGAAGCTCTCGAATTCGCGAAGAAAAATGATGTCAAGCAGCTCGACCTGCGCTTCACCGATCTGCCGGGCGTTCAACAGCACGTCTCCTATCCTATTGGTGAACTGAACGAGTCGAGTTTCGAGGAAGGCTTCGGCTTCGATGGCAGCTCCATCCGCGGCTGGGCCGCCATTAACGAATCCGACATGCTGTTGGTGCCGGATCCGGCCACCGCGATCCTCGATCCGTTTTACGAAGTCAGAACGCTGGTGATGAACTGCAATATCATCGACCCCATCACGCGCCAGAGCTACGACCGCGATCCGCGCTGGATCGCCCGCAAGGCCGAGTTGTACGTCAAGAACTCCGGTCTCGCCGACACCGCCTTCTTCGGCGCGGAAGCCGAGTTCTTCATCTTCGACAGCGTGAGCTTCGATCAGAATGCGCACTCCGGGTTCTACTTCATAGAGGCGGACGAGGGCCGTTGGAACTCCAGCCGCCGCGAGAACAACCTCGGCTATCGGCCGCGCTACAAAGAAGGATATTTTCCGGTGCCGCCCACCGATCATCACCAGGACCTGCGTGCCGAGATGGTTGAAACCATGGGAAAAGTCGGGCTCGATATCGAGTGCCACCATCACGAAGTGGCCACGGCCGGCCAGTGCGAGATCGATCAGCGCTTCAACACACTCACCAAGTCGGCCGACAACATGATGCTGTACAAGTACGTGATCCGCAACACGGCGTATCAGTATGGCAAGACGGTCACCTTCATGCCGAAGCCTCTGTTCGGCGATAACGGCAGCGGCATGCACGTGCACCAGAGCTTGTGGAAGGGCGGGAAACCATTATTCTCCGGAGATTTATATGCGGGGTTAAGTCAGATGGCCCTGTGGTACATCGGCGGATTGCTGAAGCACGCCCGCGCACTAGCGGCGATCATCGCACCGACTACGAACAGTTATAAGCGGCTGGTTCCGGGCTACGAAGCGCCCGTGAATCTGGCGTATTCCAGGCGCAATCGCTCGGCTGCCTGCCGAATTCCTATGTACTCGGCCTCGCCCAAAGCCAAGCGCGTCGAGTTTCGTCCGCCGGATCCATCTTCAAACCCCTATCTGGCATTCGCGGCCCTGGTGATGGCTGGTCTCGACGGAGTCCTGAACAAAATCGATCCGGGCGAGCCCTTGGACAAGGATATTTACGATCTCTCGCCCGAGGAGATGAAGGCCGTTCCGTCCATGCCCTCTTCGCTGGAGGAAGCGTTGACCGCTCTCGACGACGATCACGCCTTTCTGATGAAAGGCGACGTGTTCACCGAAGAGCTCCTGGAGAACTACATCAACTACAAGCGCAAAAACGAAGCCGATGCCGTCCGCCTGCGCCCGCATCCCTACGAGTTCGCGTTGTATTACGACATCTAAACGTGGCGGGCGATGCATGCGTCGGCCCTACAAAACCGTGGGAGCCGGAGGTATTCGGCCCGGCCTTGCCGTCTCGACCACTGTGGGAGTTCACTTCTACTGCGAACAGGGCATCTGGAGTAGAGGACAGTCGGATCGTGGGGATGATCCCGACCTCCTGAATGCGAGCCCGAATGTTCTCCTTGCTCATGGGAGTGATCCTCGATGACATTCTCCAACTTATAGCCCCGGCGTGTGGGGCCGCATCATGCTTGGATTCTCTTCGTCCTCTAATCCCTTCCTCTTCCTGGAGTTATCGGTAGCACACCCTGGGCCTGATCTCATGCCAAACGAAACCTTTGCATTGGATGGATCAAAAATATCTATTGGACGTTTAACCAAACTGCCATTAGGCTTAAAACTTAAAGCTCAGTCCGCTTTGTAATTAAAAACCTCAGGAGGTCGTAAATTGTATACTCGCTTGAAGTGTGTCTACGTGCTCTTGACCGCGACGTTGATCGCAGCGTCCGCTTTCGGACAGGACGCCCCAGCTCAGGCGCCTGCACCTGCCCCGGCCGCGGCTCCGGCTGCTCCCGCTCCTCCACCATGGTCAGTCGGAGGGATCGATTTCAGCGGTCTGGTGGACGGCTACTATACGTTTAACTTTAATCACCCGGGCGGGTTTACCGGTCCGGGATCGGGTACCAACGGTCTGTATAACTTCGATACCAACGCCAACCAGTTCAGCTTGAATATGCTCAAGTTGAGCATGTCTCATGCGGTCGATCCCATCGGCTTCCAGGTCGACTTCGGCTTCGGCCACGCGTTCGAAATCATCCACGGCACCGATACGTCGGCCGTCGAACATCTCGAACAGGCGTATGTGAGTTGGAAGCCGCAAGGCAAGGACAAGAACCTCCAGCTCGATTTTGGAGAATTCGTGACTAGCGCCGGCGCGGAAGTGATCGAGAGCAACGCCAACTGGAACTACTCTCGTTCGCTGTTGTTTGCCTGGGCGATTCCCTACTACCATTTCGGGCTTCGCGCAACGGACACGTGGGGCCATTTTACCGGCGGCTTCCAGTTGGTGAACGGCTGGAACAACATCAAGGACAACAATAGCGGCAAGACCTTGGGCTTCGTCGGCAACTTCACCGGCAAGAAGATGGCCTGGAACAACAACTACTACACCGGTCCGGAAAACCCCGGCACGAACACCGGCTGGAGGAATCTCTATGACACCACGGTGCTTTTCACGCCTGCTGACAAATTCAACGCGTACGTGAACTTCGATTACGGACAGAACGTAAGCGGGTCCGGCAAGACGAGCACGACAGCTAAGTGGTATGGCGTCGCTTTCGCTGGCAAACTCCAGATGAACGACAAGAACGCACTGACGCCGCGCTATGAATGGTTCAAGGATCGCGACGGATTCTCCACCGGCATGTTCTGCGTCGCCGGGAAAGAATGCGACGCCCTCCAGGAGTTCACGTTGACCTACGAATACAAGTGGGCTAAGGGCTTGCTGGCGCGCCTCGAGTACCGCCGTGACTGGACCGGGCAGAAGCAGCCCATCCTTTTCCAGCGTGGACTCACGGGCGCTTCCGATCATCAGGACACGCTGGCTTTGGGTATCGTAGCCTTCTTCGGTCCGAAGTAGAAAGGAGGTCCTTTCCGTACATCCTGTTGCTGGAACGCCGCGCGCGGCCATCGGTCGCGCGCGGCGTTGTTTTCTGGGTCAAACCTTCGCGCATCTGCCTTATTTTCCTTCCTCTTGCTGTCCTTCGATCCTCTCTAACCTGTCTTATGGAACCGATTGAAATTATCAATTGGACAGTTGTCGGACACCCCGTTAGACTGAGACTCACCTGATCGAGCCCCGCCAGCAGTGTAACGGTGGATATCGATCAGGTAGACGTGTATGATGAACGGCGCCCGCGACAGCTGGTTCTAGTTCAGCAAAGGAGATTCTATAGAATGGCCGAAGACAAAGCACCTCAAATGCAAGCAACGTTGGGCTTAACCGGCCTGACGATGAACGCGATGGCGCTCATCGCGCCAGGAGCCTTCCTGTGGCTCACCTTTTTCATCCAGGCAACGGCTGGCAATACGACCCCGGCGATGTGGGCCGGAATCGTATTGGCTCTGTTGCTGTGCCTCGCCACCGCTGTCTGTTACGCGGAGCTGGCGAAGCTATATCCCGGAACCGGGAGCTCCTATTATTTTGCCGAGCAGTCGTTCCTCAATCATGAGAAAGCCTGGAAATACGCCCGTCTTTCGAAGTTCATCGTTGGCTGGGGCTCGCACTTGTACTACTGGGTATATCCGGGCGTGATGTGTGGCGTCATGGGCGTCCTGTGTGGGTTTCTGGCGGGTACGCTCTGGCCAAACTTCATGAGCGCTTCCCTGCCTGGACCGGCATTCATGGCGTTAGTTGCGATTGCTACCGCATTCGTCGTGGGATATGTCGCCTACCGGGGCGTGAGCGGCTCGACGTCGGTGAACATCGCCATCAACGTGATTCAGATCTCGGCGCTGATTGTATTTTCCGTGATGGCCATCGGCTACCGCATGAACCATCCGCCGGGAAGCGTGGCTTACCAGTTCGATTCTACGTCGGGTGACGCATACACCTATCAGTTTGCTACGGTCAAACAGACCGTCGACGGCAAGCAAGTCGATGTCATCGACCGCGACGCCAACGGAGTTCCCAAGCCCATGCTGGATGCGAGCGGCAAGCAAGTGCCGTTCACGATCGACTATCCCGCGGCGGACGACCACGGCATGTTCCTGAGTCACGCCAACGCGGGTTCCGTGGTCGGGATGCATAGCTTGGGCTCCGTGTTCGTCCAGGCGACTATCGCCATTCTGATTCTGGTCGGATTCGAGTCGGTGACTTCGATGGGGGGCGAGGCCAAGAACGCCAAACGGGACATACCAAAGGCGGTGATTATGTCGCTGCTGATCCAGGGTGCGTTCTGTTATCTGTTCGAATACTTCGCGGCCAACTACTTCTTGAACAATGGCTACACCATGCAGAGCGCGACCGGATCGGCGGCGCCATTGGGTGACATGATGGTCGTCGTGGGCAACGCGATACTGGGCGGCCACGGGAGAGCCTTCATGCTGATCCAGGCGTTCACCGTGTTCCTGGCGATTATCGGGACCACGCTTTCGTGCATCAACACTGGTGCGCGCGTGACTTACGCCATGGGCAAGGATGAAGAACTGCCGGATCATTACGGCGCGCTGCACGCGGAAAACCTGACACCCCACCGCTCCATCTGGACGCTGGTGGTGATCTCCGCAATCGTGGGCGTGATTTGCGTCTCCCTCGCATTCGGCGACGGTCCCGCACCCAAAGACTCGGATATCAAAGCCCTGCCGCAGGGCTTCCTCTCGAGCTTCGGATACACCACGCATGACGGGATGGCGGCTCTGCCCAACACCCTCTTGCTGATGACGCTGACTTCCAACTTTGGCACGTTCATGTTATATGCCCTCAGCTGCGTCATCTGCATGGTGGGCTTCCACAAGCACCCCATGTACAACGCGCTGAAACATACGCTCATACCGATCTTCGGGTTGGCGGCCAACCTGCTTTGCATGGCGGCCTATCTGGTCTTGCCCTTCATGGGGTACGGCACCAAGATGGAGCCATTTGGCGCCCTAGGGATCGCCGCGGTTTGGGGAATTTATGGCGCCATCTTCTTCGTCCGCTCCAGCAAGGCTTCTGGCCGGGCGACGCTGACTCCGCGGAGCGCGACTAGCAGAGGGTAAAAGGGTCCTTGGCTCGTGGGCAAAGGGGCGGGCTGCGGCCCGCCCCGCTTTTTTGCATCGTGCACAACGCTGAACAACGCTGTGCGCTCGTTTTGTTACGGGATCCATGTTAGAACTCGAATTCGCCCAACTTTCCGATCCTGGCCTGGTGCGCGGCCACAACGAAGACTTTCTGGGCTACGTCGCGCCGGATTCGCCCGCGCAAGCACGCTCACATGGGTGGCTATTCGCGCTAGCCGATGGCGTTGGCGGCCAGGATCTCGGTGAGGTGGCGTCGCGGACGGCCGTCGAGAGTATGCTCGAAGGATTTTCCAAAGCGGCGCCGGCCGAGCCGCACTCCACCGTTCTCTCCCGCCTGGTGCAAGCCGCGAACACTCGCGTTTATGAAACCGGCAGATCGGCCGGGCCGGGCGGCGTACGCATGGCAACAACAATTGTCGCCTGCGCGCTCCGTTTCGATCGCGCAACGGTCGCGCACGTCGGGGACTCGCGTTGTTATCTCATCCGCCGGGGCTCGGCCTCCGCGCTCACGCGGGATCACACCGTGGTTAACGATCAAGTCCGGATCGGCGTGATGTCGGCCAGGGAAGCCGCGCAGTCTGAAAAACGCCATGTTTTAAGCCGGTCTTTGGGAAATGATCTGTTCGTCAATGTGGACACCAGCGAGCATCAAGTTTTGCCCGGCGACGTGCTGGTGTTGTGTTCAGATGGGCTCCATGGCTCTCTCTCCGAGACCGAACTGGCGAGCGCCGTGGTCCGCCACGCTGATCTAGGCGCCGGAGCGCAGTGTCTGGTGGAGCTCGCCAATGAGCGGGACGGCAGCGACAACGTCACGGTCCAATTGATTCGTATCAAAAGCGTGGAGCGGATCGGAATGTATCGGGGGCGCCCCTACAAGCTGCGCTAGAATGGGACTCGCCGCCAGCGAAAGCATTCGCGCACAATGAGTCCAGTCAAAGTCGGGGACCTTCTCGACCATTACCGGATCGAGAATGTGGTAGCCCGCAGCGGCATGGCTTCGATCTTCAAAGCCATCGACACCCGCACCGGCGCAACAGTGGCGATCAAGGTTCCGCACGAAGAGATGGAAGGCGATCCGGTTCTGTTCGAACGCTTCCAGCGCGAAGCGGAAATCGGCAAGCTGATGGACCATCCCGGCGTCATGAAGGTGCTGGACGACGGGGAAAAGCACAGCCGGATCTACATGGTGATGGAGTGGGTGGATGGCCGTCTGTTGCGGCATATTATCCACGAACAGAGACCCCTCCCGCAGGACCGTGCCATTCAAATCGCCGTGCGGATTCTGGAAGCGCTGGAACATATTCACAGCCGCGGCGTCGCGCACCGGGACTTGAAGCCCGAAAACGTCATGGTAGATTCCGATGACCACATCAAGCTCATTGATTTCGGCATCGCCGCTAAGTCCGATGCGCGCCGGCTGACCTTCGGCAAATTGTCGCAGGTGATGGGCACGCCGGATTACATCTCGCCCGAGCAGGTCAAGGGCAGGCGCGGCGATAAGCGCAGCGATCTCTATTCCCTGGGCGTGATTCTGTACGAGATGATCACTGGAAAACTTCCCTTCAGCGGCCCCAATCCGTTCGCCGTCATGAACGACCGCGTGCTGAATAACCCCATTCCGCCGCGCGCAGCCAATCCTCAGGTGACGCCGGAATTGCAGGAGATCATCTACCGTGCGTTGGAACGCGAGCCGGCCAATCGCTATAAGAATGCCGAGGAATTTTCATGGGATCTCCAGCATCCTGAGCAGGTGGGCATCGCCGAGCGCTCGGAACTGACCGACTGGAGAAAGCGCCGCTCGCCGGTGATGCGCCAGGTCCTGTTCTATGTGATGATTGCGCTGATTCCGATCGTGATTTTCGGACTGTTGTTTCTGGTTGCCCGTCACTCGTAAGACGCAGCAGGCTCCCCGCAAGAACTAGCGCGGGGTGAAGTCTTCCTGATGCGTAACGAGTTCCGGATAGGCGTTGGCGCCCAACTCATGCAGGTCCATGCCCTGGCGTTCACCATCCAGTCCGACCCTCAGCGGC
>Ga0070735_10005353_pt1 | contig 10672 bp, 5 predicted proteins | sample Coa_R1_FD_66443 | JGI IMG/M metagenome (GOLD analysis project Ga0070735, IMG submission 66443) | Surface soil microbial communities from Centralia Pennsylvania, which are recovering from an underground coalmine fire - Coalmine... | ecosystem: Environmental > Terrestrial > Soil > Unclassified ... | reverse complement strand
CTCGGTTGGCTTTGCGTCTGGGCAGAAGCCGCGGCGAGGAGAAAGAGGATGGCAGGGAGGATCGCGCAGTGAAGGATCCGGCCGGGTCGCCTGAGATGAATGCGCGATGCCGCCAACACTACGAACAGCCCCCTGAAAATGAGCGTGAAAGGTGTGGGAATGCTCGCTGATAGTAACACGCTGCGGTCCGGGCCTGGAGCGGGATGCAAAAGGAGAGCAAACCAGCACTGAAGGTGCAGCACGCCATCCACCAAAGGTTGTAAGTGCTTGACCGACCGCCCCTCACTACACCGACGTAACTGTCATTGTTGGTTCATTTTGCAGCGGCTTCAATTTTCTTATTGACAAGGGTTAAAAACCGGGCGTAAAAATTGGCGTCAGCATTGAAGTAAACCGTTTAATCGCAGGTGGCGCGGAGGAGTGTACCATCTGGACGGTCAAACGCGGGCTGGATGTGAGGAAGTAAAGAGAACCGGAAAGGTTCCGACGACGGTTTCAGCCGGAAGAGCGGCTGAACGGTAATGAAAACAGCAAGTTGTAGGTACGCTTCACAGGAGGCAGAGGTATGAATTCCATCAGACGCCTGGCGTCAGTGCGTTTACGCCTGCCAGGCTCGTTGCTCATCCTATCCGGTCTGCTGATTGCTGCGATGGTGTTGCTGAGTGGTACTCCAGCGCACGCGCAACAGCTCACCGGAACTCTGAGCGCGACCGTCTACGACACCACGGGAGCTGTGGTGCCCGATGCGACGGTTACCCTGAAAAACTCGGCGAGCGGAGACATCCGCACCACCACGTCGAATGGCGAGGGGTATTTCACATTTGCGGCCGTTCAGCCGGCCACCTACTCGATTTCCATCAGCGCGAAAGGCTTCACCACCTGGACGCTGAGCGGAGTCGTCATGCACCTGGGCGATAGCCGCACGGTGCCCAACATCGCGCTGAAGCCGGGCGCTGCCAGCACCACCGTTGAGGTGGTGGCGGACAAGAACGTGGAAGTCCCGCTGGACACGCCGGAAGTCAGCACCACCATGAACGCCGAGCAGATCGAAGACATGTCGCTCGGTGGCCGTGACGCCGGCGAGTTGCTCAAGATGATGCCCGGCGCGGCCTTCACCAACGGCGGAACCCAGGGCTCCGGATTCAACCCCAAGGTGACCGGCACGAATACCGGCCCGGTGGGCAACTACTCGCTGAACGGTACCCAGCCCTACGGCGCCATGGCCTACATGCTCGATGGCGCGAACCTGGTCGATCCGGGCAACGCCGGAACGCAGATCGCGAACATCAACGAAGACATGGTGCAGGAAGTGAAGGTTCTGACCGGCAGCTATGGCGCGGAGTACGCGTACGGCCCGGTGATCTTCGAAGCCTTCAGCAAATCGGGCGGCAAGAACTTCCACGGCGAAGGTTACGTCTACGCGCGTAACTCCGAGCTCAATTCGTGGGAGTCGTTCACGAAAGAGTCGTACAAGTCGACGGTAGGCTCAGCGATCGACACGCCGACCGCCCAGAGCCTGGCCAAGACCCTGTTCCCGTACGAGTACTTCTATTACATCGGCGGCAACGTGGGCGGCCCGATCTTCTTCCCGCATTTCAACAAGAATCACAACAAGCTGTTCTTCTGGGGCGGCTACGAGTACATGATCCAGCACCCCAACCAGTCTGTGCAGTATTACAACGAGCCGACGCAGGACCAGCGCAATGGCCTGTTTGCCTGCGGCGGATCGTACGGCGGCGGAGCGAACCCGAGCTTCGGCGGAGCGCCTTCGCTTTGCGGCAGCACGGATAACTGGGAAGAGCTGGAAAAGAACAACCCGACAGTCGGCTACGCCTACTACATGCCGCAGCGCCGTACAGGCCCTGGCAATACTGCGGTTCCGGCGGACGCGAACTGGACCCAGGACTCCAGCGGAAACATTCACATCCCGACGGCTGATTTCGATTCGAACATCACGACTCTGGTGTCGAAAGCTTATCCGCTGCCGACGATCACCCAGAACGCCAACAACGGCTACAGCAACTATGCTTACACTCCGAACACTCCGCAGAACCGGTGGGAAGCGACCGGCAAAGTGGACTATGCGATCAGCGACAATACCAAGCTGAGCGGAACGTATGCAGACCAGATGGAGAACGACCAGCGTCCGATCACGATCTGGTGGGCTCCGCCGAACACCCTGCCCTATCCGAGCCCGGTGACGGCGGCAGTCAATGCCAAGGTGTACCTGGTGAACTTCACGCACCAGTTCAGCCCGACGACCACCAGCGAGACGGTGTTCACGCTGTCGCGCTTCATCAATCCGAATAAGTCGTCCAATCCGAATACCCGGCAGCTGGAAGGCATGCAGGGCATTCAGGGTCTCTTCGGCCACACGTCGCCGCAGATGCCGAACATCAACAACGCCGCCTGGGGCGAAGCTCTTTCGAGCATCGACCAGGAGCCGTTTGATGGCGGATTTGCAGGCGCCGGATTCGGCAAGCTGGCTCGCGTCCCGCAGTTCTACGAGACGGTCAGCAAGGTGCTTGGCACCCACACCACCAAGGCCGGCTTCTACTGGTCCCAGCCCTACAACAGCCAGTCCTCCGGCTGCGATGACGGTTGCGAAGACCAGGGCCAGTTCAACATCGGTTGGCCTGCCAACTATGGAACCGGCAACATCACGGCTGACTTCCTGCTGGGATCGGTTGCCAGCTACGAGCAGCTGAGTGCGGTTCCGCTGGACAACATCAAAATGAACCAGTGGTCGATCTGGGCCCAGGATTCATGGAAAGCAACCCGACAGCTGACTCTGAACCTCGGACTCCGCCTCGATCACGTCGGCCAGTGGTACGGAGAGCCGGCTGGAAACCAGGTGTGGGTCCAGTCCAGCTACACCGAGAACCCTGCCACCAAGAGCGCACCCGCCAACACGGGTCTGCAGTGGAACGCAATCAACAAAGCCGTCCCGCTGTCTGGCTTCAGTTCTCCGTTGTTCTATCCCAACCCGCGTATCGGACTGATCTACGATCTGTTCGGAACCGGCAAGACCGTGCTTCGCGCCGGATTCGGGTCCTATCACTACCAGGATTCGGTCAACGAAGCAACCACCCAGAACGTGGCGGATGGCCCGAAGGGCATCATCAACTACTCGACGCCGCACCCGTTCATGGGCTATACCAACGCGGCCAGTGCCGGAAGTCCTCCGGCCTCCGTGCAGGAGAACTGCTGGCTGTGCGGCAACAGCGTCGGCGGCGACCTGCTGGGCGATAACCGCACACCGAACACGCTGGACTGGAACGTCTCGGTCGATCAGGCAACGAAATGGCAGTCTCTGGTCGAGCTCTCGTATGTGGGCAACCACACCACGGGCGAGGAGTTCAACGGCGGCAACGGAAATATCAACAACCTGAACAACGTGCCCCTTGGAGCTCTCTGGGCAAGCGCCGACCCGCTCACCGGTCAGCCCTGCTCAGCTTCGGCAATCAGCGGCGCAACCGGGTGTACTGTGAACGATTTCCGTCCGATGCACGAGTACACCAACGTCTACCTGCTGACCCACCAGAGCTACGAGAAGTACAACTCGCTGCAGGCTTCGTGGAAGAAGAACGGCGCCAAGCTGAACTTCCAGGCGAACTACACCTTCAGCAAGGTGATGGGTATCTGGGACGGCGACACCTCGAATGGATCCGGCAACGGTTCCACCGTGTGGCCCTTCTCGCTGGCTGCCAACTACGGCCCGCTGGACTACGATCACACCCACATCTTCAACATCTGGTACATCTACAACCTGCCGAGCCCGGTTCACAACCGTCTGCTGGGGATGGCGGTCAACGACTGGAAGCTCTCCGGCTGGAACACCTACCAGGCCGGGGCGGCGATCCAGCCGAACGTGCCGAACATGAACGCCAGCTTCCCGTCGAGCAACACGGGTCTCTTCACCATGCCCAACGGACAGAAGGCGCAGAACATGAACTCCTCCAGCTGGCTGGGCAGCAGCTCGGTGAATAACCTGATGCCGCTCCTGACCTGCAACCCGGGCAAGAACCTGCACTCTGGTCAGCACTTCAACCCGAACTGCTTCGCAGCGCCAAGCACGCTGGGCGTTGAGGGACCGCTTCACATGCCGTACATGCGGTACCCGGGCTACCTGGATAACGATCTCTCGATCTTCAAGAGCTTCCCGACCACGGAAAGCCAGAGGTTCGAGCTTCGCATCCAGGGGCAGAACTTCATCAATCACGCGAACCCGCAGTTCAATCTGGATGGCAATAACGATGACATCCACGTCAGCTTCACGGCGCTTGGCGGCGGGAACACGGCCACCGGAGTCACTGGCAAGCCGTTCCACACGACGGGCCAGCGCCTCATGACCTTCTCCGGGAAGTATTACTTCTAAGAGAGGTCCGTTGGTTGCAAACCAGAAGGGGTGGCGCAAGCCACCCCTTCTTCTTTACCGCCGGTGACCTCCCGCGCAGAGTTAACGCCAGCGGCCATGGCTCTGGTGGCATGAGCCTGTCTCCGCAAGCTATATTTTCGAGGAGCATGTCCTTGTTTCGTTTTCTGCGGCCCGCCGCGCTCTGGGTGATCCTTGCAGGCGCGGCGATCGTTTGGGTCCATGCCGCTCCGGCGCCCAGTCCGATCCGTTTCGAGCTCAAAAAAATCCCATTCACGCTGGAGAATGACGAGACCAGCGCCAAAAATGCTCCGGAGAGCATGGCGGGCGGCGTTGCGGTATTCGACTATAACGGCGACGGCCACCCTGACATCTTCTTCACCAACGGCGCCAATATCGCGACCCTGAAAAAGGACGACCCGAAATACCGCGACCGTCTCTTTCGCAACAATGGCGACGGTACGTTTACCGACGTGACCGAACAGGCGGGTGTGGCGGGCACCGGTTACGACATCGGCGTGGCGATCGGCGATTACGACAACGACGGCTGCCCTGATCTCTTCGTCGCCGGCGTCTATCGCAACACGCTGTACCACAACAACTGCAACGGCACCTTCACCGACGTGACGCAAAAGGCGGGACTCGGCGATTCCAATGATCCGGAACACGGCCCGCTGTGGGCCGAGGCCGGCGTTTGGGTCGACCTGAACAATGACGGTCTGCTGGATCTCTTCGTCGTCGACTACATGCAGTGGACGTACGGCGCCCAGGCTCTCTGCCATTTCGGCGCGGTCGCCGACTACTGCCATCCGCGCTATTACAAGGGCCAGCCGAACCGGCTCTACCTCAACAACGGCGATGGCACCTTCCGCGACGTGTCGAAGGAGTGGGGCCTGCGCGATCACGTCGGCAAAGGTATGGGCGCTGTTCTGGCGGACTACGATCAGGACGGCCACCAGGACGTTTTTGTCACAAATGACGCTGAGTACAACTTTCTCTTCCACAACCTTGGCAACAAATTTGAGGAGGTGGCTTTCGATGCGGGCGTCGCGCTGCCCGAGGAGGGCCAGTTCATCTCCGGCATGGGCATCGATTTCCGCGACTTCAATAACGATGGGCTGCCCGACCTCGCCTTCGTCGCGTTGAACAATCAGACCTTCCCGCTTTTCGTGGACACCGGCAAGGGCGAATTTCGCGAGGTGACGACCCAGAGCGGCATGCGCGACCTGAGCATGAAGATGTCCGGCTTCGGCCCTGCCCTCTACGACTTCGACAACGACGGCTGGAAGGACCTGTTCGTCACCCGCGGCCACGTTGAATCGCAGCCTCTACCCGGCACCGGCATCGCGCAGTACAACACGGTCTTTCGCAATCTGGGCGCGAACGGCGGCTGGGCGAAGATTGGTGATCCTGGCGCGGCTCAGCACCCGATGTGGCAGGCGCTGACCGAAGAGGCCGGTTTGGACGCCGCTCCGAAAGCACGCCACCGCGGCTGCGCCATGGGGGATCTCGACGGCGATGGCCGCGTGGATGTTGTCGTCACCGCGCTTTCGGCTCCAGCGGAGATCTGGATGAACCGCAGCGAGCACGCGGGCCACTGGCTCGATGTCCTGCTGCGGGGTACGCGCAGCAATCGCGATGGCATCGGTGCGCGCATCAAGGTGGTGAGCCCAACGGTGGGCGCGCAGTACAACCACATGACGTCGAGCGTCTGCTATGCCTCATCCAGCGATGGGCCGGTGCACTTCGGACTCGGCCCCGATGCGAAGGCTGACACCGTCGAGATTCACTGGCCCTCGGGCGCCGTGCAGACGCTGCACGACGTGAAGGGGGACCAGGTGCTGAAAGTCACCGAAGCAGCCCCGCCTCCGAGCGATCCCGGCAAGCGCTGACGCTATTTGCCAGGGCCCTGCTGTTGCTGCTCGGCGGTGATTTTGTCGACGATGGCGCGCTCGCGCTTGCCGTCTTCCGGCCGGTGCAGGCGGTAATAGAGCGTCGCCAGCTCCACATGTGGCTCCAGCCATTTCGGATCGTCCGCGGTAAGCTTCTCCAGCACCTGGACCGCATCCTGATATTGCCCGGAAGTGCTGAGCCACATCGCCGTCTCGTAGCGGGCGAGGGTCGATTTCGGATTCAGGGCCAGCGCTTTCTGCAGGTATGTCTTCGATTCGTCCATGTTGCGCTGGTTGTAAAGAATGGCGCCCAGATAGAGGTTGGCTTCAAAATCGTTTGGGTTCTGCTGGAGCGCCTGGCGGAAGGCGGGCTCGGCGGCTTTGGGATCGCCGTCCTTGTCGCGAGCGGTGCCCGCGAGGGTGCACACGCCGGGGAGGTTGGGATTGAGGTTCATGGCACGATCCAGATCGCGACGCGCGCCGCCAAAGTCATTCAGGTCGAGCAGCGTGGAGCCGGCGATCATCCACGATTCTGCGTTGTTGCTCATCTGCGCGGATTTCTCCATGTGGGTTGCGCCGTCGCGGTTGCGGCCGTTTGCGATCAGGGCTTCGCCCAGCACGTACTCAAAATCGGAGTTGCCGGCATTGGCGGCTGCCAGCGGCAGCAGCATCGCCACCGCGTCCGCGGCCCGGCCGGTGCGGGCCTCGGCATCGCCGAGCAGAATCGCTGTCCGGACGTCGCGCGGGTCGGCGCGGTGCGCGGCCTCGAACTGCGGCAGAGCGTCCTGCAAGTCGCCCTTGCGCGTATAGGCCAGGCCGAGGTCGAGGTGAACTCCGGGCTGTTGCGGATCGAGTTTCAGCGCCGCCTCGTACTCCGCAATGGCGGCTTCCACCTGGCCGGTGTGCGCCAGAGCCGCGCCCAGGTTGGCATGAGCGACAAAGGTATCCGGGCGGGCGGTGAGATAGCGGCGATAATCGCGGATGGCGGAGTTGAGGTCGCCCTTCTGCTGCTCTTCCATGGCGCGGTTCAGAAGCTGGTCAGGCGTAGTGTTCTGGCCGCACGCCAGCCCCGCGAAAGCAAAAACCAAAGTAAGCAGGAGGGGCCGCATCGGCCTTCAGGATAGCGTAATTGCGAGATAATAGTGAGTTAGCGCGGGGCAAGGCCATGACACGGAAGTCATTCTTCTTATCCACCTTATTCGTCCTCATCCTCTCCGCAGCCATTGCTTCAGGACAGCAGCCGGTCATCCCGGCCAATGGCGGCGGCAGCACCATCACGCGGCCAGGCTCGATCGCCGACGAAGGCTTCGGCACGTTCATGTCGAATCTGAATCCCGGCGCGACGGCCGGCGGACTCTCCGGCAAGGTGGTGCTCCAGGGCCATCCATTGCTGTGGGAGCCGATCACGGTGGTCCTCTCCTGCGCGCCGGACAAAGCCGCCATGACGATCGATACCGATGCCAACGGCGACTACGTGATCAACCACGCCAATTTGCCGAAGGTCTACTCGACGGAGAACGATGCGCTCAACGTTCAGCTGAGCCAGCACTATGAGGGCTGCAGGCTGCAGGTTCCGCTGGCGGGGTACCGCTCCAGCACGCTCACCATCACCGGCAAAAATCTGCGTGACAAGCCGGTGCTCGACAACCTCGTGCTAACCATGGACGAGCACGCGCCCGGCACGGCGTTCAGCAGCGTCGGCGAGGAGTCCTCGGCGGAGGCGGCCAAGCTCTTCGACAAGGCCCACACCGAGTGGCTGCACCGCAATTTCGACGGAGCGCAGAGCGATCTGCAGCAGGCGGTGAAGACGAACCCGCAGTTTGCGCAGGCCTGGTACCTGCTCGGAAGGCTGCAGATGCGAACCAGCGTGGCGGACGCCGTTGCGTCGCTGGAAAAGGCGGCGGAACTCGATCCGAAATTCGAGCCGCCCTGCCTGTATCTGGGCGCGATTGCCATGGAAAAACGCGACTGGCCGACCGCGGCGAAATGGGCGGACCGCGCTCTTGCCCTGGATCCGGCGGGCTCGCCTTTGCTCTGGTATGTGAGCGCGCAGGCCGATTACCACTTGGGCAAGAACGAGGCGGCGCGTGCCGCCGCGCAGCGCGCTCTGGACCTCGATCCGGAGCACACCGTGCCGAATGCCGAGGAACTCCTGGCCCTGACGCTGATCGCGAAGCACGACTACCCGGGTGCACTGGAGCACCTGAGAAACAGCCTGAATTACATTGTCTCGGGGCCTGGGGCCGACCTGATTAAACGGCAGATCGCCTTTGTTGAACAACAGAGCGCGGCCCAGAACAAATAGCCTCCGAAGACTCGAAGAAAGACCGGCTGCGCGCCGGTTTTCTTTTTCCAGGGACCCGAAACGGTCGCCGCGGGCTGCTAATCTGGAGGCTGCCCACTCCAATCCCTCGTCTCGCTTCACGGCTTTCCAGAGGCGTTCTTTTAAGTTCTGATGCTGGCGCCGGCAGCGGCAAGCCGCCGGGGGAGACGATTGCGCGCACCGAAGGCCGATGGCAGAACTGCGTTATGACGAGGCGAACTGGACGCCCAGCCACAATCCCTGGCTGGTGGCGCTCACGGTCACGCTCGCGACCTTCATGGAGGTGCTCGACACCTCGATTGCCAACGTAGCCCTGCCGCACATGGCCGGTTCGCTGGGCGCCAGCGAGGAAGAGGCGACGTGGGTCCTGACCAGCTACCTGGTCTCGAGCGCGGTGATCCTGCCGATTTCCGGATGGCTCATGGCGCGCATGGGGCGCAAGCGCTTCTACATGACCTGCGTGATGCTCTTCACGATCTGTTCCATGCTGTGCGGACTTGCTCCCTCGCTTCCCCTGCTGGTTTTCTTCCGCGTCCTGCAGGGTATCGGCGGCGGCGGGCTCGCGCCCAGCGAACAGGCCATCCTCGCCGACACCTTTCCCGTCAGCAAGCGCGGCCAGGCCTTCGCACTGTACGGGATGGCGGTGGTCGTCGCGCCCGCCATCGGGCCCACGCTCGGCGGCTGGATCACCGACAATTTCAACTGGCACTGGATCTTCTTCATCAATCTTCCGGTCGGCGTCCTGTCGCTGATCCTGACGCAACGCATGGTCGAGGATCCGCCGTACCTGAAGGAAGAAGAAGTCCGCTCCGCGCGCGCCCGTGTGGACTTCCTCGGCCTCGGCCTGATCTCCATCGGCGTCGGGTGCCTCGAGTTCGTGCTCGACAAGGGGCAGGAGAAAGACTGGTTCGGCGATCCGCACATCCGTCTCTTCGCCGTCCTCGCCGCGTGCACGCTCACAGCCTTCATTTGGTGGGAGTGGCGGCACGAAGACCCCATCGTCGATATCCGGCTGCTGAAGAATCGCAATTTCGGCACCGCCGTGTTCCTGCAATTTGTGCTGGGCATGGTTCTTTTTGGAACCACGGTGCTCATCCCGCAGTTTCTGCAGGTGCTGCTGGGCTATACGGCGGAGCGCGCCGGCATGGTGCTGTCGCCAGGCGCGCTGGTTCTCATGCTGACCATGCCTATCGCCGGCCGCATCGTCGGAACCAACAAATTCGATCCGCGCATGCTGGTCGCCATCGGATACGCGATCACCGCGGCCGGCCTTTATAACCTGACGCGCCTCGACCTCGGCGTTTCCTTCGGGCAGATCACGCTCTGGCGCTGCTATCAGGTCATGGGGCTGTCGTTCGTCTTTATCCCCATCAGCACGCTGAACTACCTTGGCGTTCCGCGCACCAAGAACAACCAGATTTCCAGCTTCTCCAATTTCGCCCGCAACATCGGCGGCTCGATGGGGACGGCCCTGCTGACCACCTTCCTGCAGCGTACGCAGCAGACCCACATCTCCGCCCTGGGAGCCCACGTGATCCCCGGCTCGCCGCAGTACACGGGGTTTGTGGACGCCACGAAGGCCGCCCTGATGCAGCTGGGCCAGAGCGCCAGCGCGGCGACGCAGATCGCCATCGGCGACGTATGGCAGATGCTGAACCGCCAGGCGACCATGCTGAGTTATCAGAATGCCTTCTGGGGACTCAGCCTGATCATCGTCTGCCTCATCCCGCTTCCGTTCATCATGCGCCGGCCGCCGCGGAACCGCCCCGCCGGAGAACCAATCGCGGGACACTAGGCTGATTTGGCTTTCCCGCATATCCTGTGAGCAGCAATGGACTTCGAAAATCTCCGGACATTTCTGGAAGTGAGCCGCCTGAAAAGCTTCTCGCGGGCTGCCCAGAAGCTGCTCCGCACGCAACCCGCGGTCTCCGCGCAGATTCGCTCGCTGGAGCAGGAGGTCGGCGCGCGCCTTTTCGACCGCGACGGCGGCAAGGTGACCTTCACCGCGGCGGGCCGGCTCTTCGAGCCCTTTGCCGAATACTGCGTGGAGCGCCAGAGGCACATTCTGCTGGCGATTGCCGA
>Ga0070735_10005352_pt1 | contig 10673 bp, 6 predicted proteins | sample Coa_R1_FD_66443 | JGI IMG/M metagenome (GOLD analysis project Ga0070735, IMG submission 66443) | Surface soil microbial communities from Centralia Pennsylvania, which are recovering from an underground coalmine fire - Coalmine... | ecosystem: Environmental > Terrestrial > Soil > Unclassified ... | reverse complement strand
GTTCGAGCATGTCAAGGATTCGACGCTTATGCGCAGAGAACCGATTGGGGTATGCGCACTAATCACTCCCTGGAACTGGCCTATGAACCAGATCATGTGCAAGGTTGCGCCTGCGCTAGGCGCCGGTTGCACGATGGTATTGAAGCCGAGTGAAATCGCCCCACTCTCCGCGCTTCTTCTTGCAGAAGTCCTTCATGAATCCGGTGTTCCGCCTGGCGTATTCAACCTAGTCAACGGAGACGGAACAATCGGTGCGAGCCTAGCTTGTCACCCAGACGTCGACATGGTTTCGTTCACCGGCTCCGTCAAGGCAGGTGCAGCGGTGGCGACCGCAGCCGCGGCAACAGTAAAGCGAGTCACACAAGAGCTCGGGGGCAAGTCTGCGAATATTGTTCTAGAGGATGCGGATTTGGCGGTCGCCGTGCAGAAATGCGTTCAAGCGTGTTTTCGTAACTCTGGTCAGTCTTGTAATGCCCCCACTCGCCTCTTAATTCCTCGATCCAAAATGGCTGATGCCAGTGCTACCGCCAAGGAAGCCGCAGAAGCCATGAAGATCGGCACACCGATCTCCGAAGAGACAACGGTCGGTCCCGTGGCAAGCCACGCGCAATACGAACGTATACAACGGCTGATCCAGATTGGAATTCAGGAAGGTGCGAGTTTGATCACTGGTGGGCTAGGCCGTCCGGATGGCGTGGTTAGAGGTTACTACGTAAAGCCCACAATTTTCGCTGATGTGCGCAACGAGATGACGATCGCACAAGAGGAGATCTTCGGGCCAGTCCTTTGCATCATCTCTTATGAAGATGAAATCGATGCTGTTCGAATTGCTAATCAATCACGATATGGACTTTCAGGATACGTGACTTCTAACAGTATCGAACGAGCGAGATCCCTAGCTAAACAGATCCGGGCGGGCAACGTGCATATAAATAATGCCAAACTTGATTTTTCCGCTTGCTTCGGAGGGTATAAGCAATCGGGTAATGGCCGAGAATGGGGAGAATCTGGCTTATCCGAGTTTCTTGAGCTAAAAGCGATCTTCGGTTGCTTCCCGGAGAAATGAGCCACCCGAAGATGCACCATATACTGACCTCGACAAGCTGATTATGATGATTTGCGAACGTCAATAGAAGTCTGGGCTACTCACCGGATGCGTAAGACCGATTCATCGATCATTGAGAGACTCTTACGAATTTGGGAGAGTGTGTTGCAAGTGGCGCCTTTGCAGGCAAACGCTAACTTTTTCGACATCGGCGGCGATCCATCGAAAGCAGCAGAGCTCTTTAGCGAAATATCCCGCGTATTTGCCATCGAACTACCGGCGGTGATGATCTATCACACACCCACAATTGATTCGCTAGCCTCCATTATCGGGCAGGACAAGCGCCCAGAATTTCCACGATTAGTGAGGCTGAAAACAGGAGGGGGCGGGCCACCGTTGTTTGTGACTCATGGCGTAGGTGGCAGTCTGCTGGATCTCTTCTATCTTACGAAGCATATCGCAGTTGACCGTGAGATCTACGGGATGCAAGCACCCGGCATCGATGGTGCAACGGAGCCGCTTGATCGGATCGAGGATATGGCCGAATGTTTTCTAGAAGAGATGGTGCAGGAACAGCCACAAGGTCCCTATCTGCTGATCGGATACTCGCTCGGTGGCTTAGTTACTTTGGAAATTGCGCAGCGATTAATGGCGAAGGGCAAAGAGATTGCGTTGTTAGCAATGATCGACTCATACCCTCACAAGAGCCAACTCTCTGTAGGTCAACGCATGCACCTGACGATCCAACAGGTACAGAACCGAGTGGTTCGGATTCTGACGCGGTCACCCGCATCGAACCGCAGCATCGTACCGATTTCTCAAGATCTAGAGCGCTATCGCGACGCGGGCTATACGGCCTTGAGGGTGTATCACCCCCGCTTTTACGGTGGGCGGATATTGTTCGTAAAAGCTACTAAACCCACTGACTTCCCGGCCGATGCATCTGCGACCTGGAGTCACATGGCGAGCGAACTCCTCGTCGAAACCGTACCTGGTGACCACCTTGAGATCATGACCACGTATTGTGAAGATCTTGCAGAGGTTCTTTCATCCTACATAGGTAAAACAAGAGACCAAACTTCATGAATGGCGCCGAATCTCTGGTTCACTCACTTGTAGCGGGTGGGGTAGAAACTTGCTTTAGTAATCCCGGGACATCAGAAATCCATATCGTTTCGGCTCTCGACAAAATTCAACGGATACGCTGCATACTCGGACTTTTCGAGGGTGTGGTAACAGGCGCCGCGGACGGCTATGCACGCATGACTGGAAGACCTGCTTGCACGCTATTGCATCTCGGACCGGGTTTAGCAAACGGCCTTGCAAACCTGCACAATGCTTACCGCGCCCGGGTCCCTATCATTAACATTGTTGGGCAGCATGCGACCTATCATATTCGCCAAGACGCGCCACTAACCTCTGATATCGAGGGCATCGCCCGGCAATACTCCCGCTGGCTAAAGACGGCAACAACAAGCTTCGACCTGGGGCGCGATTCTGCCGAAGCAATATTGAGAGCGCGGACCGCCCCAGGCATGATCGCTACACTGATAGTGCCAGCGGATGTCGCCTGGGGAGAAGGCGGAAAAATATCAGAAATCTCGCCGGTTCCGACTCCGCCGATAGCGCCGAACGAAACGATCGAACGCGCAGCCGTGATGCTCAGATCGGGCTTGCCGACGGCAATCATGCTTGCCGGTCCTGCTCTTTACGGGCCGGGACTGCACGCGGCAGGTCGGATCGCTGCGGCGACGCGATCGAGGCTTTTCTCACCTTATCCTTTCACTCGCATGAAACGTGGTGCAGGTGTTCCGACTGTCGAACGTACTCACTATGTTCTCGAACAAGCGGTTGAGCAGTTGAAGCAGTTTAGACAGTTTATCCTCGTCGGAGCGTCCAGCCCGGTTGCTTACTTTGCTTATCCTGGGAAGAATTCCGTTTTAACACCTGCCGATAGCGCGATTTTCACCCTGACGAACGCGAACGAAGACTGTGTAGGAACGCTTCAGGCGCTTGCCGCAGTTTTATCCGCGGATCAAACGCCGATCCAAGCGGAAAAGGAATTCAGACCGCCTGTGCCTAGTGGCGGAATTACGTTGCCTGGTTTGGCAACCGCAGTCGGCGCGGTATTACCGGAAAACGCAATCGTCGTTGACGAGTCGATGACATCGGGGCGAGGTTTGATGACCGCTACGAGGGGCATTCCCGCTCATGAATGGCTTGGAAACACTGGAGGATCAATAGGAATTGCGCTACCACTTGCAGTAGGTGCCGCGACTGCCTGCCCGGATCGGCGCGTACTCTGCCTAACAGCCGATGGGAGTGCTATGTATACGGCACAAGCATTATGGACAATGGCTCGTGAAAGCCTCAATGTCACAACTGTGGTCTTTGCAAACCGTGATTATGCGGTCCTGAAACGGGAATTCTCCGGGCTGGGGATCGGCGAGCCGGGGCCTACAGCGAAGGGGATGTTCGAGATTGGCCGGCCAGACCTAGACTGGGTGAGTCTGGCCAAGGGAATGGGTGTACATGGTGTGCGCGTTGCGTCCCTCGACAGATTTGTCGATGCTCTTTACGATGGATTTGAAAGTGAAGGGCCAACTCTGATCGAGGTTCCGTTGTAGACCAGACGAACTTCCGGTTCCTCGAACAAAGCAGGGCAAGCAGCTGCAACTTGGCGTTGATTTGCCTCTTTTCTGACGTGTCTGCGATCAATTACATCGTAGCCGGCACACTCTGCTCCTTACGGGTTCGTCGAGCTCACGCCACCTGAAGAGTCACTAAGGAACTAAGACCAGGGCCTGAGCCTCTATTGGGGAAAAGGAAAGAGCCGCTTCGGCATTTAACTTTCGGTCGAGGTAATTGGCAATGCGATTAATCGTGTCGAGATTTTCAGGTATCAGTTCATCGTTCTCAATCTCGATCCCGTAAGCTTCTTCCAAGTAGGTTACTAACTGTAGAACACCGGTCGAGTCGATAAGACCCTCACGCACAAAAGAAGCGTCGTTATCGAACTGGAAATCCTTCCCAAAAAGAAAAATTGGCGACAATAAAAGTACGGACCTCTGCAGCGATTGCTGACTGCATATGTTCTCCCATCCTTGAAGCACTTGTGCACAACCGCGGCCTCATTGTTGGGTCCAAGCGAACAAGAATTCCGTGACCATCATCACAGAACAATGTTTGTACATGCAGTTGGAAGAGCCTGAGACTGCATCCCCCAAGACTGACCTAGTGAAGGCAAATAGTTCAAAAGCATCTAGCCGAATGGAAGTGACGATTCGGTGACTAGTATTAGCGCCGAACATCCACCTGTGATGCTACTCACAGATTCGGAATGAACGAAGACGGAAAATGAGACGAAGGTCGTCCCCCCTTACGATCCCCTTGAGCTGAGGTTGCATTGTGAGTATCGAGGCCGCGTAGTGCGCCCGAATCGTTCGTTCCCGATTCAGCGAGTAGGAGGGTAACTTTGTCCCAGAAGAAGAGTGTGGGCGCCGAGAGTACCGGAAGACGGATGCGCATCTTCGATAGCATCCCGGACCTAGAACAGCTCAGAGCAGTGTGGTATTCGTGGTGCCATGACCCCAACGCCGACCCGGATTTTTACCTCGCGGCAGCACGCGCGAGGCCTGACTTCGAGCGACCCCATGTCATAGTCATTTATCGAGGCAACACTCCGGACTGCATGTTGGTGGGAAGACTAGAGCAAACCACATTGGATCTCAAACTTGGATATACAACTCTGTTTAAGCCGTCAGTAAGGCGGTTGTTCTTCGTACAGGGTGGGTTCTTGGGGAATCAGTCCCAAGAGAACAGTGAGTATCTCATATGCAGCATAATGCAATCGTTGCAGAAGGGCGAGGCTCACACCGCTGAATTTGCCCGACAACGCATAGATTCCACGCTTTATCGAACGGCCAAGGAGGTTGGGTTCCTCCAGCGCGGACACTTTTCTCCTGTGCATCAACATCGGTCATTAAGGCTACCCGACACCTTTGACAAGTTCGTTCGCGGCATGTCGCGACATAATAGACACGAATTCCGTCGTCATGAAAAACAGATTGCCGACGTCCCTGGCGCAGGGCAAGTTCATTGCTACCGATCAGAAGATGAAGTTGCAGACCTAGTTCGAGAGGTTGAAAAAGTAGCTAAGCAGACGTATCAGCGAGGCGTAGGGGCCGGTTTTAGAACCGATCGTGAAACCCTCGAGTTCTTGAAGGTCGCGGCTCGCAAAGGCGAACTAAGAGGTTGCGTCATGCACATTGCAGCTCAGCCCTGTGCCTTTTTTGTAGGGAATCGATACAAGGAGACGTTTCACGGTAGGTTTATGGGATTCGATCCGAGATTTGCTAGTTACTCGCCGGGGCTAATGGTTCTAATGCACAGCATTGAGGAGTGCTTTGAGCCACACACACGTGCGACGCAGATGGATTTCGGATGGGGAGATCGCCGCTATAAGCGTGCGGTCTGTAATGAGGTCTGGCAGGACGGGCCTATCTATCTCTATCCGGTGGCATGGAAGGGCACAATTCTGAATCTGGCACGATCGCTCACGAGCTTTCTAGATCTAATCGCCAGAGAGATCGTGAGTAGTAGCACTACTCTTCTAAAAGTAAAAAAGGCATGGCAGCGCTGTCTTACGAGCGCCTCCATGCCACATTTCGCAACGGAGCTCGATCTGAAGAAGTAGGCAACCCACTTCGCCTGCCGTGAGGGCCTGACTATGCGCGGGTTGAACTTCTTCCTAGTGCCATCACTGTCGCTGATGCTCTAAGCCAAATAGTGCTCCGACTCTTGAACTTTGCTCCTTGCGAAGGAATGCTACAAATTCCTCTGAAACTTCTCTGGGTTCCCTTACGACATATCCCCAACTAAATCCGGTAAGGCGTGCGAGGGCGGCAAACACATATGGTCTTTCTGGCAATCGTCGAAGGCATTTAATAAGTTCAAACACTGGGTGGCTACCAAAAGAATAATCTAACCTACCTAGACGGAAGCCATGTTTCAATGGGTGGTTTCGAGCGCCAGTATGACGCTGGTGATAAATACGCAACGTTGGAACTGCTTCAACCCACCAACCCTTCATACGGGCCGATGTTTCGGCATGCCAATCCTCCCCACCATACTTCAGGACCGCATATCCACCAATCATTTCATAGCAACCACGCCGAACTAGTTGTCCTGCGTGGGCAACGTCGCGAACTCTATTGATCTTTCGACTTGTGAACTCCCCGTTATGTTCCTCGTAGACAAACCCGCCAGTAACTCCCAGAGAAGGGTTTTGCTCAAAATGTTCGATGAGAGTTTCAAAATAACAAGGATCCACGGCAACATCGGCATCCAGGTTGCCGATGTACTGGTAGTCCGTTCCTTGTAGCAGATTGGCACCCCTCCGAAGCGCAACCACTTTGGCGGCAAAGCTGTGCCCGGATGGTCTGTCTATGCGAAGGAAGTTTATAAAGGGGTGACTGTTTGCGTAACGCTGAACGATATCATCCGTGCGGTCACTGGAGTTATCGCTGACAATCACCCATCGCAGCGGTCGCAGGGTCTGCAATAGAACGCTGCGAATCGTCCGTTCGATATTAGCTTCCTCGTTGTGCGCCGCCGTCAGGAGAACATAGCTGCGTGCCACCTTTGCCAGACTACAGATGGATTTTGGAATTTCAGAAACTTTCATAATGCAAATATCGGCAGACTGTCGTTGCACGAATCAGCATACTCGAAACATGTTGCACCGGAGCCTCCTAAGACACGATTTGTCAAGCCCCAACTCCCCTACGAATAAGGTCGGCTAATTCATTCTTCGCAACTTTGCCCGTTGCGGTCGTAGGCATATTTGCAAGGATTATGATTTCGGACGGTCGCTTGTAAGAGGCGAGGTGGCGAGCAGCATATTCAGACAACTCCGTTACACTAACCGTCGAATTGGGCAACAATTGCAAGAAAGCAACCACTTCCTCGTCCGCTTCTAGCGTTCGGCCAACAACGCCAGACTGATATACAGCTGGATGCGCGTTAAGTACCGCCTCGACTTCGGCTGGATAAACATTGAATCCTCTCCGAATGATCAGCTCTTTTGTTCGGCCAACGATGTAGAGATTGTCACCGTCCTGACGAGCCAAGTCGCGCGTATTAAACCATCCGTCGCGATCGAGTACCGCTGCCGTTTCGTCGGGCGCTCGATAATACCCTTTCATCACGTTTGGCCCTCGAACCTTCAGTTCACCAATCTCGCCCTGCGGAACGCAATCACCCGCCGCTCCAACTAACTTGATCTCCATGCCCGGAAAAACAGGTCCGACTGATGTGTCATGGCAAGGAGGCCGATCGATTCTTACTTGCGCGATGTTCGGGGAACATTCCGTGACGCCATAAGCATGATGAAGAGTCAGACCAAACAGGTTTTCGACTGACGACTTGGTGTTGGCGGGCAGCGGAGCCCCTGAACAGGAGATTATTCGCAGATCGGGGAGATCCAGCTTGTCGATCTTTCTCAGCTTCGCATATTGTAGAAATTGAGAAAACATCGCTGGTACGCCGAGCATGACTGTGATCCGGTCATTTTCTAAGGTCAGGCGAGCCGTCATGGGATCAAATCTCGCGGCGACGTAAAGTGTGGCACCAGAGAGCAATGTGCTCAAGAATAGGGAGGAAAGACCAACCACATGGGAGAATGGCATGGCGCAATAGATCCGATCGTCTTGAGTCAGCGATCGAATCTTCGCTGCACCGCGAGCGGCAAACAAAAGGTTTTTGTGCGTCAACATCACGCCCTTCGGATTACCAGTCGTTCCCGATGTGTAAATCAATGCTGCTACACGGTTGCTTATCTCCTGATCAATTTGTTCGCATTGTGCTTCATTTAGCTGCGCTACACGAATTAGTCCTACAGTTGAGACCTCAACCGACACCGCACTATGGCGGTCAGCGTGTTCTCCCGCGTGAAGAGAGGTTTCGGGTGTATAGACGACGAGACGAGGACGACAGTGATCGCGAATTGTGTCGACTTCGCGATGCGACAAATGCGCATTGACCGGAACCGGCCACGCATCCAAACGATTAGCAGCTAGCAGAATTGCTGCGTACGGTTTGCAGTTGTCGCCGACGATCATGACGCGATCGCCAGCCCGTACGCCGAAGTCTCGAAGCCACAGCTCAGCCTCTGATATTGCACTAAGAAACTGGCCATATGTCCAAATACCAGTAGAGTCCACCAGAGCGGGATGTTCCGGCGACACACTTGCCCAATGTTCCACTACATCGCAGATTCGTGCCGAACGCTCCGTCGACGGTTCAATTGCCGCGTTGTCTCGAATAAAAGGCATGTAAGCAGGGTTACGCTCGACTAACTTAGCCTGCAATATCGAACGACGAGCCACTTGGTGGTTCGATACTGGAACGGTAACGGCTTCCGAGAAATTGGTTGCTCCTGAGAGTAAGTAGCCGATCCAGTTACGGTAAATAGAAATTGCGGCTGGATGCCATGAGTGTCGCAAAGAGTTCGTCAACTCCGCCTGCGGGAAACAGGTAAGAACGTCCGCACGACGATCTGAAATGGCGGTCTCCTGGAATTCGATTGCAAGCTTTGTCGATGACGCGTCAAGATAGCCCTTTGGCATCGATGGATAGGTTTCACGGTCACCGTGAATGAATCTCCTGATGTCCCTGCGATACTCTTTCAACAGCGTTAGAGGACCATACTCGGGATGGCCTTGGAAGTGAACAAAAAGGCTCCGTTCTCTTTTCCTAATAAAAGTATCTACGCCACCGTCAACCGAATGCGTCAGTATTTGATAGCCGTTCGCCGCCAATTGATCCTCACGGACCTCATTCCATCGAGAGTGCGGAAAGCGCACGACATCGCCAATAGCTCGCGTCAATTCATGTTCGGCTGAATTGGAAAATTCGAACACGCCACATTGCTTATCCGGGAGCGGGTGACGTTCGATACCGTCCCAATGCAACACCCCAGCATGTGCAGCAAGACAGGACAGTATTGTTGAGGTTGTATTGCTTTGCGTCCAGTCTAAAACGCTCGTTAAACTGGACCAGTACGGTTCATTGCGCAAGTTTCGTTGCAGAGGCTCAGTCCCGGTAAAGATAACGCCGTCGCATTCACTATTCCAGAGATCGTTGATTGGGAAGTAAAACGCATTCACATGGGTCATACCGCGGGTTGTCCGCGGAATTCCACTAAGTGAATAGAGCTTGAGAACGACGGGCAGATCGCCTGAAGCTTCGTCTAAGAGCTCGCAAAATTGTAGCTCTGTATCCTCGAGCGCTGCGTCCGGCATATTGTTGATCAATGCTACACGGACACATTCGGATTCCTTGATGCCGGAGGAGCCTAGGGCAGGCGCTTTCTTTTCCAACCAATGCGGTGGAACCCTGCCACCGTCAATGATCAGTGGCACTGTGTCCCTCCTTGAGCAAGAGCAATCGCTTCCTCGGCGGGCTTCGCCTTGTCTAGTGCTTGGGCAAGATCCTCGATGATGTCGTCGATGTGTTCTATCCCCACACTCAAGCGAATCATCTCTGGTGTGACGCCTACTCTTTCCTGTTCTTCGGAGGAAAGTTGGCGATGGGTAGTTGAAGCAGGGTGGCAGGCAAGCGACTTTGCATCGCCCATGTTGACCATGCGCTTAAACAAGCGGAGAGCATTGAAACATTTCGTTCCGGCGTCAAATCCGCCCTTAACACCAAATGTGAGTAAAGAACAACGGTTGGACCCAAGGTAACGCTGCGCCATCGGGTAAAGGGGGTTATCTGGAAATCCAGCGTAGTTCACCCATGCCACCATTGGATGGTCGTTCAAGAACAATGCGACTCTTCGAGCATTCTCGACATGTCGTTCGACTCGAAGCGCCAGCGTTTCTACGCCTTGGAGTAACAGGAAGCTATTGAAGGGCGAGAGTGTCGCGCCGGTGTTCCTTTGACAAACCGTCCTACAACGCGCAACATATGCCGCGTCGCCGTAGTGTTCAACATAGACAACTCCGTGGTAGGCGACCTCCGGTCGGTTCAGCATATAGAACCGATCAGGGTAGCGACGCCATGGGAACTTCCCGCTATCTACAATCATCCCGCCGAGAGTCGTGCCGTGCCCTCCCATGAACTTAGTCATCGAATGAACAATGACGTCAGCACCATACTCGATCGGCCTAAATAGAATTGGCGTTGCAACTGTGTTATCGACGATAAGGGGAACCCCGTGCTTGTGTGCGATGCGTGCTAGTCCCTCAATGTCAGCGACGTTCCCCGCGGGGTTGCCAACACTTTCGCAGTAAACCGCCCGGGTGTTTTCGTCGATTAACCTCTCCACATCCTCTGGACGATCGCTAACCGAAAAACGGGTTTGGATGCCACGCTTTGGAAAGATATGCGCTAATAGGGTGTATGTCGCGCCGTAGAGCTGTGGAAGCGAAACAATATTGTTGCCGGACTCAACGATATTTATTAAGGAGTACTCAATCGCCGCCATTCCGGAGCTCACGCTGAGCGCCTCGACTCCCCCTTCTAAGGCCGCAACTCTCTTTTCCAGTACGGTATTCGTAGGGTTCCCGATACGGGTATAGATATTCCCCTGGACTTCGAGATTGAACAATGCTGCGCCGTGCTC
>Ga0070735_10005351_pt1 | contig 10673 bp, 9 predicted proteins | sample Coa_R1_FD_66443 | JGI IMG/M metagenome (GOLD analysis project Ga0070735, IMG submission 66443) | Surface soil microbial communities from Centralia Pennsylvania, which are recovering from an underground coalmine fire - Coalmine... | ecosystem: Environmental > Terrestrial > Soil > Unclassified ... | reverse complement strand
CAGACCGCATTGTTTCAGCCTCTTGATACCTTCCTTGGTAAGGAGAGGGGTAGCGCTCGGCGTAAGAGAAATGCGCACGCCGTGATTTGACGCATATTCAACCAGTTCGAAGATATCGGGGCGTTTCAGGGGATCGCCACCCGTCAGCACGAAAACCGGTGCCTCCAGCGCTTTCACTTCATCAATCAAATGCTTGGCTTCTTCCGTGGTCAGTTCCAAGGCGCTGCGCAAAGGTTGCGCGCAGGCGCGGCAATGAACGCATGCGAGGTCACAGGCTTGCGTCGTTTCCCAGATCACGATGAAGGGGCGCTCGTTAAAATCTAGATGTGGTCCCATGAGACTTCTCCCACGTTGCTGGCTTCAGCCTGACAGACGGGTTACCCGGTGCCAATGACTAATGTCACGGTGTCACCGTGAGCAGGATGCGACATAGTCGCCCTGGTTGGCGGCTGCGAAGCCAGACATTGGTGCCTGATCAAAGGGGGTGTGCACAAAATCGAGCAACCGTTCTCCGGGAGAGAGATTAGACTAGTGCGGGCGTTTTTTCTTCTATGTTATTTCTATTTAAACCAGCAAATGTTCACGAATGGGAAGTTACGTCCGAAGCGTATGCGGGCCGATGATCTCACCTTCAAACCGATTCACGCCAAGGCCTTAGTCCTTGCACTCGGTCTGCTTGTATTTGCCGTCGACATGGCCGTTCCTGCCGACCTGAACGTTGCGATCTTCTATTCCTTCGTAATTATTCTGTGTGCCTGGACTCGCTCCCTGACATTCTTGTGGAGCACTGCTGCGGTTTTTGCTGTACTCGCGATTCCAGGCTTGCTGTTCTCGCCACATCCGGTCACTGGACCCATTTCCTGGGTGGATGAGACTAACCGGGTATTCGCAATTGGCGCTCTTTTTCTGGTCGCAGCAGTCATTCACTTTCGGATGCGGATTTTCCAGGTATTGGAAGATACGATCATCTCCCGGAAAAAGACCGAGGAAGAATTCCGCCAGAGCGAAGCCCGCCTTAGGCTGGCGCAGACAGCCGGGCGCATCGGCAGTTGGGAATGGGATCCGGTTCAGGACCTGTATCAGTGGTCTCGCGAATGTTACGACATCTTTGGCATCCACTCCGATGAGAAGTTGTTCGCAGGAAAATGGTTGACCAGCATCAATGCGACCGACCGCGCCGCATTGCAGTCGGCCATGAATCGCTGGGATGAACGAGAGGAGTTCGAAATGGACTACCGCTACGAACATCCCGGCCGGGGTACACGCTGGATCCACACTCGAGCAAAAACGCTGACTGACGAATCGGGATGCCCACGTATATTCGGAATCTGTCATGACGTTACCGAACGTAAGCTGGTGGAAGCACTGTTACAGGAGTCGAAGTCGTTGCTCGAGTCGCTAGTTGAGCAGCGTACAAGCGAATTGCGCAAGCTCTCGGTGGAGTTGATGCGTTCGCAGGACGAAGAACACCGGAGAATCGCTCGCGAGCTTCATGACAGCTTCGGGCAGAACCTTGCCAGCCTGAAGATCAACCTGGATCAGCTCGCAGCAGCGGATTCGACACTGAATTTACGGCAAAAAGAATGGGCAGAGCTGGTGGCAGATTGCCTGCAGACGGTACAGCGCTGCATTGTCGAAACGCGCACACTGTCGCATCTGCTGCATCCTCCGTTATTGGATGAGGCGGGCTTTGCTTCTGCAGCGCGCTGCTACGTTGAAGAATTTGCCAGACGCAGCAAGATCGATGTGAGTTTGGAGCTCCCGGAGGGGCTGCCACGCTTGGTACCAGCTCTGGAGTTGGCGCTCTTCCGTGCTTTGCAGGAGAACCTGACGAACGTGCACCGCTATTCGGGAAGTTCGTCCGTCGACATCGACGTAACCACGGACGCAGAGTCAATCGTCCTCGCGGTTCGGGATTTCGGCCGAGGTATGCCGGAGGAGATCGTGAGGACGTTCCGGGAGCATGGCTCGGGCGTGGGAGTCGGGCTGTCCGGCATGCGCGAGCGTATGAATGAGCTGGGTGGAAATTTGGAAATAGCGTCTGATCAGCATGGAACGATCGTCGTCGCGACGTTACCGCTCTTGAAGGCCCAAGCCAGAGATATCCCCCTCAGCGTGGCGTGATTGTGCTGTTCGTGCCGGTCGCGCGCCTGGCACCCCTAAAGCTAAAAATCTGCTGTGTGCAATTCACCGATCCCACTTGCGTCTCATGCCCTTCGGCGCCGGTCTGGTTAGCAAGCTGGTCTGGCGCAAGCGATCGTAACGAAATCCTTCTTGAGCCTGTGACTTATGTCATTGTTGCCGAGCTCGCCGGGTCGGAACATCGGAGAACAAGGGGTGAAAACTATGGCGGCGACGGAAATCACCAAAGACACGAGCGTGGCGGAAATCGTGAAGGTCTGTCCCGGAGCGCGGCGCATCTTTGACGTGTACGGGCTCAAAGGTTGCGGAGGGGAACATGGGCCCAGCGAACCGCTGTCATTATTCGCGGCTGTCCACCAGGCGAACCTCGAAGAACTGCTGCGCGAGATCAACGCCGAAATAACAAACCCATCCGGCCAGCCTTATGTCTACAAGGCGACCCTACAGGACTATATTTACCGGCGCTTCTTCAAGGCTGGTGTCGCCATTGTGTTGACGGTGGGATGTCTGTGGGGTGCGATCAATTTGCTCCAGATCGCGATGGGTAAGAATTTCCTCAATCTGCATCTGCTGCCCTCGATTCACGCGCACGCCCACGCCATGGTCTTCGGGTGGGTGGGGATGTTTGTGATGGGCTTCGCCTACCAGTCCTTTCCCCGCTTTAAGAACTGCAAGCTCTGGCGGCCGGAACTGGCGAACCTGAGTTTTTATCTTCTGGGCACTGGAATCGCTGCGGGCATGGCCGCCGACGTGATGCCGACGACGCTTGTTTCGCTCGTACTGGGCGCGATATCCGGGGCAAGCGAGATCTCAGCCGTGGTTGTCTTCATGACGGTGCTGTACCGAACGGCGCGACAATCGGTCGGGCCGCACAACCCTTATGAAAAGTTCATCGCCACATCCTTCATCTGGTTCTTGCTCGGGACGGTCCTAGAAGCCGTGTTCTTTTTCGCCAAGGCTACGGCGCACTCGGAACATTCCCTGATCATGCGGATCGCCCTGATTGACGGCCCGCTGCGCGACGTCCAGCTTCTGGGCTTCGCCGCCCTGATCATCGCTGGCGTGAGCCAGCGCTTTGTGCCCCAGGTCTTCGGCCTCGCGAAACCTTTGCACGATCGCCAGTCGCTGATCTTTGGGTTGATGAACGGCAGCCTGATTCTGAATATCGTCAGCTACGTTCTGCTCCTCACCACACACAATCTCTATTCCGCCGTCGGCCTCGAACTCGCCTATCTCCTGATGCCCGTGTGGGCGATCTTGCTGGTCATTCAGATTGGTGTTTTCAGGAGACCCTCCCAGCCAGATCGCACGTTCAAATTCGTTCGCGCTGCCCACGTGTGGCTCTTGATTTCATGCACCATGATGCCGTTCTTTCCGCTCTATGGAGCGCTCACCCATCAGGTGTTCGCTCACACGTATATGGGATCTCACCGGCACGCCTTCACTGTGGGTTTTATTAGCATGATGATCCTGGGCGTTTCCTCCCGAGTGGTTCCTATCCTCGCTGGCGTCGATGCGAAGCGGATGGACACGTTGTGGGCGCCGTTTGTCCTGATCAATGCTGGCTGCGCGGGACGGGTAGTGTTGCAGGTGCTGACCGATTTCATCCCTGGCCTTGCCTACGCGCTCATCGGATTCACTGGATTTGTTGAACTTGCCGCTCTCGCGTGGTGGGGTATTGAGCTGTGGCGAACCATGAACCTGGCCGCGAAAGGCGGCGAGGCATCGATGGCGATGCCATTTCCTGTCCCGGCCCGTTAGCTGCGACACCTCTGCTTCCGGCATGGGTTGCGTACAATAAATTCCATGGCGGAAACGAAAATGAATCATGCCCAAACGCTCGCGAAAGTCCCGATCTTTTCCGGTCTGGCCGAGGACGAGTTGGCCTTTCTCACGCAGCGCGCGGTTCCACGCCACCATGCTGCGGGCGAGATTGTCTTTTCCGAAGGCGAGCCCTGTGTGGGATTGTACGTTGTGGAATCGGGCCATATCCGCATCTTCAAGAGTTCTTCTGGCGGCCGGGAGCACGTGCTCAGTGTGGACGGACCGGGCAGCTCCGTGGCCGAACTGCCGGTCTTTGACGGGGGCAATTACCCCGCGTCGGTAGCCGCCATCGATGACGCCACGCTCCTGTTCATCAGCAAGCAGGATTTCCAGGCGCTCTGCCTCTCTCATCCCCAGGTTGCACTGAAGGTCCTACGTGTGGTCGGCGCTCGTCTGCGAAGGCTGGTCAGCATTATCGAGGAGCTTTCTTTCACCACAGTGCGGCACCGGCTGGCGTCGTATCTGCTTCGGCAAGCACGCAAGGAGGGAAAGCGCCGAAACAATGGCGTTGAGGTCCTGTTGCCTGCGAGCAACCAGGAACTCGCAGCGCAGATCGGAACCGTACGCGAACTCGTATCCCGCAACCTCAGCCGGCTCCAGGCAGAAGGGGTACTCGAGGTCGATGGCCGCAGCGTATTCATCCGGGATCTGAAGGCCCTGGAAGACGAAACGAAAGACCAGGAGTAGCTGCCGGCTCCCGCCATTCTTCGCCTCGCGATTACAACAGCGGGCATCTCGCGCATTCCTCAATTCACACATTCGCAAAGGACGGATGAGTTTCAAAATCGTCGAGTGTGGGTGCCTCGAAGACGATCACGTGCCGAGAGCGGTATGTCCGTGCAGTGCCGCACTTTCCGCAGCACACTTCAAATGGAGGAATCCGGGGAACATACCACTGGTAGATCCTGGGACCTGAGATAACCTCGACCAGCGGGATGCGATGATCACACCGCCGGCAGTCGATTCCGAAATACACAGAGGTGGTCAACGGAACCTCCGCGCGTTCGATCGCGGTCTGCCCAGACCTCGTCCTCAAGGCCGTTGGGGTGCCCAGCACGCTATCCCGGAGTTCTTCATGACGCAATGACTTTTGTCACAGAGATCGCCCTGGGTTAGAAGTTCGGGACAGCGGTGAGTCGGTCGAGATTACTCTCCTCTGAATTCATCCTCACGCAAAAAAGTCAGAAAAGTCTCGCCGAACGTGACAAAAGTCATCGTTCTCTGCCTCACGCTCCGTTAGGGTCGGAAGGTAGCAACCCGGCAACGTGTTCGACGGCGCAGGTTGCGAGGAGGAACTGAGATGAGTGTTAGCACAGCAAGGACGGTACGGGAGTTGGCGCTGGAGATTCCGGAAGCCACGCGCATATTCGAAAAGATCGGAATTGACTACTGCTGCGGGGGGAACAAGTCGCTCGAAGAGGCGTGCGCCACTGCGAATCTTTCCGTGGACGAAGTACTCGATTCCCTGGAACTCGCAGAGCAGACAGGCCGGGCAAAACAGAAGGATCGCAACTGGCAGGCCGAACCGCTGGCGGAGTTGGTCGCCCATATCAACAGCAAACACCACAAATACACGCGCGAAGAGATCGCCAGGCTCGGGCCGCTGTTCGACAAGGTGGTCTCGGTGCACGGCAAGAACCATCCTGAGCTACAGCAGATCCGCGCCAGCTTTCAAGGCGTCGCCCAGGAACTCACCACCCACATGATGAAGGAAGAGATGATGCTGTTCCCATATATTGTGAGGATGGAGGAGGCTGTGATCCAAAAGGAACCGGTCCTGCCGGCGCCATTTGGAACTGTGCAGAACCCGGTCGCGATGATGATGCACGAACACGACTCCGCTGGCGATGCTTTGCGCGCGATGCGTCAGGCCAGCGCGGGGTATATGCCTCCCGGCGATGCCTGCATCAGCTACCAGACGTTGTACAAAGCTCTGGCAGATTTTGAAGCCGACCTCCATCGACACATTCATCTGGAAAACAACATCCTGTTCCCGCGCGCGGTCGCGATGGAACCTGGGCAGGGAGAGAAACGGAGAGAGAATGGCTGCACCTGCAACGCGCATTGAGGCCCAGGCCGGCCGGTCGCTCACTCCGGGGGAAATCTTCGAGATCACGCGGGCACGGGAGACCAGCCTCTCCCGCTTGCTCGTGCTTTACATCGCAACGGGTCTCGTGTTCATGCTGTTGCCGGGAACATTTCTGGGCGTCTGGAATTTGTTGGCGATCAGTAGCCGCCACGCTGCGAACTCGGTCTCGGCCGGATGGATCCAGGCACACGGCCACGCACAGATCTTCGGCTGGATTGGCACATTCATCCTGGGTATCGGCTTCTATTCCATTCCGAAGTTGCGGCGCATGAATCCGTTCGCGCTCCGGGCTGCATGGGCGTGCTGGGCGCTTTGGACGTTGGGCGTGAGCCTGCGTTGGTTAGCCGGTGTCTACCAGTGGCAATGGCGCATCGTGCTCCCGGTATCCGCCGCGCTCGAACTGCTTGCCTTCATAATTTTCTTCCATTCGGTTTCCGGTCATCGGCCCCAGGATTCCGGCAAACAGAAGCTGGACGAATGGGTGCTCGTGGTAATCGCGGCCGCAGTGGGTCTGCTGCTCACGCTGCTCGTCAACCTGGGTGCGACGTTGTTCCTAGCCTATCGTGGTGTTTCGCCGGATCTCCCAACCCAATTCGACCAGCGGTTCCTGGTCCTTGAAACCTGGGGATTCCTGGTTCCGTTCGTCTGGGGGTTCAGCGCCAAGTGGCTGCCGGTTTTTCTGGGATTGCGCGCGGTACGCGGGCGCGTGCTGCTCCTGGGCGTCGCTGTGAACTCTGCGGGCGTGTTTGCTGCCATGACGGGCTGGATGAGACCCGCAGTCCTGTTGCTGTTGGGCGGGATCATCTTCGCAGTTTGGGCACTCCGCTTCTTCGAGCGTACACAGCAGCCCGCGAAGGTGAAGGGCGTGCACGCGAGTTTTCCCGTATTTGTGCGCTTGGCGTACGGCTGGGCCATCATCGCGGCTGTACTCGGAATCTGGGCCAGTGCGGTCGTAGGGTCTCACGGTATCTGGGGCGCATCCCGCCACGCGTTGACCGTAGGCTTTTTGGCTACCATGGTATTCAGCATAGGTCCGAGAATACTGCCGGCCTTTTCCGGAATGCGCTTGCTCTTCAGCACCAAACTGATGTTCATTTCACTGCTGCTGCTGGGGACAGGGTGCCTGCTTCGGGTTAGCTCCGAGATCCTCGCCTATCAAGGCTTCGCGGGATGGGCATGGTCGTGGCTCCCGGTGTCGGCTGTGATAGAGATGACGGCGGTCACGATTTTTTCCATCAATCTGCTCGGCACCTTCATGAGTCGTCCCACATCCCAGGTGGTCTAGAGCGACTCCATATTTCAGGGCACAATGTCCAACGCGAGTTTAATTGACTTGAATCCAGCCCAAGGCGAAGTTGGTTGGAGGGTCTTGAGACACGAGCATGACCGGCACTTGGACGATACTGCAGCATGTAGAGTGGGAAGGCCCGGGGCTGATTGCTGCCGAGGCTCAGAAACGAGGTCTACAGACAGACATCCGGCGCCTGGGCCTGGGAGCCGGCCTTCCGTGTCCTGATCGTGTTGAAGGCTTGGTTGTGATGGGCGGTCCTATGGGAGCTTATGAAAGAGATAAGCATCCCTTTTTGGCAGAAGAGTCGAGTCTCATCGCAGAACTTGTCCGGCGCGATCGTCCCGTGCTTGGTGTGTGTCTGGGGGCCCAGTTGCTCGCTCAAGCGCTCGGGGCGAGAGTGTTTCCGGGACATGGACCGGAAATCGGTTTTGGATTCGTCGAGCTGACTGCGGAGGGAAAGCGCGACGCACTGTTGGGACCTGACGGACCGTCCGTTCCCGTCTTTCATTGGCACGGAGATACCTTCGATTTGCCCGCGGAGGCCACCTTGCTGGCTTCGAGCGCGGAGTATCCGCACCAGGCGTTTCGCTTTGGAACCCACGCATATGGCTTGCAGTTCCACGTTGAGCCGGATTCCGATACCTGGTCGGCTTGGCATGAGCACTTGCCGCCTGGTTTGATTGAGCAAGCAGAGCAGCGGCGCTCCGTCGTTCACCGAGTTGGCCGAAGCATCCTTGCCAGGTTCTTTGACGTCGCTCTGGGCAGCGGCCTCGGCATCGAGAGAAGTTCCAAAACTTAAGCGTTCCTGTTGCCGTCAGCATCCCTTTTTTGTCTCTCTGAGACTTTTGTCACAGCGCTATTCCTCACGGCCGGTAAACTGAGACTATGCCTGTCCAGATTGGCGCCAAGAGCCACAACTTTACTGACCCGACCGGCCTGCTCTCTGACTGCCATCGGCGCGTCGAGATGTTCCTTGGCTCGCTCGAGGCCGTCGCAGGCGTGATCGATGGTCCTGCCACCGAGGAGACCACCCGAGCGCTGGAGTCCGCCTTGCGCTACTTCGCGCAGGCTGCACCAAAACATACCGCCGATGAGGAAGAGTCACTATTTCCCCGGTTGCGTCAGATTCATGACCCAGAGGTCGAGGCTGTCTTCTCAAAGCTGGAGCAGTTGGAGGACGAGCACGTCTGGGCAGCCCCGTTGCATGCAAAAGTGGACCGTCTCGGGGCGCAGTATCTTTCTACAGGCAGTCTGTCCAGTCGTGACGTCAGCGACTTTCGCAAAGCCGTCGCCAGTCTCGCATCAATGTACAAACAGCACATTAGTGTCGAGGATAGCCTGGTGTTCCCCTTAGCGACCCGAGTGTTGTCCGATGACGAGAAGATGGCCATCGCTGAGGAAATGGCAGGTCGCAGGAAAGTCAGAGTCGTAACCGAAATATCTGCAGGTCGTACGTAGAACCGAAGAGTTACTCTCGCTAACTGCGGAAGGGTATGTCCCCGCGCTCTTTGAAGCTAAGAAATCGAAATCTATTACAGAACTCAGACAATGAAAGTCTTGCATCTCTGAAATAATGCGCTTTCGCTCCGCGTGTTTCATCATGAGCAATCCTGCAATAGGCACTCTTCTTCCGACGATCATTCAGGGCGGGATGGGCGCAGCCGTTTCGAATTGGCGGCTGGCGAGAGCGGTATCGCGGCTTGGCCAACTGGGCGTGGTTTCTGGGACGGCCTTGGATTTGATTTTTGCCAGGCGCTTGCAGGATGGCGATCCCGGCGGCCACATGCGCCGCGCTCTTGATCAGTTCCCAATTCCCGAAATTGGTGAGCGCGTTTGGGGCACGTACTACATCCCGGGAGGCAAAGCGGAAAGAGCGCCATACAAGCCCGTGCCAACGCATGCGAAGGACACGCCTCCCGAACTAAGCGAGCTATGCGTCGTGGCCAATTTTGTTGAAGTGATTCTGGCGCGCGAAGGTCACGACAATCCAGTCGGGATCAATTACCTCGAGAAGCTTCAACTCCCGCATTTGCCTTCGATCTACGGTGCCATGCTTGCTGGCGTAGCGTACGTCCTGATGGGAGCAGGAGTGCCCCTCAAGATTCCGGGAGTACTCGATCGCTTCGCAAATCACGAGTCCGCAACCTACCTCCTGCAGGTTACAGGAGCGCATGACGATGACGACAGAACGATGGTATTCACGCCGAGGGAATTCGCGGGGCGCGATCTTCCGCCACTCACCCGGCCGAAGTTCATCGCCATCATCGCTTCCAATACCTTAGCGACTACGATGCTGAAAAAGGCCGACGGTAAAGTCGACGGATTCGTCATTGAGGGATACACGGCCGGCGGCCACAATGCGCCTCCCCGCGGGAAGTTGCAGCTTGACGAAAGAGGAGAGGCGGTTTACGGAGAGCGCGACAACGTTGATCTCGAAAAAATTTGCGCTCTTGGCGTCCCGTTCTGGCTTGCTGGAGGGTACGGTTCGCCGGAGAAGCTAGAGGAGGCTATGAACGCCGGAGCCTCCGGAGTACAGGTCGGGACGGCGTTCGCGTTCTGCGAAGAGTCAGGCTTAAAGAGCGGCTACAAGCGTGCGCTCTTAGAGAAGGTTCGCTCGGGCACGGCGCGAGTCTTCACCGATCCGGTGGCTTCGCCGACCAGCTTCCCATTCAAGGTTGCAGAATTGGAGGGATCGCTTTCCGAGGAGGAAGTCTATTCCGCCCGCCCGCGGATCTGTGATCTGGGCTACCTGCGCGAAGCATACAGAACTCCCGCGGGAGAGATCGACTACCGCTGCTCCGCCGAGCCTGTGACAACGTATTTGTCAAAAGGAGGAAAGCTGGAGCATACAGTGGGAAAGAAATGTCTCTGCAACGCCCTCATGGCGAATATCGGACACCCCCAGGTCCGAAACGGCAAATACACCGAGCAGGCTCTGATCACCTCGGGAAATGACTTGACCGGAATCGACCGGTTCTTACTCGATGGATCAACAACCTACTCTGCGGGAGACGTAATCGAGAGATTGCTCAGGCCTACCTCGGATGTGAACCCCAGTCTGGAGCCAGCACCGAATTTTCCTTCGGACCGCCGACGTGACGATGCCTCCGCATGCTGTGACTAAAGTCGTCGCCGCCCTAACCCACAACAAAGAAGATAGGATCGGTAGGGTCCTGCCGCATTCAGATGATTCGATGTGAAACCGCGCGGCGTGACAGGAGATAGACGCTGTGGTGTGCAAATGGATGCCCGTCATTGTCGTAGATTGGTGTACAGGATGCGGTCTGTGTGTGGACGCTTGCGTCCCCAAGTCTTTAGGAATGGTGG
>Ga0070735_10005350_pt1 | contig 10675 bp, 11 predicted proteins | sample Coa_R1_FD_66443 | JGI IMG/M metagenome (GOLD analysis project Ga0070735, IMG submission 66443) | Surface soil microbial communities from Centralia Pennsylvania, which are recovering from an underground coalmine fire - Coalmine... | ecosystem: Environmental > Terrestrial > Soil > Unclassified ... | reverse complement strand
CGCTGATCAACAGCGCGCCACGGGCCGATCCGCCCAGCCGCTGCGCGCCGAGCACGGGGCAGCACACCAGGAGCATCCCGATTCCGGCGTAGGACACCACGGACGTGACCGTGGCCCGCAGCAGCGCGCGCCGGGTGACGATGGCCGCGAACCCCGCGGCCACCTGCCGGTGAGGGGCCGGGCGGGGCCCGCTGGGTTGCGCCGGACGATAGCGTGACAGCCAGCAGGCCGACGGCACGGCCAGGATGACCAGGGCCGCCGCGACGAGGACCGCGGTCCGGGCGCCGAGCCCGGCGGCGATCAGCGCGGCCAGCGCCGGGCCGGCCAGGCTAGCCACGCTGTAAGTCATGGCGTCGAGCGCGAAGCCGCGGCTCAGTGCGGACCCGGTCACGATGCGGGGGAGCTGCGAGGTCCAGCCGCCCGCCACCGCCGGGTTGAACAGGCCGGCGGCCAGTGCGATCACCACCACCAGCGGTACCGGAAGCCGGCCCACCGCGGCCGCCATCGCGATAACGCCTACCGCGTAGGCGGCCAGGGTCAGGGCGAGCACCCGGTCCGGGCGCGGGCTGCGGTCCAGCAGCGCGCCGAACAGCGGGCCGCCCGCCGCCGCGCCGATGGTCAAGGCGGCCAGCAGCACGGAACCGGTGGCTGGGTGCCCCGTCACGGCGAAGCCGAGTAGCAGCAGGGCCGGGCCCGTCATCTCGTCGCCGGCCCGCGACACCGTGGTGCCACCCAGGTACTTCCATAGCATCCGCCATGGTGTGTAACTAGATTTCACAAAAACACGTTACACTATTTCGCGTGACCAACCATGGTGCCCCGCTAGGCAGCGTGCACGGCGCCGCGCAGCGGGCGGCCGACCTCCTCGCCGTGCTGCTGCCCCGGGCGGGTAACCGGCTCTCGCCCGGCAGCGTCGAGGAGCGCGCGGCAGTGATCGACGTGCTGCGCGCGCACGGCGAGCCGGAGCCGGTCGAGATCTCCCCGGCCTCGCTGGAATTGCTGCGCCGGGCCGCAGTGGAACTGCGCGAAGTCTTCACCGCCGAGGATGCGACCGCGGCGGCGACGGTGATCAACACTCTGCTCGCCGGGCGCGCTCATCCGCCGCGGCTTACCAACCACGGCGGGACGTCCGGCTGGCATCTGCACGTGGACAGCAGCGACGACGCCCCATGGGGAGAATGGCTTCTCACCTCCTCCGGCCTGGCTCTGGCCGTGCTGCTGGCCGAGCGGCAGGCCGCGCCGGCCGGCCTCTGCGCGTCGCCGTCCTGCGCCCGGCCGTTCGTGAACGTGGGCCGGGGCGCCGCACGGCGTTACTGCTCGACCGCCTGCGGCACCCGCGAGCGGGTCGCCGCCCACCGCCAGGCGAATCGCGCCGCCGTGAAAGGCTAAGGGCATGGAATACGTCCACCTAGGCCGTTCGGGCCTGTCGGTAAGCCGCCTCTGCCTGGGCACGATGAATTTCGGGCCGCTGACCCCGCCCGCCGAGGCGCACGCGATCATGGATCACGCGCTCGAGATCGGCATCAACTTCTTCGACACCGCCAACCGCTACGGCGGCGTCCAGAGTCCGCCCGGCCAGATCAGCCAGAACTCCGAGGCCCACGCGGGCTGGACCGAGGAGATCATCGGCGAGTGGTTCGCGGGGGGCGGCGGACGGCGGGAACGGACCGTCCTGGCCACCAAGCTGTACGGGGCGATGGGAGCCTGGCCCAACGAGGGCAAGCTGTCCGCGCTGAACATCCGGCGTGCCTGCGACGCGTCGCTGCGCCGGCTGCAGACCGATCACATCGACCTGTACCAGATGCACCACATCGACCGGGATACCCCGTGGGACGAGATCTGGCAGGCGATGGAGGTCCTCGTCGCCCAGGGCAAGGTCATCTACGTCGGCTCGTCCAACTTCGCGGGGTGGCATATCGCGCAGGCCAACGACAGCGCGGCCGCGCGCGGCTTCTTCGGCCTGGTCAGCGAGCAGTCCATCTACAACCTGCTGACCAGGCAGATCGAGCTCGAGGTGCTGCCCGCGGCGATCGAGTACGGCGTCGGCGTCATCCCGTGGTCGCCGCTGGAGGGCGGGCTGCTCGGCGGCGTGCTCCGCAAGGAGCGCGAAGGGCGCCGCCGTCTGGTCGGCCGGGCCGCGCAGACGCTTGAGCAGAACCGCGAGCACATCGCGGCCTACGAGGACCTATGTGACGGACTCGGCGAGGAGCCGGCCAACGTGGCGCTGGCCTGGCTGCTGCACCAGGAGGGTGTCACCGGGCCGATCATCGGGCCGCGGACCCTCGCTCAGCTCGACGACGCGCGGCGCGCCGTGACCCTCGAACTCGATGACGACGTGCTCAAGCGGCTCGACGATCTGTTCCCCGGCTACCGTCCCGCCCCGGAGCATTACGCTTGGTGAGGATTGCCGGCGTCCCGCGGCAGACGCCTCGTCTGCCGCGGGACCGGTCCGGCGTGCAGCGGGTCAGAACATCGAGCTGTTCTTCGATCTGGTGTACGTGTTCGCCATCACCACGCCTGCTGCTCGTGGCGCTGATGCTGGCCAGCCTGGCCATGTCGGTGTCGCTGCCGCGGGCGTTCGAGGACCTGGGCCTGTGGGTCGGCGGGGCGTACGCGGTCCAGCAGATCGGCCGCACCGTGTTCATGGTGATCGCGCTGCGCGGGCACCCGCTGGCGGTCAACTTCCAGCGCATCCTGGCCTGGCGGCCACGGCGATCCCCGAGCTCGGCCTGGCCGCGTGCGCCGCGGGCGTGGTCGCCGCGGTGGCCGCCAGCGACCGGGTGCCCGGTCGGCACCCGCCGAAGTGACCGGGGCCTAGGGCTTCCGGCCGACCCCGCAGTAGGAGTAGATCTCGGCCGGCTCCGCGTCGGGGTCGGGCCGCCAGTGCGGTACCGGGACCACGCCGGGTTCCACCAGCTCCAGGCCTTCGAAGAAGGGAAGGAAGCGCGCGGGGCTGCGCAGGTGATAAGGCACCGCGCCGCTGTCGTTGTAACCCTGCTGGGCCTGATTGAACGCCTCGTTGGTATCGGCGCCGTCGTAGAGCGCGAAATAGCTGCCCGACGGCAGCCCCGCCTGCAGCCGGTGCACGATCGGGTAGGCCTCGTCGTCGGTGAAGTGACCCATGATCCCCATCAGCATGAGGGCGACGGGCCGGGTGAAGTCGAGGAAGCCCGCCGCGGTGTCCAGGATCCCTTCCGGGTTCCGGATGTCGGCGCTCAGGTACTCGCACGCGCCCTCGGGCGAGCTGGTCAGCAGGGCCCGGGCGTGCGCCAGGACCAGCGGGTCGCTGTCCACGTAAACGATCTTGGTTTCCGGGGCCACTCGCTGGGCGACCTGGTGGGTGTTGTCCGCGGTGGGCAGACCCGTGCCGATGTCGAGGAACTGCCGCATCCCGGCTTCTCCGGCTAGGTACCGGACCGCGCGGGTCAGAAAGCCCCGCGAGGTGCGGGCGACCACGGTAATGCCCGGGAAGATCTCGCGATACTGGTCGCCGGCCTTGCGGTCGACGGCATAGTTGTCGTTGCCGCCGAGCCAGTAATTCCAGATCCGGGCGGAATGCGGCACCGTGGTGTCGATCGAGGTCCCGGTGGTTGCGTCGTGCTTCGCGGCGTGCTCGTCAGTCACGAGGGTCCCTCGGGTCAGGTGCGGAAACCTCAGGTTTCCTTGATGATCTCGGCCAGGAACTGCGGGGTCTGAGCGGGCGTAAGAGCCTCGGTGGACAAGTGGTTCATGACCTCGAGGTAGTGATCCACGTCTTCGCGCTTGTCCAGGTACAGGGCGCTGGTGAGCTGTTCGATGTACACCACGTCCGGCACGTCGTCGTCACCGAAGCGCAGCACGGTGAACGACCCGCCGGCCGCGGCGTGCCCGCCGCGGCTGAACGGCACCACCTGGATGGTGACGTGACGCAGCTCGGATACCTCGATGAGCCGGTTCAGCTGGCCCCGCATCACCGACCGGCCCCCGAACGGGCGGCGCAGCGCCCCCTCGTCCAGGACCGCCCATACCTGCGGCGGCCGGAGACCGGTGAGCAGGTCCTGACGTTTGAGCCGCAGGCTCACCCGCCGGTCGATCTCGTCGCCGGGCGCGCCGGTGTTGCCGAGCAGGGTGACGGCGCGTGCATAGGCCTCGGTCTGGAACAAGCCGTGCACGAACTGCAGCTCGAAGGCGCGGATAACCGAGGCGGCGGCCTCCAGCCCGAGGTACTCCTCGAACCAGTCGGTCATGATGTCGCCGCCGTACTTGGACCACCAGCCCGGGGCATTCGCCTGCCGGGCCAGCGTCATCAGGCCGCCGCGGGTCTCGTCGTCGGTAATGCCGTACAGATCGAGCAGATCGGCGACATCACGCTCCTTGAACCCGACCTTGCCGTTCTCCATCCGGCTGATCTTCGACCGGGACGCCCGGATCTCGTAGCCGGCCCGGTCCGGCGAGATGCCGGCCGCCTCGCGGAAGCGGTGCAACTGGTTGCCGAGGATCATACGCGGCACGGTAGGGCCGGAGATGTCGCCAGGTGGCTCGCCGTCCGTGCTCATCCTCACTCCGAGAGCCGGTAGTTTGACGCCCAGTGCCCGCTCGTCCTGCCGACCGGTCACTGCCGTGCCGCCACCCGTAAGCCGAACGACAACGGCGGATGCACATGCAGCACGATATCACTGCGGTACCGCGTCGTCAGGCCACCATAAGTGACATAAGGGTAATAACGTGACAGTACCACCGGGGTTCGGGTACAAGTCATCGAACTCGCCGTTCTTCACCCCGGTCAAGAACGCCGTGATCTCGGCTCGGGTGTAAATCAGTGCAGGCCCCGAGGGGTGCCGGGAATTGCGGACGGCGATCGCGCCGCCGCCGAGCTCGGCTACCTCGACACAGCTCCCGCTCGGATTGCTCGCCGTGCTCTTACGCCACGCTGCGGAGACGAGCTGATCAGCGGGGATGCCGTTCTTGAACCGCATCGTTCTCCTTGCTTCTCATTTCGCGGGGAATTCAGGCCTCGAGCAGCCGGGCCCGTGACCGGGGCGCCTGCCGTCTGCACGGTGCAGCCTAACAGAGCAGATGCAAATGCATCCGAACATGCAGCCAGGTCACGGCACCGATCGTGCCCATCCCCGTCTGGCCTGCGACAAGTCTTCCCGAGCCATCGCTGATGGTAGCTTAAGGTAGTTGTTTGAACGCGACTTGCTACAGGGGCGGCACCGTGCCCGGCCCGCTGATATGGTCACACCTCATGGCCCGAGGGTGTTCGCGTGATCAAGCTCACGGCCGGGGAAACGTGTGGGCCCGGTGCGGCCGCATACCCGTAACGATCCCGTAGCGCTCGATTCCTAGCCTGGAATTGTAAACAGCAAGGAAAGCGCACAAAGGGGTGCGAAATGGTTCAACGGGTGCTGTTCTGCGCAGCCGCTGCGGTAATGGTCTGCGCCATCGGCGCGGCCGTCCTCCAGCTAGCGGTCCTGATACTCGGCATATCTTCTCCGGTCGCGATTACCGTGATCACCCTCGCAGCGCTCGCTCTGCTCAATTCGCTGCGTCGGCGCCTGCGCCCCGCCACCCGCCACCGATTCGGCCACGGCATTCACCGCTAAACCGCCGCAATCCGTTCTGGTGCCCCTTTACCGGCCTCTTTCGGCATCTCCCTTCACGCCCCCTCGGGACCCCTTCACGGCCAGTGCGCGGGGCGGGCGGGCCTACCAGCGGCCGCGGTGGACGACCTCGCCGAACGGCCGGCGATCGGGATGGCGGATCGGAGCCAGCGGCCGGTCGGCCGGGTAGCCGAGCGAGATGAGGAAGGCCCAGTCGCGGTCCTCGGGAAAGCCGAGCAGCTCGCGGGCCAGCGCCAGGTCGGCCACGCCCGCATGGCAGCTGCCGATGCCCAGGTCGGCGGCGGCCAGCAGCATGGCCATGATCGCCTGGCCCAGGTCGAGCTGGGCACGGCCGAACGCGTTGTCGTCCGGCGGCCCGATCACCACGATGGTGGCGGCCGAGCCGGCCACGTGACTGGCGCCGCGCCAGACCTGGGCCAGCGCCCGGAGCTGCTCGTGTTCGGTGACGACGATGAAGTCCCATGGCTGCCAGTTCTGCGAGGACGGGGCCCGGCGGCCCGCCTCCAGGATCCTGTCCAGGTGGGCCGCTGGTATCGCGCGGTCGGTGAAAGACCGGACGTTGCGCCGTGCGGTGATCGCGTCCCAGGTCTGCATGACGGCCTCAGCTCTCGGGGGCAAAGGGCGGGCCGGGCGGCTCGCCACACCAGCCGCGCAGGAACCGCCCGGCCCGGTCGCGGGCGCCGGCCAGCGGGCCGGACGGGTGATCGAGCGCCTCGCGGATGAGGCCGTCGATGATGGCCTCGACGCGCCCCAGGACCTGGTCCGGGGCCGCGTCGGCCGCCGAGCGGTAGCCGATGACCCCGCCCGCGTTGCACACGAAGTCGGGCAGCGCCACGATGCCGCGCTCGCCCAGCACGTCGGCGCCGGCCGCGGTGTAGGGCACGTTCGCCGCCGGGGCGATGACCCGCACGCCAGCCGGCAGGGACCCGGCGGTCCGGGCGCCGATCACCCCCGGCCGGGTGCCGGGGACGATCACGTCGGCGTCCACCGCCGTGAACAGGTCACCGGGCGGCGCGGCGGAACTCCCGTAGTGCAGGACGCAAGCGTCGCCATGCGCGCGGCGCAGTGCGAGCAGCCGATCGACGTCGAGCCCGGCCGGGTCCGCGAGGCACCCGGCCACCGTCGACACCGCGGCGACCCGCCCGCCGCGGCGGGCGACCTCCCTGGCCACCCCGCCGCCCACCTTGCCGAACCCCTCGATGGCCACAGAACGCCCGCTCCAGTCCCCGAATCCCCGGGCGCGCAGCGCCGCCTCGGCCGCGACCGCCACGCCGTATCCGGTCAGCAGGTCCTCGAACGCCACGCCGTCCACGACAGCGCTGATCGCGGCGGGCGAGGCCCGGTGCTCGCGCAGCGGCGCGAAGTCCTCCTCGGCCGTGCCCATGTCCGGTCCGGTCAGGAGCCGGCCGCTATCGGCCAGCGGGGCGATCTCGGCGCAGAACCGGGCCATCAGCGCGGCCTTGCCCGGCCGGTCCGCGGGATCTCCGCGCACGCCCGCCTTGGCCCCGCCCATCTGCTCGCCAAGCACGGCGAACTTGTAGGTCATCGCCCGGGCCAGCAACGCCACTTCGGCCACACTGACGTCAGGGGCCAGCCGGGTGCCCCCGGCGGACTCCGGCGCTCCTGGCAGGTCGAATACCACGAAGCCGGGAACCGAGCTCAGCTCGAGAACCTCCGGACCAGCGGGACGCGGTTCGCCTGTCATGCCTCTCCGATCAGTGCTCTCCTATCCGGGCTCTGCGGCATCGTAGCGCCCCAGGATCTGGCGAGCCGTGGCCACCAGCCCGGTCCGGACCGAGGCCGGGGTCAAGACCTCCACCTGGTCGCCGAAGCCGGCCAAGCGGTGGGCAGCGGCGCGCTCGTGCTCGAAGGACAGGGTCAGCACCTGCCAGCCGTGCTCGTCGGGTGGCAGCGCCGCGGCCAGCGCGGGCCCGGCGGCCTGGCCGAAGACCTCGCCCACGAGGGCCAGCGCCAGGGGCGAAGCGCGGAGCGTGACCAGGACACGGGGCCGGCTGGCCTCGAATTCGGCCGACCACTGCCGCCAGAATGCGGCCAGCTCGAACCCGGCCGGACGCTCGTACGGCTCGGCCAGCGGCCGGGCCGAAACGATGCGCGCGACCCGGAACACCCGGATTCCGGAAGCCGCCGCGGACTCGGCCACCAGGTACCACAGGCCCGCCTTGTTCACCAGGCCGAGCGGCCCGACCACGCGGGGCTCGGGGTCACCGGCCTCGCCGGAGGCAAAATACCCCAGGGCCAGTCGCCGGCCGGACCGCAGCGCGCGGGCCAGGTCGCGCAGGCACGGGAGGTCCTCCTGGCCGCCGAACCAGCGCGGCATGTCCAGGTGGACGAGCGCCGCCGTGGCCAGGTCCTGGCCTCCGGCGGTGGCCCGGATCTGATGCTGGGCCGCGGCCAGCGGCACGTCCAGCCCCAGCTCGCGCATGACGCCGGGCACGCCGAGGATAAGCAGCGCCTCGGCCTCGTCGGGCCGCAGCCCGCGCAACGGGAACCGGTAGCCCTCCATGAGCCGGCATCCGCCGCCGGGACCGGACTCGGTGAGCACGGGGACGCCCGCCGCGACCAGCGCCTCCAGGTCGCGGTAGACGGTCCGGACCGACACGCCGAGCTCGGCCGCCAGCGCCCGGGCCGTCGCCCGGCCCCGCGCCTGCAGCAGCAGGACCAGGGACAGCAGCCGATCGGCACGCACCGGTCAAGCGTAACTGGAGTCGCTGACATCAGGTGTCAGCGATACCTCGGTAGCATCGCCAGCATGATCATCTGGACCGAATTCGAGCGGCATCAGCCCGTCCTGGCGGACGCGGGCCGCAAGCAGATCTACCAGCACGGCATCGGCCTGGCCTTCCTGGCCACTGTCCGTCCAGACGGCGGCCCGCGAGTCCACCCGGTCTGCCCGGTCATCAGCGCCGCCGGGCTGCACCTGCTGATCAAGGCGGGACCGAAGCAGGAGGACCTGCGCCGCGATGGCCGTTTCGCGCTGCACAGCGAGGCGTGCCCGCCACCCCGCCACGACGACGGCTTCGCGGTCACCGGCCGCGCCCGGGAGATAACCGACGCGCAGACCACTGGCATGGTCCGCCGTCAGGTCCTGGCCGAGCGCGACGGGAAGGTCTGGCCCGGCTTCGACGAGGAGGCCATTTTCGAACTCAGCCTAGAAAGATGCCTGCTGATCCTGACCCAGGCCGACGACCATTTCCCGGCGGGCCCCACGATCTGGAAGGCCGAGAGCATGGCGACGCCGACCAGCGGGACCACAGAACTGGCACAGGCCGATATCGTTATTTAGCGGTAGCTCAGGGCTCGCCGGGTCTTGGGTCCGACGGAAGGGATCAGCGACACGATGAGCCATGCGACGGCGGACCGGTACGCCTGGATCGAGCCCGGAGTCGAGAATCTGGGCGGGGGCGTGCACCGGATCCCGCTGCCGCTGCCGCTGGACGGGCTCAAGGCGGTTAACGTCTACGCTATCGCCGACCCCGGCGGGGTCGACCTCATCGACGCCGGGATCGCCCTGGTCCCGGCGCGCGAGCAGCTCGCAGCTGGGCTGCGCCAGATCGGCTACGAGCTCGGTGACGTGCGCAACTTCTTCGTCACCCACATTCACATCGACCACTACTCACTGGCGGTCGAGCTGCGCAAGACGTTCCACAACGTGATCAGCCTGGGCGAAGAGGAGCGGGCCAACCTGGTCGCGACCCGGGAGATGGTCAACGGCCGCGGGAACAGGTTTTTCGGCGTGGACGGCCTGCGCCGACTGGGCGCGCTCGAGCTGGTCGCCGAGCTTTCCGCGCAGAACCGGCAGCCGCCCGCCATCGTCGACTGGGAGGACCCGGACCGCTGGCTGGCGGACGGGACCGATCTCGATCTGCGGACGCGCACCCTGCGGGCGGTGCACACCCCCGGTCACACCCGCGGCCACCTCGTCTACCACGACGCCGCGGCCCAGCTCATGTTCGCGGGCGACCACGTGCTGCCGCACATTACCCCCTCGATCGGGTTCGAGCCTGCCGGCCACCGGACGGCACTGAGCGACTACCTCAGCTCGCTGGCCCGGACGCTGGCCCTGCCCGACGCCCGGCTGCTGCCCGCCCACGGGCCGGTGGCCGGCAGCACCCACGAGCGCGTCCGCGAGCTGCTGGCCCACCACGACACGCGCCTGGCCGAGACGCTCGCCGCCGTGCAGGCTGGCCACGCCACCGCGTTCGAGGCGGCGAAGGCGATCAAGTGGACCCGGCGGCAACGGGACTTCGCCGAGCTGGACCTGTTCAGCCAGGTGATGTCGGTCAACGAGACGGCCGCGCACCTGGAGGTGCTGGCCATGCGCGGCCAGGTGACCCGTTCGGTCTCGGCCGAGGGAACGGATCTGTACCAGGTGACAGAGCCCTGAAAGCCGAGTGCCGGGCCCGGCGGGAGGTCGGGCCCGGCACATGGTCGGGAGGCAAGCAGTAGGAGTGACTAGCTGGCGAAGTCGAGCAGCGGCTGCGCGCGGCTCGGGTGACGCAGCTTGGACAGCGACTGCTTCTCGAGCTGCCTGATCCGCTCGCGGGTCAGGCCGAGCGCGCGGCCGATCTCGTCCAGGGTGTGCGGGTTGCCGTCGTACAGCCCGAACCGCATGGCCATGATCGTGGCCTCGCGCGGCGTCAGCGCGTCCAGCGCCGAACGCAGCTGCTCGGCCATCAGCTGGCGGTCGACAAGCTCGGAGGCCTCGGGCGCGTCGACGTCCTCGATCAGGTCGCCGATGCTGGTCTCGCCGTCCTCGCCGATGGTGGAGTCCAGGCTGATCGGCTGCCGGCTGGTCCGCAGCAGCTCCTCGATCTGGTCCGGCGTCCGGTCCAGCTCGACCGCGAGCTCCTCCGGGGTCGGCTCGCGGCCCAGGCGCTGGTGCATGTCGCGCTCGACCCGGCTCAGCTTGCTGAGCATCTCGAGCACGTGCACCGGCAACCGGATGGTCCGCGCCGAGTCGGCGAAGCCGCGCTGGATGGCCTGCCGGATCCACCACATGGCGTAGGTGGAGAACTTGTAGCCCTTGGTGTAGTCGAACTTCTCGACCGCCC
>Ga0070735_10005349_pt1 | contig 10676 bp, 6 predicted proteins | sample Coa_R1_FD_66443 | JGI IMG/M metagenome (GOLD analysis project Ga0070735, IMG submission 66443) | Surface soil microbial communities from Centralia Pennsylvania, which are recovering from an underground coalmine fire - Coalmine... | ecosystem: Environmental > Terrestrial > Soil > Unclassified ... | reverse complement strand
GGAAGGCGGATCTACCCGTTACGGCGAGTCGCTGTGCATTCCGGTATATTATCTGGCTTGCCTGGTTATCGGAAGTGCTCCCGAATTCTGTAGGCTTCGGCGATTGGAGCGTAACGTGGCAGAACAGATCATGAGGTGCAGTAGTCAGAACAATGGTAGCCTCCGCGGCACGGGAGACGGAAGCGTCGATTCGGTCCGTTTCCGATTGGTAGCTATTGCACCTTACGCGGCAGCGTCACGGGGCCGATGGCGCCGGCGCTGCTCAACTCGAAGGTGGCGCCGCTGAGCTTGTAGAGAAGCGGGCCGCCGGTGAAGGGATCGATAATCATTGCCGGCAGCTCAAGGTCGGCGAGACTGGAGGGCAGCCGGCCGTGCTCCCAGCGGTAACGGCGGATGGCGGCGTGAACTCCGAGCAGGTGAATGAGGGCGGCTTCGACGTCGAACCGGCCCAAAGCCTGGCCGTAGGTGGGGCTGATCATGCCGTAGAGCCGGGTCGCCATTGTGGCGCGCTGCTCGTACGGCGCGGCGGGCTTCCGCTCCCACACCGGCTTGCGAATCTCCGCGAGGAGTTTGCGGTCTTCGAATTCCGCTATCGACCGCGTCTCGTCTAGCATGGCCGGTATGGCCGCGCCGGGCATATTGACGAATGCGTTCAGCTCGATCGCGGCGATGTCGGCGCCTGACGCTGGGTCGCCGGCGGGCTGCATCATCTTGACGATCGAGCGGAGGCGCTGCGGATCGGACTTCCAGGCCTCCAGCATGTTGAGCAGCGCCCTATGCTCCCGCGTCAGCACTCCCTCCGTACGCCGCGGCGACTTGAGCCACTCGTGCGCCACGGCGACGAGATGGATGCAGTCACGCAGGGCCATCTCGTCGAAATGCTCGGCGAAGCGCGTCAGGACGATCTGGTCGATGGCGATGCCTACGAGGCCGCCGATCAGCAGGTCCGTCTGGACGACGTAGCCTAGCCTCAGCCCATCGCGCAGCGTGTCGATCGCGCGGCCCACCTGGCCGTCGGCGAGATAGACATATTCCTGGACCGCGAGCAACCGGGCCAACGCGCGCATCTCCGGGAGTTCGGGCATCAGCGTGTTCTCGTCGAGCTTGTCCGGATCGCGCGGCGATTCGATGGGCTTGTCCAGACCGGCCCGAAGCAACTGCAGCGCCCGGTCGACGTTGCGGTCTTCGAGGGCCTTGCGCATATCCTGCAGGGTCGCCTCGGGCTTCTCGGCCGCCTCCGCCGCCTCGTTCCGCTGAATCAGATCGGCGGCGGCGACGAGGTCTTCGTAGCCATTGAGGCCACTGTAGCGCGGAAAGAGCTTGGGGAACGCCGGATCGGGCTGCGGCGGCTGGAGCGCGGGAGGCGCTGCGGCCTGCGCACCGGCCGCGTGGCCGACGCCGCAGAGCGCGCCCAGAAACAGTGCTAAAAGTGTGACGGCGTGACGGATGGACGCCGTAATCCGAACTGGCATGGCAGCCTCCTGGCGGCGCGGGGCGGCCGGCCCTCGCCGATGCTGCTCCCGCTCTTCTCTATCTGTTCAGACGCAGCAGTCCAGGCGAAAAGTTAGGCGGACCGGTCCGGCCGTTCGGGCGCGCGACGCTCACGGTGATTCTCGACTGACCGCGGAGGGCGGCGTCTCGCCGTCGCCGGGCTCCTTGGGCAGGCGACGGCGGAACTCGGCATCGATGTCGTCGAGCTTTTCGTGCAGGTGGAGTATCGCAGACTCGTTCTTCAGGTTGGCCTCGGTCGCCGCATCGTTGCGCTCGCGATCCCGATCGGCCTGAAGCGTCTGGCTATGAAGGACGATGCAAGTGACGGCGATCGATATAAGCGAAACGAGAAGAGCGAGGACGTTGAACTGAACGCCCTTGAGCGGGTTGACGTGGAAGGCGGCCGCGACGACGATCCAGGCCCCGAGGCCGAGCGCGCCGAAGTAGATGAGCAGCGGGCTGCCGCTGAACCGGGCGATCCGGTGGACGAGCTCCTCCGCGGGCGTGAAGCTTGTGCGGATGATGTCGTTGGGGTTGCGGACGGTGGTCTTGCGAATACTGGCACTGCTGCGCGCGAGGCGGCGGGCGGTATCGCGAAACATGGCGAGCATGATGTCCGGGTGCGCATGCAGGACCGGCAGAAGGTCGTCGCGTTTCGCCGAGAGGAGGACGGACGGCTCAATCGCCTGCGCCCCGGCCGAGCGGCGACCGTCGCCGAGCATGGCCACCTCGCCGAAGAATCCTCCCGCCTCGACCGATTCGAGCAGGATGCGCGTACCGCCCGCGTTGCGCAGGTGGATGGCCACCTTGCCGGAGATGACGAAGAACATCTCGTCGCCGAGATCGTGGTCGGAGAAGATTGCGCCCCCATCTTTGCCGGCCGGATCGTACCGCCGGACTTGAACGATCGCCGCGAGCGCGTCCAGATCGCCGGCCGGCAGCGACCGAACGAGCTCCAGGCGGCGGAGCAGCGCGCCGGCGTCGTCCGTCATCGCGGCGTCTCTATGCTGCATTAGGCGTCTCCGGGCCCCGGTCCCTCACTCGGCGATTCCCGAAGTGCAGCCGGTTTCGGGCGAAACCGGGCCTGGCCGCAACGCTTCCACGCGGCGCCGTGCCGCCTGGCGCTGCGGCGCCGGGCCTTCGCCTCGATGGCCGCTACGTTGCGATCGCCTGGCACTGCCCCGTGTCCTCTGCCGGCCTGAGCGCGATCAGGACGGCTGCTCGGCAAGGATGCGGTCTATCCGGCCCAAAGTCTCGTCGATCTCGGCGCCGCTCTTGAAGGCTACGACCATTGAGTCGACGAATCCGCAGGCGAGTGCATAGCGCATGGCGCGCTCGCGGTCCGCCGAGTCGGTGAAGTGCCCGCCGCCGATGAGCTTCATCGCGATCAACCCCCGACCGGTGCGGCGGGCGGCCTCGATCTCCCGCATCGCCTCCGGCACCATCCCGGGCTCGTCCCACGCACCGCTCGCACCGTCGACGTGGCGGCCGATGGGGTTCACGCGGGCGAGCTGGACGTCGATCCAGCGGCACGTTACGGCGCTGCGGAGGGCCGGAAGGCCGTGGCAGGAGACGCCCACGAGCCGCACGCGGCCGAGCGCCCTGGCGGCGGAGATCGCGTCCATCATCGGCCTTAGTGTTTCGGGCCAGTCGGCCGCCGTCACGCAGTGGATCAGCAGGCTATCGACGTAGTCCGTGCCCAATTCGAGCAGGAACCGATCGAGGACATCCAACGGCCGGTCCGGCGGGGCGGGCGCGTCCCACATCATCTTGGTCTGTATCCAGAGGCGCTCGCGGAGCAGGCCCTTGATCGCATCCCGAACGAGCGTGTGGGTCCTGTACTGGTCCGCCGTGTCGATGAACGTAATACCGCGATCGTAGGCGTGGCGAATGAGCCAATTGAAGCCGTCGGCGCCGAGCCCGCGCTGCACCTCGCCACCCTCGCTGCCCGTGCCGATGCCGAGTCTGCAGATCAGCGGCCCGCCATCGCCGAGCGGCACGAGATCGACGGCGGAGCGCACGCGGGACGTGTCCGGTTTTTGATCCAAGAGTGTGGCGCTCACGGTTGTACCTGTTCGTCCTATCGGGCCTTGCGCATGCAGGCCTCCATCACCTGGCGGCGCCTATTGCGCAGGCGCGGTCGGGACGCCTTTTTGCGGTTTGATGCGGTCGAAGAAGGTCGATTTGGACCGGTCGTAATAGAGCCTTCCGTTGATGAAGGTCTTTTCGACGAAGCTTCGGTAGTCGAGCGGCTCGCCGCTGAGAAGCAGGATATCCGCGTCCTTGCCGGCCTCGATGCTGCCCAGGCGCTTCTCCATCCCTATGATTTTCGCGGGCGTCAGCGTGATCGACTCGAGGGCGGACTGCGCGTCCGCGCCACCGCGCATGGCGAAGGCGGCCTCCAGCGGATAGTTCAGCAGGTCGCGGCCCAGCTCGCCGCCGACCGCGAAGCTGTTGTCGAGCGGCTCGACGGCGAACTTAACGCCGGCCTTTTGCAGGATGCCTGCCGCGTCCGGGTTCGCGCCGGACGGCGCATTGCGGCGCTCGTCCGGCTCCTCGCGATTGCGTGGCGTGAAGATCACCATTGCGCCGCGCTTCGCGATCTCGTCCGCGACTATCCAGGCCTCCGTGGCGGGCGTCAGGACCAGCCGGATGTCAAACTCGTCGACCAGCGAAAGCGCCCAGCGGATTTCGCCAACCGTGGATGCAACGACGCGCAGCGGCCGCTCCTTTTTCAGGACGGGCAGGACGGCATCGGCGTCCGCGGGCTTCTTCGGCTCGACTGCGGGCTTGCCGGCCTTCTTGTCCGCCTCGTACGCCGGCAGCTTCGCCAGAAACTCCTTCCCGCGGCGCATCTGATCCCGCAGGCTCCAGCGCGCGTTCAGGCCGCTTCCGCGCGCGAATCGGCCGCCGGTGGGATTGAACGAGCTGCCGGTGCTCTCCGCCGCGGCCATACCGGAGAGGTCGCCGCAGGTCATCTTGATCACGGCGTTCGTGCTTCCGAGTCCAGGCTCCGCGCCGGAAAGGAAGGTCGTCGTCACGCCGGAAGCGGCGGCAAGCTCGATTGCGAGGGCGTACGGATCGAGCGAGTCCCTGTACTTTCCGCCGATAACGGGCGATGTGACGCGCTCGTTCGCGACCACGAAGCCGGGCACAACCGCGAATCCGCGGGCGTCCACGATCCGGGCGTCGGCCGGCGGCTTGAGGCTTGCATCGCCGACCTGCTCGATCTTGCCATCCTTAACCAGCACGGTGCCGCCGCGGATGACGCCGTTTGTCACGGTCCAGACATCGCCGCCTACGATAGCCATGCGCACAGGCGGCGCCGGCGGCGTCGAGGACGGCGGCGGCGCGGCTGCCTGCGACTGCGCGGCGGGCTGCTGCTCCGGAGACGGGGTTCGCCGCTGCCGCTGCTGCGCGCCGGCCGGCGCAATCAGGGTGACGACGGCAGCCCCGAGTAGCACTGAGAATCGATACGGGCGCGGATCGATCAAGTAGAGCTCCTTCAACGGGCGCGTAGCTGCGGACCGACGATCGTTATGTCGCCGCCCAAGTTGGCACTCCACGGCGCTCTCACGTCTGCCGCGAGCGACTGACTAGACAGCGGCCCGCGACCGGCGGTCGGCATCACGGAGCGACGCCATTCGGTGCCAGCGCTCCAGACCAGCGCTCCCGCCCGCAGTCGGGCGGCCCGGGCCGCCCCGGCTATCGTGCCGGCTCCTCGTAGACCATGCGGCCCTCGAGCAGGACGGCGCGGACGCGTCCGGCCGCTGCGAGCGGGTCCGCGTCCAGCAGGAGCAGATTGGCGTCGCGGCCAGCGTCGATGCCGCCGACGCGGTCTGCTATGCCCAGCATCTCCGCGGGCGAGAGCGTGATAGCGCGCAGGGCCGTCTGGCGGTCCAGGCCGTTTCGCACCAGGTCGCCGACCTGGTAGCGAAGCGTCGCGTAGCCGTCCGGGCTGTCCTCGACCGGCCGGAGGGCGACCTTGCAGCCGGCCTTTGCATAGATCGCCGGCGCGTTGATTCGGTTGCGTGTAAGCGATTCGACCGTTATCGCCGCCGGCAGCACGACGGACGCCCTGGCGCCGCCGAACGCCCCGGCAGCACGGAACATGTCGGTGACGCCCAGGATGAATACCGGCTTGAGCGCGTCAAATGGCTTCAGGAGCGGTAAGAGGTAGTCCGCGGAGGCCGCATCCGGGCAGTCGATAATGGTTGGCGTCTCGCCGGCAACGGCGCGCGCCACGGGAGCGCGCCGCACGTCCGGCGGCGCGGAGGGACCGGGGGCACGCGGCTGCGCGCCCGACTGACGGCGGCGCTGGCCCCGGATCTGCTCTTCCCCCGGGGTGAGCTCTACAGGCGCAGCGGGCGGATCGGACGCACCGGCCCGATCGCCCTGCCGCTCGGTCACCGCGGCCGGGGATGGCGTGCCGGTTCCCGGACCGGCCGCAGCGGGCGGCCGCGCGGCCTGTAGCGTGTTCCGGATCAGGTCGATCGTCTGAGTGTTCGGCGCGAAATCGATCGCCAGCGGGCCATTCGGCGCTAGTGTCATGCGCTCGACGGAATCGGCTTCGGTTCGGACGATCGCGCCCTGACCCGGGAAACCGCGGCCGGCAGGGAAGATCGCGAGCGTGGTGACGCCCGCGCGGACCAGGCCTCGGTACGCGGGATCCCAGGGGTAAAGCTCGTCGGCGATGCGCAGGTGCGGATCGCTGCGTGCCTGGCCGGCGGTCGCCCCGACGCCGCCCATCAGCGAATAGGCGCCGACGATGCCGGGCATGACCGTGTCGGCCTCCAGGACGCGGGCGCCGACGGGGACTTTGGCGTCCGCGCCTACGGCAACGATCTTGCCGCCGCGGACGACGATCACGCCACCTTCGATCGTGCCGTGGCTGACCGTCTCGATGTGACGAGCACGGACGGCCAGAACCTGCTCGCCAAGGGGATCCGGCCGCGCCTGCGCGCCAGAGCTGACCGGCGCACCGAGCAGCGCAGCGGCCAGACCAACCGCAAAGGGCCAGCGCGGCGCTGGTTGCTTTATAGGTCCTATAAGACTTATAAGGCCTACCCCACCATACTCTGCAGCGGCGCTCCAGGGCCTCTTGTACGGGCGGTCAGCGCGCATGGCTCAGAAAGCTCTCTTCTTCGGGGGCTTTGCTGCAGCCGTCGTCCTCGGTTTCGGGAGTCGGGGCGGCGGGGCCGGCGGCCGCGCCATGGCGCCGCTGGCCGTGCGTGTAGACGAGCCTGCCGTTGATCAGCACTTTCTCGATGGGGTTGCGCGGGTCGAACAGGCTGCCGCGCTTCAGGATGATGTCCGCGTCCTTGCCGACCTCCAGGCTGCCTACGCGGTCGCCTATCCCAATGGTGCGCGCCGGGTTGATCGTCAAAGCGCGCAGCGCGAGATCCTCGTCCATTCCCATGCGGACGGCAATGGTCCCCTGCACGAACAGGTCGTCGCCCGGAATGACGGGGCAGTCGGTGTTCAGCGACAGGTTCTTGACGCCGGCGTCCACGTAGGCTTGCGGGATCGAGTAGAAGCGCCGGTCGTAGGTCTGGTAGGAGAAGTCGTAGAAGCGCGGGCCGATGTTGCACGGTATGTCCCGCCTGGCGGCCTCGGATGCCGCCTGAAGCCCGCCGAACTCCCCGTGTGAGATGACGACCGGAAGCTGCAGCTCATCGTGGAACATTCGCATCGTGCCCATCACGTCCCGCGCCCCCGCGGTATGGACGAAGACGGGAGTCTTCTTCTCGATCACGGTGCGCATCTGCTCCATGCCCAGGACGCGCTCGGGCGCGGGCTGTGCTCTGGCGGCGAGACCGGGGTTGCGAGGCAGGACGGACGAAGCGGACGGCGCCTTAAGGGCGGCCAGCCGTACCGCCGCGGGGCCGGCGGATTGGGCGGCACGCGGAGCAGATACCGTGGCCCGAGCGTCCGACCCATCGGGCCGGCTTCCGGCGCCGGGAGATGGGAGCCCGGCATGGTGCGCGCCCGGCCCAGGCGCCGGCGCGGTCGGGCCGCCGGGCGCGTCCATCCTCGCGGTGTACTCCTTGGCCCGGCTGAACTGCTCGCGCAGCATCCACCACATCCCCATTCGGCTCAGGCCGAGGTCGCCCGCGTGGCGCTCCGGGTTGTACGCCTGCGCGATCTTGATCACGCCGAGCTTGCGGATGATCAGATCCTCCCGCGGCGCTCCGCCGAGCTTCCAGAGCACGCCAAAGCCGGAGTTATTGCCGCCGCTGCCCGGTATCGTGTTGAGGGTGGTGATCCCGCTGGCGATCGCGTCCTTGATGCGCGAATCGTCAGGATCGATGTACTCCCAAACGTGAAAGGCCGGATTCAGGGAGTGGACGTAGTCGTGGAGGCCGGAGTTGTTACCGATATGCGTGTGCAGGTCGATCAGGCCGGGCATCGCGGTCATGTCCGGGGCGTCGATCACCTCCGCGCCGGCCGGAATCTGCACCTCGCCCTGCCTGCCGATCGCGGCGATCTTGCCGTCCCGCACTACGATCACGCCGTGCTGGATCTCGCCGTTGGTGACGGTCAGGATCCGGCCGGCCCGGATTACCAGTGGCCGGCGGTCGGCGGTCTGAGGCGCGGATGTTCGATCTTCGGTTATGGCTGTATTGTGTCCCGGCGATGACGCGGCTGCGGCGACGAGCGGCGGGACGATGCTCGCGGCACTGCGTTGCTGCGCAGGCGCGGATGCCTGGGTCCAGGTCAGCAAGGCGCCGACGGCCGCGTTGAGAAGCACGCGCTGCGCAAAGCGGCCGGCCGCAAGCCGCGCTCGCCGAGAGCCGAGGTCCCGACACCCAACAGCCGACGCCAAACCCCGAATACCGCTTGTCCGGCTGCCGATCGCCGGCTGCCTACCGCCTGGTCCCATCGTACACCACCTTCCCGCCAACCATCACCCGCTCCACGCGGCTCGTCAGGCTGAGCGCGTCACCGTCCAGGAACACGAGGTCCGCATCTTTTCCGGCCTCGATGCTGCCGAGCCGATGGTCGACTCGGAGCACTCGCGCAGGGTAGATCGTCAGCGCACGAAGCGCTTCTACCGGGTCCATGCCGGACCGGACGGCCTCGGCGGCGTTCATGCGCAGCAGGGCGGCGCCGGAAGCCGAGGCGCTCTGGAACAGCACCGGAACGCCGGCCCTCGCCAGCGTCGCCGCATTGCTCACGCGCCGCTCGCGATCGGGAGCGGTCACGTCGGGACCCAGGGCCACGGCGACGCCGCGCTTTCGGATTTCGTCCGAGACGCGGAAGCTGTCGGGCGCTTCGACGAGCGCCATCGGCAGATCCAGCTCGTCGCGAAAGACCTTCAGTGCATTCAGGATTTCGTCCGCGCGGTCCGCGCGTACAAAGGCGGGCATCGTTCCCCGGAAGAGCGGCGCGAACGGCTCCTGATCCTCGTCCAGCGGGACCTCGACCGGCTCTTTCGGAGCGGACTTGCCCTGCTTCGTCGCGGCGTCCCGGTCCCGCTCCCAGTCCAGATGGTCTTGATTATACTGTATCCGCCGCTGGTTGTACGACCTGGCGGTCTGCAGCAGCTCCCGGAATGCCCAGGGCTGCGTGCGCCGCGATCCGCCGGCAAGGAAGTTGAAACAGAGCGCGGCGTCCGCCTTCACGACGATCATGCCGCCCGCCGTGGAGCGCCCGGCATTCGGCGCCGTCTTTATGAGCGCCGCGACGCCGCACACCGTCCCGCCGGCCGGCGGCGAGAGCAGGAGCGCCGTGACGCCCGCCCTGAGCGCGTCAGCGAAGGCGGGGTCCGCCGGGGCAAGGGCGTCCAGCAGCTTTGTGCGCCCGGAGGCCGGTCCGGACTGCGCGGCGGTCGGCTCGATCGGCGGCTCCAGCGCATCGGCATGGAGGCCGGCGAACGAGCCGGCGTCGAGAATTCCCGGCATGACGGTGCTGTGCGAGGCATCGACGACTACCGCGCCCTCCGGCACGTCCACGCCGCGCCGGACCGCGACGATCTTACCGGCTCGAACGAGGATCATGCCGTTGTCGATCACACCCTGCGTCACCGTCTGGATACGGCCGGCGCGGATTGCGGTCAGTTGGCCGGCCGGCTCCGCCTGCGCGCGGCGATAGACAACCGCGCCGCTCACCATGGTCATCTCAACCTGCGTCATCGTGTCGAACGGGTCCCCGCTCAGGACCAGCAGGTCGGCGTCCTTCCCCGGTTCCAGGCTGCCGACGCGCCCCTCGACGCCAAGCGCGCGGGCGGGCGCAAGCGTGATCAGCCGCAGCGCGGCGTCTCGTGGCACGCCATAGCCGACCTGGATCGCGGCGAGGCCGAGCAGATCGGCGCGTTCGGTCTGTACGTCGGCGGCAAGCGAAACGGCGACGCCCGCCTGGACGAGCGAGGCCACCGCGTCCAGGCGTACGCGGCCCGCCGCGGAGGGACGCTGGATGTCCAGGTCGGTCCTCAGAGCGGGGCGCAGCGGAGGCGTGACAACCACGGGAATCTGGCGTCTGGCAAGCTCATCCGCGACCTGGTAGGCTTCCGTGCCGCCCTCGAGAACGATACGCAGGTGGTAAGCGTCCGCCAGCTCCAGCGCCCGACGGATATCGCCGGCCGTGTCCGCGTGGACGCGCAGCGCCATCCTCCCGTCCAGAATCGGGGCGAGCGCGCGCAGCTTACCGGACTTCGGTCCGGGCATCGGGTTGCGCTCGGCTGCAATGGCGGCCACGTTGACCGAGGCGGGCGCCGGACTGGAGGCCGCTCCAGCAGCTACGGCACGCGCGTCGGCGAAGAGCTGCCGCAGCAGCGCGAACTCGGACGGGCCGACGGAGGGGAGCTGTCGCTGCGCCGGGAGGATCGGGTTGTCGTCTGTCGGCGGAATGGGCGGCTTGAAGATCGCGGGCGGGCTCTTCGCCACAGCGCCGAGGCTTATCGAGATGTCGGCAGAGGAGCGCAGGGCGCGCGCCGCGAGTCCCTCGCCCGACAGCTTGACCACGGCGCCCTGGCCGCGCACCAGGCGACGGGATCCGGGCGCGACATAGGCGGTCGTTACGCCGCGCTCCAGAAGCGTTCGCTGATCCGCGAACGCATTGTAGCCGTCGAGGGCGCGATAGTCCGGCGCAATCGACTCGAGGGCGTCACTCCGATCGCCGAGATCGGACGCGGCCGCGACAAGGCCCGGAATAACGGTATCCGCGGTCGCGTCGATGATGTGCGC
>Ga0070735_10005347_pt1 | contig 10678 bp, 8 predicted proteins | sample Coa_R1_FD_66443 | JGI IMG/M metagenome (GOLD analysis project Ga0070735, IMG submission 66443) | Surface soil microbial communities from Centralia Pennsylvania, which are recovering from an underground coalmine fire - Coalmine... | ecosystem: Environmental > Terrestrial > Soil > Unclassified ... | reverse complement strand
GCAATCTTTGAGACCAGACGATTCATGAACTCGCGGTCGTGCGAGGTCATGAGCAGCGCGCCGGGAAATGACTTGAGAAACTGTTCGAGCCAAATGATGGATTCGATGTCGAGGTGGTTCGTCGGTTCGTCCATCAGCAATACATCCGGCATTCCGAGCAGGACGCGCGCCAGCGCAACCCGCATTTTCCATCCGCCGGAGAGAGCGCCCACGTCGCCGTCAATCTGATCGTCTTTGAATCCCAGACCATGGAGCACTTCACGCGCCTGCGATTCGAGCGCGTAACCGCCTAAATGCTCGTACTCCTCCTGCACATGACCGAAGCGATCGAGGATGCGGTCCATGTCATCCGCCTTGTCGGGGTCGGACATTTCCCGCTGCAGGGCTTCGAGTTCGTGGTGCAGATCGCCGACGCGTCCGCTGCCTGCGATCGCTTCATCCAGCACCGAACGCCCCTGCATTTCCTCGACGTCCTGGCGAAAGTAGCCGATCGTCAACTTCTTGGGGACCGAGACCGTGCCTTCGTCGGGAGTTTCCTCGCCGACCACCATCCGGAAGAGCGTTGTCTTGCCCACCCCATTGGGACCGACCAGTCCAACTTTTTCGCCAGGATTCAACTGAAACGAAGCATCCACGAAGAGCAACTGCTTGCCATACTGCTTATTGATGTTTGAGAAAGAGATCATTTTGAAGGAGTCACTTGCGGCACCCTGCCTCTTCCAGTGTAGCGTGTGCTTGGGCAGCCAACTGTCCCACCAAAATACTCTCTCCTTGACCAACTAGGAGAGTTTTGTTACGGTCTCTCCTAGACGCCAAAGGAGAGACCGTGGGCAAAGCGATTGATTTGCTGCAAGGCACATTGGACATGCTGATCCTCAAAGCTGTCTCGCTTGGTCCGCTGCACGGTTACGGGGTTTTGCTGCGCATTCAGCAAATCTCTGGCGAACAGCTGGAGATCCAGCAGGGCTCGTTATATCCAGCGCTCTATCGTTTGGAACATCAGGGCTGGATCGCCAGCGAGTGGGGGGAATCGGACAACAAACGCAAGGCGAAGTTCTACAGCCTGACTGCAGCGGGGCGGCGCCAACTCCATTCGGAAACTGAAAAATGGAACCGGATGGCATCGTTGATCGCCAGTATCCTGCGCATCACCTCGGAGCAGATATGAATCTTCTGACTCGGTTCCTTTCTTGGTTGAAGTGGATGGTCAAGGGACAGCGGCTTGAAAGTGAAATGGAAACGGAAGTGCGTTTCCACATTGAGAGCCGCGCAGCGGACTTGGTTCGCGAAGGCCTTTCCCAGCAAGAAGCGATGCGACAAGCGCGACTTGAGTTCGGCGGAATCGAGTCTCACAAAGATGCCATGCGGGCATCGGTGGGCGTGCGCTGGTGGAGTGAACTAGGATCGGACACTTGTCACGGATGGAGATTGTTGCGCAAGAATCCAGGTTTTGCCGCGGTAGCCATTTTGACGCTGGCTTTGGGTGTCGGAGCCAACACCGCGATTTTCAGCATCGTGAATGCCGTGTTGCTGCGTTCTCTGCCCTACCGCGATCCCGATCGCTTGGTACGAATCTTCTTTAATGAACCCGGCGTAGGATTGCGGGACGTCAGGTTTTCCCAGCCCGAACTGGATGATCTGCAGACACGATCGGGTGTATTTGAAGATGTGAGCCCGATCTACGAGGGTAGCGAGGATTCGACCGGTGCCGGACAGCCCGAGCATCTCGGGGGGGTCAATAGCAGTTTTAGCTACTTTTCCATGCTGGGTGTGACCCCGCAAATTGGACGGTTGTTTGGTCCGCAGGACTTCGTGCCTGGTGCCTCTACTGAGGTCGTGATCAGCGATGGCCTGTGGCGCCGTGCCTATGGCGCCGATCCGAGTGTTATCGGCCGTACCCTCCGGCTCGACAATGATCCTTTCACCATTATCGGGGTTCTGCCACGCGGATTTCGCCATCCCGGACCAACGACTTCCGGCGAACCAGACGTGTTTAGCGCTTTCGGATTCACCGCGGATCCCTTTCCCACGCCAAAGCGTGGCACCCGGATTTTAGTACATGGAATCGGACGACTTAAGCGTGGCGTGACACTGGCGCAAGCTCAGGCGCGGCTCACTGCCATGGCTGCCGAACTACGCAGCGACTTTCCCACCGATTATCCGCCGCAGGCCAACTGGACAATTGAGATTCAACCCTTGCAGGAAACTTTGGTGGGCAAGGTTCGGCCCATGCTGTTGGTGTTACTCGGTGCGGTCCTTTTGATCGTTTTCATCGTATCGTTGAACATTGCCAATCTCCTATTGGCACGCGCTTCGGGACGGCAACAAGAGATGGCGGTGCGGTTGGCGCTAGGGGCGAGCCGCGGCCGTATGGTGCGCCAGATGCTGACCGAGTCCATGCTGCTGTCCCTCATTGGCGGTGTTGCGGGAATCGTGACCGCGTTTGGTACTCTGGGTTTCATCCTGCGTTTTGTGCCATCGGACCTTCCCCGGCTAAACGAAGTGCGAATCGACTGGGTGGTGCTGGCCTTCGCTCTGCTGATTTCCATTCTCACCGGCTTAACGTTTGGACTTGCGCCAGCGCTTCATACGGCGAAGGGCGCTGTTTACTCGGCCATACGAGAAGGTGGTCGAGGGTCCAGCTACGGCACGAAGACCGGCCGATTGCGGGATGCTCTAATCGTCTCCGAACTGGCATTTGCCGTCATACTGATGATCGGAGCCGGCTTGCTGCTGCGTACGCTGCGGGACCTGCTGCAGGAAAACCCAGGCTTTAATCCAACTCAAGTTGTCGCGGCCAACATACAGCTTCCGAATCCCAACGAATCGGAGGGCGATGCGTATCGCGATATTCCTCGCAGAGCCACCTTTGATCGTGAGTTGCTGCGCCGCATGAAGGCGATTCCAGGAGTGGAACTCGTCGCCATCACCTCAGCGCTACCAACCACCAATGCCAACCCCGACGCAGTTGGTGGCTTAACGAGTGAAGGCTTCGCGATTGAAGATAGCCCCGTCGAGTCCTCGCAGCATCTGACCGCCGAGAGAATTCGGATCAGCTCCGATTATTTTAAGGTGTTACAGACGACGCTCCTACGCGGCCGCTCATTCACCGAGGGCGATGAAGACAGCAAACAGCTGGTGGCCGTCATTGATGAAAGCACCGCTCGGAAGTATTGGCCAGACCAAGATCCGCTGGGCCGCCGAGTGCGGTTCGCACGAGACGCTGCCAAGCCATGGTCGACCGTTGTGGGTATTGTTAAGGATATTAAGAGTGACGGTCTCGACATCAATGGCGTTCCCCACATCTATGTTTCGACCTATCAAGACAACAGCAGGGAAATGAGCGTGGTGTTGCGGACGTCTCTGCCCGCGACCCTGCTCCAACCACAGATTCGGCATGAAATTCAGAGCATTGATGCCGGCTTGCCGGTATTCAATGTTTCTCCTATGGACGACGTCCTTGATCGGTCACTGGCTTCGCGCCGTTTTTCTGCTGATCTGGTGGGCGGATTTGCTGGACTGGCAGTGCTTCTGGCTTCCATCGGAATTTACGGCCTATTGGCTTATATGGTCGGCCAACGGTCGCGCGAGATAGGAATCCGCATGGCCCTGGGAGCCGGGCGAGGCGGCGTCCTGAAGCTGTTCTTGCAAAAGGGTATGGTGCTGGCGGGCCTCGGAGTGATGGTCGGCTTGGTCCTTTCGGCATCCACTGTGTCGCTGATGGGCAGTTTGCTTTACGGCGTGCGCCCGCATGATCCGGCTGTGTTTGTGATCGTGCCGGCGCTTTTGTTTGCCATTGCCGTGTTAGCCAGCTACCTCCCAGCCCGGCGCGCGACTAAGGTGGACCCAATGATTGCCCTGAGAGAAGCATAGCGAACCACCTGTGCAATTGATATTTGAGAAAGAGCTCATTTTGAAGGAACAACTCGCGGCACAGTGCCCCTTAACTAGTGTAGCCGCAGTGTAGCCCGGCCAGAAAATTGCCGGCCAGCGCTGGCACGTTGGATTATTGAAGGCTTCCGTCAACCCGCCAAAGCTCCGAACTAGCGCTTCGCCCTTTGTTGAATGTGCATTTCGGGCAGCGTCTTCCTCGGAAGAACACGTTCTGTTTTGTCCAAGGGCTGTGAATTATTCTTGCATGTCCTTTGTGCTCAGTCGTTCCTATTCGTTGGACAAGTACGTAGTGTGCTATACGTGTCCAGATAAGTCGTGCATCAGCGAGGACCGAACAATGGATTGGCTGCTCCAAGATATCCGCTACGGATTGCGTTCACTGGCCAGGTCTCCAGGATTCACAGTGCTAGCGGCGATTACCCTTGCTATTGGCATCGGTGCAAATGCATCGATCTTCAGCGTAATCGAGGCCGTCATTCTCCGTCCGTTGCCATATAAAGATCCAGCCCGCCTAGTTCTCCTCGCCGACTCTGGGAATCCTGAAGATGGTGGCTTTCTGTATAAGGATTTCGATGTGATCAAGTCACAGAACCGGACTCTGGAAGATATCGCGGAATATTTCCGTGACAGCGGATTTTCCCGCGTGACGATCGCCGGGGCCGACGAACCTCAATCGGTGCAAGGCGCCTTTGTCACCGCAAATTTCTTTCCTCTGATGGGAGTCTCACCGATTCGTGGCCGTGTGTTCACTCCCGAGGAGGAGCGCCGCCGAGACCGTGTCATCGTATTGAGTCATGAGTTGTGGATGAACAGGTTTGGCGGCTCCCCCGATGTTCTCGGCCGGACGTTGCAGGTTGACGGTTTCCCTGCTCAGATAATCGGTGTGATGCCGGCAACGTACCAGTTTCCGGCCCGGGACCAGCAGTTCTGGGCGCCACTTACCACCAATCCATACTGGGGAGACCCTGCACTCACTGGCAACGCAGGGCCGCCCCACTCCAGCGGTTTCTATCAGCGGTGGCAAGCGATTGGACGCCTAAAATCGGGAATTAAGATTCAAAACGCACAGGTGGAAATAAACACTACCTTTGCGAGGCTTCGTCGAGCGGACAACGATCCAAACCGCGGCGTCGGCATTGTTGTTCAGCCTCTTCGCATCAACCTAACCGGAAACACGCGCCTGGCATTCGCTGTGCTCTTCAGCGCCGTTGTGTTCGTCCTTTTGATCGCCTGTACCAATGTGGCGAATCTTTTGCTCGCTCGCGGCTTCGCTCGTGAGCGAGAGTTAGCCATTCGAGCCGCGTTAGGGGCAAATCGTACTCGAATTGTCCGACAATTGTTCACAGAGAACGCGCTCCTTGCTGCAGTGTCCGGCTGTTTAGGTTTGATACTCTCACCTCTCGGGGCGAAGGGCTTAATTGCCCTCGCCCCTTCCGACATTCCCAGAATCCATGAGACCAGCTTGGACGGTGGAGTCTTGGCGTTCACTCTCGGAATCTCTTTCATCGCTGCCGTGCTTTTCGGATTGGTCCCTGCATGGCGAATGATAGAAACGATCCAGCCTCTTAAGTCCTTTGGCGCTGGGACTGGCGGGGATCTGGCCGTCAAACGTGCTCACGGCTTCTTTGTGATTGCGGAATTTGCAATCGCAACGGTTTTGCTCGTTGGCGCCGGCCTTCTGGTCCGCAGCTTTAGCGCGATCCAATCGGTTGACCCAGGTTTTGAGGCTGAACAGATCCTGACGATGAACATCAGTCTTCCTGGGGCAACGCCTGAACGAACAAACGATTCGTACAGTACTATCCTTGAACGTGTGCGCGGACTTCCAGGCGTTCAGGCCGCCGGTGCCGTGGATAGTTTGCTGGACTTGGGAAAGATCAGCAATCTCGGCTTGCGGAGTATTGAAGGGCGAAGCCCAGAGCCCAAAGAACGCTGGACTCCTTTGCGTTGGACCACGGTTCGTGGAGATTATTTTCAAGCCATGGGAGGAAGGTTGTTACGGGGCCGGTATTTTGCTGCGCAGGACGGTCCAGGTTCTCCCCTTGTCGCAATCATCGATGAGAGAATGGCCCGTCGTTACTGGCCCGGTGAAGACGCGATCGGAAGGCGCTTCAAAGGCCAGGACGCACGCGGTCAAAACGATGACTGGCTTACGGTGGTTGGGATTGTCGCCGACACGCATCGCAGCGGACTCGACAAAGAACCCATTCCGCACGTCTACGAGCCAAACACGCAGGCAATTGATGGATACCGGACTGCGGACCTAGTTGTCCGAGTCGCTGGCTCTGCGGGAACGCTATCGGGGCCACTCCGAGCAGTGGTTCGCGAAAGTGATCCTGCCGCGATCCTTTCGTCAGTAACGACGTTGCAAACGGAACTCTCGGATCAACTATCGCCGCGTCGCTTCCAGACTCTGCTCCTTAGCCTATTCTCGCTTGTAGCACTTCTACTCGCAGGAGTTGGCATATATGGTGTTCTCGGATACTCCGTCACCCGCAGGACGCATGAGATCGGCATCCGGATGGCACTCGGGGCACATCCTCGAGAAGTAGTGCACCTCGTAATAAAGGATGGTGCCAAATTTGCGGTTATTGGCTTATTGATCGGCGCGATTGGCGCGGTGGCGATCACGCAATTCCTCAAGAGCCTGCTTTTCGGAATTTCCCCCGCTGACCCCGTGACCCTTGTTGGCGTCGCGATTCTCCTCATGACAGTGGCGCTCCTATCCTGCTATCTCCCAGCTCGCCGAGCTGCACGCGTCGATCCAATCATTGCACTGCGTTATGAGTGGATCTAGCCCGAGGTGAGGAACTTTTCTACGGGGAAATGCGGGGATTGTCTCCAGGCTCCCCCCAGGTTCCCCGCCGGCACATTGGGGAGCAGTAGACAGAAATCAGGGATCGCAAACTCCCCACTTGACATTGCGCGATAATCCACTACCATACGGTTGTGGATCAATTAGGCACAACCTTTGCCGCTTTATCCGATCCAACCCGGCGGGCAATGATCGAACGACTCTCCCGTGGGCCTGCCTCTGTGCATGGATTGACGGAACCGTTTGCACTCTCGCAGCAGATGATTTCAAAACATATCGCCTACCTGGTGCGGGCGCGGATTGTGATCAAGACGAAGCGTGGACGAGAGAGTGTGTGCACGCTTAGACCAGAGGCGATTAAAAAAGTCGGCGACTGGGCGTTCAGCTATCGCCGCTTCTGGGAAGAGAGCTTCGACAAACTGGATGCAGTCGTAAAGCAAATGAAGAAAGATCAAATGAAGGAAGAGGAGGCCAGAGATGGCAAAAGGCACAGTAAACGAGACAGAGCGGATGGTCGTCACAAGAGTTTTTGATGCCCCACGCGAATTGGTTTGGAAGGCATGGACAGACCCGAAGTATGTGATGCAGTGGTGGGGGCCGAAGGGTTTTACTTCGCCGGTTTGCAAGATGGATTTTCGCGTAGGAGGAAAATCTCTCCTCTGCATGAGAACGCCGGATGGGCAGGAGTGCTGGAATGCGGTCGAATACCACGAGATTGTTCCCCAGGAAAAGATCGTTTCCTTGATGTACTTTTCGGACGCGCAGGGAAACAAGGTTGAGCCTGCGGAATTAGGAATAGAACAGGAGGCCATCGACGGTGCCTACGACGTGACCCTCTTTGAGGATCTCGGAAACGGCCGGACGAAACTCACCTTCATTGGAAATGAACCCATGGAGAGCGCAAAAAATAGCGGTCAATTCGAGGGCTGGAAGGAGCAACTCGATAAAATTGCCGCAGTTGTTACGAAGCTGGCGCAGGCGAAATAAGAAACTGAAGCTTTGATTCGCGAAAACTCAATCGTGGAGAAAGAAATGAAAAGAATACCGTTTCTCGCTATCGTCCTGCTGGCATGCGCGTTTCCCGCGCATGCCCAGGACGCAATGAAGAAAGATGCGATGAAGAAAGATGCAGCCGTCAAACCTGCCGACCCCGAGTTGAAAGTTGTGCTCGATTCCTGGAATGAGATCGGCCGCAAACTCATTGCCATGGCCGAAGACTTTCCCGAGGACAAATTTGACTTCAAGCCGACGCCTGCGCAGCGCAGTTTCGCAGAGCAATTGCTGCATGCTGCGGGTTCAATGTATTACTTCACCAATCCCGCGATGGGGCAGAAGCCTCCCGCGGCAGAAGATCCGAAGCGCGACCAGTACAAAACAAAGGCCGATATCGTCACATTCGTCAAGAAATCCGTTGCCGACGGCGCCGCTGCCATCCAGTCGAAAGGCGAAAAGGGCTTGATGACCGAGGTTGTTTATTTCCCCGGCTCAGAAAGCGCGCGTTCTCGACATAGCAAACGGCATCATCGAACATAGCGGTGAACACTACGGCCAGCTCGTTGTGTACTACCGCCTCGCAGGCCTTGTGCCGCCGGAGTCGCGTCCCAAGAAGTAAAGCTCAATAGACCAGATACCGGCGGGTGGGATGCCGACTTATAATCGCTGGCAGACAACATGAAGTGGTGCACCCTCAGCCAACGTGATTGCAACGAACGCTGAAAGGCTGGGCCATCCGCCCCAGAAGAACGTCTTGTGAGCGCTGAACCGTCACCAAAAGCAAATCCCATGGATGTCTTTCAGAGCGCCTGGTACCGGCTCGTGTTGCTGTTCTGTGCCGTGTATCTCGTTGTGTTGTGGTTCGTCCTCGGGCCGAGTAGTCCGTGGTACGCGTTGGCGGTGGTCGCGGGAACGTTTGGCCTCGGGCCCGCAGTGGCCGCCCCTGTTATGCGACGTGTGCCTCGCCAATGGTTCCGCGTGTCTGCGTGGGAGCGTGTACTCCACCGCATCGTCGGCGTCGGAATTTTCGGTTGGCTGCTCGATGTCTCCACATGGAATCGGCGCCTGGCCCAACCTATGCGGGGATTCTCGGGCAAGAGGGCCGGCTTAGTCTCTCTGGAACAGTCTCTGCAAGGCAACATGAGCGCCCACGGAGTCTGCTTTGCCATCCACGTACTACTGGCCGTCCTCGCACTTTTCACCAGGCACCCGTGGAGCGCCGCACTATGGATGCTGTTGCCTGGTGTAGTCGTTCATCTTTACCCGGTGCTGCTACAGCGTTCCATCATGCTTCGACTCCAGCCTCTGCTAGATAAAACTGGCTCCTGCTGATTGGGTCAGCCTTTTTCGACAAATGGAAAACAGTGAACGTCCCGCGGGTGGCGCACCCTCTGAAGCCAGCATGAACCCTGGGTGGCCCATCCTTGCGTTTTTTTTGCAAGGGTGGGCCTTTTCGGATGTGGACGGTCTGGGGTTTTGTCGCTGATCAAATCTATCCGGGTCGGCTGGCGGCGATGAAGATTCGCACGGCAGTAGGTAGCGTCCAAAATCCTTCGAGAGCGAGAGCCGGGTTAGGCCCACCCTTTGCGATAAACCTGCAAAGGATGGGCCACCCAAGGTTCATGCTGGCTTCAAAGGGTGCGCCACCCGCCGATTTATTCTAAGTTGAGCTCTATTATCACACTAATGGAAATAACGGAGACAGACGGGACGTTTCCCCATTTTTGAACCGATGGAAACGGTGAACGCCCGGTCCGTCCCACATTTCTTCAATGCTTCTTCCACATGGCAAACGCTTTTTGCATGCGCGGATCGGTAAAGAGTTTCACGCAAACTTCGCGCTCGACCGGCCCAGCCACCACACATTGCAGGTCGGTCCGCCGGGCAACCTCTTTCGCCGGGATACTAATCTGTGAAACGAAGCGGCCCGCATCGGCAATCGTGGCACCGAAGACCAGTCGGTCCAGGCCCGACCAGAGAGCGCAGCCCATGCACATGGCACACGGCTCGCACGTCGTATACAAGGTGTAGCCCTTGAGGGATCCCGAACCCAGCTTTGCGCAGGCGAGTCGAATGGTCAGGGTTTCGGCATGCGCGCTGGGATCGTGGTCGGGACCCACGCGGTTCACCGCGCGCATCAACCGCTCCCCGGTAGCCGTGCTCACAATGTCTGCGCCGAACGCCATCGGATGATCCGTGCTCAGCGTCTCCGCCGTGAAGGCAGCCACCGATCGCATCCGCTCGTGATCAATTGCGCTCACGCCATCCGCAGCCAACGCGTGTGTGGCAAGAATCCCTGTGCTGAAGGACGCCGCGCCAACCTGCACCAGAAAATTACGCCGGTTTACATTCATGCGATCGCCTCGATAACGGCCGTGCAGGAATCATACAGCCTGAGGTGGGTAAGACAACGCTCTTCCGGATGGTGATCGGCGAGGAAACTCCCAACGAGGCTAGGGAAATGCGCACACCAGGAAAGTTCGCCGAGATTCGCCGAGAAGATATAATTCGCGCGTGCGACAACCTATGCGGCATGTAATGGCGCTTCGCGCTTCCAAAGCAGTTCTCGTTTTTGCACTCGCACTCTTCTACACCATTCTGGTCCTGAACAACATCACGGACTACGGCTCCAACTATGAGTTCGTCCGTCACGTCCTGATGATGGACTCAACCCTTCCGGGGAACCACCTTATGTGGCGCGCCTCCAATTCGCCGCTGGTGCATACGGCCTTCTACATCGGAATCATCGCCTGGGAATCAGTCACGATGCTTCTATGCTGGTGGGCTGGCATTCGGTTGCTGAAATCGTATCGCGCGGACAGGGCGCAATTCGCCCCCGCGCTGGACGTCGCCGTCCTTGCGCTGACCACCAGCCTCCTGATGTGGTTGGTGGCATTCCTTGATGTCGGGGGCGAATGGTTTCTCATGTGGCAGTCGAAGATGTGGAATGGGCAGGAAGAAGCATTCCGAATGTTT
>Ga0070735_10005345_pt1 | contig 10681 bp, 13 predicted proteins | sample Coa_R1_FD_66443 | JGI IMG/M metagenome (GOLD analysis project Ga0070735, IMG submission 66443) | Surface soil microbial communities from Centralia Pennsylvania, which are recovering from an underground coalmine fire - Coalmine... | ecosystem: Environmental > Terrestrial > Soil > Unclassified ... | reverse complement strand
ACTGACGATGCCCGTGGTCAAGGTGCCCGCCAGGCCGAATGGATTGCCGATCGCCAGCACCTTCTGGCCCACCTGCAAGCCGTCGGAATCGCCCAGCTTGAGAAACGCGGTGAGTTTTTTCTTGGGTTCAATCTGAATCAGCGCGAGATCGTGGGCTGGATCACGATGCAGAATCCTCGCCTTGTACCGGCTCTGATCCGGAGGCATGGTCACTTCCACGTCCGAGCTCCCGCTGATCACGTGAAAGTTGGTGAGAATCTGCCCGTCGGCATTTATCAGGAATCCCGACCCTAGGCCTTGCACCGCCTGCACTCCGAAGAAAAAGTCCCGCTGATAGACGGTGCTGGTGATGTACACCACGCTTTCCTTCGAAGCCTTGTAAATTTCGATGTTATTGTTCTCGTCGGAGCTGAGCCCGGCGGAGTGCGCGACAGTCGGCCCGGACCACACCGGCTCGCTATCCCGCAGAAACGTGTGAAACGGCGAATTCAGGCGGCTGGTCAGGAATACAAACACGCCCACCAGAGCCGCGGCGATCAAGAATGTTCGTAGCCTCATGGATTCAGTTTCCGTAACGATTCATACACTGTCCGGACTTGCTGAAGGGTGTTTTCCTTGCTTCCGGAGGTGTCGATGATGAAGTCCGCATGCTTCACCTTCTCTTCGAGCGGCATTTGACGGCGCAACCGGTTCAGGACTTCCTCGCGGCTGACTCCGTCCCGCTCCATCGACCGTTCGATTTGTTGCTCGGGACGGCAGACGGCGACGATTAAACGGTCGTAATCCTTATAACTACCCGTCTCAACCAGTATCGCAGCTTCGGTTACGGCGATGCCATCGGGATGCTCGCGGGCGAATTCGTCGGCCAAATCCCGCTCCCGAAGCTTTACCGGCGGATGGACCAGGGCGTTCAGCTTGGCAAGCTGTTCGGGGTCGGAGAAAACAATCTTCGCGAGCCGCCTTCGATTGATTCTGCCATCGGGATCCAGGACCTGGTTGCCGAAGGTCGCAACGACGGCGTCGTAAGTTTCCCCGCCCTGTTCGAGCACTTGACGGCCCAGCACGTCCGCTTGGATCAACAGGCAGCCGAGGTCGCCCAGAGCGCGGCCCACGAAGCTCTTACCGCTAGCTAAACCGCCGGTGAGGCCCACTCTAAGCATGGCTTAATGGGGACGCGGCCGCCGCCTGATGCTGTTCCGCCAGCGCCACGGTGTTGGCCATCAGCATCGCGATGGTCAAGGGACCCACGCCACCGGGAACAGGCGTATAAGCCGAAGCGACGCGAGCCACTTCGACGGGATGAACGTCACCCACCAGGACGGAACCCTTGCGATCGAACTCGTCGGCCTTGCCCAGCCGTTCGGCCTCCGCGCGATCGGTCACACGGTTCATACCCACGTCGATTACGGTGGCGCCGGGAGCCAGGAATTCGCCGGTCACCATTCCGGCTCTGCCGATAGCGGCCACTAGAATGTCGGCGCGATGGCATTCGTCGGCGAGCTCCGCGGTGCGGGAGTGGCAGATGGTCACGGTCGCGTTTTCGTGGAGCAGCATCAGCGCCATCGGCTTGCCGACTATATCGCTGCGTCCGAGGACCACTGCGCGGCGGCCATCCACGGGAATCTTGTAGTGCTTGAGCAGTTCCATGATGCCCGCCGGAGTGCACGCCCGCGGAGCGGGCCGGCCCGCTACCAGATGGCCGACGTTGGTGGGATGAAACCCGTCCGCATCTTTATCGGACGCAACACTTTCCAACACCTTCCGGGTGTCTACATGCTTGGGTAAAGGCATCTGCACCAGAATGCCGTCGATATCGGGACGGCGGTTGAGATCGGCGATCACCGCCAGCATTTCTTCCGTGGTGACGGTTTCCGGGGGCGTCAATTTATCGCTGAAAATACCGATTTCGCCGCAGGTCTTGATCTTGCTGCGAACGTACACTTCAGAAGCCGGATTGTGGCCCACCAGGACCACGGCCAGCCCGGGTTTACGCTTGAGTTTTGCGATCCGCGGCTTCAGCCGCGCGAGGATTTCGTTGCGGACGGCGATACCGTCCAGGAGTTGAGGCATTCAAAGCGAGTTTAGCAAACGCGGCTCGCAGTCCCTAAAATCCGGCGAAACACACTGTACTGAAACGACTGTAGCTTTCCCCTGGTCATGCCAAACATCGGAACCGCCGGTACAGCGACCGAATAGCCATGGTCTAAGAGCTTCGCAGCAAGCAGAGACGTGCCTCCTCCCACGTCAATCACGCGGCCAGCCGGACATACTTCAGCGATCAGGGAGAGGGACAGATGGGGATCCGGTTGCGTCCAGCTCATTTCCGTGGACATGTCTTTGCATCCAAGCGCCTGATACCACGCAGTTTACCTGGTTCGCTCGATCCCGCTTCGGGGCACATCGACAGAATCCCGTAGAAACCTGTCACAAAACGGCAGCGAACGACGTTGTAGATGTGTGGATGCATCACGCGAAGCAGTCATCGAGATGAAGTCCGACGTGGGCCGGCTGGATATCGAGACGATCTTTCATGCCCAGTATGAGCGCATCGCGCGGGTGATTGCTCGCGTCATTCGGGACCCCGCGCGGGCGGAAGAACTTGCGGTGGAGGTTTTTCTGAGATGGTCACGGAATCCCCAGGCGCAGGGTGAAGACTCCCAGGCTTGGCTCTACCGCGTGGCCGTCCGAACTGGCTTGGATGAGTTGCGTCGCGAGACCCGCCGTACGCGACGCCGAGGCTTGTTGCGGTTGGTTGGATACGCGCCAACTCCGGAAGATGTCCGTGCTTCCAGGGAGGACCAAGAGCGAGTTCGCGTGGTACTAGCTGCGATCCAACCGCGGCAGGCCGAGTTGCTCGTGCTGCGTACGCAGGGTCTCAGCTATGACGAGCTAGCTTGCGCGCTCGGCCTCAAACCGGCATCGATTGGAACTTTTCTGAGTCGGGCGGAACAAGCGTTCCGAAAGGAGTACATCAAACGATATGGACAGCAATAAGGACCAGTGGGTGGACGAACGTCTGGCGGAACTCCAGCCGGGCGACGGGTGGCAACCGGATGTATACCGCGGCCTGGCCCGGTATCAGCAGCGACGGGAGAAGAATCGCGGTCGCAAGCGGACGTGGGGCTGGATGGCCGCCGGCGCTCTAGCGGCGGCTATTCCCCTGATGGCGTTCCCCACGACACGGGTGTTCGCGCAGCGCTGCGTCTCCGCGTGCATTGGCCAGTCCAACTGGGTGCGCGACATCTTCATGAATGATGTGCCCAGCTCCGCATATGTGAAGCCGGAAGGTCGTCGGCTGGCTCCCGATTTCGTCCTGAACGACGCCTCGGGCAAACCGGTCAAGCTTTCGGAATTTCGCGGCAACGTGGTTCTGCTGAACTTCTGGGCGACATGGTGTGCCCCATGCAGAATTGAGATCCCCTGGTTCATCGAGTTTCAAAGAGCCCACCAGGACGCTGGGTTTACGACGCTGGGCGTCTCGCTGGATGAGGATGGCTGGGATGCCGTCAGGCCGTATGTCGACGAGCATAGGGTGAACTATCGCGTGATGGTCGGTAACGACGACGTCGCTCAACTGTACGGCGCAGCCTCGCTGCCCACCACCTTCATCATCGACAAGACTGGCCGCATCGCGGCGAGGCATGTCGGCTTATGCAGCAAGAGTGAATACGAAGCCGACATCCAGTCAGTACTCAAAGAACAATAGAAAGGAACAACAAAATGAGGATAGTCCGAGTCGGTTGCATGGCTATGGTTCTGCTGGTCCCAGCGTTCAGGAGCGGAGCGGTGAACCTGCCTTCCCAAGTGGAAGGTCATCGGTCGGGTCTGACGGCAAGAGTCACAGCGGCGGACGGAACCAGCCGCACGATCAAGCTTGAAGGGGTAGGATGCACCGAGAGCATGTGCTCGAGAGTCTTCATCAGGAGCAAGAGCGCCAGCGGGGCATCGCTGCAAACGTGGCTTGATGCTATTGCTTCGGTCAAGGACCCGAGCGAAAACGATGCGTTGTTCGTGATGCGGGACGGCAGCGAACGGCGGCTTTCTTTCGTGCCAGATTTCCGGGTACTCTACGTGTCGGATCCGAACGGCCACACGGAGAAACTCGATTTAGCCAAAATCCGGTCGCTCGAGATCATTAACAACGGGCACTAGTCAATCGCCCTTCGTCCGGTGAAACGCCAGTATAGCGGACACTGCGCCGGGTTCCGCGCTAGCCAGCGCCGTCGCGATGGCGCTCGCACGGTCGTCGAGCTCGAAGGGCGGAGCCACCGCGTGCACCAGTCCCCACGCCAGCGCCTCGGGAGCTGTGAACACGCGCCCGGTCAGCGACAATTCGAGCGCCCGCCGGTCGCCGATAGCAGGCGCCACCGCACCCAGGATTCCGGGATGGCAGCGGCCCTCGCGAATATCGGTCAGACCGAAGCTCGATCCCTGCGCTGCCACGGCTACATGCGCGTTCGCGATGAGGCCCACGCCGGCCGAAATCGCCACACCCTGCATGGCCATCACGATGGGCTTGGTGGCAAGCGGACCGAATGTGAAGATCCCATCCGGAACCTGTTCGGCGAAATCCAGGCCGCCGCAGAAAACCGGACCTTCGGCATCCACCAGGATGGCTCCGGTGTCCGCGTGCGCTTGGGCATCCCGAAGTTCATTCAATAATTGCTGGGCAAGCGCGGCGGTCAGGATGTTGCGATTCGCGGCGGCAGCCAGCGTCAGCCGGCGAACGCGGCCGTCTTGCTCGACGCGCAAGTTCATGTAAGTATCTCCACCGGCAGATGCTCGCGATGCCCGCTGGCGGTTGCCGCTTCCAGCGCGAACTCCAGCACTCGCCGGGTTTCCAGCGGATCGATGATCGCATCCACGTGACCACGGGCCGCGGCGAAACGCGCGTCGAGCCACTTTTCGTAATCTTCCCTGGTCTGCATGATGCGAGCTTCGATCTCCGGCGGAACCGGCTGCCCCGACGACTTGTACCGTTCGAGTTCAGGCCCATGCACTGCCTGCACAGCGGCATCGCCGTCCATTACGCCGATGCGAGCGGTAGGCCAGGCGAACGTGAAGTTCGGATCGAACCCCTGGCCGGCCATCGCGTAATATCCGGCGCCCGAGGCGTGATTCAGCGTCACGATGATCTTGGGCACGGTCGCGCACGCCATCGCTTCCACCATTTCAGCGCCAGCCCGGATGATGCCTTCGCTTTCTGCTTCGACACCAACCATAAATCCCGACACGTCTTGCAAATAGACTAGCGGCAACCCCTGGCGTTCGATGGTTTCCACGAAGTACGCCGCCTTGCGCGCCGATTCGGTGTAGACGATTCCACCGATTCGCGGCCCCTCGGGCGTCTTCAAGAATCCGCGGCGATTCGCCATGAGCCCGATCGGCCGGCCGTGCAGGCGGGCGTGTGCGCACAGCATCTCCGGGGCGTGATCCGGCTGAAATTCCAGATAACCGTCCGCATCGACGATGCGGGCGATCACTTCCGCCATATCGTACGGCAGACGGTGATCGGCAGGCAGAAGATCGTAGAGCCCTTCGGCGGGCTTCGCGGGAGCGGTTCCCCTCGGCACGGGAACAGGTTCGGGCAACTCGCGGATTTTCTCACGAATAAGGGCCAGGCACGCGCGATCGTCCTTAGCCGAGTAATGCGCCACGCCGCTGATCCTGGTATGGAGCGACGCGCCGCCGAGCGATTCGGCATCCACCACTTGCCCCACCGCGCCCTTCACGAGGTTGGGACCGCCGAGCCCCATGAAGCTGGTCTTCTCCACCATGATGATCACGTCGGAGAGCGCCGGCAGATACGCTCCGCCCGCGATGCACATACCCATCACCGCGGCGATCTGCGGAACCTTCAGCTTCCTCCGCATCAGCGAGTTGTAGTAGAAAATCCGGGCCGCGCCGTATTGGCCGGGGAAAATCCCGTCCTGATAGGGGAGATTCACGCCCGCCGAATCGACCAGGTAGACGATCGGCAAACGATTGCGCATGGCGATTTCCTGCGCCCGCAGAATCTTGTGGATGGTTTCGGGCCACCACGCGCCGGCCTTCACCGTGGCGTCGTTGGCGACGATCACGCAAGGCCGCTTTTCGATGTGTCCCAGCCCGGTGATCACGCCCGCCGCGGGAGCCTGCCCGTCATAACGGTCGTAGGCGATCAGCAAGCCGATCTCGAGAAACATCCCGCCCGGATCGATCAAATGAGCCACGCGCTCACGCGCAGTCAGCTTGCCCTCGGCGTGCTGTTTTTCGATCTTCTTCGCGCCGCCGCCGGCTCGGAGCTTCTCCTCCAGATCCTGAACGTCGCTCACGAGCCCGCGCATGCGATCGGCCGGAGTGTGGGTCACCACTCTATGTTAATCAGTTGCAGTTGGAGAGAATGTGGGCAGTGGCATCGGCGAACGATCCTTACGACCTCGAACGGTTCATCAAAGCTCAAGACCCCGTCTACGACGAGGCATGTGCCGAATTGCGCCGTGGGCGGAAGGCAAGCCACTGGATGTGGTTTATCTTCCCGCAGCTTCGAGGTTTGGGACACAGTCAAATGGCTCACAAATTCGGAATCTCCTCGCGACAGGAAGCCGAGGCGTATCTGACGCATCCAATTCTCGGGCCTCGTCTGAGGGAGTGTAGTCGTCTGGTGAATCTGGTGGAAGGGCGCTCGATCCACGAGATTCTCGGGTACCCGGACGACCTCAAATTCAAATCTTCAATGAGTCTTTTTGCAAGTATTGCTCCCGAAGAACACGTCTTCAAGGATGCTTTGCAAAAGTACTTTAGCGGTGAACTCGATCGCCAGACGTTGGACAGGCTTTGACCGGCGACCGCAAGAATGATCAAGACCTCAGCCGGCGCTTTGTTTAGACTGAGATGATGATTCGCGGCCTACAGCCCGTGCTGGCGTTCGCGGCCGCGCACCTGGACGAAGATGTTTCACTGCGCGCGCTTGCCGAACGAGCTGGCCTGTCGACGTTTCATCTGCATCGCGTGTTCCGAGACACGGCTGGAGAAACGCCCAAGCAGTACACGCTGCGGCTTCGACTCGGCCGCGCGGCCGCGATGCTCCTTACCGGCGGCGACTCGGTACTGGATATCGCACTGTCCTGCGGATTCGAGAGCCACGAAGCGTTCTGCCGGGCCTTTCGAAAGCGTTTCGCGATGACGCCAACAGCTTATCGGGAGCGCGGCTTTGCGACGAATGTGGATCGAACGCAGGCGAGAAAGCATGCCGAGATCGTCAGCACTGTAGGCCCCTGCATCGGCCTATTTCACATCAACGAGACCAGGAGATCACCGGAAAACGAGATGCCATATTCCATCATCAAGAAAGAACTGGCGCCACAGCCCGTACTCATCGTGCGGCGGCGGGTGAAGCGGTCTGAGATTGCCGCGAATATCGGGGAGGCGCTGCCCCATATCTTCATCCACGCGCAGCAGAACGGAATCGCGCTGGCAGGGTTACCGTTCACTCGCTACCCAGAAATCAGCCACGGGATGGTGACCATGGAGCCCGGAATGCGAGTAACCTCTGCGGGCGCCGCCGGCCAGGGCGAGGTGATCGCCGATACGTTGCCGGGCGGTCCTGCCGCGACCACCGTCCACTCCGGTCCCTACGATAAACTCTCCGAGGCCTACGCGGCGATCGAACACTGGATGGAGACCGAAGGGCTGGTCGCGGCAGGCGCGCCCTGGGAGTCCTACTTGAATGACCCGTCCGATTTTCCCGATCCCAAGGATTGGAAGACTGAGGTCTTCTGGCCGATCGCGAGCACAAAATCGTCGAAGTAACTGCTAGTTCTCCGTGGGAATTTTGCTCACGGAATCGATCACGAGCATTTCTACTGGTGCTTTCCGGGATTCCAACTTGAGTCCGAGATCGGTCTGTACGGCCGTGAAGATGCTGGGTCCGGAATCCGCGATGGACTGCGGATTGAATCCGTTCAACCCGGAAATGTCGATCGTGTAATCGTACGATCCGTCAAGCCCGGTCATATCCAGCACCGGGCGATCCATTCTGCGCGAAAGCAGGAAGGTCAGCCGCGAGATGGGTTGGTTATGGAACAGTACGCCAGTCTGGCCACCGGAAAGGCTGGGGGCGTCGTCAGATGAGATTCGCTTGACCTTGGCCGCGCTTTTACCCGGGATCAATGCATACACGGAGAGCTCTCGCGTTTCACGGCGAATCTTCATCTGAAACCGCTCAGTCAACAGCGCCTGAAGCATCAGTTTCATTTGCGCCTCCGAAGCCGGCCCAGGCGCAGTCGCGACCATATCGTAGCGTTCTTCGGCTTTGATCCACTCCGGCCCGACAATCTGATAGTCCTTGAGATCGTAGGCCCATTCCAGGGCAAACCGCAGCGGAACATTGCGCATGGCGAAATGGCCGGGGGAACTGTCCATGTTCCGCGGGATGTCGCCTGGACCTCCCTGGGGCTCCGCACGTTTTACGGATGCCACCTCGAACCGGAGCGGCGCCGCGGGCCGCTGTGCGAACGAAGGCGGCAGAGCGAACATCATCAAGGCAATGACGGCGTTACGCATGGCCCGTGACCTCCTACTCATTTTAGAACTACACGCCAAGCCGCAACCGTTTGGGATCGACGATGCCGAAAACGTTGCCTTCGGGATCGATCCCATCCCACGACCCCCATGGCCGCTGCACCATGGTGGCTCCCAGGGATGCTAGCCGGCGGCGCTCCGCATCCACATCGTCCACTTCAAATGTCAGCTTTACCGGACTCTTCTCCCGTGCTTGCGGGGGTGAAGAAATTTCGATCTGCTGGGCGATATTCGCAGGTATCGCATGCAGGGCGAAGCGGGCGCCTCCCGTATCGAATTCCGCCCATTCGCCGGTCGACTTTTCATTGACCGGCTTGACGCCGAACATCTGACTATAAAACTCCCTCATCCGGGGGAGATCCTTCACGTAAATCATGGCGCGGTGAAGTTGCATAATTCCGCATGTTATCAAGGCGACCAGCCAGCCCGCTATTCTAGTAGCCATGCTGGAGATCGACGGGCGAATCCTGCGCGCGATGTGGACCGCGTTGGTGTTCATACTAATCGTCGCACTCATTTACCTGACTCGCAGCGTTCTGGTGATTTTCACGCTTGCGATCTTTCTGGCTCATCTGATTGCTCCGCTGGTCGATTGGATCGACCGCCTGACGCCCCGCCGTATTCCGCGCACTGCAGTGCTCGCGATCGTGTATCTCGTGTTAATTGGCACCGCAGTTGCCGTCCTAATCCCGATCGGAGCAAAAATCGGCGAGCAGGCTTCGACACTGGCCCGGCGCCTGCCCGAGGCGCTCAAAAATGACCCACTGAGCCGCTTCCCTTTGCCCGCGTGGCTGGAAACGTGGCGGCCCCGCATGACCGAATTCTTAAACGAGCAGACCAACGGATTCGGAGATAGAGTATTCCCGTTGATCGAAAGGCTCGGGCCCGGTATTCTCTCCGGACTCGGAAGCCTGACAGCGGTGATACTTATTCCCATCCTGAGTTTCTTCTTTCTCAAGGACGGCCTCCTCATGCGAGAGGCCATCGTGGAATGCTTTCATCCCCACCGGCGTTCGCTTGCCGAAGACATTCTGGCCGATCTTCACCGGCTGGTCGCGCAATACATCCGCGCCCTGGTGCTGCTGGCGATGTCGACGTTCGTGGCCTACTCCATCATGCTCTCGGCCCTGGGTGTCCCTTACGCTGTTCTCCTTGCCAGCATCTCGGGGATGCTGGAGCTGATCCCATTCGTCGGGCCGCTGACTGGCGGCATCGTGGTACTTCTAGTCGCGGGAGTCAGCGGCTATGCACACCTTCTGTGGATCGTCATCTTCCTGATCGTTTACCGGTTGTTCCAGGACTACGTTCTTAGCCCGTACCTGCTGAGCTCGAGTATCGAGATCCATCCGCTGCTAGTGCTGTTCGGCGTGCTTGCGGGCGAGCAGGTGGCAGGCGTCCCTGGCATGTTCTTCTCGGTCCCCGTGATCGCCGCCCTGCGCATCATTATCGTTCGCATGCGGCGGCGAAAAGCGCATGCGTAGGCTTTTTCTCTTTCTGATTTGTTGCTCGGCACTTGTTGAGTATGCAAGTGCCCATGTGGTCAGCATGAGCAGCGGCGAGCTTCGCGTCATCGGCCGGACCGCCACCTACGAGCTGCGCATCCCGATGTACGAGCTCACGCACGTGACACATCCCGAAACAGAGTTGCTCGATCAAGTGCAATTCGAAGGCGCGCGACGAACTTCCTCTAATTGTCAGGAACAAGACGGGACTTACATCTGCCGCGCCAGTTACGAATTCGAGCATCCGGTGCCCGACAAAATTGAAGTGGAATGCACGCTGTTTCAGGTGACTGTCCCGAATCACGTGCATCTGCTTTACGCCGTCCAAGGACCCAACAGCGATCAGCAAGTGTTCGACCAAAGCTTCCGGCAAGCCGAAGTGCGCTTTCATCCGCCGTCGCGCGCCGAGCTGATCGCTAAAGCTGCCGCGGCCGGCATCGCACGCCTGTTCAAGTCGGTGTCGGGGCTCCTGTTTCTCACCGTGCTGGTGCTGGCTGCGCGGAACACCCGGGAAATGGGAATCCTCACCATCGCGTTTCTGGCGGGAGAATGGATCGCGCGACCGATTTCGCTGCACATTCCGATGTCGTTCGGTCCCGAGTTTCTGGAGGCGGTGT
>Ga0070735_10005344_pt1 | contig 10682 bp, 8 predicted proteins | sample Coa_R1_FD_66443 | JGI IMG/M metagenome (GOLD analysis project Ga0070735, IMG submission 66443) | Surface soil microbial communities from Centralia Pennsylvania, which are recovering from an underground coalmine fire - Coalmine... | ecosystem: Environmental > Terrestrial > Soil > Unclassified ... | reverse complement strand
TCGGCGCCGCGGGCCGCGCTTTCCGCATCGTCAATCGACGCCAAGGCCTCGCGCGCCCGGCCGAGCAACGCCTCGCCGGCGTCCGTCAGCGCGATCTGGCGCGTCGTCCGCGCCAGGAGCTTGACGCCCAGACGTTCTTCCAGCGCCGCAATGGCGCGCGACACCGATGGCTGCGAAAGGCCTGCCTCACGGCCGGCTTTCGAGAAGCTCCCGCTTTCGACGGCGCGAACGAAAAGGGCGAGCTGCTGGAGTCGATCATTCATACGGATTTCGTATATATCATATTGCGGACATGACACTACCCACATAATTTGAATGATCTAACTATCGCCCATTCGCCGATCCATGGCGAGACAAAGAACATGGAGAAGACACATGGGCGCGTTGACTGGCAAAGTAGCGATCGTCACTGGAGCCTCGAAAGGGATCGGCGCCGCCATCGCACGACGTTTCGCGAACGAGGGCGCGGCGGTCGTCGTCAACTATGCTTCGAGCAAGGCCGACGCCGATCGCGTCGTCGCTCAGATCGTCGCCGACGGCGGCAAGGCCGCGGCGATTCAGGGGAACGTCGCCAAAGGCGATGAGGTGACGCGGCTCTTCGCCGAAACCAAAGCCAAATTCGGCGCACCGAGCATCCTCGTCAACAACGCTGGCGTGTTCACCTTCGCCGCGCTGGAGGGCGTGACCGAGGCCGACTTTCACCGGCAGTTCGACACCAACGTGCTCGGGACGCTTTTGGCCACGCAACAGGCAGCCGCTACTTTCCGCGACGGCGGCAGCGTGATCAATCTGAGTACGATCTCGAGCGTCAATCCGGTGCCGAATTCGGTCGTCTATTCCGCCTCGAAGAGCGCGGTCGACACGATCACCAAGGCGCTCGCCAACGAACTGGCGGGAAAGAAAATCCGGGTGAACGCCATCGCGCCCGGCATGACCGAGACCGAAGGTCTCGCCGATTTGGGGATCAGCGGCGAGGCCGCCAAAACCATGGGCGCCGCCTTGCCGATGGGCCGGCTCGGCCAACCGGACGATATCGCGCGCGTCGCATTGTTCCTGGCGTCTGATCAGTCCTCCTGGCTGACCGGCGAGCGGATCACGGCCTCGGGTGGGCAGAGATAGTCGCGATCTCTTGCTCAATGGGTACGAGATCGATCGATGCGGTGGTGCGACAGGACTTATCCAGAAAATTCAGATGTCGCGGACGCAATGGACCGCTCGTCCAGTTCAAGCCGGTAGGCCAGCGCAATGAAGAGGCTCTGCGCTAGCGCCATGACGTTGCTCAAGGCGCGAAAGCCGAAGGACGAGCCGTCTTGGACTAGAAATGTCGTCTGCGCCCGGCTCCAGAGCGGGCTCATGCGGCTATCGGTGATTGCGATCAGTTTCGCCCCGCGCGACGCCGCAGCTTCGATGGCGAACAGCGTCTCCTTCGCATAGGGCGGGAAGCTGATTGCGATCATCACGTCGGCCGGGCGGATGCCGCGCATCTGCCCTTCAGTCATCGCGCCAACGCCCGTGATCAAATGCACCGGTTTGTCGGTGTGATGCAGCGCGTAGGCAAGGTAGGCGGCGACCGGGAACGAGCGCCTCGATCCGACAACCCACAGGGCGGGCGCCTGAGCGAGGGACTCGACGGCGTCATTAAGCGCCAGGCCAGGCAGATCGCGTTGCAATTCGACCATGCTGTCGATCGCGCCGCCGATGAATTCATAGGCGATATCGGCGCTGGAGAGACGTCCCGACCGTTGGTCGATTACTTTGCGGATGCGGCTTCGGTAATTGCGATTTGGCTCGATCTGCAAAGCCAGCCCGTCACGAAAAACTTTTTGAAATTCGCGATAACCCGAATAACCGAAATGCTTCGCGAACCGTACCACGGCTGAAGGATGCACTTCGCACCCGGCGGCGACTTCCTCAATCTTCTCCAGCCCGATCAGATCGCGATGACGCTCGACGTACAAGGCGATCTGCTTGAGTTGTCGGCTTAGGTCAGCGTACTCTTCGGTAATACGCTGCACCAAGGCGTCGACTGGAATCGGCGCGGCGCGAGATTGCGATATGTCGGCGTCAATCATGGTCTGGGGCGCGAACGATCCGCGATCTGGCGAACCCTCTTAGACCGCAGGCCGTATATGTCGCAAGCGCTTCTCGCATAACCTTCACCGTCTCGTTTAGGCGGCCGGAAGACGACCCGTTTGCTCCCGCGATTGAACCCTTCCTCCTGGCCAACTCGGTCGCTCAGCCTTCGTACAACCCCTGGCGATTATAAATAGTAATTGATTTCTACTTTTCACCATGATAGATTTTTTTTTCTAAATTGTAAGACATTTGCCCGCTCGACGGCTATCCGCCCGAGCGTCGCCAACAAGAAAATGATTTCTCGCGAGGAGACGCGACATGCCCATTTCGGGGGGCGCAGCGCGGCGTTGTCGATCCAGGATCGTGCTTGCCGCCGCCATCGGCCGGTCCGCACCGACGCGCGTCCGACCAGTTCCGACGCCTGATGACGGCGTGCGAACCGACGCTTTGCCTATCGCTTTTTTGCCTATCGCCTTGGCGCAATACGCTGCGATGGCCTCGTTACAAGATACAATTTCATTCCCGCTCGACCAGCGCTGGCGGCTGGAGCGCGACAGCGCCCGCTCGTCTTGCCGGCTTCGTCTGGAGCGCAGCCCCGCCAACCAATTTTCCGATCACGAAACTCAATCGACCCGCCTGACGGGCTGAAGGAGCTATTACAACCAAGAACCGGAGTTTTATAATGATTTTCAGATTCTCCAATAAGCGTATCGGCTGCATTTTGGCCGCAGCGGCGTTGGCTTCGTCTTTTCCGATATCGACGGCGTCTGCGGCGGGCGAAAAGATCGTCGCCAGCTTTCACAACCTGGCCGAACCGTTCTTTGTATTCATGAACAAAGAGATCAAGGACGAGGCCAAGAAGCTTGACGTCAATGTCAGCGTCCTCGACGGACAATCCAACTCACCCAAACAGACCGCCGATGTTGAAAATGCGATTACGCAAGGGGTTGCGGGTATTATTCTAGCGCCAACCGACGCCAAGGCGCTGGCGCCCGCTGTCGACGACGCCATCGCCGCCGGCATTCCGCTCGTCACCGTGGACCGACGCGTCGAAGGTACAACCGCGCCGGCGCCGCATGTCGGCGCGGACAATGTCGCCGGCGGTCGCAAGATGGCCGAACAGGTCATCAAGCAATTCCCGAAAGGCGCCAATGTCGTTTTCCTGCTTGGTCAGCCTGGCAGCAGTTCGGCCATCGATCGCGCCAAGGGCGTCCATGACGCGCTCGCCGCCGCCGGGCCGCAGTACAAGATCGTCGCCGAACAGACGGCCAATTGGGCTCGCGACCAGGGCCTCACAGTGACGCAGAACATCCTGACCTCGCTCACGGCCGCGCCCCCCAACGCGATCATCGCCTCCAACGACGATATGGCGCTTGGCGCAACCGAGGCTGTCGCTTCGGCGGGCTTGCAGAAGAGCGGCATCGTCGTGATTGGCTTCGACGCCACGCCGGATGCGCTCAAGAAAGTCAAAGACGGCGAGATGCTGGCGACCGTCGAACAGGATCCCGGCCGCCAAATCCGCACGGCGCTGCGAGCCTTGGTCGACAGCATCCGCAACAAGAAGCCTATCGAATCCGTCGCCGTCGAACCCGTCGTCATAACAGCCGGCAATCTCAGTGCTGCGGCTCGGTTCAGTGAATTGAAATAATTCAGGCGGCGCCGGACGCACACGCCGCCGGCGCCCTTTTTAGCACCATTCATATTCGGCTGCGGTCGAAGGAGCAGCGCATGTCAGGCGTTCTATTGAAGATCGAAGGGATAAAGAAGTACTTTCCGGGGGTCAAAGCGCTCGACGGCGTGAATCTCGAAGTCTGGAAGGGGGAAGTGCACGCCCTCCTCGGAGAGAACGGCGCCGGCAAGTCTACTTTGTTGAAAATATTGTCCGGCGCCCAGCCTGCCGACGAGGGAACCATAGATTTCGATGGCGAGAGGCTCGACGGGCACGACACGCCGATGATGCGCCAGAAGAAAGGCGTCATCACGATCTATCAGGAATTCAATCTGCTCCCCGCGCTGTCCGTCGCGGAGAATATGTATCTCTCGCGCGAGCCGCTCAGGAACGGGCTGATCGATTGGTCGAAGATGTACGCCGACGCGCAGAAAATCATCGACGACCTCGGTCTGGCCCTGTCAGCGAAGTCCGAGGTGCGCGTGTTGAGCGTCGCCGAGCAGCAGATGGTCGAGATTTCGAAGGCCTTGACGATGAACGCCAAGCTCATCGTGATGGACGAACCGACCGCCGCATTGAGCGGGCGCGAGGTCGACAAGCTGCATGAAATCATCGCCGGCCTCAAGGCGCGCGGCATCAGCATCATCTACGTTTCGCACAAGCTCAACGAAGTCAAAAAGATGTGCGATCGTTACACTGTCTTCCGAGACGGCAAATACGTAAGTTCGGGCGAGGTCGCCGACGTCACGGTAAAGGACATCGTCCGCATCATGGTCGGCCGCGACGTCGAAATGCTCAAGCGCGGCAAGGTCGCCGCCGCAACCGGCTCGCCGATGCTCAAAGTCGTCGGCGTATCCCGCGGCGCGCATTCCGGGTCGCACGCCATGAAGCTGCGGGACATGTCGGTCGAGGTCCAAGCGGGCGAAATCATCGGCTTTGCCGGTCTCGTCGGCGCCGGCCGCACCGAACTGGCGCGCGTGATCTTTGGCGCGGACGGCTCCGACGAGGGCGTCATCTATCTCAATGGAACGAAAATCTCGCCGATCGTAAGTCCGCAAAAAGGGCTCGAGTCCGGCATCGCGCTCGTGCCTGAAGACAGGAAGCAACAAGGTTGTTTCCTATCTCACTCGATACGTCAGAACATGTCGCTGCCGAACCTGAAAAACCTGTCGAAATGGTCCTATTTCGTCGATCAGAAGGCCGAGTTGAGTCTCGTCGAGTCGTACCGGAAAAAACTCAGCATCAAGATGGCCAACGAGGCGGTGCTCATCGGAACATTGTCCGGCGGCAATCAGCAGAAAGTCTTGTTGGCGCGCTGCATGGCGTTGCAGCCGAAAGTATTGATCGTCGATGAGCCGACGCGAGGCATCGACGTCGGCGCCAAGGCCGAGGTTCATCAGGTTCTCTTCGACATGGCGCAGGCCGGCGTGGCGGTCATCGTGATTTCCTCCGAACTGCAGGAAGTCATGGCCGTCTGCGATCGGATCGTCACCTTCCGCGAAGGGCAGATCACCGGCGTTACGCCGGGCGCGGAAGCAACGGAAGAGAAGCTTATGAACTTAATGGCCATCGGCGTGGGGGAGCGAGAGGTTCACGCCATTCCTGCATAAATTTAAGAACATTTGGAAAGGTAGACGACATGACTATTTCAACAACCTCCCCGACCGCCGTAAGCGGTGGGCGAAAATTCGATTTCGTCAGTTTCCTGGAGAAATACGGCGTCGCGCTTGTGCTGGTCTTGCTGATCATTTTCTTCACGAGTCAGAACGAGCGTTTCCTGTCCGTACGGAACGTCACCAATATTCTCACCGAAGTTTCGATATATGGAATCATCGCCGTCGGTATGACGTTCGTCATTCTTACTGGCGGGGTGGACTTGGCCGTCGGATCGTTGCTGGCGTTCGCCGCCATGTGCGCCGCAGTTATCATTCAGGCCATGGGCATGTCGTTCGCCTTGAGTTGGCTCGTGGCTTTGCTGGTCTGCTGCGTCGTCGGCGGCGCAGCCGGCCTGCTGCATGGCGTGACCATCACGCGATTTAATGTTCCGCCTTTCATCGTGACGCTCGGCGGACTCACCGTTTGGCGCGGCGCGACGTTAATTCTCAGCGGCGGCGGGCCGATCAGCGGGTTTGACGCAGGCTTTCGTTGGTGGGGGCGCGGCCAAGTGCTTGCCATTCCGGTGCCGGTGCTGGTCCTGCTTGTCGTCGCCGCGACGGGGTATGTCGTGGCCACTTATACCCGGTACGGACGGCAGGTTTACGCCGTAGGCGGTAATCGGGAGGCGGCGCGCCTGTCCGGCGTCAATGTGAATCAGATCCTGGTCAGCGTCTATGTCATCATCGGGTTCCTGGCGGGTCTCAGCGGGTTCCTCCTGGCGGCGCGGTTGGGCTCGGCGGAAGCGGTCGCAGGAACTTCCTATGAGCTGCGCGTCATCGCGGCCGTCGTCATCGGCGGAACCAGCTTGTTCGGCGGTCTCGGCGGCGTCGGAGGCACAATCATCGGATCGATGCTGCTCGGCGTACTGCTGAACGGACTCGTTATGATCGATGTGTCGGCCTACTACCAGCAGGTCATTATCGGGGTGATCATTGTCCTGGCTGTCGCCTTCGATACTTACGCGAAATCCCGTCACGGCGGCAAAAAGTAACGGATACAGCGACGGAGAAGAGCCTATGAAAACCTTGCTTAGGCCTATCGTGTTGGCAATGCTGTCGCTTGGCGCGCTCGCCACGCCCTGCCAAGCGCAGCAGGAGCCACAGAAGACCATCCTTGTAAGCTTGTCCAACGCGTCAGAGCCGTTCATGACGATGTTGCGAGCCGAAGCGGAGAATGAAGCGTCGCGACTGAATGTTCTCGTCATCTTCGAAGACGGCAAGGGCGATTCCGCGCAACAAGCCAATGATCTGGAGAATGCAATCTCGAAGAAGCCTAGTGTTGACGGCATTGTCGTGGCGCCGAACGACGTCTACGCCTTAGTGCCGGCGATCGATTTGGCGCTGGAGAAAGGCGTGCCAATCATCACAGTCGATCGGAGGATTTACGGCGCCTCGAAACCCGTGCCTCATGTCGGCATCGACAATGTGACCGGTGGACGCGTCTTGGCGCAATGGGTGGTGCACAACTTCCCGAATGGCGCGCGTATCCTGCATCTGACGGGCCAACCAGGCAGCAGCACGGGCATTGAGCGCGCCGAAGGCGTACGCGACGAGCTGCGTGAGGCGGGAGCGAAATACCAGATCGTCGCCGACGTCCCCGCCAACTGGTCTCGAAGCGAAGCGCAGACGGCGACGGAACGACAATTGGCCTTTCTTAAGCAGCCGCCTGAGGTGGTCATCGCGGATAACGACGACATGGCCATGGGCGCGCTCCAAGGCATCCATTTAGGGGGCGCCGACGGCTCTGGGGTCAAGGTGGTTGGCTTCGACGCTTTGCCTTTTGCTTTGGCGAAGTTGCGCGAAGGAGCGCTTTCGGCGACCGTCGATCAACAGGGCGGTCAACAAATCCGGCTCGCGCTGCAACGGCTCGTCGACAAACTTCGTACGGGCAAGGACATGGAATCTGCGAAAGTAGATCCAATTCTGGTTACGGCGGACAAACTCAATTGAGCGCTACCCCCGATCCCGCAACAGCCGGGACTTCTCCCGCCCCCAGTCCCGCTGCTTCTCGGTCTCGCGCTTGTCGTGCAGCTTCTTGCCGCGCGCTAAGGCGAGCGCGATCTTCGCCCTGCCCTTCTCGTTGAAATAGATGCGCAAGGGCACGATCGTCATGCCTTGGCGCTCGACGCCATTGGCGAGTTTGGCGATTTCCTTGGCGTGCAAGAGGAGCTTGCGCGGTCGCTTGGGCTCGTGGTTGAAGCGATTGCCCTGAAGATATTCAGGGATATTCGCGTTATAGAGGATCATCTCGCCACTGCGATCCGCGGCGGCGTAGCTTTCAGCGACGGTCGCTTTGCCAGCCCGTAAGGATTTGACCTCGGTGCCTGTTAAAGCGATCCCCGCCTCGAATGTCTCGCCGATTTCATAGTCGAACCGCGCGCGTCGATTGTCGGCGACGATTTTGTACGTCGGCTTGTTTTTATCCGTCACGATATCAGCGCCGCCCTTTACGCATTCAAAATACCGGCGTGAACCATGGCGCGACGGATCGCTGCTTCAGTTCCCTCGACGACAGGGACAAGCGGCAGGCGCACTTCGTTGCGCGCGCGCCCAAGCACGCTCAGCGCATATTTCATTCCGCAAACGCCGGGCTCGATGAAGATCGCCGCATGCAGGGGCGTCAGCCGATCCTGCACGCGCAGGGCGTGTTGATAATCGCCCTTGAACGTCGCCTCCATCAATTCCGCGCAGAGCGCCGGCGCGACATTCGCCGTCACCGAGATGCAGCCATGCGCGCCCGCCGCCATGCAGGAGAGCGCGGTCATGTCTTCGCCGGAGAGCTGTATGAAACCCGTTCCCATCGCCTGACGCTGCAACGAAACGCGCGCGACATTGCCGGTCGCGTCCTTCACGCCGACGATGTTCTTGAGCTCATAAAGACGCTTCATGGTCTCGACCGACATGTCGACGACCGAGCGCGGCGGGATATTGTAGATAATGATCGGCACGCCGACCGCATCGTTGATGGCCTTGAAATGGCGGTAAAGCCCTTCCTGGTTGGGCTTGTTGTAATAGGGCGTGACCACCAGAACGGCGTCGGCGCCAGCCTTTTCGGCGTGGCGCGCCAATTCGACCGCTTCATGCGTATTGTTCGAGCCCGCGCCGGCGATCACCGGCACGCGTCCGCGCGCCTCGTCGATGCAGATGCTGACGGCGCGGCGATGCTCTTCGTGGCTGAGCGTCGGGCTCTCGCCTGTAGTCCCGACCGGCACCAAGCCATGCGAGCCGGATGCGATCTGCCAGTCGATCAAGGCCCGAAAGGCCTGCTCGTCGATCTTGCCGTCCTTGAACGGCGTCACAAGAGCCGGCATCGACCCGTGAAACTTCGCCTTCTCCATCATAGGGCCCCAATCGAAACCAAAGAACGCCCGAAAAGGCGACCGGCGCTAGCTTTTCCGCGCGCCAACTCATAAACCCTCATAGGGCTGCGCGAAAGAGGGGCGATATCGACCGAGACCCATTCGAATGTGGTTAACGCTTCGGCAGCAAAGAAGGCGCAAATTGAACGCGTGGAGTTTCCGCGTGATCTCTTTTTGTGTCTCAGCCTCTTTGACCGCGATAGCGTTTCTGGCGCCCCCGCCCTCGTCGTCTCAGGCCCATGCGTCGACTCTCGCCTCTCTGCAACTGGCGATTCCGGCGATTGCGCCCTTCTCTTCGCGCACCAACGAACCCGCCGAGCTTTCTCGCCTTGCCGATCTCGCCCGTCGCGACGTTAGCCTAGCGACTGTCGCGAGCCGCACCGCCGTCGATGCGGCGATCGACTGGGTCTTGCACAAGACGCCCCTGGCCGGCGCAGATTTCTCTCCGCTGATGGCGGCGGCCGCCCTCTATCAGAAAGGCGACGCGCCTGGCGGCGACGCCATCGCAGCGCATATCGACGATCCGCTTCAGCGTCTCGCGCTCGAATGGGTCGCGCTCCGGGCGGCGCCCCGGGAGACGGGATTGCCTCGTCTGACAGCATTCCTCGCGGCTCACCCGAACTGGCCGTCACGCGGCTTTCTCGTCGCTTTTCGCGAGGCGATGCTCTACAGCGAGCGCACTCATCCTGAGACAATACGCGCCGCCTTCGCCAACGCCGGACCGACGACGCCGGCCGGCGTCCTGGCGGTGGCGACCGTCGAGCAAATCGGCGGTCATCCCGACAAGGCCGCCGCTCTCGTCCGCAAGCTTTGGCGCGAGGAAGATCTCGACGGCTGGCTCGAGGGCGCGGTCCTTCATGACTTTGGGACGCTACTAACCGCGGCGGATCATCGCGCCCGCGCCGAGCGATTGCTCTATAGCGAACGCTATTCTGCAGCTATGCGCGCCGCCGGCTTGGCCGGCGCGGAGACGACGCTTCTCGCACAATCTTGGACCGCCGCCGCCCATGGCGCTCTGCAACCGAAAGCCTTCGACGCCCTGCCCGCAGCCGTGAAGAACGCGCCGGGCCTCCTCTACGCCCGCATTCAAGGCCTTCGCCGCGCCGACCGCGTGCTCGAGGCGTCGCTCCTGATGCGCAACGCGCCCACCGATCCCGCCAAACTCGGCGCCGCCGATCGTTGGTGGGACGAACGGCGCATGATCGCCAGAAGGCTTTTGGACGGAGGCCTGAGCAAAGACGCTTATCGGCTTTGCGCGGGCCAGGCGGGAGGATCGGCGACCACGCGCATTGACGCGGCGTTTCACGCGGGATGGATCGCCTTGCGCTTCCTGGGCGACCCAAAGAAGGCGATCGAACATTTCGCCGTCATTGCGTCGGTCGCGCAAGGCCCGCTCGCGGCGGCGCGCGGCGCCTATTGGCAAGGACGGGCCGCCGAGCAAGCGAAGATGATTGACGAGGCGAAAGCGCATTACGAGCGCGCCGCTTCTTATCCCGTGGCCTATTACGGCCAGCTTTCCGCCGAACGACTCGAGCGGCCGCCATTGCTCCATACGCCGACGCTCGTGGCGCGCGCGCGCGATCGCGATGATGCAACGCAAGTCGCCGAATTGCTCTACGACGCCAAGCTTACGCCTTTCGCGCGGGCGCTCGCCATCGACGCTGCGCGATCGTACAATGACGAAGCTCAACTGGCCGCGATGGCGGGCGTTGTCGCGCGCGTCGCCGACGCTTCAACCTCGGTCGAGATTGGCAAGCAGGCGATGATGCGCGGCTTCTCGCTTGACGAAGCGTCCTTCCCAACATTCGGCGTACCTCAATTCGAACCGCTGGTCGGCTCGGCCGATCTACCCTTGGTCTATTCAGTCGCTCGCCAGGAAAGCGAATTCGCCGCGAGCGCCGCCTCCGGCGTCGGCGCGAGAGG
>Ga0070735_10005343_pt1 | contig 10683 bp, 7 predicted proteins | sample Coa_R1_FD_66443 | JGI IMG/M metagenome (GOLD analysis project Ga0070735, IMG submission 66443) | Surface soil microbial communities from Centralia Pennsylvania, which are recovering from an underground coalmine fire - Coalmine... | ecosystem: Environmental > Terrestrial > Soil > Unclassified ... | reverse complement strand
TGAAGCTGACAGATGGCGCGTTCAGGAGGCGCCCAATCACACCATGAGGGTTGCGAATCAGCCAATCGATTGTGAGCGCTATGCTGATGTTCATAATCGTTTCACATACGAGCCATTGGACTTTCGTCGATGGAACAAAATTAGCCAAGGTGGCGCTCAGGGGGACGAGAACGAACCAGCGAGATTTTAGAAGCGATAAGTATTTTGTATTTGCACTTAGCTCATTGCGAAGGAGGGAGAGCAGACATCCAGCGCCTAGAGCATCCGACCAGACCACAAAATTGAATGCCGGATCTACGTATAAGGAGGTCAGGCGGAACAGTGGGGCGATCGCAAGCACAACCAGCAGAAGTTTTATCGATCGGCGCGGGCCCAAAGCTCGCAGCGTCAACGGCCACAGAAGATAAAACTGCTCTTCAACCGCGAGCGACCAAAGATGTCCGAGCGGCCATCCCCGAGTATCGTAGAAATTCATACTGTATGTGAGCGCGCAGACAAGATCCCAGCGCTCCAGTTGAACGATCCGAAAGGCGGCGAGAATCGCCACCACGGCGATCAACGAGTATGAAGCCGGAAATAAGCGAAGCGTCCGCCGGAGATAAAACCTTGGCAAAGAAATGTGCGCAGTCCGCTCCAGCTCGCCCATTAAAATAGAAGTAATCAAGAATCCTGAAATAACGAAGAATATCCTGACGCCGAATGTCCCCAAAGAGGAATGGCCGAATGAAAATGGAAAGCCGCGGGTTCCGCCGAGATGTGCTAGGATTACCAGCCCGATCGAGATTGCACGCAAACCATCGAGGCTTGGAATTACGCGTTGCGAACCAAAAGCATAGGTGCGAAGGGCGATGAAAATGCGGTTGATGGTCAAAGCCGCGCTCCGGCGGCGACGATGCGCCTCGCGTCCGTAGTGCAGTTCCCGAGACGTTGAAGACGCGTTCTAGCGCCCACCATGCCCTGCACGCTCCTCCAACTCCGCGACGCGTTTCTCCAACGCCCGGTTCTTTGTCTCCAACTGACTATTTTGTTCGTCAAGCCGGATGAGATGCAGCGTCAGCTCCTCGATCTTGGCGAGCAGCTTCGACTGCATGTCGCCGACGCTCACTCCATTGACGGCGACTTCCTCACGAGAGGGGATGCCGGGCAGGTGATGATTCTCTTTGACGAAGGACGCAAGGCCGGCGAGCGGAAGGAGCCGGTAGCCGGGTTCGAAGACGGTGTCCGGCCAGCCGGAATTGCTAACGATGATCTCGCGCGCGCCGATGGTACCGTTGACAGACAGCGTGTATTGCGGCGACGGGGTTCCAATGCCGAGGTAGCCGGCGCCGGTCAGGCGCATCGCTTCGCGAGCCATGGCGGACCCGTTTTGGGTCACGAAGAAGGCCGTGTAAGTACCTTGGGATGCATCGGTCCAGTTCTCGCTGGCCAGAAAAGACACGGCCGCGCGCGCCGTGGCGGAATAGCCGGTAGCACCGAAGCCGTAGCCGCCAAAGCTGCCGATGGTATCGCCGAGGCGCAACGCGGCGGGGAATGCGGCGGAATAATTGGCGCGCCTGAAAGTAAAATTCGCGGGCGCCGCGAAGGAGTCAAACAGCCAACGCGAGGCAACGCCGTCGGCGCCGATGGAATGGAGAATGGCGCCGGGAACCTGAGCCGCGACGTTCGCGGTGTTCAGGCTGACGGTCAGGGGCGCGTCGGGAGCCATCGTGCCGATGCCGGCAGCGGCGCCGGCCGGCATAATGCAGACTCCCGGGCCGCAGGGGAGCCAGCCGGTGGACTGTGCTCGCGCGGCGCCCACGTGTATTGCAAGAATCACCATCGCGCCAGCTACGATGCGAGAGCATTCCATCATTGGCCTCACCTCAACACGAGAAATTCAGCATGCCGTTGCCTGCGAGCAAATTGTACAAGCCGTTACGCGCCGTGGGTGACCGTCGCGCGGCCCTGGTACGCGGCCACGACTTCACTGGCGCTTCCATCCATCACCAATTCGCCGTGGTCCAGCCAAAGGGCCCGATCGCAGAACTCGGCCACCGTCTGAAGGCCGTGCGAAACAAATATCAGCGTCTTACCTCTCTTGCGGAAGTCACTCATCCTCTCTTGACATTTTTGCTGAAATGTCTGATCGCCAACTCCCAGGACTTCGTCGACCATGAGAATGTCGGGGTTTACGTTAATGGCGACGGAGAAGGCGAGGCGCATCGACATGCCGCTCGAATATGTGCGTAAGGGTTCGTCGATTACGTCGGCGAGTCCCGCAAATTCGACTATGGGATCGAAGAGCGCGTTCGTTTCGCGCTTGGAGAATCCCAGGAGGGAAGCGTTGAGATAGAGATTTTCCCGTCCGGTTAACGATGGATGGAAGCCGGAGCCAAGCTCCAGCAGGGCCGCTATCCTTCCGTTCACAGTGACCTTGCCTTGTGTCGGCGTGGCGAGGCCGGCGATCAGGCTCAGCAGAGTGCTCTTGCCCGCTCCGTTCCCGCCGACGATTCCGACGGTCTCGCCACAGGCGACCTCGAACGACACATTTTTGACGGCGTAGAAATCGATTTGCTGACGGCGCTTCCAGTATCCGGAGACGTGTTCGCGCAGAAGGTGTTGCCCGGTATGACGGTAAAATCTCTTCGAAACGCAGTCACAGAGAATCAGTTTCATATTACAGGTGGTCGTAGAAATTCGGTCTCATGCGTCGAAAGCTGATTATCCCGATGACCAGCGCGCCCACGGAAAGCCAACCGAGTTTGGCCAGGAGCGTCAGCGGAGGCGCGATGCCTTCGATCACGATATTGCGCATGGCAAGCACGAGAGCGGCGACGGGATTATAGTGAAAAATCGGAACAAACTTGGCGGGCACGGCCGTAAACGAGTAAAAGATCGGCACCAGCCAGAACAGCACCAGGTTGAACGATTCAATGACATAGCGCATGTCACGGATATAAACATACACGCCCGCGCAGAGCAGAGAGAGTCCCACGACAAAAACGATCTCAAGGCCCCAGACAAGGGGTAGCCAAAACCATTGCAGATTCGGGTAAATTCCAAAGAAGAGGGCGATCAGAAGCAGAAGGCCGATCTGGATCAAAAGGTGGATGCAATTCGAGAGCACGGCGGCGATCGGGAAGACGATACGAGGTGCCGCGACCCGTTTGATCATGGCGGCATTGTCGACGATCGAAGTGGTTCCGCTGCTCCAGGCGATGGTGAAGAAGTTGAACGGAATCAAACCGCAGAGCACGAAGACGGGGAAGTTGTGGATGCCGCTAGGAAACAGCTTAGTGAAGACAAAAGTCAGGACCCCCATCATGACAAGGGGATTCAGAAGCGACCAGAACACGCCCAGGGACATGTGCCGGTAACGGAGTTTGAAGTCCTTTACGACGAGATTTTTGAGGAGATAAAGATAATCGCCTTGCCACATGCCGGAGCTACTTCAGCGGTTGGGTAATCTTCAGTCTAGCAGAGGATGCAATCGCGGCCTGGAAGATCCAGCGCTGAGCCGGATGGCTTAGAGACCAGAGCATGCGTGGCACAGACAAAGGCAACCGGTTCAACGGCGTGCCGGAATCTGCATGGACGGCTCGTCTCTATTTGTGCACCGTGATCATGGCGCCGGATTGGGTGGACGCGTTGTTGTAGGTTGCCGTGATAGATTGGTCGCCGTTCGTGAGCCCAGCGGGAACCGTGACATTGAACTGGAATAGCCCCGGTGAGATGAGGCCCGCAAAAATCACAGTGGCAGGCGAGTTTGCAATGGTGATCGCCGGCAGGGGGGAGAGTGTGCCCGACTGCACGACCGCTCCGGATTGCACGGCCACGTTGGTGGGCCCGAATCCATTCGCGTAGAGGACGATGGTCTCGCCAGGCTGGGCCGGAGTGCTGAATCCGGGATATAGGGTTGGAGAACCGACCAGGCTTCCATCAAGATGTGTTGCCACGATATACGGTCCGCCGCCCAGAATGAAAAACGACGGCGAGAGCGCCTGCGCTGGGGCGGTGAAGGTTTTGCTGTTGGCCCCCGCGGTGGTGACGGCCACCTGAACGGAGCCGCTGATCGCGTCCGGCGGCGTGAGGACATTCAACTGGAGCGGACTGATGTAGTAGACATAAGCGCTTTTGCCGTTGACGGTCACACTCACCTGATCGAGTTGTTTGGGCATCTGCCCGCCCACGAAGTCCGAGCCCTGCCAGACGCGGGAATCGCCCGGAGCAGCCAGATTGGATCCCTTGATCTCGACCCATGTATTCGGTGCGATGGTGGGGGCTTCACCTTCCGCGTTGGCGACGAGGCTGATGGCGGGCGCCGGCGGAGGCTTTGAGCATGAGGATGGTGGAAGCGTCACAGTTTGGTGCGCCATAGCGAACAGATCGCGGCTGGCCCGGGCGTACAAATCATGCAAGGAGATGTTGCCGAGAATCGGACTAGGCGTCGCGGGACAAGGATTGGCGAGCGCATATTGAACGTCGGGGAGGGGAACTTCGACGTATTGAATTGGCGCCGTCCCCACCGCCCCGCCGTAGAAGGGAGCGGCGGGTGTGTTGTAAAAGAACGCAGTGAACGAGTTGTACGCACCTTCTTCGGGGGTGAGGCCAGTGCAGCCACCATTGGGATTAGGGCAGCCTTGCAACTGCAGCATGGTGGGATCCGAGACCGCGTGATCGAATTCCGCTCCGCCGATGAGAGGGATCGCGGGCGGCGGTGTCAGTCCTGTGAGCAGCTTCACACCTGCGATTCCGATATTGCCGGGTGTAAGCGCACTAGAGGCGTTCATCCCTCCAACCTGCGTACCCTTTCCATTCGGCCCGGTCACTTTCAAAAAGTAGGAGAGTATCTCGGTCTTCGCTTCGCACGACATGATGTAGATCTTTGCTGTTGACGAGCAGTCTTGTGCGAAGAGCGTGTTATCGGAATGAGGTGTTATGGTCTGGCTGTAGTTGGGGAAGTCCTGGCCGGCGTCGGGACCAAGGAACAGCGTAATTCCCGTGAAGATCGATTCCGCGGCATCGATGGCTTGTTCCCAGGAGTCGATGAACGCCTGGTCCGTGTTCTGGTACGAACTGTTGTTGGGGAAAGAGTGCTGGATCAAAGCGGCCCAGGTCGCGTCCGGGCTCAGCCCCGATGGCTGTGGCGCAGTGGTATTGATGCTGGTAGGCAGGATCATCTCATCTGAGGCCGCGATTGCTCCGACAACCGCAATCGCCACGAAAGCGGGGTTCGAGGCATAGCGCGCGTTGAGGTCCTTGAGGAACGCTGTCCAGGCGGCTTGATAGGTGCTGTTCCAAGGCAGCGGAAACGTGTTGCTGTCGGCGCGCTGCTGCTCTGGATATCCGGTGAACGTGACCGAACCGCAGTCGGCTGGTGCGCTGTCCGTGCTGAAGAGCGGGTCACACGAAGGAAGCGAGGCCAAAAGCCACGAGGGCGAATTGACGCCCGGCGTGATGATTAGTTGAATGGTCTTATTCGCAGCATTTGCGGCCGTGAAGGCGTCATCGATATAGCTCCAATCGTAACTGCTGGGAAGATTACCGCTGTTGGGCTGAGTTTGATCCCAGTGAGCGCCGAGCGCAATCCCCGAAAATGCAGAATCCGCTAACACATCGGCATATAGACCTTGAAGAAAGGAATGCAACTGTGCCGCCGTCGGCTTCTTTCCGGGATACAAGGCGATGGCGTCGTTGACGTTGATGTGGACGTACACGCCCAGCGGTTGTCGAACGGCCGACTTGGCGGGCCACGCGAGGCTGATACTGAGAACGACAAAGATCCGGCAAGCACGCGAGAGTCGATTTCCATGGGAGCTGATCATAGTCGCTTTGGCGATTCTAATGGTCCGTGGGGACATTGGTCACCGGCAATGTTGCCAGTTTGTGTTACTGGGATGATCTCGCTTCGGCCTGAATTGGTAGGCGACCCAGAGCTGCGGCGTGTCGCAGGTGGAAGAGTGAGGGCAGTGCGAAAATGATGGAATGGCTCGCGCGTTCGGACTCACTCCCCACCCTGTAACGCGGGTGGAAACCGGGTTGCGTAGGATTGTGACGGCGCTTCCGGCGCCAGATTCGCTGCCGGTTCTCGAGCGGCTTAACACGTACGAGCCAGTCGCGATGCAAGGCCAGCCGCCTGTGGTTTGGGATCATGCCGAGGGCTTCCAGGTTTTCGATAAATACGGGAACTGCTGGATCGATTGGTCGTCGGGCGTGCTGATCACGAACGCTGGGCATGGGCGCCGGGAGATCGCCGAGGCAGTGGCGGCGCAGGCGGCGCAGCTGCTAACGAACTATTGCTTTCCGAGCGAAATACGGTCGCGGCTGGTGGAGCGGCTCTCGAATCTCATGCCCGCGCCGCTGAAGAAAATCTTCCTGCTGACCACAGGCTCGGAAGCAGTGGAGTGCGCTATCAAGCTGTGCCGCACGAACGGCGTCAGAACCGGGGGCCGCGCGAAGCACATCATCGTCTCATTCGCCGACGCATTTCATGGGCGGACGCTGGGCTCGCAATTGGCGGGCGGCATTCCCGCGCTCAAAGAATGGATCGTGAACGTCGATCAGGGTTTTGTGCAGGCGCCATTCCCCGATGGATTCCGCAACCGCGATACGTCGTTTGACGGCTTCATGCGCAATCTGGCGGACCGGGGCATCGAAGCGCAGAACGTCGCGGGCGTGATCCTCGAAACGTATCAGGGCGGGAGCGCTGCATTCGCGCCGGTGGAGTTTATGCGTTCATTGCGGCAATGGTCGAAGGGCCACAAGGTGCTGCTGGTGTGCGACGAGGTGCAGGCCGGCTTCGGGCGCACAGGGACGATGTTCGGCTTCGAGCATTACGGAATCGTGCCCGACATCGCGACGTTCGGAAAAGGCATTTCGAGTTCGCTGCCGCTCTCGGCTGTCGCGGGTTCGGCCGAGATCATGGACCTGCACGGCCCCGGGACCATGACGTCGACGCATACGGGCAATCCGGTGTGTTGCGCGGCAGCGCTGGCATCGATCGACATCGTGGTGAATGAGAACCTCCCGGCGCGCGCCGCAAAGATGGGCCGATTGCTGCACGAGCGTCTCAACGCCATCAAAAACCGGCACCCTCAGATCGGGGCCGTGTTCGGCAAAGGCCTGGTGGCCGGCGTGTGTTGTGTTCATCCGGGCACCGATAAGCCGGATGGCGACCTGGCGTGGGAGATCGTGCAGCTTTGCTGGCAAAAGGGCGTGTTGATGTTCTCGCCGGTGGGATTCGGCGGAGGAACCGTCAAGATATCGCCTCCGTTGGTCATCACCGAAGAGGCGATTGAGGAGAGTACAGCGGTGCTGGATGAAGCGTTCGCCGAGGCCGTTGCCGAGCGCCACGCACTGGCCGGCCAGAGATGATGGATGCAATCATCATCGGCGGCGGGATGATTGTGCATGACCAGATCCTGCCGTCGTTTTATCAGCTACAGCGGATCGGATTGGTGGGGGAGATCGCCGTGTGTGCGCGGCGCGAGAGCACGCTTGCGGCGCTGGAGGGGTCGGATGCGATTCGGGGGGCCTTTCCGGGGCATGAGTTTCGGTCGTGCGTTGGGTCGTATGGCGAAGTATTGACGAGGCCGATTGAAAATCGGCCGCAGGATGCAACCCTGCGCGACAAGAACAAACACCAGGGCATTTGCGTGGTTGCGCTGCCGGATCATTTACATGGCGGCGCCATTTTGCGTGCACTGGAATGCGGTTATGACGTGATTTCGGTGAAGCCGCTGGTGCTCACTGTGGCGGAGTCCGTGCGCATCGAGAACGAGGCGAGGCAGCGCGGGTTGTTCGTCGGGATCGAATATCACAAACGATTCGACGATCGCAGTTTGATGGCGCGGCGCAAATATCGCGCGGGTGAGTTCGGCGAGTTTCGTTTAGGTACAGCTCACCTGATGGAGAAGTGGCATTACCGGCACTCGAACTTTCAGAACTGGTGCACGGTGGAGAACTCCGATGCGTTCACTTACGTGGGATGTCACTATGTGGACCTCGTGCATTTTATTACCGGACTCGATCCTATGGCGGTCAGCGTGTATGGCGTGCGAGACAAGTTTCCCAACGGCAGCGAGGGGTTTCTTTGGACGGATGCACGCGTGATTTGGAACAACGGGGCGTGCCTGAATGTTCAAAACTCGCTCGGGTATCCGGACGATGGGCCAGGCACGAACACGCAAGGACTCGCGCTGTATTGTTCGGCCGGCGATCGAGGCGCAATGTTGCGGCACTCGGACCAATATCGAGGACTCGAGTATGTTTATTCCGATGGGCGTGGTTACGCGGAGCCCAGCCCGGATTATTTCCAATATGTCTATCTCGGCCGCGAGGGGCTCACGCCGGTGGGCTACGGATATCGATCGATTGAGCAGCTGGTGCGAGCGTGTCACCGCGTCGAAAAGTCGGTAGATCGAGCGAAGACGCTTCGCGAGATCGACGAAGAAGGGATTCTCGCGACGCCGGCCAATAGCAGGCACAATGAGGGAGTGATCGAAGCGGGGCGGCGGTCTATTCTGAACGATGGAGTAACAGTACAAATCAAATCATGAAAACTCTGGGCAACAGCGATCTCGAAATCACGCCGATCGGCATTGGCGCATGGGCCATCGGCGGTGGGGGATGGGCATTCGGATGGGGGCCGCAGGATGACAACGAATCGATCGAAGCGATTCACGCAGGGCTCGACGCGGGAATCAACTGGATCGACACGGCGGCGGTGTATGGGCTGGGGCATTCGGAAGAAGTAGTGGCGCGCGCTCTCGAGGGGCGACCGAAAAGGCCCTACGTGTTTACGAAGTGCGAGCGGGTTTGGGATGAAAACGGCAAGATCAGCGGGCGCCTGAAGAGCGATTCCGTCCGGCGCGAATGCGAGGCGAGCCTGCGGCGTTTGAAGGTAGACACGATCGATCTTTACCAAATCCATTGGCCGAATCCCGAGGAAGACATCGAGGAAGGCTGGGCCACCATGGCGAAGCTGAAGGAAGAAGGCAAGGCGCGTTGGATCGGCGTGTCGAATTTCAACGCGGCACAGATGGAGCGGATTCTCAAGATCGCGCCGATCACATCGCTGCAGCCGCCGTATTCGATGCTCGCGCGCGCGATCGAGAAGGAGACGCTGCCGTTCGCGGCGGCGCACAACATCGGAGTGATCGGCTATTCGCCCATGAAGAGCGGACTTCTCACGGGCGCGATGACAAAAGAGCGTGTCGCAAATTTCGCGGCGGACGATCATCGGCGGAATCGGCCGGAGTTTCAGGAGCCTGCTCTATCGCGCAATCTGGAGCTCGCCGAGAAGCTACGTGAGATCGGCGCGCGGCATGGGCGGACTCCGGGTGAAGTCGCAATCGCATGGACGCTGCGCCGTCCCGAAGTGACAGCGGCGATTGTTGGCATGCGGTCGGCGAAGCAGGTGGAAGGCGTGATTGGAGCGATGGAATTCCGGCTAAGCGGCGAAGAACTGAGCGAAATCGAATCGTTTATCGAGCACTGAGGCCGCACAATTCAGCATTCGATCAAGCTATGGTGCGCCGCCTGCTAACGCGCGGGGCTCGGCAAGGGGGTTCCGTCGGAACAATTGTTCTTGCGGACCGCGTTGGCCGCCATCTTGACGCCAGGCGCGCCGGCAACACAGTGCTTCGACATGCCCCATCCGGAAATGGTGTTGTTTTCGATCACGATGCCGACGGCCGGGTCGGGACGCTCGGCGCGATTGGCGAGATAGATACCGCTGCGCAACAGGTCCGGCTCTTCCGGCCGCCAGTTGCATATCGACGCCGCGTCCGGGCAATGCGCCGTATTGAGGTGAGTGAACGTATTGCCAGATATGCGATGACCTGATCCGATGGCGAACACCGCGCCATATTTCATACCGTCGAGATGGTTGCCGGTGACCTGGATGTTGCGAGAGTGCATGTCCTTGTTGGCATTGTTGAAGACGATGCCGAAGTGTCCGTACGGATAATCTTCGGGCTTGCCGCGATTGGTACAGCTGTTATCGCGAATGGCGCCGTCGTGGAAGCCGTCGAGGTCGAGGCACTTGCCGTTGACCTCTTCGATCTGATTGCGTTCGTATGTGGAGCGGTCGACGTCGCCAGCCGTGTCGATCGCGGCGCTCCAGGCTTGCGCTTCAACGTCCGCGATCGCGGAGGGAAAACCGATGCGCCTGGCGGCGTTATTCGAGACGGTGACGGCGGTCGCGTGGCCGATTTGAATCGCGTCGCGGCCGATTTCTTCGAACGTGTTGTTTTCGATGCGGCCGGTGGAGTTGCGCGGCGAGCCGTACATGGAGTGCGTCCAGACTGCATTGCCTAGAATGTGCCGGAACGTGGAATCCGCGATGGTGAAGTTGCTGCAGCCTTCTTCAAGTAGAATCCCGCCGGACGCGTTATTACGGCCCTTGGCGTTGTGCGAGCCGCTGTTTTCGACAGTGGTGTGTGAGACGAACACATCACTCGAATGGGTGATCAGGACGGCATAATTCGCGATGTTAGAAAGCTTGATTCCCTCAAACATCACGCCGCGCGCTTCGTCGAGCAGGATGCCGTTATTGGCGTAGAATGATGCGAACGGCTTGTCACTTGGGGGCAACGGCAGCGGCTTCTCGAGAGCGGCGCGACTCCCGTCGATGGTCAGGCCGTGAAACTCCACGTTGCGGCAGGAGCGGCAGGAAAGAATCGCGCGGCCGCGGAAACTCGG
>Ga0070735_10005342_pt1 | contig 10684 bp, 8 predicted proteins | sample Coa_R1_FD_66443 | JGI IMG/M metagenome (GOLD analysis project Ga0070735, IMG submission 66443) | Surface soil microbial communities from Centralia Pennsylvania, which are recovering from an underground coalmine fire - Coalmine... | ecosystem: Environmental > Terrestrial > Soil > Unclassified ... | reverse complement strand
GGCCGAAGCTCTCGTGCGATTCGGGCGCGGGCGCGGTGGTGTTGGGCTGCGGGTTGAGCCATGCGTGCAGAGCGCGCTGGCCTTGTCCGAAAAGCGCTCGGACGGCCGGGTGCCAAGGTGCCTGCGGAGCAGCGGCAATTGCACACGCCGCCAGCATCAGGGCGATGATGATTGGTCCTTTGAAGCTGAAACTGCGTTTCGGAGCTTCCTCAGGTTCGGCACCCTCTCCGTCGATGTAGGCGAAGAGTTTGGCTTCGGCCTTCTGCTCTTGCTCGTCATGATCGGGTGCGGGCTGACGTGACGCACGGCGCGGCGCCGCGGGCGGATTCGTTTCGTCCGCGCCATCATTTGCGGGCGCAGCAGTCTCGGAATACGGCGTCTGATCGAAGCCGATGAGTTCGGGCTTTGCGGGCGCGGATGGCGACGGCGACGGAGGCGCGGGCATTGGGGCCCGAGCTACGCCGCGAGCCTTCAAATAATATTCGAGGCCGCGGGGCTCATCGTCGACTGGACGAGGCGGTGGGGGGGCCGGGGCTTGTGCCACAGCGGCGGCCATCGGCTCCAAGTCTTTCAGCGGATCCAGTTCGGCGACCGCAGACTGCTCCAGGGATTTCTGCATGTCCGACTCGGTATCAAATTGCGTACCGGGGATGGAGGCTGCCGAATTCAGGAATTCTCCGGCGCGCAGAGACTTCTCGCCGCTTTGCTCGGTGGTGTTTGGAAGAGAAGTTGCAGAACCAGCGGATGCTGCGGCGGCCGCGGCCTGGGCCATGTTGGTGGCCGACTCCTGCTTCGCGCGAAGAAGGTCCCGCGCAGTGGTCAGGGTGTCGTTGACCTGGCTGATCAGGATCGGCTTGCGCAGGATCGAGTTCGCTCCTGCTTGCAGTGCCTTAGGCACGCTCGCGTCGTCACTGACAATGGCCAGCGTCAAGGGACGCTCGCTGGCTTTTCGCTCGCGCGCGGTCTTTAGGACGAATCCGGCTTCGGGTTGCTGATCCCAATCGATGATGACGATCTGAAACGACTCGCTGGTAACTTTCTCGACAGCGGTCTCACTGTCAGGGCAGGATTCTCCTTCGACGCCGAGTCCGGTTAGCACCTGGCGAATGGGTTCTGCGGCTCCTTCATCCGAGGAGAAAAGCAGGCAGCGCAAGGCCATGCCTTTTCAGACTAGGTGCATCGAGTAACCGCAGCAAGATTACCGAGGTGGCCGCGAGGAAGGGCTGGATGGACCGGGAGTACATGTACCGGTGGTGCGGACGGATATAATCCAACGTTCCTATTCACCATGCAAGAACACAACTACTGGCTGACTACGACTGAGTTTCCAATCACAGATCCCTCGCGCCCATGGCCCGAGGTTGTTGACGTGGCTGTGATTGGCGCGGGATTCACCGGACTGTCTGCCGCGCGCATGCTGGCAAAACGCGGGGCACGCGTCGCAGTGCTCGAGGCGGAGACGATTGGGTGGGGAGCCAGTTCGCGCAATGGCGGCATGGTCTTGACCGGGATGAAGCTGGGCGTCAACAAGTTGATTTCCATGTACGGGCGCGAACTCACGCAGCGCATGTACGCGGCGTCGCTGGCGACGATCGACTGCGTGGAACAGATTGTCACGGAGGAAAAGATCGACTGCGATTTCTCGCGCTGCGGACACCTCGAGGTTGCATGCAAGCAGAGGCATTTTGCCGACTACGCGCGGCAGGCCGAGGTGGTCGATCGCGATTTCAACCACAAGTTGCGGGTCGTCGAAAGGCACGAGTTGAGCGCGGAAATCGGGTCGACGATTTACTACGGCGGCATGGTGGATGAAGTCAGCGCAGGGTGCAATCCCGCGAGGTACGTCGCTGGGCTGGCGCGCGCGGCCGTAAAAGCGGGAGCGGAGGTTTACGAACACACGCGGGTGCAATCCATCGAGCGCGAGCCGCGCCAGGGCGAGGTTGGGTGGAGGCTGACGACTTCTGGTCTGCCGCTCTGGGCGCATGAAGTGTTTGTGGGGACGAGCGGGTATACGGGGGCGGTCACGCCGGTTCTGCAGAAGAAACTCATCCCGATTGGATCATTCATTATTACGACGGAGATTCTGCCGGCGCCGCTGGCGCGCGAACTCAGTCCGCGGAATCGGATGATCTACGACTCGAAGAACTATCTGTACTACTACCGGCTCACGCCTGACGGACGAATGCTGTTTGGCGGGCGAGCGGCGTTTTTTCCGGAGAGTGATCAGACCATTCGCCGCAGCGCCGAGTTGCTGCGGCGGGGAATGATCGGTGTGTATCCGCAGTTGAGAGACGCGCGTATCGAGTACGTGTGGGGAGGAACACTCGATTTCGCGTTTGACATCATGCCGCACGCGGGACAGATTGATGGCATGTACTACGCGGTGGGATATGCGGGACACGGCGTGGCGATGGCTACGTTTCAAGGACAGAAAATTGCGGAACTCATGGCCGGGGATAAGCCGGAGAATCCGTTTGTGGGAATCAAATTTCCAGGCGCGCCGCTCGGGCTATACAACGGGAAGCCGTGGTTTCTACCGCTGGCGGGGGCTTGGTACAAGGTGCTGGACTGGGTGAGTTAGAAGCGCCAAGTTGAAATCGGAATTAGCATTGAACATTGAGCAGAGCTTCGAAGACCGAAAGAACGAGGACACAGCCTTCCAGGTTCTGGTGGAGATTTAAGAACCGGTCTCGAACCTAGCGGAACGGATTTCGAATGGTCAGCTTGGGATCGATGAGCTGTCCGTCCTGTAAATCCTCCGAATAGAGTACTGCGCATTTCGCGGCTAGTGCCGAGGCAAGGATGAGGGAATCGTAGATTTTATAACCATATTGCTCCGCAATCGTTATTGCCTCATCGTGCGTCTCAACGGTGAGAGGAATCGGGTCGGGGCACAGGATTTGAAGCCATTGCAGGGCTGCTTTCACGTCTTTCCAAGGCATCTGCACCTTGCGGCGCACGGTCGAAACAAATTCATTTAGTACCTGTACGCTGATTATTCCACCGGTAGCGAGCAATTCGCGGGCCCGGACGTTTCGCGCATCGTTCTCGACGATGGCATAGATCAGGACATTGGTGTCGAAGAATGCCCTATCTGGCATTCGCTTCTTCGCGGTCGAAAACAAATCCCTTGGGGAACGGGCGGCTCAATTTACGCAGGCCGGCCAAGGCTAGTTCTCGCGCGCGGTCCTTTTTGACTTCGAAGGTTCTGGCGCCGGCGATTCGGATCTCAATGCTATCGCCATCTTTGAGGTCCAGTGCATCGACCACGGCGGCCGGCAATCGCACGGCCAGGCTATTTCCCCATTTTGCAACCCGCACAGGAGCGCTCCTTGATGATATACATTATGATTGTATATCTATCATTGTAGTGGTTCAAGAGGAAACTTAGGGTGGTGGAGACTGAAATGTTTCGCTTCGCCTGAAGAACGGCTCCGCTCAGGATAAGGCTGTCGTAAAGAGTTCGAACTGCACTACCGCCGAAGCTCAGTCAGAATTGACCCGCTTTCTCAGCAGCAGATACACTACCGGACCCACCACAATTGCGATGGCGCCGCCGATGGCCGCGAAGCGGTCGCTCCCTAGCAGAGCGACCATCGCCATGAGTACGGGCGCGGCGACTACGTAGAGCAATCCAGTTCGACGTCCTGGAATCACGAACGGACGTTTCAGCTCTGGCTGCGTACGCCGGAGTTTCCATGCGGAGAGCACGGTCAGAACGGTCGTGGCCGAGCGCAACCAGATATAGACGGAGATGATTTCCCCGAGGCTCCGCCAGGCGAGAAGCGCGTAGATGATGGCCGACACGATGATGGCGAGCCACGGCGTGCCATAGCGCGGATGCTTGCGGGTAAGGACTTCGGGCAGATATCCGTCTTCGGCCATGGCGAAGGGCATGCGCGTTGTGGTCAGGACCGTGCTGTTGAGCAGGGCGACGTTGCCGACCATGGCGGCAAGCGTCATCCACGTGCCGAGCCAGGGTCGTCCGCGAAGTGTTCCGCCGATGATCGCGGCGGCCTCAGAGAAAAATCCCGTGTGCCATTGCTGCCAGTTGCCGGCCGATGCGAGACCCGCGAGCGTTGGGAGAAAATATGCGGCGATCGATAGCGGCACGACCAGTGCGAGTGCGCGCGGATAGGCACGCTGCGGGTTCTCCACTTCTTCGGCGACCGTGGAAAGTTGTTCGTAGCCGGAGTAGAGCCACAGGCCGAGGGCGAGACCGACGCCGAAGATTTTGAACGTGGGTTGATGCGGAGGAATGAACGGCGAGAAGGGATTGTGGTGCCAGTGGACGAGTCCGATGACGATCATCGTCATTACGGGGATGAAGATGAAAACCTCAAGCGCCGTCGCGACCTGGCCGACCATCTGAATGCCGCGTACGTTGACCCAGGTCAGAACCGCGATCAGCGCCACGGAGATGAGGTAGTGCTGCCACCAAGTCATCTGCGGGAAGTAGTAAACGAGATAGTCGGTGAAGAGCACTGCGTAGGCGCCGCCCAGCAGAAATGATGCGGACCAGTTCCACCAGCCGGCCAGGAATCCCCAGAAGTCGCCGAAAGCGGCGCGCGTCCAGCGATAGAAGCCGCCTTCGACCGGCATGGCAGTGGTGAGTTCCGCAGAAACCAGCGAGACGGGAATGCACCAGAAGAATGGGAGGACCAGCAGAAAGACGAGAGTCAGGCCCGGGCCCGAAGTCGTGACCATGTCCTCGAGTCCGAAGGGCCCACCCGTCGTGTAGGAAAACATGACGAAGACGAGATAGAAGAGGCCGGCCTTGCGGAGCGTGGAGGTGGTTGGATTGGGTTGGTTGCCGGTTGCGTTCATGAAGTTCCGTGGATGGATTGTAGATCGTGGCTGGGGGATTGTAATTGCTGCAGGGGGCAGGGAGTGCAACGGCGATTTTTCGCCAATCCCCGACTCCGACGTTCACCTTGCCAGCGTTTTCATGCCGTGGGATACTTCCTCACAAGATCAGGAGGCCGTTATGAAACAGGCCTTGTTGGGCATCCTCTTACTTGCCATTCCATCCTCAGTAGTGGGTCAGTCGGTTTGTCAACAAGTGACGAGTCAACTCATCCAGCACAAGTTGGGTTTCACAATTCGAAGTGTGACTTTGCGGTCTGCTCACAGCTTAGTAAGGGCGACAGCATCAATGCCTGACGACGGCAAGCCGAGCCGCGCCGTGGTGTTTACGTTTTCGACATTAGTGGATTCAGAGTCGCAGGACTATGTGGACATGACGCCCTTCGCTATTGAGCTCACCCAAAAGGGTTGGTCGACCATCGTCATTGAGCGCAAACTTACGTGGCCCGATGTCGACCAGAGTGTTGGAACCATGCGGCCAGATGTGCTCTGCGCGGAGCAGTGGCTTTCGAAGCATGCAACGGTTACGCCGAGTGACTGGATTTTTGTCGGCCCAGACTCGGATGCTCCCGATCCGGCAGTTGGTTATAAGCCCGGGATGACGGGTTGGCTCGGCTTCATAGTGGGCGACAAACCTGGCGATCCCAGCACCGAGCGCCTGTTTCATGGGACCTCGGAGATTCGGAACTTTATATTTTCGCAGCACTTTTTGAACAACTGAGCGCAAGCTTGTTTGTTCACCCTCACTTGGTGCGGCGTTTTGAGAGCCCCCGCTACTTTGTGGTGGCAGTTGCGGCAGCCGACCCGACTGCCACCGGGCGCAGCGTTTCGATTGCTGACCTAGGAGTCGCATTGGTCACATCCGCCAGCCGCTTGGTTTCATAGCCACGACGCAGGGCGATGATCCGGTAATCGAAGGTCACGTTCGACTTACCCTGATGCAGTTCGCGCACTTCGAAGCCGGTCGCTGTTCTGGCGGTCACGTAAAGGCCTTCGCAGTCGCCGTCGGGGGTCAGGAAGACGTGATACTGCACGCCGGTGTTTACGGTTTGGGCATAGGCCGGATCGATGTTTATGGTCGCGACGCCGGAAACGAGCCGTCCCGAGCCGTAGTCCTCGAACCAGACGCCCGGAGATTCGACCGCGTAGAGAGCGACCTGGCGCGTGCCATTGTCGACGGGGACGACGGAGGACTTGGTTCCAGTGGCGCCAATATTTCCAAAGGCATACAGTCCCCAGTTGCCACTCGCGTCGAGGGTACGGCCTATCGTGCCGGCTTGGGGTGCGACGCTGACCTGTCCGTATACGCCGTTACCCGAGGTAGTAACGCCCACTACGCCGTAGTTATGAGGCGACGTTCCATACACGCCATACCCGCTGGTGGACGAGCCCGACAGGCCTGTCCCAGTGCCCGAAATGCCATAGACACCGTCGCTATTGGTCGACGATCCATACACGCCACGACTGTTGGTGGACTCGCCCAAAAAGCCGATTTCATTGTCGGAAGAGACCACTTGAGTGACCGAGAAGAGATTCGAAGTGTTCAGAAATGCAACCTGGTTTGGGTCCACGCTGAGCGCAACCGTCCCTGTTGTGCCCCCGCCGGCGAGACCGCTTCCAGCAGTGACTCCGGTGATTGTCCCGGCTCCAGGGAATGTCTGGCCGGATGCGAATGAAACTCGGCCATTGCTCGCAATGGCGAATCCAGTCTCAGCCGGTGTTGCCGTCCCTTGCGCGAATAGAAGACTCATGGATGCGCCAGGGTGGCTGGTGTTGTTGGCGACAGGCTCGGCGCGCCAATGGAAGGTTTCATTCACCGCAGCCTTGGTGGCACTGTTAAACGTCGAGGCGGCGAAGTTGCTGGCTTGGGAAACCTTCCCGGCCGATGCGGTGGCGACTCCGATTGTAGCCATATTGATAGCGCCACGGAATGTCGCCGCCCCTTTCACGTCCAGTGTGGAAGAGGGTGTGGATGTGTTGATACCGATTCGCGCGGTGCTTCCGGATCCTGTCTGGAAGATTACCGAATCGCCTAGAGCTGTGGTGCCGGTCCAGAGAGGAAGATAGTTTGCTGTTCCCGACCCGGTGATTCCGGCTGGCGGAGGAACGGCCGCGGCAGCCGTTGAAGCAGGCCCGTTCGGCGACGCGACGGCATTTGCAGGTGCGGCCAGCATGAAGGCCGAAGGCGGAAGTCCGCCAAGAGTCTGAGAGTCGGCAGCTTTTACTGCATAGGGAACGCTGACCAGCAGCACGCGGGGTTGCTCTTCGCCGCCATTCATTCGCACGCCGAGCCATCGGGCGGCGCTCGAAGTAAATAGCTCTAGCGGCAGCCCTTCGGTTTTCGTCGCGCCCAGTTGTACCGTGTAGTTGCCTTTACTGTCGGCCCGCACAGTTTGCGTTTCCAGCCACAGCGGAACTCCGCCTTCTTCTTGGGCATAGAGCGAAAACGTTACGCCGGCGACGGACTGGATCGGATGCCCTCCCGAGTCCTTTAGTGTGCCGGCGAAGTTGACGAGGTTGGGAACAGGTGCTCCCGTGGCAGAAGACTGTCCGTGGGCCAATGTTGAAAGTCCACTGAGAACGAGGACGACCGCAAGCATGCGAAACGTATGCACAAGCATCTCCGGAGAAATTGGATTTGATCCTCTTGCAGCGCCTACCAGCGAGATCAGGCCTTTCGCAAAAAGCGGGTAGACAACTCAAGAAGCGGAAACCGAGGGGGGTAACGGCGGGTCCCGACAACGCATGGCAGGTTATTCAATTCAAGAGCTCAATGCAATAGGCAAGATTTTGGGTAGTGGGCGGTTTTAAGGCTTTGATGTTAATGAGCAAGAACATACTTATATTCCCGCTCGAAACCACGTGTACGCCCTAGGCGGCCAGCGTTCCGCTTAATGCGCCTTCGAGTTCCAGCAACTTGCGTTTGAGGTCGAGACCTCCGCCGTAGCCGCAGAGGGTGCCGTCGGAGGCGATCACGCGATGGCAGGGAACGACGATCGCGACCGGATTGCGATTATTGGCCATACCGACGGCGCGGAATCCCTGGGGCCGGCCGACGGCGCGGGCGATGTCGGCATAGGTGCGAGTTTCGCCGTAGGGGATTGCGAGCAGCGCGCGCCAGCATGCCACTTGAAACTCTGTGCCTCGGAGGTCGAGCGCGAAGGAGAACTCGCGGCGCTTGCCATCGAAGTATTCCTCCAGTTCACGGACGTAGCTTCGCATCGCCTGCGGGGAATCCTCGAAAGTTACGGTTTTGCTCTCACGGCCCTTCTCGGAACGCAGATCGCGTGGGTTGGGGCGAATCGTCTGCTGGCCGGGCAGGCGGGCGTCGAATTCGAGGGCGACGAGCCCGTTCTGGGACGCAGCCAGAAACAACGGCCCCACCGGCGAGCTAAACAGAGTGGAATGAAGGGTTTCCATATACTTATCGATGCCGCAGCCGCATCTTTGGTCGCTCAAACTGCGCAAATAACCATAGCACGCGGGCTGGGAATCGGCCTGCCAGACCGGCTGGATGTTGACAGAATCGACTTTATAGCCCACAGTGTGTGCTTCCATTCGCGCTTGGGGCGAATCAAGCGGGAAAAGCGAACGTTGAGAAAAGCCCTCCTCATTCTTTGCGTCGTCGTGCTGGCACCGACTCTGGTGGTCAGCCTTGCGGTGCTCGCGGCCGGAGACTGGACACCCATCGGTCAGACCGAAAGCGGCGACAAGGTGTCGGTCAGTTCAGTGCGCGTTGTGAAGAACAATCAACGGGTTGCGCTGGTGCGGGTTGAATATAAAGAGCCGGCGCAGTTGCCGCAGGGCGGACCGTTTGTCGAGATGCGTGCGCGGGCTCGATTCAACTGCAACAGCGGGGTTGCCACTCCTACCTCGGTTTGGTTCTATACCCGCGACCATAGCGGACGCTTTGTGGTCAGCAAGAAAGCCACGCATGACGACCAGTTCGGCAAGGACCCGGAAGGTGGCTTCGCGGATCTGGTGAGTAAGAGCGTTTGCGGGCTGACGAAGTAGAGTCTCGGTCGTACCTACCTAAAAGCTTCAACCACTAAGGACACGAAGGTCCACGAAGTACACCTTACTTCTTGAGAGCGAACGCTACGTAGACTCCGCCTGATTTTGATTTTGGATCTTTTCCTCCTCCGGCTGCGATCACTACGAACTGACGGCCATTTACTTCGTAGGACGCGGGAGTGGTGTTGGCGGAGAAGGGCAGCGTGGTCTCCCAGAGCAGGGCGCCGGTGGTCTTGTCGAAGGCGCGAAACTTCCTGTCGAAGTTGGTTGCGCCGATGAAGAGCAGACCTCCGACAGTGACCAGCGGTCCGCCGTAATTCTCCGTGCCGGTATTGTTCAATCCCTTTGCGGCGAGTTCGGGGTATTCTCCCAGCGGAATCTTCCAGACATATTCGCCGGTGTTGAGATTGATGGCGTTCAACGTTCCCCAGGGTGGAACGACGGCGGGATATCCGTCGGGATCGTAGAAGCGGTGGTATCCGGTGAAGTGATATTTCATGGCCGGAGACGGAGGGCCTACGCTCTCCACCTCTTTCCCCGTTTCCTTTCCTCCGCTCATCACGTAGGCCAAGAGCGCGTACAACTCGTCGTCGTCAAGATTGGAGAAGCCGGGCATGCGGCCTTTGCCGTTCTTGATAGTAGCGATGACTTGCGAGGAGGACATGCGGCCGCCGAGAGCGGTCAATGCCGGGATCGCGGGCGGCGAACCTGCCATTTTCTCGCCGTGGCAAACGGCGCACTGATTCAGGTAGAGCGCCTGGGGAGTGTTCTCGGAAGTGTTCTCGGCGAGGGCGCCGGTCCAGGGGAGATCGTTGGCGTTGACATAGAGGATGCCGGTCTCGGGGTCGGCGGCGGCTCCGCCCCACTCCGCGCCTCCATCGAAGCCGGGGAAGACGACGGTGTCTTTCCCGACGCTGAAGGGAACGAACTGGCCTTCGCTGCGGAAGCTGCGGAACTTTTCCAGCGCCCACTTGTGCACTTCCGGCGTGCGCTCGCTCAGGAGGTCTTCGGTGAGCAACTGCCGCGCGAATGGAGCGGGCTTTGCGGGTAAGCATTGCTGCTGCGCCGCGACTTCTCCAGGGACGTCGCTGGCAGGATATTTCCGGCAATCGAGTGGGAATAGCGGCTTTCCGTTGGTGCGATCGAAGAGAAATACGAAACCCTGCTTCGACGTTTGCGCCACGGCGTCGACTTTCTTGCCGTCGCGGTCGACGGTTACGAGCACGGGCGGCGCGGGAAAGTCGCGATCCCACATATCGTGTTTCACACCCTGAAAATGCCAGATGCGCTCGCCCGTCTCGGCGTTCAGGGCGATGAGGCAGTTGGCGAAGAGGTCGTCGCCAATGCGGTCGGCGCCGTAGAAATCGAACGCGGCCGATCCCGTGGGAACGTAGACGATGCCGCGCGCCGTGTCGACGGTCATCCCGGCCCAGTTATTGGCGGCTCCGCTGCTCTTCCAAGCGTCCTTGGGCCATGTGTCATAGCCGAATTCGCCGGGGTGCGGAATGGTGTGGAAGGTCCAGCGCAACTTTCCGGTGCGCACGTCGTAGGCGCGAATGTCGCCGGGAGATGCAGGCAAGGTTTCGGATTCGCGGCCGCCGACAATCATCAGGTCTTTGTAGATGACTGCCGGGCTGGTGATGTAGATCGACTGCAATGCGGGATCGCGGCCGAGATCGTTGCGGAGATCGATGCGACCATCTTTGCCGAAACTTGCGATGGGCTTGCCGGTCGCGGCGTCGAGCGCGTAGACGAAGTTCATCACGCCGACGACAATTCTTTTGTCTTCTTTGTTGTCAGACCA
>Ga0070735_10005340_pt1 | contig 10684 bp, 4 predicted proteins | sample Coa_R1_FD_66443 | JGI IMG/M metagenome (GOLD analysis project Ga0070735, IMG submission 66443) | Surface soil microbial communities from Centralia Pennsylvania, which are recovering from an underground coalmine fire - Coalmine... | ecosystem: Environmental > Terrestrial > Soil > Unclassified ... | reverse complement strand
GCCGAACCGCTCCAGCGTCTGTGTCGAATCGTATGTCTCGCTGGTTTGGGCCCGCCATCATCAGTGCTGACATCGGCGTCACATCTTGATGCGCCTGCGCCGACGGGGCTTCATCCATCACAACGATTCGTTCAATCTTGGTTTCGTGTTTAATCGCCAGCGTTTTTTTCAGCTGTGCGTCGCAAGAAACAAAAATAATTCGTGCGCCGGAATCATTGAGGATGTATGCCGATTGCTCCGTTGTAAGCGTCGCATAGATGGGGACGGAAACCACGCCGAGTAGCTGGCAGGCGAAATCAGCGATCGTCCACTCCGGACGGTTCTCGCTCAGAATGGCAACCCGATCTCCCTTGACGATGCCTTGCTCGCGCAGCCACAGCGCCACTCCCACGACATTCCGGTAAAGTTCGCTCGATGAAATCGAAACCCAATGCCCCGACTCGCGGTGCATCATCACCACGCGCTCATCGCGCTCCACAATCGAATAAAAGATGTCGTTAAGAGTGTTTAGGCTCATGCTTGCGCGGTGAATAAAGATGTTTGCACTCTACTGTTTTTCACGCCCGCAGGCAACGCAAGTTTGACGCTGGGAAACCCCGTTGTTATCATCGAAATGCGGGGTGGAGCAGTCTGGTAGCTCGTTGGGCTCATAACCCAAAGGTCGGTGGTTCAAATCCACCCCCCGCAACCAAACCTCAAGCAGTTCTCCATCAATCACTTGAAGCGGATGTGGCGAAGGTTTTAGACGTTAATCACTCCGATTGGCGGGAATCTCTGAATCAAGAGATGCTTCTCAATTGGCAAATATTCTTAATTTAGCAAGATTCAACCAGCGCAAAGGCTGTGCACAATACTTAAGGCGAGCAAACCGCCGCTCCCTTAGAAATCGTACTTCAGGCCAAATTGCATGGTGCGGGCGCGATGTGCGTCCACGGGGTGGAGGAACGCGCTGCCGACCAGGCAACTGGGATCGCCGGCGGAATTGTTAGCTCCGGCATAACAATTGATCGTGTTGCTGCCGGTGTTGCCGAGATCGGGATCGTAAATACGGAATTGAGTGTGATTGAAGAGATTGAATATTTCGGCTCGGAACTGGAGATTGCTAGCTTCGGTGATCTTGAAGTGTTTCAAGAAAGTGATGTCAAAGTTGGTCCGCCGCGGATTGTTAAAGAAATTGCGTCCCGCGTTGCCATAGGTTAGACCTTCGGGAGCGGCGAAGGCTGCCGGATTCCCCAGGATGGGTCCGATGCTCTGCGGATTGCTGGCCTGATAAGGAGCCTGGGCGTGAGGATCGCCGATAACGTCGGGATAAGACCCGGCGGTGGTGCCGTTTGCCACGCCGGCATTGTCAAGAACTGATATTCCATTGGCGCTGCCACCGTTGATGATGCTGAAAGGCGTGCCAGATTGGATAGAGGTAATGCCCGATACTTCCCATCCATCAAATGCTGTTTGCAAGAACTTGGAGGGACTTCCAGGAGGGACGGTCGTGTCGTTTGGATCGAGATTGGTGTGTGCCCAATTAAACACACCGGTGCTTAGCTTCGGAAGTTTATAAACGTAGCTGATATTGAATAGATGTCGCTCATCGAAACTGGAACTCGCCCGATTGGAGGCCAAGTCCAACGCATTCACCAACGTTGCGTCGGAACGATCCGAAGAATCGTCAATCGAATGGCTGTAAGTGTAAGCAACGCCGAGTGTGAGCGGCCCCTGTTCGCGGCGGATCGTCGTCTGCAATCCGTTGTAGTTGGAATTGGCGACGTTTTGCAGCGAGAGAATGCGGCCGAAGCCGGGGGCAAACGTCCGCAAACTGTTGGGATCGGGAAAATTGATGCCCGGAGTTCCGAAGCAGGCGGCTTCAAGATTGGTGTAGGAGGGACTGGTCGGGGTAATAGTGGTGTTCCCAATGACAGTGCTGCCTGTCGCAACTCCTTTGCAGACGGCAGTGGTGATTGGCATTCCCGGCAGAAACGGATTATCTGCCGCCGGAACCGGTTGCAATTGATTGATCTGCAACTCGGTGGTTAGGTGCGTGCCTTTGCTTCCCACATAGCCGACGGTCGCCACGGTGTGACTCGAAACTTCATGCTGGACGCTTAGATTCCATTGCTGGACATAGGGCCAGACCGCCTGCGTGGGCACAGCTGTGACGTTCAGAGGGTAAGCTCCAGAAGCGGCGCAGCCTTGTCCCACGCCGCCGATGCACTCCCATGTAAACGGCTTGTTCTGCGTCATATTTAAGACGTTTGGCGCGCTGCCTTCAAGAGAACCGGTATTGGCCTCATTGCCCAATCCGTGATGGAAAAAAATGCCATAGCCGGCACGAATAGAAGTCTTCCCGTCGCCACGAGGATCCCAGGCTACGCCAATGCGCGGCGCTGGGTTCACATATTTTCCGTTCATACAACCATCGGGCACTCCATTCGTGCCGCACTTCACCAAGCCATTCGTGATCCGCGGGTCAAGATTATTGAGATTCAGCGGGATGGGATTGCAACCAGCTCCGGGAACCTCACAGACACTGGGTGGTCCATCGAGCAGCACTCCACTGAAGGGATCCACCGAAGTATTGGCCGCGAGAGTTTTGTTGAAAGCTGACGGCACCCAGTTATAAACGTTGTTGTATTTTTCGTGCCATAAGCCAAACAAGCTTAAGCGCAGGCCGAGGTCCACCGTGATCTTCGGGGTCATGCGCCAGTCGTCTTGAACGTATGGTTCGATGACCGTGTAGCGCTGGTAGTAGTTGTATTGGGCGCTATCCTGCTGGAAGGTCTTAATTCCGCCGTTGCCATTGGGACGGGCGAGGAGAAAATCGGCGAAGGCGTTGCCGGTGCTGTTGAAGCTGCTGATGTTGCTGAAAGAGAGCAGCCCCTGCAAATCTCCAGTGTTTGCTCCCACGGCTTGATTCAACTCGTTGCGCTGGGCGAAAACTACCTGTACACCACTCTGCAGCGTGTGTTTACCAATGACCTTGCTGAGATCATCCCGGAAGCTGTACGTCGGGTTTGTATGATGCCAAGGCAAATATCCGGGATCGACGGCAAAGCCATTTCCGCCATAAGCGGCGTTACTGCCTCCGACTACGATGCCAGGCACCTTATCGCCAAAACCGTTGTTAAATAAATATCCAATGGTCAGATCAGATGGGCGTTGCCACGTTGCACCGTTCGAGTCCACATTCTTCATAGTGATGTGGTCACTGGTGTAATTAAATACGAATTCGTTAAGCAATGACGGCGAGAAGGTCGTCGTCAGATGCGCGAGCATGCTGATACCGGGGCCGTTGAATTGGCTCTGAATCGTGGGGAAACTATTTTGTACCACGCCCCACTCCGGAGTCATGGCCGTTGTGTTCCACGAATCGTGAATATACCGTAACGACAACTTATTCTTCACGTTGAGGTTGTGGTCGAGTTTAAAAATTTCCTCCCGCCAATACGTGTTGGGGGAAGCGATGGCATTGAAGCAAGACCCAATCGAAGAATTGCAACCTGTGGTGGAATTGGGCAGCGGAATAATATTGGTACCTAGAATCGCGATTGCATTGGGATCCATTGGAACCAAATTGCCGGGGAATGTCTGAAATTGAGGTATGGTGGTGCAGGTCGGGCCCGGACATACAGAACCCGGAGCACTGACGAATCCGGTCAGAATTCCGGGACAATCCGGATATTTGTCGCGGGTAAATGTGGCCAGCCCACCGGGCGCTCCGTTTTGTCCAGGTGTGACAAAGGGGCAGACATCGCTGAAGTTTCCTTCGCGTTCGGCAACTGAAGGAACGGCTTGGTTGTAGCTGGTCTTGTCCCCGCCGGGGCCCACTGGAGTTCGCTCAAGATGGAACTCCTCCGACGCAAAGAAATATGTGCGTCCTTTCCCATTGTAAATTCCCGGAATGTAAACGGGCCCACCGAGAGTTCCACCAAAATCGTTGCGGCGATAGAGCGGGGCCTTTGAAGTTTCGTCGAAATAATTCCGCGAGTTGAAGAATTCGTTGCGAATGAACTCGTAAGCATTGCCGTGTAAATGGTCCGTGCCTGATTTGGTTTCCGCGAGGACTGTCCCGGAGGCGCTCCCGCCATACATAGCACCGTAGTTAGAAGTGAGGACTCGAACTTCGCTAAGCGCATCGAGACTGGGATACACGATTAATGTGCTTTGGTTGCCGTTAAGCCCTGCGTTCAGTAAGTCTCCACCATCGACATCGAACGAGTTGTACTCGACGCGACCTCCATTGACGCTGTAGCGTACGCTTCCGGTGATGCCAACTTTTGCTTCATCCTGGCCAGTTTGATTGCTGACGCCGGGAGTCAGTGCAATCAGTTGCGTAAAGTTGCGTCCATTGAGTCCTAGGGAGACAAGTTCTTTTTGCGTGATCGTGCCCGAAACCTGAGCATTTTCGGTCTCGACTTGCGAGGGGCCGCCCGCTTCGACATTCACCGTGGAGTTGGTTCCCGCCACTTCCATGCTCACATCGAGTGAAACAGGCTCGTCTCCGCCGATGGTTAAACCTTCTGTTTGAAAGTCTTTAAAACCCACGAGTGTCGCCGTGATCTTGTACACGCCGGGGGGAACCGCCGAGAAGTGGTAGATGCCCTTGGCATCGCTGGTTGCACTTTGCGTGAACTGCTTTCCATCGGAGACGGTGACCACAGCCCCGGCAAGCACAGCTCCTGTCTGGTCAGTTACTGTACCGGTCAGAGGGACTGACGGCGTATCGCGGGCGTTCTGTGGCGGGGCCAAAGAGTGACCGGCGAGGGCTTGCAACGGCATGGGCACAGTAAACAGCGCAGCCGCGAGAATTGAGAGTCTGAGAAAACCCATTTTCACGCTCTTAAGCTCTTTTCTTTAGTTCTTTAATCTTGCGAATGAATTGCAGCGAAAGACTGCTCGCTTCCACGGCGCATGGCAAACTTCGACCACGGAAAGCGCTCGCCTAAATTGTGCCGGTAAAAACTCCCCTGCATACTTACAAGCGGTTTGTGAAGGAAAAATGACTAGAAGATTAAATTCAGATGAAAAGCGAACGCGCTTCTGGTGAGCGGGCACAAATCCGCGTTATGGACAGAATGCGGATTGAATTCATCGAATTTTAACGAACATTTCGATTTTCTGAAACAAGCGTCATGGACACTACGTGCGGCTTGGGGCAGCAGATGCCGGGACATTCCCGCAGGGGAAACGCGACTTGCGCCTCAACGCTGAACTGGAACGAAAACATAGTCAGCGCTCACCAAGTCCATGCGGCGTTTAATGCGTATTGGCGTTTCGCCGTCGCTGTGCACATGGGATTAATCCCAACATCCGCGCGTCATGCGCAGAGGAAATAGAAATGAAGAAGCGAACCCTAATGGCGGCGATGATTTTTGCCGCTACGATTTTATTTCTTAGTTTGAACAGCTTTGCGGCAGCCAATCCGGTACTGTTTAACGGAGCGGGATCCTCAGGCGCTTGGGAAGCCACAGGTCTAGCGGCAGCCCAGGCCTCCGCGTGCGGCACCAACGTTTGGACCAAAAAGAAGGGCGGCCAGGGTGTAGATGGTCGCTCCAGCAGCATTCCAATTCAAGTTGCCAATATCTGGGTGGTGTGGAATACCGCGAAGACCCAGATTTGCTCCTACATCTCAGTTGATTCCGTCATTGGCAACCAGCTCTTCTTTGCCGTGCCGCGTGCAACGCTCGCCATCGATTCCAGCTTCATCGGCTCCTCCGGCGATAATTTGATTCCGACGATCACCGATGTTCCCCTAGATGCAACTGTTTACGCAAAACTGAATGGTCAGCCGTTCAATGTGGCGCCCACCGATATCCGTTCCGAAGACGCATTGTTCGCCGAGAACCGTGCACTGGCCGCTTTGAACACCACCAACTACAATGGCTTGGGCTATGGACCCGGTCCGATTGGCACCCCGATCTTGAGCGATTTCGGCTCCGGTTCGGTCACGCCGGTTGCCTTTGCTATCTCTGGCAATGATCCGATTACCGGCCAACCGGTTCCCGCTTACACCACAATTGATGTTGGCGCGCAGGTCGTACTGTTTGTCGTCGGCACACAGCAGACGGGCTCGACCGGCGATTTTAGCAACACGGCGGCCTTTACGAACGTCAGCAAGGACGTGCTCTCATTCGCTCTGAATGGAACCTTGGGCTATACGCGGGATCTCTCCAACAGCCCAGGCCTCGCGGCGCAACCTCTAAACGTGCTTCTACGCGAGCCTACTTCTGGCACTTACAACACCACCGAATTCCAAATTCCACGCAGCCAGGAGTTGCAATCCACCCAGGAACTCGGTGTTAACCCCTCGGCCCAGGGCGGCAATCCTCTGAATCTTCCGGGACCGAACGGTGGCTGGCGTCGTCGCGTAATCGGCAACGGCGAAATGGTCAGTGAACTGGGCAATGCGGCCAATGGCAACGTGCTCGGTTATGGGTTCTGGAGTACTGGCAACTTCGCCTCCTTGACTAGCACTGCTCGTTACCTGATGGTGGACGGCGTCGATCCGCTGTTCGCGAGCTACGCTGGTGGATTTCTCCCAAGTTGCGTCGCCCCATGTCCGGGAATCGTGACCTTCACTAACGTCTTGAACGGCAGCTACCCGGTCTGGAATGTCCTAACGTTCACGACCGCGAAACCTGTTCCGCCGGGCGTGCAGACGCTGATCAACGATCTGCAAACCTTCGTGGTCAATACTGTGCCGGACTTCGTGCCGATCACGTCCATGAACGTGTTCCGCTCGCATTACAACCAGTCGGGCAAAGTGGGCAGCAACGGATACAAGGCGAACAATCCCGAAGCTGGTGGCAGCGTCCAAGGCGCCGTGTTCACGGTGCAGTCTGACCTGGATGAGATCACCGACACGGGCAAGGAAATTATTGGCTTCAAGAACTAGAAGTTGGAGCCGATCCATACCCCAGCGCAGGCAGATTGTGGAAACAGTCTGCCTGCGTTGTTCGATTTCGGTTGCGGAGTCCATTGATTTTGGAAAGAAGACATATGCGAAGTGGTTCATGTAGATATCGCGGTTTGAAGTGTGTTTTGTTGTTGTTGAGTTGGGCTCTGCCGATATGGTCACAAAATAGTGCACCGTTGGGTCTTACGACCGCTCATCGGCTGGCGGAAGCCCAGGAAGATTGGAGTGTACTTGCGCTCCCGGCCGAAGGTTTACAGGCTTCGCATCCGATAGTTGGCGAAAAGGACGAGGAGCCGACGTTCACTCGTGAAATTGTCCGTCTGCAATGGCGCATTGGCGATCCTGTGGATCTCTACGTCATTAGGCCCAAGCCTGCCGTCAAATCTCCGGTGGTCCTATTCCTCTACAGTTACCCTTCGGAAACCGAACGCTTTCGCGACAACGCATACTGTGCGCGCGTCACGAATGGTGGTAGCGCCGCAGTTGGATTCGTATCCGCTTTGACGGGGAATCGATACAAAGATCGTCCGATGAAGGAGTGGTTCGTTAGCGAACTGCCGGAGGCGTTGGGCACTTCGGTTCATGACGTGCAGATGATTCTCAATTATCTGGCCACGCGCGATGACCTCGATCTCAATAAAGTAGCCATGTTCGGCGAAGGATCGGGTGGGACGATCGCCATTCTCTCCGCCGCGGTGGACTCAAGAATCAAGGCCATCGATCTCCTCGATCCGTGGGGTGATTGGCCCGATTGGATGGCACACTCCTCTCTGGTGCCCGATGAAGAACGGCCCCGATACGTCACGCCGGACTTCTTGAGCAAGGTTGCGCCAGTCGATCCCGTTCTATGGCTGCCGAGGTTGAAAACACAAAAGATTCGCATTGACCACGTTTTTGATGATCCTGTCACACCCAAAGCGGCCAAAGATCGCCTCGAGGCGGCCGCGCCAGCCAGTTCACAAGTCGTGCGTTATGAAACGACGCGGCAATTCTTTACCCAAGTTCATGGAGGCCACATGTTCGATTGGGTAAGAGATCAGGTGGGCGCCAGCGCTAAAGTCTCGACCGGAAATCAGCCGGGCCGGGCGACGGGAACCCAGCTAAAGGGGCGTCCCGTGGAGTCGGGTAACGATTAGATTCGGGCCAAAAAATCTGGCCGGCGGAATGGGGACAGATAGATATTGGAGATGATCAAAATGTTGATCTCGTTGGAACATGCCTTGTGGCGTGTTGTGCTAACCAGCGTTCTAGTTTGCATTGTGCTAACCCTGGCATCGTGTGGCGGCACATCGGCAGCAACCATTAACGGTTTATCCGCCCTGGCGCCGGTCACAGTGGCGCTCAGTCCGTCAACAGCCACCGTCGCAACGAATAATACCCAGATGTTTACGGCAATCGTTAATAACACGGGGTCAACAGGCGTAAGCTGGCTCATCAATGGATTGCCCAACGGCGCCTTCAAAGACTCCGCCGGCAACGTCAGTTACCCATTCGGCCAAATCTCCGATGGTATGTACACAGCGCCGGCATTTGTCCCCGCGCCGGGCACATTCATGCTCACTGCGGCGGCATCAGCGGACAATACGGCTACGGCAAACGCCACACTAACCATTACTGGCCCTCTGACGCCGGGCCTGGTGTCAATCTCGCCCACGACAGCCTCGCTGTTCCTGGGGGGCTCGGCCGCGTTTACGGCGACCGTCAACGATATCCCTGATCCTCTGCTGGTTTGGTCCGTGAACGGTGTGGCCGGAGGCGATTTATCCGTCGGGACCGTTACGGCGATACCGGGTTCCCCAAACTCTGCACTCTATATTGCTCCCCTTTCGCTGCAAGGTCTGACGCAAGTTGCGATCACTGCTTCTTACACAACCAACAACACTACGCAGAGTGCATCTGCGACGGTCATGCTTTCCCAAGTCCCTCCGGGCGACAGCATCACGATCAGTCCTTCGGTTGCTACCATCCAAACCAATCAAACGCAGAATTTTAGCGCGACCGTAAGCGGCGTTGCTGATGGTGTGACGTGGCAGGTCGATGGAATACCCGGCGGCAACGCCAGCGTGGGAACGATCGCGGGATCGGGAGACACGGCCACATACTCCGCGCCCTCCGTCGTGCCCGATCCGCCGACGATTGAGATCACTGCGGCTTCTACGGCGCTCGCCGGACTCCAGGCATCCGCAGCTGTGTCAGTCACGCAAGGGCAACCGATTGTGGTGACGGTCAAACCGCCGAAGGCGAACGTCGTAATTAACGGAACCCAACAGTTCTTATCAATGGTACAGAATGCAACGGACCAGACAGTCACTTGGGAAGTTAATGGCATCGTAGGTGGCAATAGTGTTTTTGGGACGATATCCAATTCCAGTTCGGACCCCGGTCTTTATACGGCGCCGGCGACAGTTCCAAATCCCGCCACAGTCACGATCAGCGCAGTTTCAAATGAGGATCACAAAACAAAAGGCACGGCGACAGCCACCATTGGGTTGACAGCCGTCGTGACGATCTCAATTGATCCGAGCACGCCGCAGACGATCCCTGCCGGTGGGCTTGGCTTGCCATTCGCGGCCACGATTATGGGTACGACTGGCGATACGCTAACTTGGGAAATTGACGGTCAGGCAAATCCCGACCCTAGCCTGGGATCTATTCAGGTCACATCCACGGACACGCTGCAAGCGACCTACCTTTCGCCGCAATCGATTCCATCGCCGCCGACTGTCCAAATCAGCGCAGTGGACCTCATGGGCAACACGTCTAACGTGACGCCGGTCACAATTACGACGCAGCCGCCACCTATCCAAGTGACGATTGCGCCGGTGGGGCCGACAGACGTGATGGTCGGACAAAGCCAACCGTTTAGCGCGACAATCACGGGGACTAATGACCTCATCGTACATTGGAGTCTCTCGGGACAAAGTTGCAGCGGCGCGTCCTGCGGAACGATCACGCCAGATCAGACCACACTGAACGCAACGTATGTTGCGCCCCAAAACGCACCTTCCCCGAACAATGCTGTGACCGTTACGGTATCAGCCGATGCCGACCCTAATGTGCAAGCTTCGGGCACGGTGGATGTCGTGGCAAACGTCATGCCGTCCATCAGCATCAGTCCTAATCCCGCGACGGTGCCCGCAGGCTTGGGGCAGAGCCTGACATTCACGGTGACGGTCTCCAATGCGGATCCGGACTCGATTATCAGCTATCAGCTCTATTGCATTTCCGACTGGGATGGTCAGCCCGGAGGAAATTGTCAGGATGTGGATTTCGTGGATGGTCCTGGCTGCATTACTCCCGAGGGAGGATTTCAGACTTGCGGCGAGAGACCGAATCAAGGCCAGGCCAGCGGCGGAATGACGACCTTGCTTTATAATCCGCCGGAAAGCGTATCCACGCAGTCTTTCGAGCCAAATCAATGCGCGAATTCGGACCCCCATGCGTCGATCGTGCCGCTTACTGCTTCAATCACCGCGCAAGGTTGTCCGCAGGGTGTGTGCACGACGCAAGTTTGCATTACTGTGACGCCCTAAACGAGTGTCTAAGGAGTCGGAGAGTTAGGGCGAACGGCGGCTGAAGTATTCGGCGTTACGATCGACTCGGGGCTAATACAACCAATCGGAGCTACTTTCGCTCTTTATTATTGGGCATGAATTTCGCCAGATGATTTCGCAAGCATTCAGCAACCTGTCTTACTGGCCCGATTATTTTGCGGCCGCTATTGGCCGACCCAGTCGAAGGACTTGCTCACCGCCCGCTTCCAAAGTTTGTACA
>Ga0070735_10005339_pt1 | contig 10684 bp, 19 predicted proteins | sample Coa_R1_FD_66443 | JGI IMG/M metagenome (GOLD analysis project Ga0070735, IMG submission 66443) | Surface soil microbial communities from Centralia Pennsylvania, which are recovering from an underground coalmine fire - Coalmine... | ecosystem: Environmental > Terrestrial > Soil > Unclassified ... | reverse complement strand
TGGAAGTACTTTGCAGATGTTGAATCGGTAGACGCCGCGCTGTAGTCCGGCCAACGCTCAACGCGAGCGATGACGAACGACCAGCGGCGAACAGGTCAAGGCAGCGCGCGATCTGCTCCGCCGGTCGCGGAGTCGAATGGCGGCTCGTTCCGGTGTCCGGCCGGCCCGCGACCATTCCTGCAGAACACGGGCACTACTCGCCGCGTCATGTCGCGCCGCCCATGTATGAACAGGCTCTATGTCGGATTATCAAAACAGATTGAACTGCCCGAAGGCGGGTTTCTGTTCATAGGGGACGAAGCGAGGAAGGCGAAAGGCGCGAGGGTCTTTGACCCCAAAAAGGATAGTCTCAATCCCTTGGCGCATCTTGATTACCGCTCCGCGTCCGATTTCGTCGATATCAGAGACAGCATATTCTCGTTCTCGCGCTGCGAAAACACGCTCACGAAGGACACTGGCCTGGATTTCAACGCCGAGTTGCCTCGATCGAAAGCCAAAATCATTGGAGCCGCTAATCCTGCCGCCGGGCAAAGACGCTACGACGGGTCATATATGGGCGCAAGGGAAGATTGAGCGCATACTGCGCTCGCCAGTCTTGCGCCGCGTATTGTGCAAGCGGAAGACAACCGGCCGCAATCTCCCGCATCCCGACTCAAAGATCTTCGCGCGGCTGGACCGCGCCGAGTTAGGCGAGTTTGAACCGCTTGTGCTCGGTCTTTTCCTTATGGCCCATTTCAAAGGACAGATCGTCGTCGACGACTTGGCTTCTACGGTCGCGACATCCGTGTGACGCTTGTCAGAGAAAACCGACTGATCGCAGGCGTGAACCGGCTCAGCGTCGGATTGTCCGAGTTGCGGCCGCTCATCAAAGACAGAGTAGCAAGCGGGGCGACGTTCAAAGACGCGGAAGCTCTCGCCGAGTTAGCGGACTTGCGCCCGGACCACCTGCGCGAGGACAACAACTATAATCGCTTTGTGAATGACGCGATGGCATAAGGTGCTCTAGTGGATTTCCGGAACCCGTGCCTCGCTCGATCGTTTTGCTTGGCTAGGTTCGGAGGAATCCATGACAAAGCAGAGTGAAAAGGGCGAGCGAGAAGCGCTCGCAACTTTCGGGAAGACTGCTCGCAGCGAAAACAAGACGCCGGGCGATCCGGCGACGACCCCCGAGACCGCTCCCAAAAGCGGCAATTTGAAAGCCGAACAAAAAGACGCCGCGGATATCCTCAGCGGCAATGCGACCGGAGACAAACCAAAGAGAGACGCCGCTATCGCTCACGAGGCGAACACGGATAAGCGGGCAGGATAAGCGCTTGGGAAAACAGCCGCACCGTCAGGATGGCGGGCGGTTCTCTTTTTTCCGCTGAGCCGCCAATACGGCGCCACGTATGTCTGCTGGCTGGAACGGTTTGGATATGAACGGAGAGCTTCGCAGCTCTTCCGGCACTTCTTGCTTCGAAATGGACGACACGAACGATATGGGGACTTCGTTTTGCCGCAGCACCTTGGCGATCTTGTAAGTTTCTCCATTCGTGACGTTCACGTCGAGGAAGGCTAGGTCGAAGTCCTGCTCTCGGATTGCTTTTTCCGCACCCTCAACAGTGGCGTGGACGAACACCATCGCGGGAGCCGTCTCTTCGACGATGATTTCAATGATGATCGATATCGCGAGTTCGTCCTCGACGATCAGCACGCGCAGCCGGTCTTCCATAGCGATCACACATGCGTTTTACAAACTCCAACTGTTCAGCAACTCGAGCTCGGCGCTGAAGGTTCCGCTAGTTGGATTAGAAAAAATCAGATTTTTTTCGACCTCGTTATCCCGCTATCTTGCTCTTTGGACGGTTGCCGGCATCTGACAAAAGCCGATCCAAGCATGGCGAGACCGCAGACGCCGGAGGCGAAGGCGAGCGCGTGTTCCAATAATTCGGGAAGCGGAGAATAGTACAGTCGGAGCTCGGCTTAATCCGCAGCCAGAATTTCGGCTCTGCGAGCCACTCTTCCTCGATAATTCTGCTCTTTCGCCGAGGTGGGAGAAAAACAACTCGCAGCATTGTGGATGGCGATGAAATATCTCTGAATCAGGGAGGGAAAATAGAACCGGTATTCATCCAGCATCACATAGAGATCTTTTCAAGATTTGTAGCGAGTGGGACGTCCTTTTGTATCGCTTTTGGAAGACATCATATTTCAGCCGATCATGAGCGATGTCTCGCTCAGAAGCCGCGATACGCGCATGCACTCGGCCAAAAACGAAAGTTAGGGCGCCAGCCACTACGGCGGCGAGAATGGCGCCAAGAGCCGAGGCGAAGTCTAACTTTTCATCGTACTGGGTGGCGGAGTCAAAGGTACGAGCGGCATAGCACTCCCGAAATTATCCCCACGGGGCCTTTATCTTTTATGGGCTTATAATATCGTCCAAATCGCTTACCGTGAGCGTAATGACCGCCCGATCAGCGTCATCATAATTGTCGGTGCTGATCTTCCTCGAAAATAATGGATAGGCGAGCCGTATCGAGGCTTCTGCGTTCTCTACTGTTTGTCCACACTTTTCGAAGTGGCCTACTAAGGCAATGCGAAAATCAGAGTCCATTCGGCAATGGACCGGTCTGCCATCAACAGTAGCTATAGTGCTGACGATGCCCGTCTTGCGGTCGTAGTCGCTCTTGTCGTCAAACGTGATGTCCATATTCATTCATCTCCAACACCTCCCGAATATGGTGCGCCAAAAGTGCGCTTCGCAAGGGGACTAGTAAAGCGGCGCTATTAGCGGGCAGATTGTATCACCGACGATGACTTTGCACTCGGGCTCTTTCGAGTTCCCCGGCCTTTAGGAGGCACGACGGCCGCGGAACAATTGTTTGCGGCCCCTGTTGGATGGGCAGAACCCAAGCACAGGAAAGGCGAAACCATGTTCTTAAAGTTAACGGGTTGCGCAGCTGCCGCCGCTATTGCTTTGATGGGTCCAGCGCAGGCTGCGATGTCTCCGACTACGAATTATGGCGATCCGCCTCCCGTCCATCACGTGGATTGCGCGGTCGGTTTCCATTTAGGACCGGCTGGGGCATGCTTGATTGGAACCGAAGAGCGCCACGATCAGGTCATTGAGCATCGCTCGGTTGACGAGGGTTGCCAAACCAAGACTGTTCACAAAGAGAATAGCATGGGCGACAGCGAAACAAAGACGAAGACCAATTGCGATTGATATTCGCTGATACGAGGCCTGGCCGCTGATGCAGCCCTTTTTTGCTTCTGCGTGTCGGCTACTGGCCGGCTGGGTCCTCGAAGTCATTATGTTCGATATCTCACGGCTATGCGGTGGATGTCCGACTGGGCTTTGCAGCCGCTTAATGTGCATTCCGGGGCTTGAGCGCCTCCGTCTGGATGGAGAGATAGGCGCGCCGCGGTTTCTTCGGGGAAGGGCCGATATCTTCAGTCGATTTATAACGGCGATATCGATATGCGTTGCTTCCACGCGCTCCCGTCGTCCGATTTTGCCGCAAAACGAATTCTGACTTTTGTAATGGATTCTGCCGGGCATTGGCCGGGTGTAACCCGCCCTTTCTGGAACTCCATTGCGCGCGCGGCGAGACGTCTGCTTTCCTCCCCTTTTTCAACTGTTCGGAGAATTCATAATTCATGATACTTTCACTCTAACGTGCCCGCGGTAGGCGCTAAGGGGCATACTCGACGGCCTACCTGCGAATGGGCCAATTTTATCACGGTTTCTTAAAACGCGCCGCGCTTACTCCAAGGCATGGGCGAAATAACATATCGAATTTTGGAAGGCTGGCCCGACTGGATATTAGGCGCGATGTCGCTCGCGATCACGCTCGGCATTTTGGGCTACACGTTCTACCAACAGTGCAAACGCCGGAAGCAACCTCGCGAGGCGCGGGCTCGAACGGGGTAATTGATATGACTCCTGTACAGCGCTGACGTTGCCCGACGCCTCATTCAATGTCGCGCCACGGTCGCCGAGAAATTTGTTCCCTTTGGCTGTCGCGGCGACAATGACTGCGCGCACTTCCTGCGGCAACGGCTCGTAGTGGATTTCCCGCGCCAAAACCTCGATCGGCTTCTGATACATCCCATTGGAGGCACCGCCAGGTCGAGTATGACGACGTTCTATACCGCTTCGATCCTGTCGTAGGCAAAGGGCTTGGGAGGCTGTTCACCTCCCTTCGATCCTGGGCAGTTCATCGCCAGCGCTCAATATTCCATGAGCGACGGCGCCATCACGCCGGTGGTCCCGCCGCCATAGATCAGCTTCACTCCCGCTGCTGCCAGGGCAGACCCCTACCCCTGGGCTGCCTCGACATATACGGCGTCGTTACCAGGGGAAGATCCACAACAGACGCAGATTGCACGAATTATTCATAGGCGCGGTTAAATGACATGCCCACACCGCGCGTCAAGGCGCTTTGCGCATCTGCCCCAGGGGACGAAGCACCCGCGTAAGTCAGGAGGCGAGATCAGTGCCTTATGAAGTATGGGGATGGTGTGCCGGCAATTCGAATGACCACCGGTCGGGTCGGACCGCCCGCGCCTGCAACCGCGCGAAATACCTGTTTCGATGAGCCTCGCAGCAAAAACTCCGGCCGCCACCTTCGATGGTCATGCCAGTGAGATGTATCCCGCAATACTCGCAGTGGATGTCTGAACTCATGTCCGGCCTCCAATAAAAAAGCAGCCATCCTTTCGGAATGGCCGCCAGTAATCCGCGTTGTCTTCGGGAGGAAACCGCGGAAACTCAAATGGCTAATCCTGGCGGTGCGGCTTTGGTCTCTTCGCCGAAGAGAACCCAGCCCGTTTGACCTCCCAGGCCGGCAATCTCTATGAGCCAGCCACGCACGGTATTTCCGGCAAACCCGTGGGTCTCGCCGAGGTCATCGATCGATTTGACCGTAGGACCGGCGACGGCCTGCAAGGCGCAAACCGGCTCGCCCTGGCCGTTTTTCATCTGCCGATATTTGAGGTAAACCGGCTCGATGCCGCGGCCCTCATCGACCTTGCTGCCGGCGAATATCTCCATCACCTGCTCTTTGGTGTCGCAGATGATCGACTTTGCCGCCATTATTGGATCGCCGACCTTGAACGGTTCGGCATACGCTACGGTAGACAGCGCGCACAGCGCCGTCGTGAGAACAATCCCACGCATCAACGCCTCCTATTTCTTAGAGAACGCCCCTCCTCATTTTACCGTTCTCTTTCCTTTGAGCCCGGAGGGGTGTGCATAACGAGGTTGGCGAACAAACGCCGCATAACCGCCTCGGGTTCCACATTTCGATCACATTCGGGAGACGTAAAGAAAGCCCCCGCTCGTAAGCGAGTGCGAATGGGCTTCAAATCGGCAGACGTCTCCTTTGGTAGCTCCCGTTTCAAGGCGCGCGCGACCATCAGGCAGACGGATGTCTCGGAGCTGGGCCGCGCTAGGGCTCGTCGTAGTCGGTTTGACGGAAGAACCATCCCGACGCCTTGTTCTCCACCGTAAACTGCGCGAGGCAGTATACCCTGCGTCGATTTCCAGCATCACACGGACACCTCCATCTCGGTCTGCGCCAATTGTACCAAAATAAAAACCCCGCACTTGGCGGGGCGACCCAGCATCCTGGATAGATTGAAGAGCACAGCACGAGTGGGTTGATGAGTTTATCGCGAGGTGAGTTCGGCTTGCCATCGCCGTCTAAAGAACGGTCGCCGGTACGGCCAAACTGATCGTACCAGCGCTCTTTGCCACTCGGAATCCAAGATGTGCGTACTGGACGCCCTGCAGATCGACGATCCAAAGCGCAAGGTCTCGCGGGCCAGCCCCAGCGGCTCCAGCGCCTCGTGGGACGCATCGAGGCCAGGAGGCGTAGCGCTTGGCGTTGAGTGCTGTCTTCCGACCTTCCACCGGCGGGGGGCTGTGGGCGCTGGCGTCAATCGGCCCCTTAATTGCGGGTGCGGTTGCTAGGGCGTTTGAAAAAGCGGTGACGTCTCCAGCCGTCTCCGGAACTCCAGCCCCGCCTGATGAGCGGGGCCTTTTTCAAACGGGCTCGAGCGGCGATTGATGTCATGCGGGAAGCGACTGCGACAGGTGCTCCCGCAGGACCTCCTCGCTCGCATGGCGCTTCGCCTATAGCGAAGTCTTACCCGATCTGGCGATCATGCAACTCGGCCTTCGGCAGTTCGGCAGCTGAAGCCAGGGCGGCGTTAGCGGGATCCCAAAGCCGAAACGCTGGCGATGAAATTTGTCATCGATTGCGGCTAAGCCGCCGAGCTGGCGGCCGAACTCGAGCGCACTGCTTAGAACATCGCCAGGGAGAAGGGGAAGGTGAGGGTTAGCCAGACTAAGCGGCCGAACTGAGGCGCGGAACAAGCGTGAACGACTCGACCGCACGCCGCCGGCGTGGCAGGCTCGCAATCGGAGGAAGCTCTCACCGTCTGGCGAGGGCTGCATTTTGTGGGGACGCGCAATGATTTCGCTCGTGATCGGTATCCTCATCATCATCGTTGTAGGCGCGATCTTGTTTTGGGTCATTGATAACTATGTTCGAGATGGGCGCTTGGCCCAGCTTCTGAAGCTGCTCGTTATCTTGGTCTGTTTGGGGTCGATCGTGAGCCGACTACTTCCGCTCATGGGATATTCGTCCTTCCCTTAGCTCGGGCCCAAAATAAAAGGCCCCGGAGCCTTTGGGTTGCGGAACCGGAGCCTCTCACTGGTCTCCGCGCCTTTTAAGGACGGAAGATCACCAATGGAAAGTCGGCGATCAGCGCAAGTTCCGTTTGGCGTCGTCGATACGAAGACGCCGCCAAACAAGAGGGCATCTATGAAGCGATATTCGACTTCCATTAGCCCCTGGCCCGGTAGGGCAATTCGCGTGATTCAACGACATTCTCGGCCGCTGATGATGACGACGCATGGGCAATCGCGACGGATTGGTCGGCCAATCCAGTGGTCGACGATGGCGACTAGCTTCAGCTTTCAGCTTATGGCCGGAGGTGAAAGGTACTGAGCTGAAGAAGGCCCCGTAAGCAGAGCCAAAACAACGAGCACCTGCGAGCAGCCAAAGTGGCGCGCGCGACTCCGCCTAAAGGAATTTGAAATGCTCAGGTTTGCGATCATTGCGCTGATCTTGTCTTTGATCGCTGGCGCGGTCGGACTTACCAACGCCTCCGCGGTCTTGCGTCGAATTTCAATCGCGCTCTTCGCCGTCCTCTTTCTCGGATTTCTCGCACTTTTGGCGTTTGCCTATTTGCTAGGAGCAGCCTTTAATGCTGGCGAGCATTCAATGCTGGAGACCATTAGACTGGCGGCCTAGCGGTGCGCTTGCGAAACCCGATTGCCGTTCGAATTGAGCCCCGAGCAAGGACGTTCAGAAAAGCTCGCCAGGTGATCGAGCAGTTGAGCCGCGCCAAGATCCTCAATATCAGCGCCTGGCCGCCGATCTAAACAGGGGCTATCAGCAAGCCCCTTTGAACCGACGATGTGGGTAGCGCGGATCAGCATGCCAGACCGAGAAAGGCGAACCCGCGAGCTTGCGCGCGCTGTTTGGGAACGCGAAGGCAGACCGGAAGGTCGCACCGAACGACATTGGCGATAGCTAAGAAAACTGTTGATGCCATGGATCGCGGCGGAGCGGAAGGGCTTTCAACCTTTGGGTTGCTTAGCGCCCAACGCACCGAAGCCCTGTGAGGCCTTAGGCTCGCGATCAAGCCTTCGATCGCACAAACTCTCGGCCGCACCCATCCGAGAACTTATTCACGTTGAGAACGAACAAGAACGCCCGCAAAACGCAGAAACACTGTGCCGACAAGGCTGGCGTCGGTTCCGAAACATGACCTCACCTTGAGGCCGGGCCTCTAGGCACTTCCGCGAACGCGGGAAGCGATACGACGCGCGCTCGAAGCCGCTGGCGTTGAATTCGTCGCCGGCGCTCAGGTGAGACTGACGATCACCGGTGAAAATTGGAGAGGGTCCGCTCGTCGAAGAGTTCACAAACGGGCAAATCATGTTCAATGACCGGATCACGGTGATCCAATGACCGGTTCACGATATTTCGACGGCCGGCGCTCGCTTGAGAATCGGCAGAGCGCTTCCTCAAATAAGTTGCGCGCTCTTTCGGAAAGTGGCGAAACACACAGACATTCCGTGCCGCGTCGGACATTGATTAGCAACAGCACGGAGGGGACAGTGATGACGGGGAACTTAGACAGCATTGACGGGGACATTGGGAGTTTTGGAATCTCGGTGAGCGAAATGCGGGCGGCAGCGCGCCGCAGATGGTTGGTTCGATCGTCGTCGCCAGCTTGGTCGTAGCCGTCGTGAAAATGGTCTGCTTGAGTTCGCACCCATATTCTGCCACCCGCTACGCGAGCGTTCCGCTGAGCGTCCAACAACCTATGTTCGTCGCGCCGCCGGACGACCTCGCTTCCATCGAATCCATAGTCGAAGCGCTCTAGGAGATTTCGTTATTGCGGGCGGCTGTACCCCTCAGACGCCCGATGAACTGCCGCCGCGCCCTCCTCAAGGCTCGGCGGCTTTTTTTGGCTCGCGCGCGCTTAGATTGTCGAGAAGCAGGGTTTCGTTGGAGCGCCGATGTCGGCCAGGCCCAAACCTCCGATCGACGATACTCAGTCCGACGCCGATGCAGCGCAGGCTTGCAAACGAAATACGCGCTCTGGCTGCGACAAGGCCATAGCTTTAACAAGGGTTGGGCCTCGGGAAGCTCGAATACGCGTTCCCGGCACGCGCCTTACGCCGCGATGCCCTTCGTTGCCGAATGATCCTCCGCCACTTCCTTGATGGCTGTAAGGACTGCATCGGGATCGCTCTGGTGAATCATGTGGCCTAGCCCGGGAAGGCGGAGAAATTTGCTTTGAGCAACATTGCGGTGCAACCGAGCTGATTGGGTATCAATGTTTACGACGCGGTCTTTCTCACCCGCGACAATGACGACCGGCATCTTCAGATTTTGGTATTGGTCGCGAAAACGAACTGCGTCGGGAACCATAAGGGCCGACTCTGCCGCCGACGCACCAATTTGAGAAGCACGAACAGCCATCTCTTTTGGGAAGCCCTCGAATTTTTGCGGCACAGCCCGGGGACCGAAGATGGTGGCAAGCAGAACTGGCCACATCAATCGACTAATCAGCGGCGACAGGGTCTGCCTCAGGATATCACCTAAGATAGGAATAGCGGGAGCAGATATGACAGCCAAGCCGGGGCGAAACGTCGGATAGTAATATCCCGAGGCGAGAACCAAACCCCGGACTAATTCCGGATGGTTGAGCGCCAACGCGATAGCGACGGACGCGCCCCACGAGTGCCCAAGGACGATCGCAGTTGAAATCTCGAGCTGGTGAAGCGCGATGTTTATAAGCTCAGCCTGTGCTTCCGGCGTCCAGACCACGTTACGCGGGCGACCACTGTGACCAAAACCGGGACGATCGAAAACGACGACCCGAAAATCTTTAGCAGCAATATCGATCAGGCCGCTAGATTCGAAGTCCTCAATCATACTGCCATTGCCGTGCAGCAGAACCAGCGGCGGCCCCGAACCTCGCTCAACGTAGTGCAATCGGACGCCGTTAACTTCCAAGAAATGGCCGGCAGGAGGGTTATCCTGCTCAGCCCGTTTGGCGAGGTGGCGATTCAGGAGGGCCGAAATAGCCAAAACTCCTACAGTCGCGGCCGCCGCCGTTGCATAAGGATGCGCTTGGGCAACCGTTAGACGGTTCCGGCTCCCAGATCGTATATTCGATTGAATCAGGTTCATCGTCTCACTTGACCTTACCTGCACGTATCCCGGCCAATCCAAGAAATGCTGCAGCGCAAGGAGAACACTCGGCACACGCGGGTCGTTCCCCACTGATCGAACTGTTCGTTGATCGAGGGCGCATTGAAGCCGGAGATTATCGGGTAGGCTAAAGGACTAACATGCCGCCCCCGCCGCTCGTATGCAGTAAAGGAAAGGATCAACCAGGGACGCGCATGGAGAGATGCATTGGGCCCAGCGAACCGTTCGGCCGGCAATCGTTGGCTTCGATGTGTACTTACACGCTCTGCAAACTTTATCTTACCAAGATGATTTTCGTAGGCTTTCGTAGTCACATTCACCGTATTTCTCTCTGTTCGCGTCTCTCGAGGAGAGCGGAGCCCTCGGGGCGACGGTTCGAGGGCCCCTCGAAGCAGTGCCGGTTCATGCCCCTCGAATTCGTTCCGGATACGATATTGCGGCGAGTTTGTTCTCGTGGGGAGCGTGCCGGTGGTTCGATAGAGGCCCGTGGATTGAGATTGACGTCTAGAGCCTCCTTTGAGCCTGACAGTTTGCCCACGGAATAAAGATGGTTTCCGCGTCACGACCAAGCGGACGAATGTCCGCCCTCCCTCGCGATTGAGCGAAGGAAAGATCGATGAACGAGCCCACGTGGCGCCACTCGATCCAGCAGGTGCCCCCATTCGACCCTCCTCATGGCGACGCGGTATTCCCCGCCGGCTGGGGCCGATTGAACCCGGGCAAGAGAAAAGCGTTCGAGAATTGTGCAATAGTTTGCGAAGTTCGGGTGGCGATGATCGTGGGTATCCTTCAGGAGGCCGGTAAACGCGCCTGTATGAACTCTCATTCGAAGCGGAACGTCCTCACGCCGGCGGTAGATCCACGGCCGGCTCGTAGTTATTCTGTATTTTAACGGAGAACAT